>Ga0105047_10001150_pt1 | contig 46823 bp, 43 predicted proteins | sample MAT04_FD_78384 | JGI IMG/M metagenome (GOLD analysis project Ga0105047, IMG submission 78384) | Freshwater microbial communities from Lake Fryxell liftoff mats and glacier meltwater in Antarctica - MAT-04 (megahit assembly) | ecosystem: Environmental > Aquatic > Freshwater > Ice > Liftoff...
ACCCTCTCCATCCCCCTGCTCGGCGCCCACCAGGTCGAAAACGCCGCCACAGCCTACGCCGCCCTCCAACACAGCGGCTTTGACCTCAGCGACCAGCAAATCGCCCAGGGCTTCGCACAGGTCAGCTGGCCCTGCCGCTTCGAGCTCGCCAGCCGCCAGCCCACCCTCATCCTCGACTCTGCCCACAACGAAGATGCCTTCCAGCGCCTCACCCAAACCCTGCAAACCTACTTCCCCGGTCGCAAAGTCCTGCTCATCCTCGGCATCTCAGAAGATAAACACCTCGTCGCCATGCTCAGCGCCATCCAACCCCTTATCGACCGCCTCATCGTCACCCGCGCCGACCATCCCCGCGCCCTCGAACCCGAAAAAATCATCGCAACCGCCCAACAGTTGGGCCTGCCCTGTGAATCCGTCTCACCCGTCTCGGCCGCCCTCAACCGCGCGCTGGAAATTGCACAAAAGAATGGTAGTATTATCCTCTCAGCGGGCAGCATGTTCGTAACCGCCGAAGTAAAAACGGCCTGGCAAAATAAGGTGGCAAAATAATGACAGAAAAACGCAGCATCCCACAAGACGACTGGAATGAAGAAGACGGCTTGGAAGACGAAAACTTCAACATGGCCATTTCACAGCGCACGGAAGAACTTTACCGTGTCCCCAACCACGAAGCCGATGCCAGTGGCACATTCGAAGCCCTCGTACTGCCCATGCGCGACCTGGTGGTCTTTCCACACATGGTCTCTCCCGTATTCGTAGATAACGAAGCCTCCATCCTCACCCTGCAAACCGCCCACGAGCGCAACCAGACCGTCATCGGCCTCACCCAAAAAGACCCCGAAAAAGAAAACCCCAAAGCCATCGACTTCCTGCCCACCGGCGTCGAAATGGCCGTTGGCCGCCTGCTCACCATGCCCGATGGCAACAGCTCTGGCCTCGTCCAGGGCCGCCGCCGCATCGAAGTCGTCTCCTTCACCCGCTTTACCCCCTATATCAAAGTCAAAGTAAAGATCATCACCGAAAACGAAAAGGCCGGCAAACAAGAGCAAGCCCTCATGCGCTCCGCCCTCAGCCTCTTCGAACGCTGCGTCCAGCTCAACCGCTCCATCCCCGAAGAAGCCCACCTCTTCGCCCTCAACATCGCCGAACCCGGCTGGCTCGCGGATATGATCGCCACCTCCATCTCAGTCTCCTTCGACGAACGCCAGAAACTGCTCCTCATGCGCAACCCCAAAGAACGCCTGGAGCGCGTTAACGAACTGCTCGCCGCCGAAGTCGATGTGCTCGAACTCGAAGAAGACATCCACACCCGCGTCCAGAACGAAGTCGACAAAAGCCAGCGTGAGTTTTATCTGCGCGAACAGATGAAAGCCATCCAGACCGAGCTCGGCGAAGGCGATATCTGGACCCGCGACGTAAACGAACTCCGCGAAAAAGTCGACAAAGCCAAGCTGCCCGAAGAAGCCCGCAAAACCGCCCTCAAAGAAATTGAGCGCCTCGGCCAAATGCCCCCCATGGCCCCCGAAGTCGGCATCATCCGCACCTATATCGAATGGATCCTCGACCTGCCCTGGTCCGTCATGACCGATGACAACCTGGATGTCCGCCACGCTGCCGAAGTCCTCGACCGCGACCACTACGGCCTCCAAAAAGCCAAAGACCGCATCCTCGAATACATCGCCGTCCGCTCCCTCAAACCCCGCAAAGAACGCCAGCCCATCCTCTGCTTCGTTGGGCCTCCCGGCACCGGCAAAACATCCCTCGGCCGCTCCATCGCCGAAGCCCTCGGCCGCAAATTCGTCCGCATCTCGCTCGGCGGCGTGCGCGACGAAGCCGAAATCCGCGGCCACCGCCGCACCTACATCGGCGCCCTCCCCGGACGCATCATCCAGACCATGAAACGCGCTGGCAGCGGCAACGCCCTCTTCATGCTCGATGAAATCGACAAAATCGGCTCCGACTTCCGCGGCGACCCATCTTCCGCCCTACTCGAGGTCCTCGACCCCGAACAGAACAACTCCTTCAGCGACCACTACCTCGAAATCGCCTTCGACCTCTCCAAGGTCATGTTCGTCACCACCGCCAACAACCTCAACACCATCCCCGAAGCCCTCCTCGACCGCCTCGAAGTCATCGAATTTCCCGGCTACATCGAAGATGAGAAAATGGCCATCTCCGACCGTTACCTCATTCCGCGTCAGATGGATGAAAACGGTATGCACGAAACCAACCTGCGCTTCTCAGAAACCGCCCTACAGCGCATCATTCGCGAATACACCTACGAAGCCGGTGTCCGCAACCTCGAACGTGAGATCGGCCGCGTCGTCCGCAAAGCCGCCCGCCTCAAAGCCGAAAAGCGCGAATACCCCAGCATCATCACCCCCAACATGGTCGAAAAACTCCTCGGCCCGCCCCAATACCTCCGCACCGAAGCCGAACTGCGCGACGAAGTCGGCGTAGCCACCTCGCTCGCCTGGACCGAAAACGGCGGCGAAATCATGGCCATCGAAGTCGCCGTCATCGAAGGCAAAGGCAGCATGCAAATGACCGGCCAGATCGGCGAAGTCATGCAAGAATCCGGCCAGGCCGCCCTCACCTACATCAAATCCCGCGCCGACCTGTTTGGCATCGAACAGGACGTATTCGAACGCATGGATATCCACATCCACATGCCCGAAGGCGCCATCCCCAAAGACGGCCCCAGCGCCGGCATCACCCTCGTCGCCGCCATGCTCTCCGCCCTCACCGGCCGCCCCATCTACCGCGAAGTCGGCATGACCGGCGAAGTCACCCTGCGCGGGCGCATCCTGCCCATCGGCGGAGTCCGCGAAAAACTGCTCGCCGCCCACCGCGCCGGGCTCAAAGTCGTCATGCTCCCCCAGAAAAACATGAAAGACATGGTAGACGTCCCCAAACGCGTCCGCACCGACCTAAAAATCATCCCCGTCGAACACATGGACCAGGTCATCGAAATCGCCCTCTACCCCGAACCCGTCATGGCCCCCCCCCGCCCCCGCCGCCGCCCCGAAGAACTCCAGCAGCAAGAGCCAGAAGAAGACTAAATATTGTGTATGCTGGATATATCAAAGCTGTTTTGATATATCCAGCATACACTGCCCACCCTGTCCGCATTTTCAACCATAACCCCGGAGGCAGCATGGCAAACTCCCTTAAAGGCAAAGTCGTCCTCATCACCGGCGCATCCTCCGGCTTCGGCGAAGACTCCGCCCGCCTGTTCGCCGCCCAGGGCGCCTCCGTCGTCCTCGCCGCCCGCCGCATCGACCGCATGCAAGCCGAAGTCGCCCGCATCCAGGCCGCCGGCGGCGAAGCTATGGCCACCCCGGTCGATGTCAACAACCGCGCCGACATCGACAACATGGTCAAAAGCGTCATCGAAAACTACGAACGCATCGACATCCTCTTCAACAACGCCGGCTTCGGCCGCCTCGATTGGTTCGACCAGCTCAACTCCGAACGAGACATCCATACCCAGATCAACGTCAACCTCACCGGCCTTATGGAAGTCACCCACGCCGTCCTCCCTCACATGCAAGCCCAACGCAGCGGCCACATCATCAACATGTCCTCCGTCGCAGGCTGGATCGCCGCCCCCATGTACTCCGTCTACACCGCCACCAAATTCGGCGTCCGCGGCTTCACCGACGCCCTGCGCCGTGAAGTCGGCATATACGGCATCCACGTCTCAGGCATCTACCCCGGCCCCGCCCACACCGAATTCGGCCAGCACACCGGCCCCAGCGACCTCAACAAAAATTTCAAAGCCCCCGCCTGGACCTACCTCACCTCCCAATCCGTAGCCCGCTCCGTCATCCAGGTAGCCAAACACCCCCGCCGCAGCCTCATCATCCCCTGGTGGTTCCGCCCCGTCCTATGGGCAGACTACAACCTCCCCGGCGTAGTCGATTGGGTGGTAAACCAATTCTTCGTAAAAAAATACCGCTCATAAAATTTACGCAAAAAACGCAAAACATCTATCATCCCATCCAATTTCCAAACCCCCGCACTAGAAATTCTTAACAACTTCATTTGCCCGTATCATATAATATCCAGGTAAATTACATAAAAATTACGTTAAAAAACTAAATATTAGGAGTCTTACATGACCTACCCCCGTCTCGAAAAACTCTACACCGCCATGGCTGCCAGCCAACTGAACGCCGTCGCCATCAACCCCGGCCCCACCCTCGCCTACCTCACCGGCCTGCCCTTCCACCTGATGGAACGCCCCGTCGTCATGTTCTTCGCCCCCGGCCAAACCCCTGCCCTCGTCCTCCCCGAGCTCGAAACCCCCAAACTGGCCCATTTACCCTACCCCGCCAACGCCTTCCCCTACCCAGAACTCCCCGGCGAATGGATCAAAGCCTTCCAAAAAGCCGTCGCCTCCATCGGCCTCCAAAAAGCATCCATCGGCGTCGAACCGCGTGCCCTGCGCATCCTCGAATACCGTTTTATCGAGCAAGCCGCCCCCGCCGCCACCTTCCCCGATGCCTCCGTAGCCCTCGCCGCCCTGCGCATCACCAAAACAGCCGATGAGATCGCCAAAATGCGCCGTGCCGTCATCATCGCCCAGAATGCCCTCAAAGCCACCCTTCCTCAGATCAAAATCGGCATGACCGAGCGCGAAATAGCCGCCGAACTCACCATTCAGCTCCTAAAAAACGGCTCCTCCCCCGAAATTCCCTTCTCCCCCATCGTTTCCAGTGGTCCCAACAGCGCCAACCCGCACGCCGCCCCCTCTGCCCGCAAACTCCAGGCCGGTGACATGCTCGTCATCGACTGGGGCGCCGGCTACGAAGGCTACATCTCCGACCTCACCCGCACCTTTGCCGTTGGCGAAGTCGATACCGAATGCCAAAAAATCCACCGCATCGTCTACGAAGCCAACGCCGCCGGGCGCGCCGCCGGCAAACCCGGCCTCGCCTGCGCCGCCGTAGACAAAGCCACCCGCGACGTGATCGAAAAAGCCGGCTACGGCATCTACTTCAACCACCGCACCGGCCACGGCATCGGCATGGAAGGCCACGAAGACCCCTACATGCGCGGCGACAACCAGGAAATCCTCGCACCCGGCATGTGCTACACCGTAGAACCCGGCATCTACCTGCCCGAACGCAACGGCGTCCGCATCGAAGACAACATGGTCATTACTGAAAACGGCGTCGAAAGCCTAAGCGACATGGAACGCGAAATCCGCACCGTCGGCTAAAACCCACCCATCCCACAAAAAAAACGTCCCGAACTTCTGCGTTTTCCCCACCTCCGAGGCGTTTTCCCTTTTAAAATATCCTCACTAACCAATAATCCACGTAATCCGCTAAATCTGAGTTTCTAATCAGTGTAATCAGAATAATCCGCTATATCTGCGGTCCATAATCCCCTAAATCCGCGGTCAAATCAGCTCTTTCCGCTCTAATCCGCGCAATCCGGGTAATCCGCGTAAATCAGCGGTCCTAATCAGCGTAATCAGAGTAATCCGCGTAAATCTGCGGTCCGTAATCAGCTAAATCAGTGGTCAGCCTCTTCCCCACGCCGCACCCATCGCCACCACCCTGTCATACGCCGGGCAATCCGGCGAATGCGCCCCTGGCAGATACCCGCAACTCGTCAGGAACTCGTTGACGATCTCCCCGCCCGTAAACACAAACGTCCTCTTAAACAACTTTACCCACTCCTCCCGGCTCTGCGGGTACTGATCATCCAGCCAGCCCTTAAAAGAACCATTCTGAACCCGCAGCATCTGGATGCGCCGCGCATTCTCAATTGCCGCGTTCACCTTCAACCGGTTGCGAATGATCCCCGCATCTGCCAGCAAACGCGCCCTGTCATCTTCTCCATACCCTGCAACCGTATCAATATCAAACCCATCATACGCCCTGCGGAAGTTCTCCGCCTTCTTCAAAATCGTGATCCACGACAGCCCCGCCTGGTTGATCTCCAGCACAAGGCGCTCAAACAGCAGGTTGTCATCATTAATCGGAAACCCGTACTGGGTATCGTGATACGCCCGGTTATAGGTATCTTCAGGATGGGCAATGCAGTAATCGCAATAGGTCGTCATACAGTTTATTTTCCAAGAACCTCTCCGCAAACCAGCTGGATTATCGAAATTCTCAAGCTGCCTTTAAGCCAGAGTTCAGCTCAACGCAAGACCTTCACCGTCTCGCCCTGGCGAATGCTGCCCGGCGACACCACCCTGGCATTCACCCCCCTCAGGCGCAATTCCTTGCCCGTCTGGGAATTAACCCACTTCCACGCCGCGTCACCAAACCGCTCCGCAAACTTGTTACAGCCGGTGTGCAGTTGAGTCGTGATCTCCACCACCGCATTCTCACCAATCGCCAGCCGCGTCCCTGCCGGTAAATTCTCGACACTCAAATCCAGGTCCACAAACAACTGGTCCCCTGCCAGCTGCCAGCGCTCCCGCTGTTTGGCGATCAGAGTTGCCACCCGCGCATTCATCAACGTCAACTGCATATCCGGATGCGCTGAATGATCTGCCGTGCGCTTGCTCGGGCGGCTCTTCCAGGTATCGCCCACCAGTCCCACATCCGGGTGCAGCTCCCCCACCGCCAGCGTTTCACGAACATCCACCGCCGGACGGCGCACGATCTCATCCAGCCTGCCCTCACCTTTCGGCGATTGGCAAATTACTTCAATACCCGCCATCAGTTCTTCATCGGTCAGGTGCCTTATAGACTCACTCATGGTTACCTCGCTCTTAATTTATGGATAAAAACATATTATACCCAGAGAACTCCCTGCTGGGATTAAACAGCCCCTCCCTCCAGCACCGCCAGCAAATACTCTGCCGAGCGCCGCACCATGTGCGTGTGCGCGTTATCCACCCCCACACTCCCCAAAACCCAGTTCGTTTCCGCCAGGCAAATGATCGAATAAGCAATTTCCTGGCACCTTTCCACCGGCACAGCCGGGTACAGGCGCGTTAACCCCTCCGTCAGGATGTTCTCAAACTCCTTATAAAATTTTAGCAAAGCCTGCTGCGTTAGCGGGCTCTGCTCGCGGATACGCCACATACCCGCCAGCATGCGCTCCCCCAGGTCCGGCGGGTCGTCTGGAAAGCGCTCCTGGAACAGGAAACTCAACACATCTGGCACCAGCCTTTGCCGGGGCGTGTTTGCCAGCGTATCCGCCGCGATCTGTTTGATCCGCACTAAAATCCGTTCAACAAACGCCGCGATGAGATCATCCCGGTTGCCAATATAATGGCGGATGATATTGCGGCTCTTGCCCGCCTCCTGCGCCACCAGTTCCAGCGTGCACGCTTCCAGCCCATGCTTAAGCAGACAGCGCTCAAACGCGTCCAGAATATCTGCCTGCCGTTGGTCTACCAGTTTTTTACGTCCCATGCACTCATCCAGTCTTGTGTTTCTTCAATGGTACCCAATTTCTCCATTTTTGTCAAAATAGATTGTCGCATTGACAAAATATCTTGACAACAAACAACGAAGCGGGTATTATATAAATTGTCTAAGAGACAATTTATATAATACCCCATAACCGCTCAAAGACCCAGAGGAGAATATATGCCGAGATTATTCACCACCACTCCCAGCCAGGACGGCTTCCGGATGCCCGCTGAATTTGAAAAACACGATGGCTGCTGGATGCTCTGGCCCGAACGTACCGACACTTACCGCCTCGGCGCAAAACCCGCCCAAAACGCCTATATTGAAACGGCCACCGCCATCAGCCAGTTTGAAAAACTGACGGTCGGCGTCTCCTCCAGTCAGTTCAGCAACGCTCGCAACCGCCTGCCCGCCCATATCCGCGTCATTGAAATGTCCTACAACGACTCTTGGCTGCGCGACAGCGGCCCCATTTTCGTCAACAACGGCAAAGAAGTCCGCGCAGTGGATTGGGATTTCAACGCCTGGGGTGGTCTCAAGGAAGGCATCTACTTCCCCTGGGATCAAGACGCCCTCGTTGCCCGCAAGATCGCCGAGATAGAATGGATCGACCGCTACAAAGGCCCCATGGTGCTCGAAGGCGGCGCTATCACAGTCGATGGCGATGGCACGCTCATCACCACCGCCCAGTGTGTCCTCAATTCCAACCGCAACCCGCACCTCTCCCAATCCGAGATCGAAGCCAATCTGCGGGATTATCTTGGGCTTGAAAAGGTCATCTGGATCCCTCGCGGCTCCCTGCATGACGAAACCGACGGTCACGTGGATGGCATTTGCGCCTTCATCCGCCCCGGCGAAGTCGTCGTCAGCTGGACCGAGGACAAGGATGACCCCGAATACGAGATCATCCACGAAGCCTACGAAACTCTCCAGCACGTCACCGACGCCCGCGGGCGCAATTTGAAGATCCACAAACTGCTTGACCCTGCCCCCATTTATGTCACTGAACAGGAGACCGAGGGCATTGATTCGGTTGAAGGCACCCTGCCGCGTATCCCCGGCAGCTTCATGGGCGGCTCCTACATCAACTTTTACCTGGCCAATGGCGGCTGTGTCGTCCCGCTCTACAACGACCCCGCCGATCAAGTCGCCCTGCAGACCCTGCAAACCCTCATGCCCGAGCGTAAGATCGTTGGCGTCAAAAGCGGGCGCGAGATCCTTCTCGGCGGCGGCATGGTGCACTGCATTACCCAGCAGCAACCCAGCGCACAATCCAAATAGCACCTTTACCAAAAAGAACTCTATGAAAAATCCTCTCCGCATTGCCCTCATCCAGCTCGCCCTTTCCGGCGATATGGACTCAATGAAAGATCAGTACCGCACCCTGATCGCCCAGGCTGCCAGCCAGGGCGCCGGGCTGGTTTGTTTGCCCGAATTTTCGCTCATCCCCTACTTCCCCGGCGCGCGCCAGCCGGACGGCTTCGACTATTCCGAGCCGATCCCCGGTGGGCCATCCGAACAGTTCTTTGCAGAGCTGGCCCGCCAGCACCAGGTTCACCTGGTTGGCAGCATCTACGAACAGGCTCCCGATGGCAACCTGTACGATACTGCCACCGTGCATTCCCCGGCGGGAGAATTGATCGGTGTCACACGCAAGATCCATATCCCTTCCGGCAACGGTTACCACGAAACCGACTACTTCGCCGGCAGCGACCAGTTCCCTGTCACCCCCCTCGAATGCTTCACTCTCGCCACCCCCACCTGCTACGACCAGTGGTACCCCGAACTGGCGCGCATCTACAGCCTGGCCGGCGCGGATTTAATCGTCTATCCCACCGCCATCGGTGATGAGCCGGAAGATCACTCTATGGATACCCAGAATGCCTGGGAAACCATCATGCGTAGTCACGCCATCGCCAACGGGATTTTCATTGCTGCCGTCAACCGTATCGGCTGCGAAAACGGCGTCACCTTTTACGGCAGCAGCTTTATCTGCGCGCCAAATGGCAGCATCCTTGCCAGCGCAGGGCGCAGCACAACTGAAGTACTCATTGCGGATCTCGACCCCGCTGCCATTACCGATTGGCGCTGGCATTTCCCACTCATCCACCAGCGCCGCCCGTCCGTATATGGAAAAATCCTGCAAACCTGGTCTGGCGATCAAGCCCCGGGCTGGATGGAAGAGACTCCCTTGCGCAGAATCAGACCCACTCCCCCGAAGACGAAATGAAAATTACCCGCATCTTTTCACTGCTCAGCCTGATCATCCTTCCCGCCCTGCTGCTTTCCGCCTGCGCATCACTCACAGCGCAGTCCACTGCGCCAGCCCTGGCCCCGACCACCACCTCCGCATCCGACTGCCCCCAGCCCTCCCCCAAAATTGAACTGACCTCCAAAACCCTCACATCCCAAAACGCCGTCATCTTCGACACCCTCTGGACCGAAGTCAAATAAAGTTCAATCACTGCCTGCAAAAACGTTCCCGCAAGAATAATCGCGGAACGTTTTTCATCCACCGTTCAACCCATCCCGTATACCGCATCGCAAGGTATAATTTCGGCAGAAAGCGAGGCAACATGGCAACCTGGATCGCGCACCTTCGTCTTGCCGAAAACCTGCTCGACAACATTCCAACCCTGGATAAAGCACAATTCGCCATCGGCAATATTGCTCCTGATTCAGGCATACCAGATGAAAAATGGGAAAAGTTTTCTCCCCCGCCAGCTGTCACACATTTTCAGAACCCTCAGAACGGGCAGCGTGACAACCTTGACCTGGACTTTTACCGTGGATACCTTGCAAATATCGATCCCGGCGACGTGGGCCGTTTTTCTTTCAGGCTGGGTTATTTCTTTCATCTGATCACCGATAACCTGTGGAGCAAACTGGTTGGAACGCCGACCATGCAGCGCTATTCCGAGCAGTTCGCTGCTGACCCCAGGTTCATCTGGACCGTGAAAGAAGATTGGTACGGGCTGGATTTTATCCATGTCCGCGATCATCCTGAATCTTTGTTTTGGAAGGTTTTTCTGGATGCACAGCCAGTTGATTTCGATCTCGATTTCATTCCCCGTGCAGCCATTGAGCATCAGTTACAATACATCAAAACCTTTTACCAGAAAATTGACGATGAAGTTAAGGCCAGTTACAACAGGCCTTATATTTACCTCTCCCAGGTTGAGATGGATGGTTTTATCTCCCGGGCCAGCAGCGACCTGCTGCGCATTTATCAACTGCTCTGGCCAACAGCGCCTGTTATGACAGGGAAATATTCCGCGCTGGAATTGCTCAAATAACCACCGGACCGAAGAAAACCTCATGAACAAGCTCATCCCTACTGCCGAACCTTTTTTCTTCCCAGGCTCGTCCACAGGCATCCTGTTAATCCACGGTTTCACCAGCTCTCCAAAAGAAATGCGCTGGATGGGCGAATACCTGCACCGCGAACACGGATACAGCGTGCTGGGCGTGCGCCTGTCCGGGCACGCCACCCGTCCTGAAGACTTGATCCGCTCCAGCTACACCGATTGGCTGGCTTCGGTGGAAGATGGATTCTCCCTGCTCTCCGGCGCGGCCCAATCCATCACTGTGATGGGAGTCTCCATGGGTGGCATACTCGCATTAACGGCTGCCTCCTACCTGCCTGTCAACGGTGTGGTTGCCATGTCCACCCCTTACAAACTACCCGATGACCCGCGTCTCAGGCATATCGAATGGCTCAGCAAAGCCGTGCCTTTCATTCCAAAAGGCGCCGGAGAACCCGATGCTGGTTGGTTTGACAAGGAAGCCTTCAAAGGACACATTTCCTACCCTCAAAACCCGCTGCACGCCATCGGCGAATTAAACAAGCTTGTCAAAATTATGCAGGCCGCTTTGCCTCAAATCAATGTGCCTGTTTTGCTGATCCACTCAAAAGACGACGACTACGTGGTCAAAAACAGCATGCCTCTCATATACGAAAATCTGGCCATCGCCGACAAACAAATGGTATGGATTGAAGGCTCAGGCCACGTTATGACCCGCGATGCCCAGCGCCAGACCGTCTTTGAAACCGCCGCGAAGTTTGTGCAGCGCATTTCTGCAACCACTTCAACCGCTCAGATGGGAGCGCAAACCCTTTGAACCCGTCTTTATTATGGCTGGCTGCCGCCCTCTTCACATGGGGCATTGGCGAAGGCATGTTTTTTATTTTTCAACCCATTTACCTCTCCCAACTGGGCGCGAACCCGCTGACCATTGGCTATATTTTAGGCGCCGCTGGCTTCGCCATGATGATGGCTCACATCCCAGCCGGTTACCTTGCAGACCGCTTCGGGCGCCGCCCCCTGCTCATCATCGCCTGGTTTTGCGGTATCGTCGCCACCTGGATCATGGCGCTCGCGCCTGGTCTGACCATTTTCGTAATTGGACTTATCCTGTACGGCTTTACCGCCTTTGTTTCATCTCCTCTTAATAGTTACGTTACCTCTGCTCGCGGCAGCTGGTCGGTAGGACGAGCGATCACGTTCATCTCTGCCACCTTCAACCTGGGTATGATACTCGGCCCATTTACCGGCGGCTGGATTGGTGACCATTACGGGCTGCGCAGCATCTATTTTGTCGCCGGGATTTTATTCGTCATCTCCACTTTCTTTTTATTGAAGATTGCCCCGCAGCCGCACGACCACCATGACCCTGCCTCCCCGCCGCCCAGCTTGCTAACCAACTCGCGGTATATCGGTTTTCTCGGGCTTGGTTTCCTGGTTGTGCTTGCCGCCTATCTGCCCCAGCCGTTGACTTCCAAATTCCTGCAAGATGTTCGCGGTTTATCCCTTTCTCAGATCGGCCTGCTGGGCACCATCGGCGGCGCAGGCAATACCGCGCTTACCTTTGTGCTCGGTTTTTTGGACGCGCGCCTTGGCTTTATCCTCGGTCAGGCAGGCGCTGGTGTGTTCAGTCTGCTGCTCTGGCAATCCAACGGCTACGGATGGTTTGCGATGGCCTACTTTGCGTTGGGCGGGTTTCGCGCTGTACGGTCTTTATTTATGGCGCAGATCCGGCCCCTGGTGCATGAATCCCAGATGGGACTGGCATACGGATTCTCTGAATCCCTGTTGGGATTAACCGGTATCCTGGCTCCCATCATCGCCGGGTACCTTTACGAGCGTAATACCGCGTCCATTTACCCAATCTCCTTTGTTACCATCCTGGCAGTCATTTTTCTCAGCCTGATCTTTACACCGCGCCCGCCCATAACCGGGGTGGAACAGGCAGTCCCCATTCTCGAAGTACATGAGTGAACACCATGCCCCTTGAAATTGTCACATTCACGCTTGGCCCCGTTCAAACAAATGCCTATCTGGTTGCCGATTCCGGCAGCGGTGATGCCGCGGTGATCGATCCATCCTGGGATGGAGAGATCATCCTGGCCGCAGCGCGCAAGCGCGGCTGGCGCATCGCCCACTTATGGTACACACACGCCCACTTTGATCACATCGGCGGCGCTGCAGCCATTGCGGATGCCTTGAACCCGCTGCCGCTGGTGGCGCTGCACCCCGCCGATCACGACCTGTGGAAAGCGGCCGGAGGCGGCTCCCTGTTTGGGTTTATGATCGACCCGGGCCCTGAACCCACTATCGACTTTACCCAGGGTCAAACCCTGTATCTGGGAAAAAACATCTTTGAAGTTCGCCACACACCTGGCCACACACCCGGCCACGTGGTTCTCTATTGCGCACAAGCTCAAGTCTGCTTCTGCGGTGACTTAATCTTTGCCGGTTCGGTAGGCCGCACCGATCTGCCCGGCGGCAGTTGGGATGCACTGGAAAATAGCATTCGCCAGCAAATCTACACACTGCCCAATGAAACCCGCCTGTTATCCGGTCACGGCCCCGTAACCACAGTCATTGAAGAAAAGATTTCCAACCCGTTTGTAAACCAGCCTTAAATGAAACTTACACACACAACCTCACCAGGGAATTTGCTCTTCGCAATTACTATTTTCTTTTTTTCATGCCTGCTACTGGCCGCCTGCATAACAAAGCCCGGCCCTTCAACAGATCAGCAAACACCCGCACCATCCACATCCGTCACGCCAACACCTACCCTGCCGCCCACACCAACCATCCCGGTAATCAACAAAAAAGCCTGGTTCTACAAACCTCCCGCCGATGGCAACCTGGCGCTGATCACCAATGAATATAATTTTTTCATCATGTCCAAAGGGGACGAGCCGGAGCGCGATGGGCTGCTGGCCCGCGGCGCAAAAGGACCCATCCTGCAATATATTCGCTTTGAAGCTATCATGGACCCCGGTGATTGCAGCCGGAAACCCTGGCAAAACAATGCCGCCTTTCTGCCCGGTGATTTTTGTAAAATCAGCGCGGAACACCCGGACTGGTTCTTGCTCAACCAGAATGGCGAGCGCATCGTTGATCCTTATGGCGGCGAAAATTTCGTCATGATGGACCCCGGCAATCCGGGTTGGCGGGCCTTTTTCCTCCAACGTCTCCGCCAGACCCAGGATTCAGACTCAAAATGGACCGGGGTTTTTCTGGATAACGTGGAAGTAACCAGCGCACGGCGCGAAGATGATAAACAAATCCCGGCTGCCTACCCCGATGAAAGCAGCTACCAGGCAGCAGTTCAAGGCTTTTTGCAATACTTATATTCGGAATACTTTCACCCTAACGGGCGCTTTTTATTTGCCAACCTGGTCGCGCGCCGGGATGACACACAATGGACAAACTACTTGACCCATTTGGACGGAGCCATGCACGAAGGCTGGGCCATTGACTGGCCGGACGGCTATCGTCTCGCCGCAACATGGGAAAAACATCTGGCGCTCGCCGAGCAGACCCAGGCCATGGGGAAATTCATTGTCCTGGTCTCGCAGGGCAAGAAAGATGACCTTCAACTACAAAAGTTTGCCTACGCCTCTTACCTGCTGGTCAACCAGGGCCGCGCAGCCTTCCGGTTTGGCAACAGCCAGGCCTACAACCAGGCCTGGTTATATGACAATTACAAACTACAATTGGGGCAGCCGCTGGGCAGCCGTTACCGTTCTGGAGATGCCTGGCGGCGTGATTTCAGCAATGGGTTTGTGCTGGTCAACCCGCAAACACACGAAGTACAGATAGAAACTGGCAAATAAAAGAAGTGTCCCGGCCATTTACAACCGGGACACTTCTTTTATTGCATAGCGAATTGAATTAACCAACAGCCGTATCAGGCGTTCTTACGGCTCCGCATCCAGGCGCCAATCATGGCAGCCAGCAGCACGATCAAGATCAATGCCGAAGCCGCGTAAATTGCTGGAAGGATCCAGGCTGGCTGGTTGGCTGGGGGTGGGGTCAGGTCAATTTTCGAGGCGCTGGCGGGAGCATCCACCGCAGCAATCGTATCCTGAACCTGGGCATAAGGCGATAAGCGTGTATCTGTGGTTAATACCTGTGTGCCATTGATGACCGCGAAATTACCCGCCAGGCGTGAGCGCAGCGGCGCATCCACCAGTGCAGACGCAGCCCAGGCGGCTCCTTGTGGAGAATTTCCCAGAGCCGCAAGTATCAGGTTATCGGGATTCCAGGGTGAGGTAAACAATTCCACGTAACCCGCCGGGGTGGTTGCAGGAATATTAAAGGTCACCTGCATGTTGCTTTCAATCGCCACATCACTGGCTTTATCAAAAGGAGCTGGCAGATTGGGATTCATGTCGGCCACAACTGGCAGCTGGCTGGCGCGTCCCATCACAATCATGCTGTATTTCGCGCGGTCAGCATCTTGCATTTCATCGCCATAGAAGGCAGCCAGGGTAAACAAAGCGCCTTTTGTGCGGTTTCCCAGGAACGTCGCCACCTTCAGCGCCGAACGCCAGGCTTCAAGATCGTCATGCGGCAGCACAAAAGCAGTCGTTCCCAGTGTAGGTTGGAAGCTGAACGGAGCCGGGTAAGCGGATAGGTCTACGTTTGAAAGTGTACTGACTTGCGCAGGAGTAACCGGCATATGCAGGTTTGAATCAGGCCAGATTGTGACCCACAGGCCGTCCAGTTGCGGGTTGGTACAGGCGTCATTTGGGATCAAGTTGGCTCTCACCTCAATCCGGTTATAGCCTGGCAATATCACCGAGGCAGGGATATTAAATTGGACATGGTTGTTTGCATTGGCGGCAGTTGCATCACTCATGCGCACGCTGCCAATCGGCTGACCATTGATTAACACCACCAGACCAGAGCGGCTGTAATTAAGCAAAGCAGAATGACCGTAGACCAGGTCAAAATAAGCACTGGGAGAAACAGTTTGTCCGGACGGCATATAGAACCGGTAAGAAGCGCTGCCGTCACCCGCAAACCGCAGAGTCTTAAGTGCCTTCCCAGGTATAGTCGCCACGCCCGAATCTGCAAAGCTGACATCTGCCAGGGTTTGGTCAACCGGCACAGACATCTTCACCGGGTCGGGTTGTACTTGTTCAACCACCGCAAAATTGGGTGAAGCATTAGAGCGCAGCAAACCAGTGCTCACCGCCTGGGCAGCCTTGACCACCCCGGCATCACTGTTACCAGAGACCACCATCACGGCTCGGGCCGGGCTCCAGGGCGAGGCAACCATCTGCACCACGCCATTATCGGCGCTGCCATTGTCAAACTTGAATTGGCCGCCCGCAGCGGGCAACGGCAGGGTCAGATCTTTCAGGGTGGAAAGGGAAGCGGCCTTACCGACCAAAATCAAATGATTATCGGCTTGTTGTTGTCCCGTCAATTTGCCAGCAGATGTCAAATCCATCGCCAGGCCTGCACCGGTTAAATTACCAAGCCCGGCAGCAACGGTTAATGCAGCCTGCAGTTCCGCCGCGCTGGGTTTGTCTGGGATCACCACCAGGGCCGACTCTGGAAATACAGAAGCCTGGTAAATTGGGTGCGGGAAGTTCGCCAGGCTGGTATCAGGACTGACTTCTTCGTGAGGCAGAGAAAAACCCGAGCTGGTCCGAATAAATATGGTCATCTGCTGGTTAACATAACAAGAAATACCACTGTCCAGAATAAAACTCACTTCCATGCGCCCATCTGGCCGCTGCGAAACCAGAGCTTCATCCGGTATCTCCAGGGAAAACGTAACATTTCCGTTCTTATCCAGAGGTAAAACACCTATGCTCACGCTATTGAAGCGTACCGTCAACGTGCCGCCCTGAATTGCTACAGCACTTGCATCTGCCCCTGGCAACGCCATAGCATTGAATGAAACAGCCATATCCAGTGTTAAATTGGCGCCGGAAGTCAGCCGCCAATTTGCTGGCAGCCCAAAGGTGACCGAGGTTGAATCATACGGACCAGTAAGCTGAATTTCAGTTTGATTGATCTGAGCCAGGGAAACATCGCTGCCGCTGGCAGTTGCAACGGCGGGTGCCGCTGTTGGGGTTTCCACACCCTGTGCACGTGCGGGGATAACCAGACCGGAAAACACACTCAGAATAACAATTGGAACAATAAGTAGTTGGAAAAATTTGTTTTTCATACAGACATCCTTTCTAACAAAGAGGAACGGGAGGATATGGGAATTTGACAGGTAGCCGCTTCTAAAATGGGAGTCAATCGCTCAACAACGCGTTCCCAGGTGAATTCTTGCTCAACCAACCGCCGGGCAGCCTGTCCCATGCGGCGGCGTATTTCTGGTTGTTCAAGGGTTTGGATAATGGCATTTGCAAGGGCCTCAGCCTGTTCGGGCGCAACCAGAAGTCCGGTTTTGCCGTGAATAATAATTTCTTCCATTGCCTGGCCTGTCACGCCAATACACGGCAATTCAAAAGACATCGCTTCAAGGAAAACATCGCCCCAGGTTTCGTGCCGCGCAGGAAGTACAAATACATCTGCGCGGCGATAGAGCGCTTCAAGTTTTTGACGGTCCCAGATGGGCGCTAGAACACGCACACCATCCAGCGGCAGCCCGGCCGGAATACCGTCCCTGGTCACCATGATCAATTTAGCGCCCGGATACAGCTTACGAACGATCGAAAAGGCCTGCAATACCAGGTCGCCGCCTTTTCGATGAAAATCCAACCCGATAAACAGTAACGTAAAAGCCGAATCGAGTCTGCGAACAGTCGTCTCGTCCGCAGGCCTCAGGCCAAAATTAACACCGCCGCCAATCACAGAAATACGCTCAACTGGCACAAAATAAACATCCATCAAAGAACGTTTCACTGCATTGGAGCGCGTGCAAATATGAACTGCGCGCTGATAAAACTTCTTTTCATACACCTGCCAGCGCATCAATTCCGCTGGCGAAAATGGGTTGCGGTTTGTATCGAGCTGCTGCGCTGTCATGGCTGAAGTGTGATCGGTATACAGAACCACTGGCGGCGCGCCATCCTGTGCGACACTGTCAAACAATGCACCCAGCTGTAAAATAACATCCACACGGCCCTGCATGGTACGAAAGTGTTTTTGCGCCCTGCTCGAACGCATCTCAAAAGCCGCGGGATTCTTAAAGTAACGCTCTCTCCAGCGTGAAATCGATGGGGTAAACGTCTGGCAGGCATTCCAGTAACGCTGAATTCCGCCCAGTCTGGCATCATAAACTTCCGTCAAGTTAAAGCGTTGTTCAATACATTTAAACAACCTGCCGTACTTGGCCGCCATATCCGGTTGCTGGTAGATACTTCCCACCAGGGCACCCGCTACACGAATCGTCTGGCTCATAGACTCTCCTTTCCAGGAGAAACCATGAGAGCACCACGTACAGACCCATGCCTGCACGCTGTTTGCCGGTAAATACTGGTTAGCCCATCCAGCATTGCAGCCGGGGTAAATTCCTGTTCCAGCCGCTGCCCCGCACTTTTTCGGTAACGGTCAGCCAGTTGATTGTTATTTAACTGGCCCAACACCGCCTGTGCCATAGCTTCCGCATCACCCACCGGCACCAGCATACCATCTTGCCCGTTGCGAATTGCCTCATCCACGCCCAAAATATCCGCAGCTACCACCGGCGCGCCGGCTGCCATCGCTTCCAGCACCACCAGCGGAAAACCTTCCCAGTGTGAAGTCAAGACAAAACATTGCATCGCCTGCAAAAGCTCAGGAACATTGGAACGCTGCCCGGCAAAATGCAGTACTTCATCCAGCCCCAGCTCAGCGCTCAATTGACGGGCTTCATCTTCCAAAGGACCGCTGCCTATCCAGCTAAAATGGATCTCTGGTCTCTCGCGGTGAACAGCCGCAGCCATGCGCACAAAATCAAACGGTGATTTTTGCTTACTCAAGCGTCCCACCGTGCCCACCAGTAGGGCCTCTTCGGGAACATCCATCGACTTTTTCAGGGCTTTAACATCCACCGGTCCGCGATAGGGTTGAGGATCCAACCCGCTATGGACAGTCACAAACAGGGCGTCTGAACCCACGCCAAATTTTCGTGCCAGTTCTCTTTCGCCGTTCGCGATCGCGACGATGCGTGCAGTTAGAAAGCGTGCGGCCAGGCGCTCCAGCATGGCAACCAGCTGTGCATTCAACCGCCCCGCACCCGCATGAAACGCAAAGCAATGCGGCGAATACAACACCGGGATGCCCGTTCCAATTGCAGCCAGACGTGTCAGAAACCCCGGTTTGGATGCGTGGGCATGCACCAGGTCGTACCGTTCCCGGCGTAAATGAGCCGCCAGCGCAAACAATACCCGCGCATCTGAGATGGGATCGACCTGGTAGCGATTCATCTCCAGGCTGAAAGCCTGCACACCTGCAACCTGTGACAGTTCGGCAGCAAAAGCAGGGCCATTCTCCGAAAGACAGGCCACCGAAAACTCAAACTCGTTACGGTCCAGCCCGGGCACTGCCAGCATGCGCCGGATGTATTCCGCTACGCCGCCAGTTGATTTTGTCACCAGCAATATTCTCAGCGGCTGGCTCATAATGCGGCTCCTGAGCCCACCGGGCCGTTTTCGCCCAATCCATGGGCGCTTAACAGGTTATTATAAAGATTTGCAGTCTGGTCGATCATCGCATCCAGGCTGAAATGAGCGGACACCCGTTCAAAACCAGCCTGTCCCAGGCGCTTGCGCAGCGCTTCGTCCCCTGCCAACCGGCAGCAAGCACCGGCAAGCGCCGCGGGGTCGCCTGCCGGTACCAGCAAGGCGGTTTCTTCCACCACAACCACGCCGCGGATGCCATCCACAGCAGTCGCCACCACCGCTTTTCCAGCCGCCATGCCCTCCAGTAAAGTAACTGGCAGACCTTCCCAACGGGACGAAAAAACAAGCACATCCAATGCCGCCAGAATAGCAGGAATGTCGCTGCGCAAACCACAAAAGATCAGCGCGGGCAGCAAACCCAATTCTGCGGCCATTTTTTCCAATTCGGGTTGCAAAGCTCCTGCACCAACCACAAAAAACCGGGCGCTTGGAACCTGGCGGAGAATCTGTACCGCAGCATTAAAAAAAGTGGCATGGTCTTTTTGGGGCTGAAGCCTGCCGATGATACCAAATAGGATCACCTCGGGGTCGATACCGAATTCTGCGCGTACTGCATCCCCGGCAGCTTGCTTGCCTGTGAATTTGCGCACATCCACAGCATTTTCAATGACTGTTACTTTTTCTGCCGGAACACCCGTGTATTTCAGGTGAAATGCGCGCACATCCTCTGAAACAGCGATCAACTTATCCGCAAAACGCGCCGTTGCGCCGTATAGTTTTCCCAAAGGCCAGTGCCGCGCCCAGGCATCTGTATTATGCAGGGTCGAAACCACCACCGGCACACCTATGCTTCGCGCCACCAGCCTGCCGTGAAAGTCACTCTTGAATAAATGAGTATGTACCACTTGCGGTGGATCAGAGCGCATCAAGTTGAGCATGCCCCAAAACAGGAAGGGGTCTATACGCCCCATACGAGGTAAGCGTGTCAATTGCAGCCCTGCCCCGGCTAATTCATCCACCAACGGCCCAGGCGTACTGTACGCCACACTCACCCGGTACCCGCGCTGTGTCAAACCTGCGCTCAAGTCTCGCAATAGAACCTCAGCGCCGCCAACATTTAACCCATCGATCAGGTGGAGAATGTGCAATCGCTTATCCAGACCTGCCTTCAGCCTGCTGTGCGAGCTGCCCGACAGTTCTGCATACAAAGCCTCGTAACGCGCCCCTACCACCGAAAAATCATATTCAGCGCGAACCCGCTCACGGGCAGCCGTTCCCATCTGCGCGCGCAGCTTCGCGGAATGCCCCAGAGTCACCAACGCGCTGCTCCATGTCTCAATATCATCCATAGGCAAAAGCATTCCACTGTCACCCTGCTTTAACACTTCGGGGTTGCCGCCCACTGGGGTTGCCAGGCAGGCCAGACCGGCAGACATGGCCTCCAACAAAGCGTTTGAAATCCCTTCGCTGGCCGAAGGCAGGGCAAAAATATCTGCTGCTTGCAAATATGGGCGCACATCTGCCTGATTACCGGCAAAGGTGACCTGACCTTTAATCTTCAAAGAATCTGCCAGTGCTTCAAGGGCAGTCCTCTCCGGCCCATCGCCCACCAATAATAAGCGCAGTTCTGAAAAGCCGGGCAAAGCTTTTGCGAACGACTCAAAAAGCACCGGCAGGCTTTTTTGGGCTGCCAGGCGGCCCACCGAAAGCACAACCACTTTACCGTTCAATCCCAGGGCAGCCTTTGCATCGGCGGGCATCTGCGCATCGCTAAACATGCGCGCATCAATCCCGTTGTTGATGCGCCGCACTTGCTGTGGAGCAAAACCAGCATCAAGCGCCTCGGCCTGCATGACTTCGTCCAAAACAATCACGGTATCCGCCCACTTGCGAAAAGCCGCCAGCCGCAGTCTACCGCGCCAGCTTTTTTGTGAAACCCGAATATCACCGAATTCGCCGCTGTTACCAAGTTTTACCAAAACACGTTTCCCCAGCAAACGAGCCGCCAGAACAGCCGCAAAAGCCGCGCCAAAAGCCAGGTGCGCGTGCAAAATGCTGTAATCTTTGCGCCTGCGCACCAGCTCAAATAACGCGCCAAACACAAAGGAAACGGTGCCAAGCTTACCGGGTCCCCAGGCACGCGGACGAATGATCGTAAACCCGTGAACCGTTTCGCTGGCAGGCAGGCCCGGTACGCCGCGCGTAAGCACCCATACGGGCCAACCGCGCCCGGACAGGTAAGCGGACAGGCGCTCAGCCTGTCGCTCTGCGCCGCCCACCGGTAAAGGTGCAAATTCATTCACCAACATGACCACACCAGCCATCTAACCTTAATCCTCACTCAATTGCAAAACCCGGTTTATATCCGGGGAAGCATTAACAGCCACATTAGCCTTTGTCAGGTATTGCTCAGCCTTGGGGCTGAGCTGCGCATACAGCTCAAGCAATTTTCTAGTCCACGTTGCACGGCTGTAATACTGCTCAACTCTTTTCCTGGCAGCCTGCCCAAATTCGTGACCTTTTTCAGGTGAATCCAACAGCGAAATCACAGCAACTGCCAATTCCTGTGGCTGACCGGGGGATACTAATAAGCCCGCCCGGCCCTGTTCGAGTAAATTTGGACTTTCACCAACCGAGGTCGCCACCACCGCTAAACCACACGCCATTGCTTCCAGTACAGAGACCGGCGTTCCTTCCCAGTGGGAAGAATTGACATATAAATCAGCGGCTTCCAGCAATTGCGTAACATCCTCGCGTTGACCCAACAGAAAAACCTGCTCCTCCAACTTTAACTGCCGCACCTGGGTTGCCAGTTCTTCCATGAGCACCCCACCACCGGCAATCACAAGCACAGCAGATTCACAGCCTGCCCGGGCATGCACAAGCGCAAAAGCATCCACCAAGTCATGAAAACCCTTGGCTTCTGTCAAGCGGCCCACCGATAAAATAATCGGGCGATTCGAATCCCCGCACACCTCAGCACGCAGCGCTTCCCGTTCCGCCCGCGCCAGAGGAGGGTAAATATCCACAGCATTGACAATAATATCCACCGGCCGGCTGTCTTTAAGACGCTGCCTGGCAAATTGCGCCACAGCCGCACCATTGGCCATAACGCGCGTGGCAAAAAAGCGCATGCTCATGTTCTCCATCCATACCCGCTGCCTGGAATAATTTTCATATCCAAAATCAGCACTGCGCAAGGAGGCAATTGTTGGCGTCCCAGATAATTTACCGGCCAAAGAACCGATAATATTTGAGTAAGTCAGGTAGGCGTGCAAAATATCAAATTTTTCTTCGCGTAAAAAATGTACCACTTTGCCAAAAGAAATCAGGCTGAACAGTTTGGGAAAAGGAAAAGCAACCACCCGCACCCCGGTCTCGCGCAGCATTTCAGCCACCGGCGAATCATCCACATCTTGCAAACTGACCACGGTCAGCTCTATTCCCAGTGGGACCAGCGATTCAGCCAGAAACAGTTGCATTTTTTGGGCCCCACCCCAGGAAAGCGAATCAATCATTTGTACAATCCGCATGTTAAACTCGCCCCAGGGCAGAACGCAATTGGTGATTGGCAGCCTGTACAACATCACGTTGAAAGACCCACAAAGCAGCCACGTAAACCAACCCCCCGGCCGCTACGCTTAAAACTAGCTGCCCGGCTGGTTGCAGGCTCTCAGTAAGTAGAAGCGTTGCCTGGGTGGCGATTGCGAGGAAAATGGTGGAGAGCAAAGCAGGGCGCAAAGCGGTAAAAAGTTGGCGAAGCGGTAGTTTGATCAAGCGCGCGGCAACATAAAGATTAAGCATACCGCCTGCCAACGCAACCGCCGCCTGTACCCAACCCACTGCCACGATCGATTTCGCCACAGCCGCCGCCCAGTAAATCGCAGGCAAAAGCATGGCAAGCCGAACAAGTCCCAGCATCGTCAACACCTGCGGCCTGCCATCTGCTTTATACACGCTGCCTGCGTTATAAGATAACGAAAGCAGCATGGCGTAAATTGCAATCGCGCGTACCACCGGAATGGCTTCCATCCATTTATCGGTAAAGACCGTCAAGATGAATGGCTGCGCCACCAGGGCCAGACCCACCCCCAGTGGGATTGTCACAAGCGATACGTAGCGCGTGGTCATCGAAAAGCCCCTGGTCAGGCTGCCGGGCACATCACGCATACGGGTATAAATCGGAAAAATCACCACACTCAAAATGCGCGCAAATTGCAAGATCAACAAATCGGGCATACGAAACGCCAGGGTATAAACGCCCAGGTTTTCAGCACCCAGGTATCGGCCTACCAACAAATAATCGATGTTGAGCAGCAGTATCGCTAATAAATCCACCACCACAATTTTTAAACCGTATCTCAATAGAGAAAGCGCAATCTTCGGATCGAAAGAAAAAGACGGTCGCCAGCGTGTAACAATCCAAAATACAAGCGCCCCTATCGCCATACCGCCCAACTGACCACCGATCAAGCTCCATGCTCCAAAACTCATGAATGCCAGTATGATCGAAAGCAGCCCCTTGCTCATTGCTTTTGCCAGGTCCGGGATAAAATTCCGCCCAAAAGCCAGCTTTTTTTGAAGAACCGCCTCATGCGTATTGCTCAAAGCGCTGATGGGATACGACAGCGCCAAAATACGAGTCACCGGAATAGCGCGAGGATCCTGGAAAAATAGCCCCACCAACGGTGCAGCCACCCAGGTGATTACAAACAAAGCCACACCAATCGCAATTCCAAGCCAAAAAGCTGTTACCGAGGTATTTTCATCATCCGGGTGGTAGATAAGCGCAGGAGCCACCCCCAGATCGCTCATTACATCCAAAAAACCAATCGTGGTCACAGCAAAACCGACCACGCCAAAATCTTCCTTGCTTAACAGGCGCGCCAGTACAACCGTGCTGATAAACAACATTAATTTGCCGCTAAAAAACGCCAGGTAACGCCAGGCTGTGCCGTGAATGGCCGCCCTGGCAAAACCTGAGTTTGAACCAACACTCATATAGAGTTCCCCGCGCCCTGCACTGTAACCGGGATATCAGAAGGCTCGTTGCTAAGAATAGGAGTGCTGTGCGCAAAAAGGTTTATTTCATCTACATCCATTCTCTTCTTGTTTTCATTCCACGCTACCTGTCCTGCTGCGATGGCCAGGCCAACAATCACCCAAAATGCGTTCCCATAAGCACTATTTTTGAAGATCGCAGAAAACATATAACCGGCGAAACCAGCCAAAAGCGCTTTAGAAAGAAATGACATGTCATCTAAATGCATTTCCACGAATTGTTTCCTCGCCACAAATAAACCCCGCAGGACAATAAACAGCAGGATAAAAAATATGGCAGTCCCAACAATGCCCTGCTCGGAAAGCAATTCCAAATACAGGCTTGCCGGAGTACGGTTGGAACGGCGCGGATCCAGACCAATATCACGTGAGTAATCCTGGTAATTGATCTTGTAATTTCCAATCCCAATCCCTAACAATGGATGGTCCAAAAACATTTGCCATGCCGCCGTATTCTCGCTCAAGCGACCGCGAAAAGAAGGATCGGAAACCTGGGAAGACTGCAACGAGAAAAACTGGCCCAAAGTGCCTATGCGGTCGATGTAAGTAGCCGGTAAAAATTGCAAAGCACCTACCAACAATACGCCTGTGAACAACAGCGGCATGAAATTTGGCCTGTACTGGATCAATAAAACGCCCATCGCGAAAAGCAAAGCCAGAAAACCACCGCGCGAATAGGTCAAAAATATGACCAGCAAGCTGCAAACAAATGTCCAACCCGCCAGTAGGCGCAGCAAGATATGCCGCTCATGCCACAGACGGTCCAGCGCCAGCGGTACAATCACTACAAGAACCTGCGCATACGCATTCGGATTTGCATAAGGCCCCTGCAAGCGATTACGTCCAATGCTTCCAGAAACCTGGCTCGACCAGCCCCCAAAACCCCAATAAGCATTATCGTAAGTCCCCGTCAGAGCCTGAAAGGCGCTGATGCTTGACATAAGTAATCCCGCTGCCACCAGAGACCAGATCGCCGCACGGAAGGAAGATGGACGCTGAATAAAGAAGACCACAATCAAAGCGCCGAGCGCATCCTTGATAAAACTTACAAAGGTTTGGCTCGCGGTTGTAAAATCTCCAGCATGCAGCATAGAAGCAAACCAGCTGAGAACGTAGATCAACAGAATTGGCCCGGCGCGCACCCACCCCAATGGGCGCTCACCATAAAGCGTGATGCGCAGCAGGATCAGAAAGATCAATAACCCTGCCAGCGGCTGGGTCATGGATGGAAAGTGGTAATAAGTGATACCAACATTCGAAACCTGCGTAAATGTGATGCCAATAAATGCCATTAAACCAAGTTCTGGCAGCCCCAACGCAGCCACCAACAAAAAAGCACCTGGAATAGCCAGCACCGAAAGCGCCCCAAATTCTCCCACTGACCAGGCAACCACAAGGCCCAGGGCAATCGTCAAAATGGCAAAAGACACACTCACCCAATCCACCCACCGGGTGCTTGTCGTTGGTATTGGTTCATGGATAGGAGGTGCAAATGCCTTATTGGTTATCATCAAAATACCCTGGTCAATTAAGCCGAAACCGTGGTCGTTCCAGCCAGGTGATTCCGCCGGGATTGAATTAAAGCTTCTTCAGCCCTGTTAATTAATGCCGCGACTGGTTCCTGAGCCTTGCTGACTGTTACGGCTGTATAAGGCAGTAATTGCACAGTTTCTTTGGTATGGCTGATCACAATTGGTTCAGAAAGAGCCAGGCGAATCCGATTCAAAGTCCGTTCGGCTGCCACCGCTGGTGTGGAAGGCAGCATAACCGCAAATTCAACAGAGCCCCAACGACCAACAATATCATTGCCGCGCAATTCATTCCGCAGCCGGCGTGTCACTTCTTGAAACAATTGCTGCGCCAGGATTGTCGGAAGTGTCTCCGCCAGTCCTGTCAGGCCTTCGAGCTGGATCAGTCCCAAGCCAATATCCCCAGACTTGCTGCGCGCTTGCTCCTCTTCCAACTTACTCTGAAAGTATCTCCGTGTAAACGCAGAGGAACCCTGGTCGATAAAAGTTCGGCGGCGCAATGATTCTATCGGCATGCGGACTTGCTCGCTCAAAATCGCCAGAAACGCCCCGCCAAAAAGACCCAGAACAAGCGCCAGGCTCGCATCGCGCAAAGGTGCCGGGCTTACCGGAACAACCGCCGGAAAAGCCGTATCCAAAAACTCCAGGTTGTACACCGAGTTCACCCGCTTGGCGTAATTGATGGATTGATTGCCAATCATATTAGCCAGTTCAGCTGCAACCTTCGGGTTCGGCCCTGAGACACTTAGTTGCAACACGCTCGATGACGGCAAAACAATCGCCTGAACGCTATAGCCCGCCAGGGATGGATCGCTCGAATTAATGCCCAGCGCATTGATAGAATCAGAGAAAATCCTCTGGCTGTTCATCACTTCCACGTATGTAGCCGCAACCGAAGGCCGGTCAAGCGTATCAAGGCTCCTCACCACATCCGCGCTAGCAGTGATCGTTGCACTTGGATTAATAATAAACCGCGCAACTGCCTCGTATTGTGGCACTGCCAGGTACGAAACCCCCAGCGAAGCCACCAGGGCTACCAGGGCAGTTACTACAATGATCCACCAATTGCGCAACAACATCTGTATATAAAGTCTGATTTCCATTCTTACTCCTTTGATCGAAACTAAAAATTACAATAGTAGTAATTAGGTATTATTTATCCATATTATAACGTACAAAAATGAAAACTCCACAATGAATAGTTAGTTTTTTATATTAAATAACAATCAAATAATGACGAGGGGAGCACTACCAGGATTAAATCTTTGGTTCAAAATGCATCATTCAAAACAAGTCGATAAAATTCTAATTTCCAAACCTTATTTTCTTGCAGGCTAATTTCCACATCCAAAAACCAGTCATTAAACAGCGCCGCGTTGTTTGAATACTGCACTGATCGTTTTATATAAGATAACAATATCCAACCACATGCTGCGCCTTTCGATATAGGCAATATCCATGCGCAAACGATCATCAAACTGAATCGAGCCCCTGCCGGCAATTTGCCATAAACCAGTCAACCCCGGCAGCACATCCAACCGCTGGGTATGCCAGAGCTTATAAGTATCTGCGCCAAAAGAAGTAGGGCGTGGTCCAATCAGCGACATTTCACCGCGCAAAATATTAAACAACTGCGGCAGCTCATCCAGGCTGGTTTTGCGGAGAAACCTGCCAATTACCGTAATGCGTGGGTCTTTGGAAATTTTAAAATCGGGCCATTTCAGTTCATTCAGGTGCGCATAAGTCTTTTTAAGCTCATCGGCATTGGGTACCATCGAGCGAAACTTATACATCGGAAAGCGCTTACCGCTTTTGCCGGTGCGCATTTGGGTAAAAATCACCGGCGCACCCGGCGAGGTCACCCAGACCGCCAGGTATATGATGATCATCAGCGCCAGCCAAAAAGGCATTGTGCCAATGACTAAAACCATGTCAAAAACCCGCTTCGTAATTAAATAAAAACTACCCGTCAGAATTCGATCTTCAGGCCTAAATTGCTCAATCCAACGATAATCCATCAAAGATGGCGATTTAGATGGCATCAACTTTTTAAAGATTCTGCGATTTCGCCTCGTCTGAGCGGACAGCAGGCAATGGTGACAGGGTTACTGGCGCCAATTTAGCACTGGCTTTGTCCATAAGTTCTTCAAAAGTAAGCGCATCGTCCGGAAAAGATGCAACACCCATTGAAATGGAAACGCCCAGCCTGGATTTTACTGCTGCTTGAATCCGGTGCCGCAATGCACTGGTACTATCAGCGTCTGCTTCTGGACATAAAATAACAAAACGATCAGACTGATCCAATCTTATCAACACGTCAGGCTTTCTGGCCGCGGAACCGATCGCTTCAGATAACTGGCTCATGGCATACCGACGCGCCAGGTTGTTTTGAATTTCTTCAACCGTTGTCACCATAACTTTGCGGATCGTTGCCGGGTCTGGTTCTACCACCACCACCGATAAGGCTCGCTGGTATCTTCGGCTGCGTTGAACTTCAATTTCAATACCTTCTGCCGCTTCATCCATACTTAATGCCCTTCCCTGAAATGAAGCAAAAACCAGCCTGGCCAATGTGTCTTCAAATTCAAAAAACCTGGTTGCCACTACCCAGGATAACAAGGAAGCCAGAGCAACCATTGCAATTTCCACCAGCATTACCAGTACATTAATTTGTACATTTGTGCTTTTATTGGAAAAGACCCACAGGCCAAAATAAATAATGATCCAATAAGAAAGTTGGGCATAAGCCGGCAACTTATGAAATGGATGCACCAATAAGCTTGAAATAACAATAAACAATATCAAGAAGTCGACAAAGCGGTGCAGATTCAGTACATAGTTCGCATTAAGGGTCAAAACCTCTATATTAAAAACAATTGCCAGGTAAACAAGTAGTAATGCTAAAGGCACTTTCAACGTTTTCATATTGCTCCGCTTTAAATTATAACAAGACAAATAATATCTAATTTATTCATAAATTTTACCGTAAAAATGCAAGAATAACATTAATACAATATATGTGAAGTGCGATTTGTACAGGCTTTGTCCACGAAACCCCCTCATTATTTTTTTCTGGTCAGGTCAACAAATCCCCAATGTAAAACCTGAAGCAAAATTAAACAAAAGAACGGGGAAATTTCCCCGTTCTTTTGTGTTTTTACTGAAATCAAACTAACTCAAAATGCCTATTTGGCATAATCCACCGCGCGTGTCTCGCGGATGACTGTCACTTTAATTTGTCCAGGGTATTGCATGGTCTCTTCAATTTTTTTGGCAATATCTCGAGCCAACCGCGTGGAGGCCAGGTCGTCAATCTCATCCGGGCGAACGATGATGCGCACTTCACGACCAGCTTGAATGGCAAACGCCTGCAGCACCCCTTCAAAGGAGGTGGCCATCTCTTCCAGGGTGCGAATACGCTTGATGTATGCTTCGAGATCCTCACGCCGTGCACCCGGGCGGGCGCCAGAAATGGCATCTGCGGACTCGGCGATCACCGCTTCCACAGATTCCTGTTCAACTTCATGATGATGGGAAGCGATGGCATTGACAACCGCCGGGTGAACACCATAACGCTTGCAGAATTCGGCGCCAAGCGAAGCATGCGTCCCTTCCTGATTGTGATCCATCGCCTTACCGATATCATGCAAAAAGGCTCCGGCCTTGGCAATCACTACATTTGCGCCAAGCTCCGCGGCCAAAATCCCGCCCAATTTGGCAACTTCCACCGCATGAGCCAGTTGATTCTGCCCATAAGATGTGCGGTACTTCAAACGCCCCATCATGCGCAAAATTTCAGGGTGCAGCCCGGTAACGCCGGCATCAAAGGCAGCCTGTTCACCTGCCTCGGCCATGATCTTCTCAACCGCTTTGGTTTCGTCCTCGATAATTTTTTCAATATGCGCGGGATGAATACGCCCATCCACTGTAAGTTTAGTCAACGCCCGACGGGCAATTTCGCGCCGCACCGAGTCAAAACAGGAGATGGTCACTGATTCTGGCGTGTCATCCACGATCACATCCACCCCGGCGGCTTGCTCAAACGCCCGAATGTTGCGGCCGTTACGACCAACGATACGGCCCTTCATTTCTTCATTCGGAAGCGTAACAACCGCCGAAGTTACCTCAGAAACGTGTTCAGAAGCTACACGCTGGATTGCATCCGCAATCAGGTTGCGGGCGCGCTTTTCGCCTTCATCACGCGCTTCAGCCTCAATCTGGCGGATGATGCGGGCCATATCCCCGCGAGCATCTTTTTCAACCTCGACCAGCAAAATCTTGCGGGCATCATCCTGGTTCATGTCAGCAACTTGTTGAAGTTTTTCAGTCTGCTGTTCGTAGAGCTTTTCCACTTCATTCACGCGCCGGTCAACGTTGCTCTGGCGCTTGTTCAGGGTCTGCTCACGTTGTTCAAAGCGCTCCACGCGGGTATCAAACTCGGCCCGGCGGCGATCCTGTCGCTCAACTTCCTTGTTCAATTCAGATCGCCGGTGGGTCAGGTCAGCTTCTGCCGATTGAACCACCTTCAATGCACGATCGCGGGCATCCAATTCAATTTTAGAAGCCTTTTCAGTTGCTTCTTGAATGATCCCCTTGGAAGTGGCTGCATCTTCCTGCTGTTTCTTTTCAACTTGTGCCTTAAAGTTATTCTTCCCAATATTCCGGCCAACTGCCAGCATCGCCGATCCAGTAAGAATTGCAACCACAATTGTGATCAAAATCGTAATCCATATCGGAGTCATAATACTTCCTCATCATCATTTGTTTGACTATCGTCTGAGTGCAGTTCTTCCCACACCAGGCGCAATACCGGGGCAATAATCGCGTAAGAGAACCCGCGCCTTCCCAGGAATCCTCCCAATTTCAGGCGAAACTCCTGCCACTCCAACCCTTGAACTTTGCGCACATATTTACGTGCCGCATCCAGGGCCAGGGCATTCTCGTCTACGCTTTCGTCCAGCACTTGCTGAACCACTTCATGGTCGAGACCCTTGTGGCGCAGCTCCATTTCCAGAGCGCGTCTGCTGCGCGGGCGAAAAGTGCTGCGATTCTCTACCCACGTTTGAGCAAATTCCTGATCGTTCAACAAACCATTTTCCTGCAGCCTCTGCAGCGTATGTTCAATAGCAGCTTCAGGAATTTCATGCTTTTCTAAATTTGAACGTACTTCCTGCATCGATCGGGCGCGATAACCCAAATAACGGAGTGCTTTCTGCATCGCCACTTCGCGGGCATCTTCTGCCAGCAATGCAGCCACCTTTTCATCGCTCAAAACTTGTCCCGCTGACAACCATGCTGCCACAATCCGAGATAAGCCAAAAGCAAACTGATCTTCCAGGTAAATATTCACCCGGCCGGGGTTCTTCTTTTGCGCTTCTATTGCGGTAATTTTTCGCATGTTAAAACAAACAGCCGTCAGCTTGCCTGTGCAAACCACGGCTGCAAATATATACCCGGATGTACCAATTCCTCTTTGTCCAACAGAACAAGAGGAACTGGTAAACTGAGTCTGACAGCTCTTCAGCCATCAACACTACAGAATATCCTATGAAAACGTATTCTCTTTTATCGACCCGATCCAATGACTTTAAGAGAAAGGGTGACTACAGAATTTGCCTGCGAATCTGGGCAGACAGAACAAGGTTCATATCCGGGTGGTACAAAAGCCGTGTCCGCAATAATCAGGCGGAAAAACGTGGAAATTTTAAAATTTATTAACAAATTACGAATTTGTATTAATTATACATTAAATGTAAACAAATTGTTAGTATTTTTCTTTCATTGCTCGTCCGTCTCATACAATATCGAGGTCGTATACACAAATATCTGGCATTGGTCACATCAAAATGTGACAAATAGAACTTACAGACAAATGGAATTTATGCCATAATGAAGCGTACCTAATTCATCCGAGGAGGATTTTTGATGGCCAAAATATCAATCACCCGAGAAGATGCTCTGGAATATCATCATCTCAAGGGCAAACCTGGAAAAATCGAAGTTATCCCAACCAAACCCATGGACACCCAACACGACCTGGGGTTGGCATACTCACCCGGCGTTGCCTACCCTGTTCTCGAAATTGAGAAAGACCCTGAGCTGGCCTATGAATACACATCCAAGGGAAACCTTGTGGCTGTAATCAGCAACGGCACAGCAATTTTGGGTCTGGGCGATCGCGGCGCGCTGGCGGGAAAACCAGTTATGGAAGGCAAGGGTGTTTTATTTAAGAAATTTGCCGATGTAGACGTATTCGACATCGAAGTCAACAGTCACGACCCCGATGAAATCATCAAAGTGGTTGCTGCCATCTCACCGACTTTCGGCGGCATCAACCTGGAAGATATTAAAGCGCCTGAATGCTTCTATATTGAAGAAACACTCAAAAGCATGCTCGACATCCCTGTTTTCCACGATGACCAGCACGGCACCGCAATCATCTCCTCCGCTGGTCTGGCCAATGCGCTCGAGGTGACCGGCAAAAAACACGACGAGATTCGCATCGTCATCTCAGGCGCTGGCGCTTCTGCCATCTCCTGTGCTGAATTAGCCATCCGTTGGGGTGTCAAACGCGAAAATATCATGCTTGTCGATAGCAAGGGTGTTGTCTACAAGGGCCGCGGCGAAGGCATGAACAAATATAAAGATCGCCTGGCCGTGGATGACAAAGGACACCGTACCCTGGCCGATGCAGTACGCGGTGCCGATGTATTTTATGGTTTGTCGGTTGCCAACGTGCTCAGCCCAGATATGGTCAAAACCATGGCCGAAAGACCAATCATTTTCGCCATGGCCAACCCAGACCCTGAGATTAAGTATGAATTAGCCAAGGAAGCCCGCCCAGACTCAATCGTTGCCACCGGCCGTTCAGATTACCCCAACCAGGTCAACAATGTGCTAGGCTTCCCCTTCATTTTCCGCGGTGCCCTGGATGTCCGCGCCCGGACAATCAATGAAGAAATGAAGTTTGCCGCTTCCCAGGCGCTCTACAGACTCGCCAAAGAAGATGTGCCCGATTCTGTTCTGCGCGCTTACAACACCAGCAGCATGAAGTTCGGCATGGAATATATTATTCCCAAGCCGCTCGATCCTCGCGTTCTGCTCTGGGAATCCCCGGCTGTGGCCCAGGCTGCTATGGATACCGGCGTGGCTCGCAAGAAGATCGACATCGATGAATACAAAGAAAAACTCGCCTACCGGCTTGGCCGCGGCGAGCAGATTCGTTACTTCATCATGAACAAGGCCAAGGCCACCAAAGGTAAGAAGCGCCTGGTGTTTGGCGAAGGCGAAGAAACCAAGATCATCCGGGCTGCCTTTCAAGTGCAAGAAGAATCCATTGCCACACCCATCCTGCTCGGCAATGCGGAAATCATAAAAGAAAAAATCAAGCTGCTTGGGCTGGAATTCAAACCCAAAGTGGTCGATCCGCGCCATTTTGACGATGCCGAGAAATACGCGCAGGCTTATTACCAGCTGCGCCAGCGTAAAGGCATTGTGATGCAGGATGCCCAGAAATATATTGTAGACCCCAACATTCTGGGTGCAATGATGGTAAAAATGGGCGATGCGGATGCCTTTGTCTCTGGTCTCACCTATGATTACCCCGAAGTCATCCGGCCTGCCCTCCAGATCCATCACACCGCAAAAGGCGCTGCCCGTGCTGCTGGTGTTTACATCATCATCGTAAATGATAAAACCTACTTCTTTACCGATGCCACTGTAAACATCGACCCCAGCGCCGAAGACCTCTCTGAAATCGCCTGCCTGGCCGCAGAATTCGCTCGCAAGATGGAAGTGGAGCCGCGCGTAGCGTTCCTCTCCTTCTCCAATTTTGGCTCCACACCTCACGCGCTTTCCGAGAAGGTGCGCAAAGCCGTGGAATTGACAAAGAAACGCTGCGACTTCGTGGTGGATGGCGAAATGCAGGCCGATACCGCCGTTGTCCCAGAGATGGTGGAAGAACGCTATCCCTTCAGCGCCGTCAAAGATGCCAACGTCCTGGTGTTCCCCTCCCTCGAATCCGCCAACATCGCCTACAAGTTGCTGGCCCGCCTGGGCAATGCCAAGGCCATCGGCCCCATCCTGCTCGGTCTGGGCGCACCCATCCAGGTCATTCAAACTGGCGACGAAGTTAACGATATCGTTGAAATCGCCGCTGTAGCGGTAATGGACGCCATCAACCGCAAATAACGCCTACCACAACATCAACAGGGACAGCGTGATACGCTGTCCCTGTTCTATTTTCATGCTAAAATAAAGGCATGGACAAATTCCCGGTACCACGCCCCCAACGTGAAAGTTACCTCAAGCATCGCCGCGATGTAACCCGTCAAATTCTGCTGCCGATCATCCTGGCAACACTTATCGGGATTGTTTTTGCGGTTCTTGCCAGTCTTTCTGCAACGAAAAGCAGTGCCGATGTCCGCCTTTGGGCCGATATATCGCTCATCTGGATGATCATCCCCATGATGCTGCTGGCCCTGCTCATCATGATGCTGACAATTGCCATGGTGTACGGCTTAAATCGCCTGATTAAGATTTCGCCTTACTATACAGGCAGGGCGCAGACCTATGCTCTCTGGTTCAGCACCCAGGTTAAGATATGGACCGATAAACTGATCGATCCAATTCTGTATACCAAATCTTGGCTGGATATGTTCAAAAAACGCGAGGAGTAAGCATGACTTCCAAAAATGAAATCGAAAAAAGCAAAGCATCACCAGTCCGCCCTGTACTGGTAGGTGCGCTGGTGGGTGCTGGGGCTGGCGTCGTAGCCGCCATGCTCCTCCACCGCCGCGCCAAAAAACAGGAACGCGACAGCATGATCACCGTTCCCGAAGCCCTCCAATTGGGGCTGCTCTTATTCGGCCTCTTCCGCGCCATCTCAGCTCTTGGCAACGAAGATTAACCATCCACCGCCGCACAAAAAGCCCGCCATCATAATGAAGGCGGGCTTTTTGTTTGCAAGTTTCTTTCCAAATTTCAGCTTTTCACGCAGATCAACCCCTTAAGGTACGACCCCTCCGGGAAATGCAGCGAAACAGGGTGGTCAACATCCTGCGCCAGGTGCTCCACAATCACAGCCTGTGCCTGGGCATCCAGCGCCGCACCCGCTACAATTTTCTGGAATAATGCCGCGTCAATTCCACCCGAACAGGAAAAAGTAGCCAAAACCCCGCCTGGGCGCAGCAGCTTGAAAGCCAGCAAGTTGATATCCTTGTATCCGCGCGCTGCTTTTTCGGCCTGGGAAACGGTTGCCGCAAACTTAGGGGGATCCAGGATAATCATGTCAAAGGTGCGCCGTTCATCCCGGAATTTTCTAAGTGCCAGGAATACATCTGCCTCGCGCCATTCCAAATCCGCGCCTGCGTTGTCATTCAACCTGGCGTTTTCCTGCGCCAGAGCCAGTGCATCCGCAGACGAGTCTATCGAGCATACCGATTTTGCCCCGCCGGCCGCAGCATGCAAACTAAACCCGCCCGTGTAGCAAAAACAATTCAGCACATCCCGTCCCCTGGCAAGCTCTCCCACCCGCTGACGATTGCGCCGCTGGTCGAGATAAAAGCCCGTTTTGTGCCCGTTGGCGATATTTACATTGAATTTCAAACCATATTCGCTGATCTGGAGAAGATCATTTTCAACACTGCCACGCATGACACCCCGCCGCACATGCAAGCCTTCCAACTCGCGCACATCTGCATCCGAACGCTCATAAATGGCAGATGCGCCTGTTTTTTCAAGCAAAATATCCGCGATGGTTTCCCGCCAGGCTTCAGTGCCGGCGGTCAGCAATTGCATTACCAACACATCCCCATAGGCATCCACGATCAAACCCGGCAAACGGTCTGACTCTGCGTGGACCAAGCGCACCGCATTACTAACCGGTTTGTTCATAACAATCTTTTCAGAATTACGGTTGGAAAACCCCATTGTGGCGCGCAGAGTCAGGGCCGCGTCAATACGCCTGGAGAAAAAATCACCATCCACCGCTTCAGCTTCATCAAAACTCCACACCCGCGCACGGATCTGCGAAACCGGGCTGTAAGCCGCCCGGGCAAGAAAAGTCTTTTTTGCATCCAGCACATCCACTGTCTCGCCAGAAGCAGGCTCGCCCTGCACACGATCCACTGCCCCGGAAAAAATCCAGGGATGCAGCCGCAACAGCGATTTCTCACGGGTTGGTTTAAGAATTATTTCAGCCATTGAATTTCTCCATCCAGCGTTCTGGGCCGGCCAGTGGGGTAAAACCATTTTGAGCGTACAAACCATGCGCATCACGCGTTATCAGCAAAAAGCGGCGCAGCCCCTGCAAGTCCGGATGAGCCAGAACCGTTTCCGTCAGCCATCTGCCCAAACCCTTGCCGCGATACTCTTCCAGGATAAAAACATCACATAACCAGGCAAAGGTGCTGTAATCGCTGACAATACGCGCCAGGCCTATCTGGCGTGAGCCGTCATAAACGCCAAACACCAGCGAATATCTCAAATAACGTTCTATCAACTCACGGCTGCGGCCCTGGGCCCAATAGGCGCGCGAAAGCATGGCGCAAATCGCATCCACATCCAACAAGCTCGCATCCGTGCTGATTAACAGCTCATTTCGACGGGCTTCAAATGGTTCAAGCATGAGCAAAGTTTATCATAACTGTTTGGTAACATCGCCATCCACTGGTGCTATACTATTTTTACCAACAGTAAAAATTCTATTGAATGCTTTCCAGCTTTCCCGAATTCCCCTGGAGTGACTTATGCCAGAAAAACTTTCACCTGAACAGGAACGCCTGATGCGGCTGCGCGAACGACAGCTCTCAGTTCGCGATCCACTGGAAAAACAGCGCAAATTCCAACACATGGCCTCCGAACGCGAACGTAAGCATGATGTAAGCGAATCCCTGCCGCAAATGTGGAAAACCATTCCGCATGTTTGGCGAAACGGATTGTTCGGATTGGTCAGTGCTATTTTGATATTTATCCTGCTGCCGCGCTACTGGATATCTTCCTGGGCTGCGCCAATCGCTGTCATCCTGGGTGCTTTTATCTTGCTAATCTGCATAATGACCGGCAATGCGCTGGACGTGCGCGATAACATCAAGAAACACTTGTAAACCGCAGACATACTTTACAAATCATGCATAACCCTTGCCGCTATCCAAAAAAAGATAGCGGTTTTTATTGCCTCTCATGGTATTATCCCAGTTCAAAAACAACATATAATCAAGGAATGACATGCTCAAACCAATTCGCTGGAAATCATTTATACCCGACCTGCTTAGAATCGAATTTGGCTTTAGCCTGTTTGGCCTGGCTATTGTAATGATGATTCGAGCCAACCTGGGCACAAGCGCCTGGGCTGTGCTGGATGTAGCCATTTCGCAGCGTTTTCCTCCAATCACAACCGGAACCGTCACAGTCCTGGTAGGCTTTGTGGTACTCAGCGGTGCGCTCATCATGCGCGAACCCATCGGCTGGGGCACCCTGGGAAATATTCTCAGCATTGGCCCATGGGAAGATTTTTTCCTTTGGCTGATTCCTTCAGTTAAAAACAACCTGCCCCTGCAAGTGACCATGTTAATGGTAGCCATCGGCATCATGGGTCTCGCCAGCGCCATCTATATCGGAGTGGATGCCGGAGCTGGCCCGCGAGACAGTCTCATGCTGGCCATCAAGCGCAAAACCGGCCTAAGCATTCGGGCGGCGCGCGCCATTATCGAGGTGACAGTGGTGCTGGTGGGTTGGCTGCTGGGCGGCCCGGCTGGCATTGGCACCGTAGTATTTGCATTCCTGATCGGCCCGGCTGTCCAATGGGGTTTCAAACTCTTCAAAGTTCAGCCTCACCGAGAAATTGAATCAGAAGTGGAAGATGGATAGCGTTATTTCAAAACCAGGAGCGTGACATGACCGAACCCAAAATCACCCGCCCGCTCTTTCCAAAAGGCTATGTAGAAAACCCCACCGCCAGCCTGACCTGGGAATATGTCACCCAGCGTTTGAGCGAGTCGAAAAATTACTGGTTGTGCTCGGTGCGCCCCAACCAGCATCCGCATGTGGTTCCTCGCTGGGGTGTTTTCATAGATGGCAAGTTTTACTACGACGGCAGCCCGGAAACTCGCCATGCACAAAACATCCTTGAAAACCCGTATGTTTCGCTGCATCTTGAAAGCGGTGACGAAGCCCTGATCGCCGAAGGCACATGCGCCGCCGCCGGCAAACCATCCCCCGAACTTGCCCAAAAGCTATCGACGGCATATAAAACCAAATATGCCCAGTTCGGCTACGCTCCCGAGCCAGACCAGTGGGATCAGGAAGGCCTGTACGTCTTTACGCCATCCAAAGTTCTGGCCTGGACAAAATTCATGGAAGACCCTACCAGGTTCATCCTGAACGAAGCCTGACCGCATTCGCTGAGAATCAAAAAAGGGGCGGGCAAATGCCCGCCCCTCAAAAAAACCATCCCGGTTAAGAAATAATCCCAATCTCTTTGCCAGCCCGCCCAATAATATCCATGGCGCGTTGTATTTCACCCGCCTCGTGCGAGGCCAGCACGGTGGCCCTCAAACGTGAAAGGCCTTCCGGCACCGCCGGAGAAACCACCGGCAGCACAAAGACATCGTTACGCTGTGCCGCCTGGGTCAAAGCATAAGCACGCTCATCCGTGCCGCACAACACCGGCACAATCGCGGTAGTGGTCAACATGGTATCGAAACCCATACCTTTCAGCCCGTTGATAAACTGATCTGTGTTTGCATTTAACCTCTCAATGCGCCAGGGTTCATCCAGAATGACCTTAAAAGCCTCGTTGGCAGCCCCTGCCTGTGCAGGTGGCAGCGCTGCCGAAAAAATATAGGCCCGCGAACCATGCCGTAAAAAATCAATCAAATCTTTATTACCGGCTACATATCCACCCACCGAAGGGATGGTTTTTGAGAGCGTTCCCATCTTGATATCCACGCTGTCCCACATATCAAAATGCTCTTCAATGCCGCGCCCGGTCTTGCCAAGCACCCCCACTGAATGTGCTTCATCCATCATCAGGTAAGCCCCGTACTTGCGGCACAACGCCACCACGCCTGGCAGATCAATCACATCGCCATCCATGCTGAAAACCGCATCCGCAATCACCAATTTGGTTGCGCCGTCTGGCACCTGCGCCAGCCGCTTTTCCAGATCCTGCATATCGTTATGCTTAAAACGGCGGAACTCAGCGCCAGACATCATGCAGCCGTCAACAATGGAAGCATGGTTAAGCTTGTCCGAAATCACGAAATCCCCGCGCCCCATCAATGTGGAAATCACTGTTAAGTTGGTTACATAACCAGATGTATAGGTAATGGCATCTTCAGCGTGCTTGAAATCTGCAATCGTCTCTTCCAGTTCCCGGTGCAGGGTCAATGAACCAGCCAGAGTACGCACACCGTGCGTGCCAGTGCCAAATTTATCCACCGCGGCTTTGGCCGCAGCATTGATGCGCGGGTGTCCAACCAACCCCAGGTAGCTATAAGATGCGTACATCCCCATTTCCCGACCGTTTACAATCACCTTCGAGCCGCCCAGCACTTCTTCCATTGGCTGGTTATAAAAATAAAAATCATGATCGCGCATTGCCTTTACGCGCTGCTGCAAAACCGCCATACGGCGGGTTATGCCGTCGTCATTGCGAAAATCCATGACTTGCTCCTCGGGACTGCATGATGAGTCAAGTTTAGTCCAGAGAAGAATGCTTGTCAATTACAAAGAGACCAGGTTCAGCCTGGTCTCTCTGTAATTTCAATGTAAGTTTCAGGCCTTTTTGCAAAACTTACAGCCGCGTCTCTCGGCTTCCACAATGGCCTGATCTGAGCTCCAGAAAAAATTCTGCTCGCCAATTTCATCCCGCAAACCGCCGCGTTCGAGCATGGTACGCGCGTTTTCATGCACACCTGCAAACATAAGCGTGCCGCCCTGCTTGTGCAATCGTTCGTACAAAATGCGCAGCGCCTCCAGCCCGGATGTATCGATCAAAGGCACACCTCGCATGGAAAGGATCAGCGCATGCGTTTGCCCCAGGTTGGCAAAAGCCTCATTAAATTGGCCGCTGGCCGCAAAAAAAAGCGGTCCGGTCAGAAAAGCCACCCGCACATGCTGGCAGGAACCGGATGTCTCAATGCCGCGTGCCTTGAGCTTTTCTGGATCGACATCCTGAACATCGATTTCAATCGATGCAATTTTGTTTAAAAAGACTGCCCCGGCCACCAACGAACCAATCAAAATCGCCTGAGTCAGATCCAGGGTGATGGTGGCCAGCATCGTGATGGAAAAAGCAATGATATCCGTCTTGAAAAACTTGCGGAACATAAAGCGAATGGCAGCCCACTCATTCATGCGCACCGCAGTCACCATCAAGACACCCGCCAGCGCTGCCAGCGGAATACGCGCCATGATCGGCGCGAGCAAAAACATCGAGAGCAGCATACCCACCGCGTGAATAATGCTGACCAGCCGGGTTTGTCCGCCAGATTTAATCCCCACGCTGGTACGCGCAATGGCAGCCGTGGCCGGCACGCCCCCAAAGAATGGGATCAGGATATTGCCAATGCCCTGGCCCACCAATTCCTGGTTGGCCTGCAGGCGAATACCCGTCATGTTCGAAGCCACCGCCCCACATAGCAGCGATTCAATCGCACTTAACGCGGTAATTGTCAGCGCCGGAGCAATAAACTCTGGCAGGGTGGTCAAATCAAACAACAAGGGGTTAAAGCGGTCAGCCAGCAAAAGCGTCTGCGGGATTGCGCCAATTTCTTTCACCGGCCAATTGAGGAGCACATTCAAGCCAGTGGCCAGGATGATCCCCAGCAAGGAAGCCGGGAAACGCGCATTTATCTTCTTAGGCAAGAATAACATGGTAAGGATCACAATTAAGGCAAAAACGATCGCATGCCAATCCGGGCTAAAACCACCCTTCAAATAACCAAATAACTTGAAAAGAGCTGCTTCTGTTCCGGGAGTTTTAACACCCAGAAAATTATCGACCTGTCCGATAAAGATGATCAGCGCAATTCCAGATGTAAAGCCGGTGATGACTGCCGAAGGTATAAAAGCAATAAAACGCCCCAACTTCAACAGCCCGATGATCAGCAAGAAAATACCCGAGAGCACCCCGGCCACCCAGATGCCTTGCAAGCCGTAACGCTGCACAAGCACAATCAAAACTGCGCTCATTGCACCCGTTGGGCCGGAAATTTGGTACGGCGCGCCAGATAGCGCACCAATCACAAAACCGGCCAGAATGGCCGTCACCAATCCGGCTGCAGCCGTTGCCCCCGAAGCCACACCAAACGCCAACGCCAACGGCAAAGCCACTGCAGCTACCGTTAAACCTGCCAACAAATCCTGCTGAAATTTTGATAACGAATAACCGCCAAACTCATCTTTATAGAGTCTGGCTAAACTGCGTCTTGGCATATACTGTTTCTCCTTAATATGTAAATACAAGGACTCATGCTCCCCGCGCGTCCCGTTCATAAGTATAAATTCTATCACAGCTGCGCCAAATGCAAAAAAAAAATCCGCACCATTTATAACTGAATCAGAAACAGATATACCTTCTCATCACATAATACAATAGAATGTTTATTAATATATATATTGACATACTGTATTACACACAGTATACTATTATTAAAGGCGAACAAAATATGGAAAATGAACTGCTACAAAACACAATACTGGAACTACGCCGCGGCGTGATTGTAATGGCCGTTCTCAGCCAGCTAGAAGAGGAGCAGTACGGTTACTCCTTGCTGAAACTGTTCGCTGACCAGGGTCTGCAACTTGACCAGGGAACTTTGTATCCACTCCTCCGGCGGCTGGAGACTCAGGGGCTGCTTCAATCTGTCTGGCGGCTTGAAGAAGCCCGCCCCCGGCGTTATTACGTCATCAGTCCGGAAGGCCGTAAAATCCTGCCGCTTATCAAGCAGGAATGGGCCAACATCGTCACCATGATGCAAAAGATGTTGGATAAATAAAAAGGAAAACGAAAATGAACCTGATCGAACGTTACATTGAAGAAGTTGGCAAACACCTGCCCAATAAAACCCGCGCAGATATCCAGGCCGAGCTCCGCTCCACACTCGAAGATATGCTCGAAGACCGCGCCCAAGCCACCGGGCAGGCAATTGATGACGATCTGCGCAAAACCATCTTGAAAGAATTTGGCGCACCCGAAAAAGTAGCCGCATCCTACCTGCCGGAACGTTACCTGATCGGCCCAAAGCTGTTCCCCTTCTTCAGCATGGTGCTCAAAATCGTCTTGAGTGTCTTGACAGGCGTGGCCCTCTTTGGTTTTGGCATCCGCTACGGAACCGGCGCGATGACCACCGCAGCTTTTGCCGCCACCCTGGGCAAGACCTTGCTTGAATACCTGGGGGGGATTATTTCGGCCTTCGGCAACATTGTGCTGGTTTTCGCCATCCTGCAGCGCACCTTGCCAGCCTCAGAATTTGAAGATAAAGACCAGGCGAAAGACTGGAATCCCGCTGACCTGGAAAAAGAACCCGAACCCGATGAAGTGCGTATGTCCGAACCCATCTGGGCCATCATTTTCACAGTCGCTGGACTGCTGATCTTCAATCTCTATCCCCAGGTGATCGGAATTGGATTTTTCGAAGCTGGAAACTGGACATTTGTGCCGGTACTCAGCGCCGCCTTCTTCCGCTACCTGCCCTGGATCAACGTACTGAGTGTGCTGCAGATTGCGCTCAACCTGTTCCTGTTCCGCCAGGGGCGCTGGACAATTGCTGCACGCTGGCTCAATATTGTCCTCAGCCTGGGTGGCATTGTGCTGGCCTACTTGCTGCTGAGCGGCCCATCGCTCGTAGCCATTGATGCGCAAACAATGGCACATGTTTTTCAAGACAGCGAGTCCGCTGGTTTCCTGACCAAATTCTTCGGCCTGATCCCGCCCATGCTCCTGATTATCGTCATCATCGTTGAAGGCATCGAAACTTTACAGAGCCTCTACCGGCTGCTCTTTAAGCGGGCTCCAGCCAAACCTGGGTTTGCCGGGTAGGCATAAGCAAACTCCCGAAGGCCAAATCCTTCGGGAGTTTTTATTTCAGCAGAATGTTTTACCGCTAGCGAAAGGATGTGTGCGCTTCCCCCGGCTGGTAGGGTCGCAGCGAAAAGGCTGACCAGGCATCATTAACTGCAACCAGGTTAATCCATTTCAGCCCTTTTACGGTCTCCCAGCCGCTATCGCGGGTCAGATCTGCCTGACCTTTTGATTTGCCCTTCGGAAAGGATATCCACAGCATTCCAACAGGTTTGAGCGCCGCAACCAGCGAGGGAAAAAGCGCATCAATTTCAGCCTTGTTGGTTACAAATACCTGTATCCAGTCATATTGGCCCGCAAGGATATGATCAAACATCACTCGTTCAGGGGCCAATTCCACCAAATAGCCCTCAGGAGCGTTCAACAAAGCAGCCTGTGAACCTGGTTGTAATTTAAGTTTATGGGCCAGCGATAATGAAGACATGCCAAATCTCCTTATCCTTCCAAAAAGGCCTTCATCGGTTCCCAATAGTTTTCGATCCACCCTTGTTTGAATTCCTCTTCAGTTCCATCTGGCAAACCGGTGTGAGTTAAATCAAGCCGGGTACCGCCATTCTGAGCAATAAAGGTAAAGGTCACAACTGAGTAATAATCTTCGGGCCAATCCACCGCTCGCCAGCGCTGCACAATTTTCTGATCCGGAACCAATTCCAAATTTGTGCCAGTAATATAACCATCGTAGGCCACAAAATTACCCCCAACCTCGCGGCTAATTTCCGCACGGCTATTGGTAAATTCAGCATGTACTTCTGAATCCATCAACATCTCATATAAAGTATGCGCAGGTGCATCAAAATAAAAAGTTTGCTCGAAAAAAGCTGTCATAACATCTCCTCTCTACAATAATGACATTAAAAGGTTTCCCTGGCAAGCATCGCATCCACACCCAACTGCGCCAGTTCGATATCTTCCATTTCAGGCAAGCCGCTTACACCCACCGCACCCACCACAACCCCATCCAGCAAAACCGGCAGGCCGCCTCCCCACCCAACGATCTTGGGGTCGCCATAATAGACAATGTCAAACCCCTGTTCAGGATCGCGCAGTGATTGCCCAATTTGTCGGGAGGGCTTGCGATCGCGCGCAGCCGTATAGGCTTTATTGGTGGCAATTTGGATCGATGTATAAGGTGCCCCGTCCACCCGCAGCAGCGCCAGCAGTTCGCCGTGCGCATCCGTTACCGCAATCACGCCCACCTTGCCGCGTTTCAGCATCTCATTCTTAATTACCTCAATGGCCTTTTGCGCATCTTCGTGACCGAGTTCAATTTGTTGTTTCATATTTTTCTCCATTTCAAAGAGTCCCGCGTTTAGGCGCTGCCCAAAATGCGCAATTCCGCTTCGTCAATCACTTTCACACCCAGGGAAAGCGCCTTTTCGTGCTTGGAACCAGGGGTCTCACCCAACACCAGGTAACTGGTCTTTTTGCTCACAGAGTCGGTGGCTTTACCGCCGCGCGACTCAATAAACTCTTTAACTTCATCCCGTGATAAACCCGGCAGGGTACCGGTCATCACAAAAGTCATACCACTAAACGGCCCGGCCTGGGCAGCCTTCTTCCGCTCAGAGTCTGAAACGGGCCAGACCTCGGCAGCTTTCAATTTTTCCAACACTAATTTATTGCCATCCCGCGCAAACCAATCCACAATGGCTTCGGCAATATTCGGGCCAACGCCGTCTATTGTTTGCAGATCAATTGTCGTTGCGCCGGCCAGCGCATCCAACGAGCCAAAGTGTACTGCCAGATCGCGCGCTGAAACTTCCCCCACGCCGCGCATCCCTAACCCGGTGATCAAGCGGCTCAAGGGCTTGTTTCTGGATTGTGAAATGGCTTCCAGCAAATTGTCCGCTTTTTTCTCTGCAAAACCTTCCAGGCTAAGTAATTGGTCACGCTTCAAGCTGAACAGATCTGAAACATCCCGTACCAATCCCGCGCCAATTAATTGTTCCACAATCTTAATTCCCAGCCCGGAAATATCCATCGCGCCTTTTGAGACAAAATGCTCAACATTGCGAATAGTTTGAGCCGGACAGGCCGCATTCACGCAGTACCATGCTACCTCGCCTTCCAGGTGCTCCACAGCCTGTTTGCACGCCGGGCAAAGCGCAGGTGGAACATAGGGCTGTTCTGCGCCGCTGCGCGCATCCAGCACCGGGCCGATCACATAAGGGATCACTTCGCCGGCTCGCTTGACCATTACCCGGTCGCCAGGGCGAATATCCTTTTCTGCAATAAAGTCAAAGTTGTGCAGGGTGGCGCGTTCCACCACCACACCCCCAATTTCCACAGCCTCCAGCACAGCAAACGGAGTCAATACTCCGGTGCGTCCCACCGCAACACCGATCTCTTTTAAAGTAGTTGTCACCTCCCGCGCCGGGAACTTAAAGGCAATTGCCCCGCGCGGATCTTTACCAACAAAGCCCAGTTCAGCCGCCAGAGAAAGATCATCCAGCTTGATGACCATCCCATCGGCTTCATAGCCAAGCTCATCCCGCCGCATATCCCATGGTTGGGTATAGCTGATCGCCTGTTCAATGTCATCAAACCGCCGGGCAATATCCGTTACCGGAAATCCTAATGATTTCAACCATTGCAACAGCTCCCACTGGCTGGCGGGAATCTTTCCGCCCTCGTGGTAAACCACCTGGTAACACAACAGCGTCAAAGGGCGCTGTGCTGTAAGCTTAGAATCCAACTGTCGCAAAGCGCCAGCTGCCGTATTGCGCGGGTTAAGGTAGGTTTTTTCGCCGCCTTCTTCCAGACGTTTGTTTAACGCAGCAAAATCTGCATTGTTGATAAAAACCTCTCCGCGAATCACCAGGTATTCGGGAACAGCTAGTTCCCCAGGCTTTTTGCTTGTCCCCCCTAAAAATGATAATTGACCTGAGTCTGTCAGGGTTTCCTGCTCTATCGCGCGGCCCGCATCTACTGGTATCTTAAGCGGAATAGCCCGTATGGTACGCAAATTCGAGGTAATATCTTCACCGATCTCGCCGTCTCCGCGTGTGGCGCCCTGTACAAATAGGCCCTGCCTGTAATGCAGCACCACGCTTAACCCGTCAATCTTTGGCTCCACCACAAACTGCGCGCGCTCCATGCGATCATCCAGCTTGCAAATGCGCTCATACCAGGCGCGCGCATCCTCAGCACCAAAGGCATTAGCCAGCGATAGAATGGGGCGAGGATGCGGCAGTTTTGCAAACCGGTCAGATGGCGCTGCGCCGGTTCGTTGCGTGGGCGAATCAGATGTAATCCAATCCGCATGTTCGTTTTCCAACTGGCGCAATTCAGACAGTAATCGATCATATTCCACATCACTGATCAATGGGCTGTCCATAACGTGATAGCGGTAACTGTGGAAATTCAATTCTTGTTTAATCTTTTCGTAACGATCGTGAGTGTCCATGGTTTTATTATATTCCAGGGTGGCGGCTTTTTTAGTGGTAGACTCGGTCTATTATGAAACGTTTATTGTTGATATTGCTCACCATCGTGCTTACCACAGCCTGTAACCGCTCTGCCAGCACACCCATCCCCACCGGGCTTCCGTTAAATTTTCCCACAACTCGCCCCGAAGATGTGCCTTTATGCCAACCTTCAGATTTAAAAACCAGCTCCAACTCAAATATAACCTCGGATGCCATTGTTATCGGCATCACATTGACCAATCAATCCAAAAAGTTATGCGCGCTTGCCAACCCGCCGCAAGTTGTACCGCTGACGACGGGCGGTAAGCTTATTGAAACGCAGCTGGAGACAGCCTCCGCCATTCAGACTCCACCTGCCCCTGCCATCCTGTTAATTAACGCCAACGAAAGCAAGATCATTTCCATCAATTGGCAAAATTTCTGCCAGAATCTGCCATCAGATGGCATCACGATCAGGGT
>Ga0105047_10001151_pt1 | contig 46816 bp, 43 predicted proteins | sample MAT04_FD_78384 | JGI IMG/M metagenome (GOLD analysis project Ga0105047, IMG submission 78384) | Freshwater microbial communities from Lake Fryxell liftoff mats and glacier meltwater in Antarctica - MAT-04 (megahit assembly) | ecosystem: Environmental > Aquatic > Freshwater > Ice > Liftoff...
CACCGACTGGGAGACTGCCCGCAAGATCTTCGTCGACCAGGATCAGGCAGCAGGCATGCAGGCCTTCATGTCCGGCAAGGTCAAGGTGCAGGGCGACATGATGAAGATGATGGCCATGCAGACCTCGATGCCCAGTGACGACATCGCCAAGCAGATCGCCACCGAGATCAAGGACATCACCAGCTGACAACGGCTGATAGGTAGTGAAGTGCCGCGCGCTAGCGCGGAGTACTGCATACAAAGGTGGCCGCCAGGCATCCGCCGGCGGCCACCACCGCGCCCACGATGAACGCAGTGTGGAAGGGCGCCAAGTTGTCAGGGGCAGCGCTGACGCTGATGGTTGCGAGTACGGCAGAGCCGAGAACCTGACCCATCTGGGTGCTCAGCTGTTGCATCGCCCCGGCGACACCAAGGTCGGCGTCATTGACCGAACCAGCCATCAGCGACGTGAGTGCGGGCGACGCGATGCCCAGGCCGATGCCCGAGAACGCGGTGGCGGCGATGATGAAGATGTACGACGAGTCGAGCCCGACGATGGCCCACAGCGCCATCGAGATCACCACACCGATGGCGCCAACCACGCCCGCCACCCGTTCGCCGACGCGCAAGGTGACGATCGCAGCCAGTGGCGCTATCAACGAAAACGCCAATGGTCGCGAGATCACCAGGTACCCCTTCGTCGCTTCACCCAAGCCGAGACCGCGAGTGCCGAGCACCTGCGGAATCAGGAAGAACCCGCCCATGTAGGCGAAGTTGGTGAGCGTCTGGCTGAGCACAGGAAAGGCGAAGTTGCGTGTGCGGAACCATGCGAGCACGACCAATGGCGCTTCCGCACGTTTCTCCACCCGGACGAACACCACGATGGCCGTGGCCGACAGCAGCAGGCAACCAATCGTCGCCGTGCTCCCCCAGCCCCAGGCGCGACCCTGACTGATCGCAACGAGCAGCGAGGTGGCGCCGATACCAAGCGTCACCGAACCAAGGACGTCGAACTTGACGCCCTTCAACCGGTCCGTGCCCGGCAGCAGCCACAGGGCAACGATGAATCCGACGAAACACAGCGGCGCCTGCACGGCGAAGATCGCCCGCCAGCCGACTGCCTCCACCAACGGACCTCCGATGACCACGCCGATGACGGGCCCACCGGCGGTGACGAAGCTCCAATAGCTGAGCGGTTTCACCCGCTCGCCGGGTTCGAACATGCGGTTGATGTAGGCCATCGCCGATGGGCCGCAGGCAGAGCCGGCTGTTGCCGAGAGGGTGCGAAACAGGATCAGCGTGGCGGCATTCCACGCCAGCGCCGAGGCAACAGCAAACACTCCAGCGAAGAGAAGCCCGCTGACAAAAATCCGCTTGTGGCCCCACAGGTCACCTGCCTTGCCGAACACCGGCCCGACCACACCGAACGCGAGCATTGGGCCGGTAATGGCCCACGTGAGCACCGTCGTCGTCGTGTTCAGCTCGCCTGCGATGCGGTCGAGTGACACCACCAGCAGGGTGATGGTGAAGCCAACGGTGAACAGGCCGCTGAGCACGACCCACAGCACTGCCCAGCGATGGTCGATGCCCACCCTCCGGGCGATGCGGCGGCGCAACAGGATCGGCCACGGAATGACGCCGAGCTCATCGACACCACCGCTGTCGATCGACAGCGTGCGGTGTGAGCTGTTGTGAAGGTTCTCGCGGCGCGGCGGCAGCAGCTTCACGAACGAGCGAGCGGCGCCAGGGCCTCGGCAAGTTCGTTGACGGTCCATTTCGAGTCGCGCTCGACACCGGCGCCGCGCTGCCAGCTCTCCAACATCGTCACCGTGCCACCCTGCACGAGGAAAGTCTCGCCGGTGAACACGCAGTCGCTGGTGGCCAGATAGGCAACGAGCGGGGAGATGTTGGCGGGGTCCCACGGGTCGAAGGCGCTTTCCTTCGGCTTCATGATCTCGCCGAGACCCGGCGTCGCCAGCGTCAGCCGAGTGCGAGCGCCCGGAGCAATGGTGTTGCTCTTGACGCCATAGCGAATAAGCTCCTTCGCCGCAATCTGGCTGAGGGTGGCGATGCCGGTCTTGGCCGCGCCATAGTTGGCTTGGCCTGGGTTGGCGAACAGGCCCGACGTGCTGGAGGTGTGCACCAGGTTGCGCGACTTGACGATGCCGGCCTTGTGCTGCTCACGCCAGTAGGCGGCGGCCCAGCGCGTCGGAGCGAAGTGGCCCTTGAGATGAACAGCGATGACGGTGTCCCACTCATCCTCGGTCATGTTGACCAGCACCCGGTCGCGCAGGATGCCTGCGTTGTTGACCAAGATGTCGAGGTCACCGAAGGTCTCAACGGCCTGGTTGATCATCCGCTGCGCGCCTTCCCAGTCAGCCACGTTGTCGCCGTTGGCGACCGCATCGCCGCCCAAGGCCTTGATCTCCTCGACCACCTGCTGCGCGGGCGTCAGGTCCGTGCCGGTGCCATCGTTGGCACCGCCGAGGTCGTTGACGACCACCTTTGCGCCCTCAGCCGCGAAGTACAACGCATGCTCGCGCCCAATTCCGCGACCCGCACCAGTGATGATTGCAACGCGTCCGTCCAGAGAACCCATGACGTGTACCTCCTGGCTGGGCACGTTAGTGAGCTAGACGACTGGGGCCACAACCGGGGTGGGCGCGAAGGTCAGATCAACGGCGGTTCCACGAATGAACTGCTGACCGTCGACCACCGTCGAGCCGCTGACGGAGGACGACTGGAATGCCTGCGTGGTATCGCCGGTGACGGCGCCAACCGTGAGACCCGCAGCCTGGATGGCGGCGACGATGCCGTTGTAGTCGAGGCCGGCGAGCGACGGCATTGCCACCAGATCGGGACCTTTGGACACAGCAACCGTGATGGTGGCACCGCGAGCGGCCTCGCTGCCCGGCGGAAGGTCTTGGCGGATGACCGACCCGACCGGGACCGTGTTGCTGAACTCGTCGGCAACCTGTGCATAGACCAGACCCAACGTCTGGAGGGCCGCGGTTGCGTCGGCGATCGTCATGTTGGTGAGGTCCGGAACCGCGCGCGGGGCAGGCCCGGCAGACGGCATGACCTGCACGGTGGTGCCCTTCGTGACAGTCGCGCCGGCGGTCAACGTGGGTGCGGCAGGCACCGACCACGAAACGATGGCGCCGGGAAGCGCCATCTCATCGAACACCGGGTCGGACACGATGATGACCAACCCAAGGTCAGCGAGTGCCGTAGTGGCCTCCGGCACCGTGAGTCCAGCAAGTTCGGGCAGTGCTCGAGGGGCCGGGCCAGTACTGACAAAGATGGTGATGGTCGTGCCGTGCTCGAGCGTGGTGCCCGCGTTCGGCTCGGTGCGCACGACAACTCCTGCTTCCACCGTCTCGTTGGCTTCCTCCTCGATCGCCCCCTTGAACGGACCAATCTGGTTGAGCGCTTCGCCCTGCCGCATCCCTGCGAGATTCGGAACGGTGCTGGTCTCGGGGCGAGTGTTGTACCACGCCAGCACACCGCCGCCAACTGCGAGGACGACCAATAGCGCGATGAACCACCGGCGGCCGCCACTGACTGCCGGTGGGTGCTCGGGAAACTCATCAGCCGGATCGAACTCTTCCTCGTCGACTTCGAGAACCACAGGTTCAGTCGGCTGTGCAACTACCACGGGGACGACCGCAGTCACCATTGGCTCCAACTGCGGCGGCGGGGGCGGGGGCAACGGAGTGACGGCAAAGGGTGGCGCAGGAGGAGGCAGCGGTGTCGGCACGACCGTGACCACCGGTTCCGTTTCGATCGGTTCAGCCTCGGTGAGCGCGTCGCCAACTGGGTTGACCTCGATCGGCTCGTCAATCGACTCGAGTACGGTGGGCTCAGCTTCGGCCGCCAGCTCGTCGGGCACGACATCGGGCACTACATCGGGCACTACATCGGGCACTACATCGGGCACTACATCGGGCACTACATCGGGCACTACATCGGGCACTACATCGGGCACTACATCGGGCACGACATCGGGCACTACATCGGGCACGACATCGGGCACGATCAGCAGTTCGATGGGCTCCGTGAGCGGTCGTGCCAGTGGGCCGGTGGGCTCGACCGGCTGATCGGCGCCACCGCTGTCGGGTGCGAACAACGAGTTGGCGCGAATCGGCAGCGGGGCAGGCCGCGGCATCTGCTCCGCCGACTGCACCAGAGCGCGACCGAACTCGGCGGCCGTGTAGCGCGTACTCGGGTCAGGACGCCCGGCTCGCTCGAACACCGCCGCCAACTGACCAAAGTCCGCCGAGACCGGCATCAAACGATCGACTCGATTGGCGAGCGTTGCCACAGCCGACTCGCCCTCGAACGGCACACTGCCGGTGACTGCCTCCAGCAGCGCAAGGCATAGCGAATAAACATCGCTCTTGGGCTGCACCGGTTGACCCTGTGCTTCCTCGGGCGAGCTGTACTTCGTCCGGTCCACACTGCGCGCCGTCACGTCACCCGCGGTGTGATGCAACACCTGCGCCAAACCGACGTCAACCACTCTCAGCCTTCGTTCGTCACCAAACACGAGCGTCGACGGCCGGATATCGGTGTGCACCAGGCCCGCACGGTGCATCGCATCGAGCGCCTTGCACGCATCGAGACCGACGAGCAACGCCTGCGACGGCGAGAGCAACCGACCCCGATCAAGCAGGTCGCGCAAGCTGCCACCGACCAGCCGCTCGGTGGCAACATAGAGCACCTCACGGTCGTTCCAGCTGGCACGACCCCAGTCGTGCACGGCGGCGATGTTGGGGTGATGAAGGCCAGCCGCAACTGCCATGGTCTGCTCGAACGCGCGTTGCAACTCGGGCATCGCACTGAGATCTGGATGCACCAGCTTGAGCACCACAGACCGTTGTTGCTGTTCATCGAATGCGTCGAAGACCGCCGCCTGAAAGCTGCTGCCCAGTCGCGAGCCCAGGCGATAGCGCCCGGCGATCATCCGCGCCGAAGGGGGAGTTTCGTTGGCCACCATGACGACAGGAGAACCTAGCTGCGCCAAACGGCAGCCACAGCGCGAGGGTGCGATTTCCACATTGGCCAGCGAGAATGAAGAGGTGCGCATCCACCTTCGGCGTCCACAGCTGTCATTGCTCGTGGCCAGCCTCATCATCGCCATTTCGTTGGTTGCCATCGGTGTTGGCATCTCCATTGCGGTCACGGGCGTCGATCGACAAGGCCTGCCCGCCCAGATCGAGGAAGTCAGCCCGCCTCGTGCCGCGTCGCAGGTTCCTGCACAGACACAGGTCTTCGTCGACCTGCAGAGTGGGTTCACCGGTGTCTTGGTCATCGACGACCTCGAGCTGGAAACCGTCAACCTCGACGAGGTCCGCTCCAACGCGAAGCCAGGCCAGCAAGTCAAGGTGCCGCCCACCACCATCTTCGAGCCCGGCAACGCCACGCTGAGCTTCGACCCGTCACCAGAGTCCACCATCAGCGAGTTCAGTCAAGGCGAGCACATCGTGAAGGTCATCTTCTGGAAGCTCATCGAAGGCCGCGGTCGCGCTCGCTCGTACACATGGAGCTTCACCGTCTTCTAGAGCGCGACACCAAAGTGTGTCAGTTGGCGTGATATGATACGCCATATGGCACATGCAATAGAGGGCACTCGGCCGCTCGGAGAACACGAGGTTCGCAGCGGCGTGCCCGTCACCAGCGTCACCACGACGGCCGCAACCCTGGGCATGCCATTGGTCGACGTGCTCGACTGGCTCAGCATTTCGCCACGTACCTGGGTGAGGCGCAAGCAACACGGCGTGCTCGACCTTCTGGAGGGTGACCGAGTTGCACGCTTGCAGCGCCTCACTCGGCGGGCCGCAGCAGTCCTGGGTGGTGTCAGCGAAGGTCGAACCTGGCTGACAACTCCTCAGCGAGCACTCGCACGCCGTACACCATTCGAGGTCGCATCCACGGAGGTGGGCGCCGAAGCCGTCTTCCAACTGCTTGGACGTATCGAGCACGGGGTGTTCAGCTAGCGATGCATCTGTGGCGTCTTGCGGCCGGCCGTCATGCGGCCACGGCCATGAGCGGCGAGGGCGCCGCGGCGTTCGGTGGACGCTGGAACCCACCCGGGCGTCGAATGGTGTACACCGCGCAATCGCTGGCGCTCGCCACGCTGGAGCTGTCGGTTCACATCATCGGCGGCCGCGTGAAGTACATCGCCATGCAGTTCGAGCTGCCCGACCAACTGGTCGACGCTCTCGAACTCGGCGGTCTGAAGAAGTCGTGGCCGACCAACGAGCCAGCGACTCAACGGGTCGGCGAGGCATGGCTGGACTCGCGGCGTTCCGCCGCGATTGCCGTGCCGAGTGCACTGGTCGACGCGCGCAGTGGCGAACGCAATGTGCTCATGAATCCATCGCACCCGGCACTCAGCTCACTGCGCGAACTCCAGCGCTTCGAAGTAGTCCTCGACGAACGCCTCTGAGCCCAATGGAGGGTTCCAACGACCTGGGACGGGGTTGGAACCCTCCATTGGCCTTACTGGGGTGGAAGGTCGCCGGTTGCAAGTAGGAGTTCGAAACCGGCGAGGTCGAGAATCGGCACACCCAGATCCTGCGCCTTGGTCAGCTTGCTGGCACCCGGCTCGGCACCCACGACGACGGCAAAGGTTTTGGCGCTGACACTTCCCGGGCTCTTGCCACCACGATCCTTGATGGCAGCCTCGGCGCTCTCACGGGTGTAGCCCTCCAGAGTTCCGGTCACGACAACGGCCTTCCCGGCAAGGATCTGCGGCTGGCGGCTGACTTCCATCAGGCCGAACTCCACGTCGGCCGCGCGCAGCTTCTCCACGAACGCCCGGTTGGCCGGCACCGCGAACCAACGGACGATCGCCGCCGCAATCGTGGGCCCCACGCCGTCAGTGGTGGCCAGGTCTGCTTCAGACGCATTCACCACCGCGTCGAGCGTGCCGAACGCGCGGCTGAGCCCATCGCTGGCCGATGGACCGAGGCCCTTGCAACCCAGCGCCGTCAGCACCTTCGGCAGCGGCCGCGACTTGGACCCTTCAATCGCTGCCAGCAGGTTGTCGGCCTTCGTCTCGCCCCACTTCTCCAGCGTGAGCAGCTGCTCACGGGTCAGCGAATAGATGTCGCCCGGGTCCGAGACCAGCCCGGCTTCACTGAGCTGGATGACCGTGCTGTCACCCAACCCTTCGATGTCCATCGCGCCACGCGAGGCGAAGTAGATGATGCGCTGGTCACGCTGGAAGGGGCACTCGGGCTCGACGCAGCGAGTATCGGCCTCACCCTCGGGGCGAACGAGTTCGGTCTTCAATGGGCACGGGCACAGCCGTGGAAACTCCCACGGAATGCTGCCGGCAGGACGCAAGGACAGCACCGGCCCGACCACTTCCGGGATCACGTCGCCGGCCTTGCGCACCACCACCGTGTCGCCCGGCCGCACGTCCTTGGCAGCGACCTGGTCCTGGTTGTGAAGGGTGGCCATGCCAACGGTGGAGCCGCCCACGAACACTGGCTCCAACACAGCGAAGGGTGTTGTCCGGCCCGTGCGCCCTACCGACACCATGATGTCGCGCAGGATCGTTGTGCGCTCTTCAGGCGGAAACTTGAACGCGATGGCCCACCGAGGGGCACGTGAGGTGAACCCCAACATCTCGCGCTGTGCCAGCGAGTCGACCTTGATGACGACCCCGTCGATTTCGTACGGCAACGTGTGTCGATGCTCTTGCCAGTGCTGGCAGAACTCGACCACCGCGACAAGGCCGTCCACCAACCGGATCTCCGGATTGACCGGAAAGTCAATGGACTGCAGGTACTCCAAGGTCTCGTGGTGCGACGTGAACTCGAGGCCACCATCCACCTCACCCAACTGATAGCTCCAGAACGCCAGCCCACGGCCGGCGGTGATCGTTGAGTCCTTCTGTCGCAGGCTGCCCGCACCAGCGTTACGGGGGTTCACCGGCACCGGGTCCGGCTTGCGACCGGCGGCGATTCGAACCACATTCTCCGCCTCTTTGGCGGTCTGCAGTCGGGCGAAGGCGTCGAGTGGCAGGTACACCTCGCCGCGCACCTCGATCACGCTCGGGGCTGGCGATGCATGCAACTGCTTGGGCACCACAGCGATGGTGGCCACGTTGGCGGTGACATCCTCCCCAACACGTCCGTCGCCGCGGGTGGCGGCTTGGACCAGGACGCCGTGCTCGTAGCGCAGGCTCATCGCCAACCCATCGATCTTCAGCTCGCAGACGAATCTGGCGACCTCTCCACCGAGGCCGCGGGTCACACGTTCGCCCCACGCCGCCAGCTCCTCGGCGTCCATCGCGTTGTCCAGGCTGGTCATCGGGACGCGGTGCACGACCGGCGAGAACGCTTCGTTCAAGACGCCAGCGGCAACCTGCTGCGTCGGCGAATTTGCGTCGGCGAATTCGGGGTTCTCGACTTCGAGGCGGGCAAGCTCGCGCGCCAACCGGTCGTAGTCGGCGTCGCTGATCTCCGGTGAGTCGTCGGCGTAGTAGCGCTCATTGTGGTGAGCGATCTGCGATCGAAGTTCAAGGATCCGCTCGAGTGGCGGCATCCCTTCATTGTCGGTCATACGCGCCGCTTGGCCACCGTTGCGATCGCGCCGGCCATGGCAATCAGCGAACCGATCAAGATCACCCACAGGCCGGGGCCGCTGGCTCCGTCTATTCCAAGATTGTCGGCCAGGTCAACGGCGTCACTGACGTCGCCGAGATCGGCCAGCGCTGCAAGTAGTGCGATCGCCGAGACCACGATGGCCAGAATGCCAATGGCGAGCACCTTGCGTGCCATCAACTGAACGACTCCGAAGGCGAGCACCACGACGCCGAAGAACGCAAACACGGGGCCGTCCTTGGTACCGCCGTCACCACTGGAAAACCCTGTGTATTTCTCGCCGAGAATGCTGAACCACGTGAGGAACGAGCCAGCGATGAGTAGAACCCCCCCAAGAACGAGCATGCCCGCTCCGACGGTGACTGCCGGCCGCGGCAGCTGCTGCGCAGGAGGGCCATTCACCGAAAAGCCAGGCGGACCATACGCAGGTGCACCGTAGGCAGGTGCGCCGTAGGAAGCGGGCGGTGGCGGCGGGGACGGTGCGCCGAACGGCGAGGGAGTGGAGCCCGTCGGTGGGGCCGGCACTCGGGGAATCTCGTTGAAGTCGCTCATCGTGGCGAGCTTAGGCCACCACGTATCGCCGGCTGAGTGAGCAGCGCGCCACGCACAAGGGCTACGCGCCGAGCACCCAGCGCGATGCCGTGGCCTGGTCGCGGACGCGGCGGCTGATTTCGGCTGCGCTGCGATGCACGCGGTCCGCGACGGCCGGAGTGTGTGAGGCCAGCCCGCACTCCGGAGTGATGATTGCGTGTTCGCGCAGCATCACCGGGTCGACGCCGCGCTGCACCAGCTCGCACCACAGCGCACACAGCTGCCGCCACGGTCGCTCGGCGGAGGTGAGGATGGGGCCGCTGGTGGGAACCACGCCCCATGCGATATAGCCGCCCTGTTCCATGAATCGCATCAGGTAGCCGGCGGACTCGGCGATCTCGGGACGCACCGGCAGCGAGAGAATCGCGGGACCGGCCGCCAGTTGCGACGGAATGTCGGTGAGGCCGCAGACGTGCAACCCGGAGACCGCTGTCGAACCCTCCACCATCGCCAACGCGCCCGACACAAGATCAATGGCGGTGTCGGGAGCAATCAGAAACCCAGGTTGCATCAGATCGACGAGTGCCGGCTCCTCGATGAAGACCAGCTGACGGCTACCGGGCAGCGCCGCTTCCACGGCGTCCAGTAGGTGCTGCACCCTCGTCCTCACGCAATGCACGGCAGCCTCGAAGGCCTCGCTCATCGGCACGCCGGCACGCATCAGCGCCAACCCGAAGCTGACCGGACCGACGAATTGCCATTTGACGGGGCCGGAGTACTGCTGCTCGCGGGCCAACTCCAGGAAGGTTCGAAAACCCACGAACGCGTCGTGCTCGAGATCGGTCACGATCGGGGCCGTCGGGTCGATCAGGTTGGCATCGACTGCAATGCTGCCGTACTGACCAACGGTGATGCCCTGCATCCCGACCATGGCCTGCGCCATCGAGCCCTCGGCCGGCGAACGGCGAGGAAGGGTCGGAATCGCGGGGAGCTCCATCTTGCGCAGCGCGAACGACGCCGCTTCGGACGCGTCGCGATGAGGAAGCCCACCGATACCGGTTGCGATGCCGCTGGGCAAATGAACTGGATTCATGATGAGCCTCCTTTCATCTCGTCGGCGCACGCTCGTGTCGTGTTATTGGTGGTGCAATCGTCCCACGCAAGGGTGAATCGCTTCGAAGCGTGGCAACCGTTTGCAGATACGTTGGCCTGATGCGTTGCCCTTCGACAAATCTGCCGTCGCTCCGATGAACACTGCCGACCTCACATCGCCTCGCAGCTCGCTGTGGACACTGCGACTTCTGGTGGTCGTTCTGGCCGCCTCGATGACCGTCGCCATCGGGAATGCTGCCGACTCGCGAAGCTCGCCAGCTGCCCCCGTCGCGACCATCGCATGGGGTCTCATGACAGTGGCGATGGTGATCGCCCTGGTTGTTCCCGGCCCGCTCGCGCTCACCGTCATGCGGATTCTGGCGCCGGCCACCGTGCCCGCCGCGGTGGCCGTGCTGGCCCTCGGCAGCGGTGCACTGTCGGGTGCAATCGCAATGGTCGCAGCCGTCCTGACCAGCATGGTCGCCCTCTCGGCGGAAGCAGCCGAGGCCCTCGTCCAGGGGTCCGCATACGGCCGCGAACACCGGCTCCCGCTGCGCACACCCGCCGCGCTGCTCATCCCCATCGTGCTGGTCTGGTCGGTGTGGTGCACCGTACTGCTCAGTGCGGTCCTCGAGATCGGCGCCGGCCGCTGGTTCATCGGCACAGTGTTCGCAGCGCTGGCCGGTGCGCTGGGTTGGCTGCTCTCTCAACGGCTTCACCGCTTCTCGCGTCGCTGGTTGGTCGTCGTCCCCGCAGGCATTGTGGTGCACGACGCCGTCACGCTGGGCGAAACCCTGATGGTGCAGCGCGGCAACGTGGCGGTGGCACATCTGGCTCCGGCCGACACGCAGGCCGCTGACCTCACTGGCCCCGCCGCCGGGCACGCACTCGAAATCGTGCTGCACGACACGGAGCTGGTGGTACTCGCCGGCAGCGTCAAAGAACCCAAGGGCAAGGCCTTGCACGTGCAGTCCATCCTGGTCGCACCCTCGCGACCCGGCAGGGCGCTCGGTGCGCTTGCCGAAGGAAAGATCCCTGTCGGCTAGGTCGCCATCGGGCCTACCCCGCGATGCCGCCTCCCAGCACGTAGGTGTCGGTTGCGTCGTACAGCACCACGCTCTGCCCAGGCGACACGCGGCGCTGCGGCTGTGCCCAACTGACCAGCGCTGTCTGGCCGTCAAGTGTGACCACGGCGGGCTGTGTTTCACCGTGCGCGCTGCTCTGCACCAACACGTCGCCGTCCACCGGCTGATGTGCCCATGTCATCGCGTGTACCACCATCGAGTCGCACAGCAACAGTGACTCATCGCCAACCTTGACGGTCGAGGTGGCGTGGTCGATGTCGACGACGTAGCGCTTCGGCCCACCGCCCGGCAGCCCGATGCTGCGACGCTGGCCGAGCGTGACCATCTCCACGGATTCGACGGCGCCGAGGGTGGTGCCGTCGACCGCGTCGACGACGGTTGCCGGGCGGAAAGCAATTCGACTGCCGAGGAAGGCCGTGCGGCCGCCGTCGTGGGTGATGAAGCAAACGTCTTGGCTGTCTGGCTTGTCGGCGGTGCGCAGGCCCATCGCGGTCGCCCGCACCCGCACTTCCGCCTTGGTCAGATCACCGATTGGAAACAGCGTGCGCGCGAGCTCGCGCTGGGGCAGCATGTGCACGACGTAGCTCTGGTCCTTGGCCATGTCCTCACCACGAGCGACGTACCTCACATCGTCACGGTCGATGATGCGCGCGTGGTGGCCCGTCGCTACCGCATCGAACCCGAGGAGATCAGCGCGCTCGCTGAGCCGGTGGAACTTGAGGTGACGATTGCACTCGATGCATGGGTTCGGAGTCAGCCCCTGCTGGTGGGCGCTGACGTACGGCGCCACCACGTGCTCGTTGAAGTCGTCGGTGAAGTTGAAGACGAGATGATCGATGCCCAACTGCTGGGCCACGCGACGCGCATCGTCGACGTCGGCCACCGAGCAGCAGCCGGTATCGCTGTCCCCACCCCACAGCCGCATCGTGATACCAACGACCTCGTGGCCGTCGCGCAACAGTTCGGCGGCAGCCACCGACGAATCAACGCCACCGCTGAGTGCCATCAAGACTTTCATGACACGGCCCTCATGACACGGCCCTCATGACACGGCCATCGCAGTCCGTCGAAGTTGGTGAACGGCGCGCACGATGACCTCCACGCCATGGTCCACATCGGCCGCAGTGGACGTGGTGCCCAGCGTCAGGCGCAGCGCACCTTGCGCCAGATCGCGCGGCACGCCCATCGCGTGCAGCACGTGTGAAGGTTCCATAGCGCCCGCCGCACACGCCGACGCCGCGCTGGCGCACACGCCGGCCTCATCGAGCAAGAACAGCAGCGCCTCGTTCTCAATACCTTCGATGCACAGGTGAGCAGACCCGGCGACCTTCGCGTTTCGCGGCACCGTCTCGTGCACGCCCGACAGCTCGGCGACCAACCGATCGACCAACCGATCGCGCAACGCAGCAATGCGCGGCAACTCTGTGCTGCGCTGCGCATCGGTGAGCCGCAGCGCCTCGGCCATAGCGACGATGCCACCAACATTGTGAGTGCCGCTTCGCCGCTCGCGTTCCTGCCCACCGCCGATGAGCGCCGGCTGGAAGGTGACGCCCTCGCGAGCGACCAGCGCGCCAACGCCCTTGGGCCCACCGAACTTGTGCGCTGACAGCGCCAGTAGGTCGACGTGGAGCCAGATGGTGCGCAGGTCCAGCCAGCAGGCGGCCTGCACGGCATCGGTGTGCAGCACCGCTGTCGGCGCGTGACAACGCACGACCTTCGCGACCGCTGCCATGTCGTTGATGGTTCCAACCTCGTTGTTGACTGCCATCACACTGACCACCGACACATCGGGCGTGCCGGCCAGCACTGCCGCCAGTGCATCGAAATCGACGGCACCGGTGGTTGTCGTTGCAACCACCACGCCGTGGGTGACGTGCACGCACTCCAACACGGCGTGATGCTCGGCGGCCGGACATACCGCGGTGCCGCCGCGCCGGGCCAGAACACCACGAACCGAGGTGTTGTCGGCCTCGGTTCCGCCACCGGTGAAGATGACCTCACCGGGCTTGCAGCCGACCACGGCGGCCACCACCTCGCGGGCGTCGTCGATTGCCGTTCGCGCTTCACGCGCGAACCGATGCGAACCGGACGGATTCGCAAATCGCTCCGAGAGATACGGCAGCATTGCCGCGACCGCCTCAGCGCGCATGGGCGTGGTGGCCGCATGGTCGAGGTAGGTGTAGGCGGACATTCCTACAGGCTACGAACCTGTTCGGAATTGTGGCTGTGCGACCTGGCCTGGCTGCCAGGCGGTCGGCTGATGCGTGGGGAAATTTCGGCGCTGATAGCGGCTGATCACACACAGCAGGTACGCCTCAGGGTGCACCCGACGCAGCCCATCGTGGCGCAGGGTCGATGCGGCGCGTCCTGCAAGATCGGCGGCCAGGGCATAACGGGCGTTCACCGACAACTCGCGGTTACGTATCAGGAAGCTGCGGATGACGGTGTACTGCTCGTCGGTCATGGCTGTCGGGTCGATGGTGGCGGCGAACCCCTCCAGGCCCACTGGCACCGGGAACCACACGGCCGGTGGCAGCACTGTGCGGTCTGGGTCGCGAATCACGATCGTGCCAGCGATCAGGTCGCCCACACGCTGGTGACGAGCGGTGCCCATCACCATCAGCATTCCGGTCACCCCCAGCGGCGGCAGGTAGCGATCGACGAGCCCGCCCATCATTCTCAGCAATGCGTGTCGCAGCCGGATGGGTGCGCCCTCCAGCGTCACAGCGCGCAGACCCAATGCCCGCTTCCCGATCGTGCGGCCGCGCATCAGTGCCTCCGACACGACCGGATAGCCCATCAGCACCGCTGCGATCAGGAGCGCAATCCCCATGTTGAAGGACGACGAATCGACCAAGCCACTGATCGACAACAGCATGGCGCCCAGCCACAGGATGCTTAGTTGAATCGTGAAGTCGATGATGCCCGCGAAAACCCTCGAAGCGACGCCAGCCGTCTCCACGTCGAGCACGACTGCTTCGGGGGTGACGATGCCATCCATCGGACCACTACCCTACGCAAGCAGTGGACATCGATGCGTTCGTGGCGGCACATCAGGGTGCATGGTGGCGGCTGCAGCAGCTCACGGAGCGAGCGCGCAAGGTCACTCAGGTCACCCCCGACGAGCTCGACGAGATGGTCCATCTGTATCAGCGTGCGGGCGCCAACCTGGCCAACGCACGAGTCGCGTATGCGGCAGATTCGGCGCTCACCAATCGCCTCACTCTGCTGGTCAGTGATGCTCATGGTGTGCTGTACGGGCAGCGCGATACCGAGGTGCGGCGCGGTGTCATTCAGTTCGCGACCGTGACTTTTCCGGCTGCCATCTACGCCCTCCGCAAGTACATCCTCGTTGCCGCGCTGCTGACGTTCCTGCCGTGGGCTGCCTTCCAGATCTGGCTCTCAGTGTCCCCTACCGCCTTCGATGTCGCTGCGCCCGACGGTTCCGGCCAGCAGTACATCAACCAAGACTTCGAGGACTACTACTCGAACCAGCCCTCACAGAACTTCGCCACCCAGGTGTTCTTCAACAACATCCGCGTCGGCTTCCTCGCCTTCGCCGCCGGCGTGTTGCTCTGCGTTGTCACCGCCGCGCTGCTGGCGTGGAACGGTGCGAACGGTGGCATGGCCGGAGGTCTCTTCACGCATGCGGGCCAAGCCGACAAATTCTGGGGGTTGATACTCCCGCACGGAATGCTCGAACTGTCCGCCGTCGTCGTCGCGGGGGCAGCCGGGCTGCGCATCGGGTGGTCGATCATCGACCCCGGTGACCGACCGCGCTTGAACGCGCTCACCGATGAGGCCCGCCGATCGGGCAGTGTCCTGGTGGGACTGATCGTCGCCTTCCTGATGGCCGCCGTCGTGGAGGGCTTTGTCACCGGTCGCCCATGGCCGACAGGGATACGAGTCGGCATCGGAGTGTTCGTATTCACCCTGTTCTGGGGCTGGACCATCATCTATGCAGTGCGTCTACGCCGCCAAGGCCTGGAAACCTTCGCCCCTGACGCCGCCCTCGCCTGAATCCGCGCAACAGCCTGACGGACGGCGCCGGGGTGCCATATCGTTCCTCAGTTCACCTCTTTCAGATTTGACCTATGTCGAGAGTCATCTCGATGTCATCGAGGGACTTCCCATTTACCCGAAACCGGTCTGCGCATCGGCCGACGACTTGAAATCCGTGAGCTTCGTGGAGCTGCCGAGCCCCCGGGTTGTCCGAGAACACCCCGAGATCGATCGAGTCGCTGTTGGGCTGATTCCGCGCCCACGCGATCGCCGTCGTCATCAACCGGCGTCCGCAGCCCTGGCGACCGTACGAACGGGCAACGCCCATCCCCAGTTCGGCGCGATGTAGCTCGGATCGAAGGTCGCCACCTGTGAGGTGGAGGTATCCAACGATCTGATCTCGATCGAAGAGTCCCCACACGCGTCGATACCCGACACCGTCGCTCGGTGTGGTCCAGCGGATCGCCTCGCAGCTGCGTCCGGCGTCCACGTCGAAGGGCTCAGACCGGCTGTAGGCGTGAGAGTGGCCTTCTCCGTCGACGCCCGAGCCTGCGGCGATCGCTTCGGTCAAAAGTAGATAGCAATCGACCTCGTCGAGCGTCACCGGCCGAACGGTCTTGGTTCTAGAACTCTCCACGACGCGAACGTAGTTGCCTACCGAGTGCGGGCGCTGGGTAGATCTGAAAGAGGTGAACTGACGGAGAGAGTTGGGTGCCAGCCATACAGGTTTGTGTGCCGGGGCGGCCGCTGGCTACAGGCGGCCGCTGGCCTTTACTTCCAGGTACTTGTCGACCAACTCGGTGGCCAACTTGCCCGGCGCGGCATCGACGACGATTGCACCCGCCGCTCGTAGACGGGCAGTTGCACGTGCCCGCTGGTGCAACAAGTTGACTGCAGCCGCCTCGCGATAGGCCTCGCTGGCCCACTGGTGGTCGCCGCCCGCAGCCCACTCCTTCACGACCGGGTCCTGAACGGCAGCGACGACAACCAGATGGCGACGCGTGATGATCGGCAGCGCCGGCAACAGCGCCTGCTCGACAGCGGACTCGACGAGATCGGTGAGCACGATGAAGAGCGAGCGCCGACGGAAGCGGGCGGTGGCATAGTTGAACGCAGCCAGGTACGCGCTCTCGCTGTACTCAGGCTCCAGCATGTACATCGCCTCTGCGGCGCGACCGAGCTGACTCTTGCCGTTGGTCGGAACAACGATGCTGCGCACTTGACGGTCGAACGCCAGCATGCCGACGCGGTCACCCAACTTCGTCGCTGCCTGCACCACACCGAGCACAGCATCCATTGCGTGCTCGACCCGCGGCACACCGCCAACGGTGCCGGCCATGACGCGGCCGTTGTCCAACAGCAGCACCACATTTTGATTGCGTTCCGCCCGGTATTGCTTGACGATCGGACGCTGCAGGCGGACTGTCGACGGCCAGTCGATACGGCGGAACTCGTCGTCGGGTCGGAAGTCGCGCAGCTGGTCGAACTCGGTACCGCCCCCGCTGGTGCGAATACTGCGCAGCCCCACCTCGAGGATCCGCGGCACTCGGATGCGGCGCTGCACTTCCTCGCGGCTCGGGTACGCGGGCATCACCCGCAGGCTGCCTTCCACCGCGCGCGTCGCCTGACGATTCACCAAGCGCAGCGGCCCTTCTACGCGAACGGTGAGATCGCGCAGTGGGAACCGGCCGCGGCGACTCGGCCGCAGCGCGGTCTTCGCACGCAGGCGCGCACCCGGCCGCAGGGTGGCACTGACTCGCCGGCGCTCAGCCTGCAGGCTGGGCCAGAGTGCATCGGTCACCGTGACGCGCGCCGGTCTCGACGCTCGGTTGTCGACCAACCACGTCAGCGTCACCGACTCCCCCATCGTCACCGACTCGTCGACCTCGCGCTGCACGTCGATGCGCTTTGGCGCAACACACGACACCGCGTCCACGACGAAAGCCAGAAGCAGCAGTGCCTCCACTGCGACCAGCGCACTCCAGCTACGGCCCGGCCACGCAAACAGCGCGAGACCCGAGACGGCAACGAGCGCGGCGAACCACACTGTCGGCAACGGGTAGGCGATGCGGTGCTTCATGCGAACCGGGCGGGCTCAACGAGGCGTCGGGACGGTGGCAAGAATGCCGTCGAGCACAGCGTCGGCCGATGTGCCTTCCAGCTCGAGCTCGGGTCGGACCATGATGCGGTGTCGCAGGCATGGCTTGGCGACTGCCTTGACTTCGTCGGGCGTGACGAACTGGCGCCCGCTGAGCCACGCCCATGCCTTCGATGCGTGGAGCAGCCAGGTGATCCCACGCGGCGACACACCCAGTTGCAACGACCGCGACTCACGAGTTGCGCGACACACGTTGACGATGTACTGCTGCACCGCCGGCTCGACCCGAATCTGCTGAATGGCGGCGCGGCCCGCTGCCAGATCGGCGGCCGAGGCCACTGGACGAACACCCGAGCCGCGAACGTCATGCGGATTCATGCCCCGGTCGTGCCGTGACACCATCTCCAGCTCTTGCTCGAAGGTGGGGTAGTTCACCTGCAGCTTGAACAGGAACCGGTCGAGCTGCGCCTCGGGCAGCGGATAGGTGCCCTCGTACTCGATCGGGTTCTGCGTGGCGATCACCAGGAACGGGTCGGGCAGCGCATAGGTATGGCCGTCGAAGCTGACCTGCCGCTCCTCCATCGCCTCCAACAGCGCAGCCTGCGTCTTGGGTGGCGTGCGGTTGATCTCGTCGGCGAGCAGCAGGTTGGTGAACACCGGCCCCTCACGAAACTTGAAGGTGATGCCGTCGGATGTCTGGCCCACCAGCTGCTGACCGATGACGTCGCTGGGCATCAGGTCGGGCGTGAACTGCAAGCGCGTGAACTTCATGTCGAATGCCGCAGCCAGGCTCTTCGCCAGCAGCGTCTTGGCAACGCCGGGCACACCTTCCAACAGCACATGACCATTGACCAACAACGCCGCGATGGCACCGGTGAGCACACCCTCCTGACCAACCACCACCTTGCCCACCTCGTCGCGTACCGCCAAGACGGCCTGCAGGGGGGACCTGATTTCTTCGTTCACGAGTTGACTCCTTCGCCTTCGATGCGCCCCAAGGGGGTCGCTTCACGGATTGCTTGTAGAGAAGCACTGAGCCGCAACAGCCCGGCAGTGTCCTGCACCTCGCGCTGCAGCGCCGCCGCGACCTGTCCCGACGGCAGCGAGGTCTGCCCCGAAACCGCGGCATCGAGCGCGTCGATGGACGTGGTGGGCGGCAGTCGGAACTGCTGACACAGTGACCGGTAGAGGTTCCCGCGCAAAAGCCAGCCGGCGCGTTGCGCATGCTGCGCCCGCTGCATCAGATTGCCCGTCGCCACCACCAACGCGCTGCCGGCGATGGGCACCTGCTCGGGCTCGCGAACAGGTCGGCCTGGGCGGATGGCGCGAGCTGTCGCAAAGACGACGAAGGCAATGACGAGTTGTGTCAAGGCCATCCACACGCCGGGCCGAACCAGATCCGAGAGCGTTCGCTCTCCCGACCCGATATCTGCCACGGTCTTCGCCGCCTCCTGGCCAAGGAGGATGTCAACACGAGCGCCATCGACGGGTGCCAGCAACGCCGTCGCCAGCGGCCCATTGTCGGCGTAGCGCAGCAGTGAATTGGTGAACAGTTCGTTGTCGCCCAGTTGCACGATGAGCCCAGCCCCTCGTGATGCAACAACGGCAAAGGAACCCGATTGATTTCCGAAGCAGGCGGGCGCCGTCGCGCTGACATCACGAAAACGCACTCCTGTCCGAACGAACACGCCGCGCAGACGATCGAATGCGGCGATGGTGCATTCGCCAAGCGGCACGTTGATCTGGGAGTTCACATCGTTGTCGTCGAAGGATGGGACCTGGTCGGTGACGGTACTCGTGGCGCCCACTTCACCGGTGAGCGCGCTGTTCGGATCGGCCACGATCACCACGCCGCCACTCTCGGCGAACGCCAGCAGATCGCGGCGTTGCCTGTCGTTCAGCCGGTCTTCCAGAACGAGCACCCGCTGCTGCGAACCAACGGGTGGCACCGCTCGCACGATGTCGACCGTCGCTCCCTCGTGCTCCAGCAGCACGACCAGGCCACGTGTCCCACTGGCTGCCCCGCTGCGCGGATCGAACGGCTCGGGGTCAGGTTGCGCACGCAGCAGCAACAGCATTCCGACTGCCGCGACCACCAGCAGCAGCGCGGTGATGCCAACGCGCCCACCTGTCGCTTGGGTACCGGCCATGCGGCGCGGACTCATCGGCGCGCCTGAGTTGCGGTCGCCAGAACGTCGCGTTCCAAAGCCTGGAAGTGGACGTCTTCGGCCGCTCCGACATCCTGGTGGCCGTACCACGCGCCGTCGAAGAGATCGGCTGCCGAGTTGAACGGTGTGCTCGCGGCGGGCGTCACGAGACCCAGTTGCGCACGTTCCTCGCCGGTGGTGCGGCCGGGAATCTCATCGATCAACCCGCGCCGGGCCAGGTCGCCCACCAGTGCCCGATAGCGGCACCGCAAGGCGTCGCGATACCGACCCGCGAGTCGATGCCGTTCGGCCTCCGCACGCCAGTTGGTCGGCTCACGCGCACGGTCAACGGCAACGGCATCGCGCTCGACGACGTCGCCGTCGTCGTCGTCGGCAACAGACTTCTTGCGAGCAGCGGTCCGCCCGGACTTCGTCGCCGCCCAGCGCACCAACATGTACACCAGGCCGACGACAGCCGCGATCAGCAACACCCACAACAGCAACGACACGATGCTGAGGTCGAAGCCACCGCTGTCGACCTTTGGTGGCTTCGGGGGTTCGGGCGCAGAGCACACCGACGTGTCCTTGCTGACCAGCTTGCACGCCTCTTCGCGCACGGCATCAGGGTCCTGGTTCACCGGGCCGAGGGGGTCGGCGGGTGGAGTGCCGGCGAGCCACGCGCGAGTGATCAATTCAGTGATCACTCGGTGCGACCGAATGCTCGATCGGCGGCCAACGCAATGTCGAGACCCTCCGCATGAACGCGGATCTGCAAGTAGAACTGCGCAGTCGCCATCGCCGTGAAGGGGATCACGATCAGCAGTGCCAACTGCAAGGTGATGCCCTGGGCCAACCAGGCGTACGACCCGAACGTGATCAGGCCCGTACTTTCGGCCAGTTGCGGCAGGAAGGCAATGAATGCGAACAACATCACAGCCAGCACACCGCACGCCCACACGAAACCGAAGGCAGCGCCGAAGCGGGTACGCACCAGCCGCCACGCACGCGGGATGGCAGCAAAGCCGAGCTTCTCGCCCATCATCACCGGCGTGACGAGTAGCACGCACGTACTGAGCAACGACGCGCCCAGCGGCAGGATCCAGACCAAGGCGGCCACCGTGCTCCGGTCGGAGTTGATCAACCACACATCGAACAGCAAGGCCCACCAGTGCGTCAGCAGCCAGGTCGCAATCAGCAGCGGCAGCCGACGCAACACCGCCCGCACGCACTCGCCGATGCTGGGTGAGCCGCCCATCTGATAGCGCACCACGAAGACTGCGGCGTAGGCGCCGATGAGATGCGCAGTGAACGACTGCAGGGCAGCTGCCAAGAACACAAAGCCGGACTCGGCGCCGATGTACCCGCGGTCGCCCAGCAATCCCTCCACGGCATCAAAACGATCGAACGCCAGCACTGCCAAGAGCACACCGACCGCAACCATCGGCACCATGAGAATCGCTGAGCCCAGGAGCACCGTACGCGCGCAGCGCTGCAGCACGTGAGCGGCACCGTCGATGGAGCCAACGATCAGCCGCTCGGTGCGGCGCAGGCGGGGCACGGGCGGTTCGCGGACGACGCCCCCGTCCGCGCGAGCCACCGCTGGCACCGCGGCCGATCCCGATTCAATGCCCGCCCATTGGCTCACCTGGCCATTCTGGCCGAATCCGTCGGCGCAACGTGATCGCATCGACGATTCAGCTGGCGGCCCCACACTCGCGTGGCCCAAGATGGGGTGATGCGGGGCTACGACGACGCGAGCTACGGCGACTCATTCGCCGATGTGTACGACGAGTGGTACCACGGCATCAGCGATGTTGATGCAACCACCCGCGCGCTGGTCGAACTCACCGATGCCGCCGGCGGTGACCGCGTGCTGGAACTGGGAGTCGGCACAGGACGGTTGGCCATTCCACTGGCCACCGCCGGGTTGGAGGTACACGGCCTCGATTCCAGCGAGCGAATGCTGCAGCAACTGGTTGCGAAGGAAGGGGGCGCGCAGGTGAAGCGCCATCTCGGCGACATGGTCGACGAGATGCCGGACGGACCATTTGCCCTCGTGTTCGTCGCCTACAACACGTTCTTCAACCTGCTGACCCAGGAGCGCCAGCAAGCCTGTTTTGCAGCGGTGGCCACACGGCTCGTCGACGGCGGGTGCTTCGTCATCGAGGCGTTCGTACCTGACCCTGCGCACGACCCCACCTCCAGCATCACTGTCCGCTCGATTGCTGCGAACAGGGTCGTGCTCAGCGTCAGTTCCGCCAACGCAGCCGACCAGCTCGCCGAGGGCCAATTCATCGACATCACCGAGGCTGGCGGCGTCCGACTGCGGCCGTGGAGCATTCGCTGGGCAACCACCGCACAGCTGGATGCAATGGCCGCTCTCGCTGGGCTGACGTTGAACGACCGGTGGGAGGCATTCGACCGCACACCGTTCACCACGGAGAGCGAACGTCAAGTCTCGGTCTTTTGCAAGGGGACCCGCGCAAATTCGAGCTCCGTCCACCCTTCGCCCATCGACAGGTCGTAGGCTGTTGGAGCTGTGAGTCAACTCCGTCTGAACCCGCTGACCGGGCGATGGGTCACGATCGTGGCAGATCGGGCCGAACGCCCCACCGACTTCGCCCCGCGCACCGCGCAGGTCGAGTCGGAACCTGGTCGACCCTGTCCGTTCTGCCCCGGCAATGAAGAGTCGTCGTTGCCCGCTCTGGAGACACTCGATGCCGGCGGCCACTGGCGCATGCGGGTCATTCCGAACCTGTACCCGGCCTTCGAGGGCGACGAGCCATTCGCAGTTCATCACCACGGCCCAGTGCACGTGGAGGCGGAGTCCAGCGGCATTCACGAGGTCTTCGTGTTCACGCCGGACCATGAGGGCGGTATGCACCTCAGCTCCGACCAAGACGCCACCGACATGATGCTGATGCTCAAGCGTCGGTTGCAGGAACACGCCACGACCAAGCATGTGCGCTACACGCAGGCCATCATCAATCACGGCCGCGAAGCTGGTGCCTCACTGGCTCACCCGCACGGCCAGCTGTTGGGGTTGCCCTTCGTTCCCGGCGAGATTCTCGAGGAACAGCGTGCTTTCACTCGTTTCGAAGGTGGTTGCATTCTGTGCGCCACCGTCGAGGCCGAGTTGGTCGACGGCAAGCGGGTGCTGTTCGCCACCGACGACGTGGTCTGCGTCAGCCCCTACTGGGCCGGTGCCCCGTACGAGCTGCTGATCATTCCGCGCAGCCACGATCTGCACCTCACCGACAGCGACGACACCACGTTGGGTGCCGTCGGAATCGCCATCCGCGATTCGCTGATCGCGCTGCGCGAAGTCCACGGCGACATCGCGTACAACCTGGTGTTCCACACGGCCCCGCACCACTACAACGGGTCGTACCACTGGCACGTGCACCTCTTCCCGAAGCTGGTCACCACCGCCGGGTTCGAGCGTGGTACTGGCGTGATGATCAACATCGTGCCCCCGGAGACCGCAGCGCAGCAGTTGCGCAGCGTGTCCGTCGGGGCCTGATCCGCAGGTCTGCTTCTCCATGTCCCAGATCCGTGTTGCGATCGAAATCGATGCGGCACCTGCCCGTGTCTGGGAAGTCGTCGAGCCAGTCGAGAACCACGTCGACTGGATGCACGACGCCGTCGCCATCCGCTTCACAGGTTCGCAGACACGTGGTGTCGGCACCGAGTTCCTGTGCGACACCAAGGTTGGCCCCATCAAACTGGTCGACCGCATGGAGATCACCGAGTGGACGCCCGGCGAGGTGATGGGCGTACGCCACACCGGGCTGGTCACCGGCAGCGGCAGGTTCACGCTGGAGCCCATCGACCTCGGCCGGCGCACGCGCTTCGTCTGGCAAGAGGAGCTGACCTTCCCCTGGTGGTTGGGTGGCCCTCTCGGCGCCTACATCGGCGGCAAGGTCGTGTTGCGCGCAATCTGGCAGCGCAACCTGCGCGGCCTCAAAAAACTCGTCGAGCAACCTCCAGCCTGACCGCCGCCGTCCAGGTTCAGGTTGCTGCACGTAGGGCGGCGGTGAGGGTGGCGCCGATCACGATGACCGCGATCAGCGGAGCCTTGCGCCAGGCAGCGACCGCAGCTGCGGCAACACCCGCCGCGCGGGCATCGAACTGCAGGTGTTGGCCGATGCTGAACGTGTCTTTCACCACGATGGCCGCGATCAGCGCGGCGGGAATCAGCGCAAGGCAGCGATCAAGTACCGAGGGCAACCGACGGTCACCGACCAGCACCAGGCCGAGCACCTTGAACGCGTAGGCCGTTGCGGCCAGTGCGAACACGAACGTCCAGGTCACGACTGCACCTCGAAACCGACCGGGGCCGCTACCGATGGCGACGGCACACCGACCAGGATGCCCACCGCGGCACACAGGATCGGGATGCCGACTGGCACGAACGGAATCAACACAAGGCACACCGACGCACCGATCAGTGCAGCCATCGCCGACCGGCGCTCACGCAGCAGCGGCCACAGGATCGCCAGAAACGCGGCAGGGAACGCAGCGTCGAGACCCAAGACCTTGGGGTCGATCGCAGACCCCAGCAGCGCGCCGATCAGCGTGCCGACGTTCCAGAACAGGTAGACGCTCAACCCGGTGATCCAGAACGCGGCGACTCGGTGCGACTCGTCCTCCTGTGCTGCCGCCATCGCCGTCGACTCGTCGATCGTCAGTTGCGCCGCCACCAGGCGTCGGCCCAGGCTGCCGCGAAGGTGCGGCGCCATCGCCAGTCCGTACACGCTGTTGCGGGCAGCCAACAGCGCCGCACCACCAAAGGCCGAAGCCGTCGAACCGCCCGCTCCGAACACACTGACGGCGGCGAACTGCGACGCGCCCGTGAACACCAGCAGCGACATCGCGCAGGTCTGCCCCACCGATGCCCCGGCCGACACCGACGTCACCCCGAACGACACGGCGAACACCCCGACTGCGAAGCCGAGGGTGACACACGCCGCAAGTACGGGCCGCAGTCGTTCGTCGCGCCACGGCTTCACGGCCGGGCAGCACCCAACCACAGCACTGCCAGCGGCGCCACGTCGACGACTGCGGAAGCTGGTTGGCCCTGCCACGGCACCTCTGTGGTGGCAGTGACCACCGCGCTACCCGTACGCAGCCCTTCCAGGTCGTACCCGGCGAAGCCGCTGCCGCCGTAGTTCGGCGAATCCGTGTCCAGCAGTACCTGCCACTCGCCCGCCCACGGCAGCCCCACGCGATAGCCGCCGTGAGGCACTGGGGTGAAGTTGGCGACCGTCGCAACTGAGGTGCCGCCGGCGTAACCCCACCGCAGAAAGGCGAAGATCGAGTGGTCGGCGTCGTCAGCGTCGAGCCACTGGAAACCCGTGGCTTCGTGATCGCGCTCGAACAATGCCGGCCAGGCGGAGATCACCCGATTGAGTTCTGCGAGCAGGTCGCGGATGCCGCGGTGCGGGGCGTGATCCAGTAGATGCCACGGAAGCCCCGTCGATTCGTTCCACTCCGTGAACGGTGCGATCTCGGCACCCATGAACAGCAACGGTGCACCGGGCAGCGCCCACATCCAGGCGTACAACGCCCGCAGGTTGGCGAAGCGCTGCCAATCGTCGCCGGGCATCTTTCCCAGCAGGCTGCCCTTGCCATGCACCACTTCGTCATGGCTCAGCGGCAACACAAAGCGCTCGCTGAAGGCGTAGAGCAGGCCGAACGACAGCTCACGATGGTGGAACCGGCGATGCACAGGATCGTGCTGCATGTAGCCCAACGTGTCGTTCATCCAGCCCATGTTCCACTTGTGCGTGAAGCCCAACCCACCGAACTCGATCGGGTGCGTGACCTTCGGCCAGGCCGTACTTTCCTCTGCGATCATCATCGCCGTGGGCAGTTCGTCGGCGACCGCTGAAGTCAGCTCGCGCAAGAACGCAATGGCTTCCAGGTTCTCGCGGCCGCCCTCGCGGTTGGGCACCCAGCCGCCGGCGGGCCGCGAGTAGTCGAGGTACAGCATGCTGGCGACGGCATCGACGCGCAGCCCGTCGATGTGGAACTCGTGCAGCCAATACAACGCGTTCGCCACCAGGAAGTTGCGCACCTCATCGCGGCCGTAGTTGAAGACATACGTGCCCCAATCGGGGTGCTCGCCCTGGCGAGGGTCGGCGTGCTCGTAGAGCGCAGTGCCATCGAAGCGGGCGAGACTCCAATCGTCCTTCGGGAAGTGTGCGGGTACCCAGTCGATGATCACGCCAATGCCGCGACGGTGGAGAGTATCGACCATCGCCCGCAGATCGTCGGGTGTGCCGTAACGCGCTGTCGGCGAGTAGTAGCCGCTGACCTGGTAGCCCCACGAGCCACCGAAAGGGTATTCGGCGACAGGAAGCAGCTCGACATGGGTGAAGCCGAGCGCGATCAGGTGGTCGGCAAGTTGCTCGCCGAACTCGACGTAGCTGTCGACCCCAGAACGCCACGAACCGATGTGCGCCTCATAGATGCGCAGCGGCGTACCGGGGGCGTGAGTGCGGGCGGTCATCCACCGGTCGTCGCCCCAAATGTAGGTATCGGGCTGTGGCACCACGCTTGCGTTCGACGGCGGGCATTCGCTCTGGCGTGCCATCGGGTCGGCCTTCAGCACGTACGCGCCGGCAGCTGAGGTCACACCCAGCTTGTAACGCTGGCCGGGCTGGGCTGTTGGGCACACCAACGCCCAGATGCCGGACGAGCCCTGCGGCACGAGCATCGTGCCCGACGCCCAGCTGTTCCAGTCGCCCAGCACTTCCACCGACCGTGCGTTGGGCGCCCATACAGCAAAGCGCACGCCACCACCAGGAAGCGGCTGCGCACCAAGAAGCTGCCAGAGGCGACGGTGAGTTCCCTCGCCGAAGAGATGAAGGTCGAGATCGGAAAGCACCACAGTCCGAGCGTACGGCACCGTCCACCCCCACCGCTGCTACGTTCGCAGCCGTGCGTGTGCTGATGCTGTCGTGGGAGTACCCGCCGCTCGTCGTTGGCGGCATTGCTGCCCACGTCGACGGCCTGGCCAGAGCCATGCAGCGCGCCGGCCATGAGGTGGTCGTGTGCAGTTTGCACCACCCCGACGAACCTGACGATGCGGTGGTCGACGGAGTGCGCGTGCTCCGCGCTGACCCCGGCATGCCGTGGTTGCCCGACGACGATCTGGTCGCACGCATGGCGTCGGCCAACCATCAGCTCGTGCAGCTGTCGGCCCAACTGGGCGACTGGAAGCCGGAAGTCATCCACGCCCACGACTGGCTGGTGGCGTGGGCTGGCGACACGCTCAAGACACTGCTGGACGTGCCGCTGGTGGCCACCATCCACGCCACCGAGCGCGGTCGCCACGGAGGGCACTTGCCCCCCGGCCTGCCGGGCAGCATCAACTCCGTCGAGTGGTGGCTCACCTATCAGGCACGCGAGATCATCGCCTGTTCGCGTTTCATGCTGCGCGAAATCATCCATAGCTTCGAACTGCCCGCAGAGAAAGTGCACCTGGTGCCCAACGGGATCGACACCGATCGCTGGAAGGGCGCCGTGCCCGCACCGGCCAGCCAGCGAGAACCACTGGTCATTGCGTGGGGTCGCATTCAGTACGAGAAGGGCTTTCAGGTTCTGGCACGCGCCATCGGCGAGCTTCGCCCGCGCGTGCCGGGCGTTCGCTGTGTGATCGCTGGTCGTGGCACGTATCTACCCGAGCTCCAAACGCAGATCGACATGGAAGGCGTCAGCGACATCGTCGAGCTCGCTGGGTTCGTGCCGGACAAGGAGCTCCACGAGATGCTGCAGCGTGCGAGCTGCGTCGTGATTCCGTCGCTGTACGAACCGTTCGGCATCGTCGCCCTGGAAGGAATGGCCGCTGGCGCACCGACGATCGTTGCCCAAACGGGTGGCCTCGCCGAAATCGTCGAAGGCACCGACGCGGGCATGCTCTTCGAACCCGGCAACCATCACGAACTCGCCGATCGCATCGCCGACGTGCTGGCCGATCCGACAGCGGCTGATCGGATGAGAGCCAATGCGGCAGCACTGCTGGGCAAGACCTACACCTGGGACGCCATCGCTGTGGAGACAGTGCACGTGTACCGGGGCGCGTGCGGTTTGCCCTCGGAACGTCACGGTGTCGCACATGTCTCAGAACCCGGTGGGTCGCTCCTCAACTAGTCTCTACCGGATGCGTGCAGTCAAAGAGTTCAATGTTGTCCCCGCCATTCCATCGGCATTGGGGGCGCTGTCGCAGGTGGCCTTCAACCTGCACTGGACATGGGACGGCGAGACGCAGGCACTCTTCAAGCGGCTGGACCCCACATTGTGGAAGTCCACCGGTCGCGACCCGCTGCGCCTGCTGGCAGCCATCAGCGCCACTCGCTGGGAAGCGCTCGCCGCCGACCCTGAGGTCATCGCCGCCACCGACGCTGCCGCCGCTCGCCTACGCGATGCCGTCGAGGCGCCGCGCTGGTTCCAGAGCCGTGCCGAATCGCCGTTGGGCCTCGTGGCCTACTTCTCCCCCGAGTTCGGCATCTCCGAGACGTTGCCGCAGTACTCGGGTGGCCTCGGCATTCTCGCCGGCGACCATCTGAAGGCTGCCTCCGACCTGGGGTTGCCGCTGGTTGCCGTTGGCCTGCTGTACGCCGAGGGCTACTTTCGCCAGAGCCTGAACGCCGACGGCGTCCAGGAAGAGCGCTACCCACCCCTCGACCCGTTGGGCCTGGCGCTGCACCCCACCGACGTGCGGGTAACGCTGCAGATCGGTGATGAAGACGTGAAGATCAAAGTCTGGCGCGTCGAGGTCGGTCGTGTGCAGCTCTACCTGTTGGACACCAACGTGGAGGGCAACAGCCACGAGGCAGCCGCTATCACCAACCGCCTGTACGGCGGCGACACCGAGCATCGACTTCGCCAGGAGATGGTGTTGGGCATCGGTGGCGTTCGCGCGCTGCGCGCTCTGGGCTTGCAGCCGCAGGTCTTCCACACCAACGAAGGCCACGCCGGGTTCCTGTCGTTGGAGCGCATTCGCGAGCTGGTGGCCACCGGTTTCACATTCCGCGAAGCCGTCGAGGCCGTTCGCGCCGGTGGCGTGTTCACCACGCACACTCCGGTGCCCGCCGGTATCGACCGTTTCTCGCCCGAGCTGATGACGAAGTACTTCGCCGGCTTCGCCGAGTCGTACGGCCTCACGTTCGACGAGCTGATGGGCATCGGCAGCCGTCCCGACGACGAGGACGGCAAGTTCAACATGGCCGTGATGGGCCTTCGCCTGGCCGGCCGCGCCAATGGCGTCGCACAACTTCATGGCGAAGTCAGCCGCGAAATGTTCGCAGAGCTGTGGCCCGACGTGCCACACCAGGAAGTGCCGATCGGGGCCATCACCAACGGCGTGCACGCACCCACGTGGGTGAGCAGCCACATCGCTCCCCTGCTCGCCAAGAGCGTTGGCCCCGTGTGGGACGGCGCTGACGAAGCTTCGTGGGCCGGCGTCAACCACCTCGACCCCGGCGAAGTGTGGGCGGCACGCGCCAAGGGCCGAGCCGAGCTGGTCACATTCGTGCGTTCGCGACTGGGTGATGCCTTGCTGGATCCGAAGGCACTCACCATCGGCTTCGCCCGTCGCTTCGCCACGTACAAGCGGGCCACGCTGCTGCTCTCGCAGCCCGATCGTCTGCGCAACCTGCTGCTCGACGCCGATCGTCCGGTGCAGTTCGTGTTCGCCGGCAAGGCACACCCTGCCGACCAGCCAGGCAAGGACATGATCCGCGACATCGAACTGTTTGCTCGCCAGCTCGACGTCGGCCATCGCTTCGTGTTCGTACCCGACTACGACATGGCGGTCGCCCGCATCATGTATCACGGCTGCGATGTGTGGCTGAACAACCCCCGCCGCCCGCTCGAAGCGTGTGGCACCAGCGGCATGAAGGCTGCACTCAACGGCGCACTCAACTGCAGCATCCTCGATGGGTGGTGGGACGAGTGCTTCGACGGCGAGAACGGATGGGCCATCAACTCCGCCGACGACGACCCCGACACCAGTCGCCGCGACCAGCGCGAGGCCACCAGCCTGTTCGGGCTGCTCGAGCGGGAAGTGATGCCACTGTTCTACGACCGTGGCGACGACGCGCTGCCCCATGGCTGGATCCAGAAGATGGAGCACAACTGGAAGTCGCTCGGGCCGTTCGTCACCGCAGCACGAATGGTGCGTGATTACACCACCGACCTCTACGAGCCGGCCGCCGCAGGGTCGCGTCTGGCGAATGCCGATGGTGGAGAACCGGCCAAGCAGTTGGCCGAGTGGAAACATCGCGTTCGTGCTGCCTGGCCGTCGGTGAAGGTTGTCTCGGTCGAATCCGACACAATCCCTGCCAACGAGGGTGACCAACGGCAGGTGCGCGCACACGTCGACCTCGACGGTCTCGGTGTCGACGACATGGCGGTGCAGGTGTTGCACGGCGCCGTCGACTCGGAGGGCGAGTTCGTCGGTGCCCCAGCGGTCGTCAATCTCAGCTTCGTCGGCGATGGCATGTTCGAAGCCACGTACACCGTGGGCGAAGCCGGCCCCTACGGCCTCACCGTCCGCGCCGTCCCATTCCACCCCAACCTCATCTCCCCGGTGGAACTCGGCCTCATCGCCTGGGCCAGCTGAACCCTGGAAGTGCACACCGAATGATCGAAATGAACGAGGTGGAGACTCTTTCGAAGGAGATCGTGACGACACAGATCTCCCGCGTAGCGCGGCGAGGGGCCAAGATCCTGAAGATCGCAGCGGTCGCCATCGTCGTCGGCGCAGTCGTCAATGGCTGGTTTGCGGCGACCGTCGATCAGAGCGAGTTCTACGGGGGACCCTCGACTGACTTTCCGTTCAAGTGGAAGCTTCAGCAGTTTCTCAATGCGGCGCTCGGAAACCTTGCGTGGGCTGCACTGATTCTGGCGGCGGCAATCGCAATTGAGCTTGTCGGCCTTCGTGCAGCCCGGCTGCCGGAGGCGCCGGTCGGGTTACCTGACTCCATGCCCGCCTCGCCAACACCCACCGCGACGCCGACGAACTTCGCTGCCAGGCCAGCGCCCGCTCCTACGCCGCCGCCGATGATGATCGCCGGCGACGAAGACATCTGGCGCCGCTGAGGTTGCTGCTGGTGGTGCTGGGTGGCGCCAGTTCCGGAATCCGGAACTGAGGACACCCAGAACCTTCCTGGGAACGCCGGTGGCGGGGCTAGCGCCCGGTGAAACTTGCGTTGCCGGGGCCACTCTCGAGGAAGCTCGCCACGCCGATTCGGCTGTCCTCTGTGTGGAAGATGGCCTCGAACAGACCGAGCTCCACACCCAGGCCGCCGGCAAGATCGGTTTCGACGCCTTCGTCGACCGCCCGTTTGATCAATGCCTGCGCCTGAACGGCACCCTTGGCGACCTCGGCGGCCAGGGTGAGCGCGCGGTCCATGAGCTCGTCGCCCGGTACCACTTCGTCGGCGAGGCCGATGCGCAGCGCTTCCTCCGCCTTCACCTGACGGCCGGTGATCATCATCTCCTTGGCTCGGCTGGCGCCCACAAGCCTCGGCAACCGCTGCGTTCCGCCACCACCGGGGATGATGCCCAGCAGCACCTCCGGCTGGCCGAAGACGGCACGCTCGCTGACGATTCGATAGTCGCACGCAAGCGCCAGTTCGCATCCACCACCCAGCGCGTACCCGCTGACGGCTGCGATGACGAACCGTGGAATCGCGGCCACGGCGTCGAGTGCACGATGGAACCCCTCACCAATCGCGCGGCCTTCATCGGCGCCGCCGAACTCGCTGATGTCGGCGCCGGCAGCGAGCAGCCGCGGGCCGCCGGTGATCACGACAGCACCCGCCGGGTTCTGCGTCAGGTCGATCGCCACCTCGTACAGCTCGGCCAACAGTGCCTGCGACAACGCATTCACCTTTGGACTGTTGAGCGTGACCACAGCCACGCCATCGTCACGCCGCTCGACCAACACCAGTTCACCCATGGCCGCACCCTAGTGCGGCTCGCCAAATCGCTCTAGGCGCCGACCGACTTCAGCATCTCATCGGCAGCAGTCCACGGGTCGATGGTGCGGTTGAACACGGCTTCTTGCAGCTCGGTCCAGCGGTCGCCGGTGGCCAGCTCGCGGGCGCGCTGCTCCAAGCGGCGCGCCACGATCTCACGCAACTCTTCGCGGAGGCGGAACTCGCGGCGACGGGTCAGCTCTCCGTTGGCTTCGATGAAGGCGCGGTGTGCTTCCACCGTTGACCACAGCTCGGGCACACCGGACTTCTCGGTGGCGACCACGGGAATGATCGATGGACGCCAAGCCTCGTGGGAAAGGTCGCTGAGCTCGAGCATCTGTTCCAGGTCGCGGCGGGTGTCTTCCACACCCTTGCGGTCGGCCTTGTTGATCACGAAGATGTCGGCAATCTCCATCAGCCCGGCCTTGTTGGCCTGCACCGAATCACCCCATCCAGGGTTGACCACCACGACCGTCGTGTCGGCCTTGCCCGCAATCTCCACTTCCACCTGGCCGACGCCGACCGTCTCCACCAGCGTCCATCGCCGACCGACTGCATCGAGCAAGCGCACCGCTTCGGGCGTCGCCAGCGACAGACCTCCAAGATGCCCGCGCGTGGCCATCGAGCGGATGAACACGCCCGGGTCGGTGGCATGGTCCTGCATTCGCACCCGGTCACCCAGAATTGCACCACCCGTGAACGGTGACGACGGGTCGATCGCCAGCACCGCAACCTCCTGACCGCCGGCGCGCAAATGGCCGATGATTGCGGAGGTCAGCGTGCTCTTCCCGGCACCCGGGGCACCGGTGAGACCAACGGTGTAACCAGCACCGGACAGCGGGTACGAGAGCCGGCTGACTTCGCGCGCCTGATCGCCGCCGCGCTCCACCAGCGACAGCAACCTGGCCAGCGACCCACGGTCGCCGCTACAGGCGGCTGCAAACAGTTCCGAAACCGGCGCTGACCGACGGCTCATAGCTCGTCGGGAACAACGTTGATGACTTCCGTGACGCCATCAATGCGGTCGCGCATGATCCGCTCGATGCCTGCCTTCAACGTCTGGCTGCTGGCCGGACAGGTACCGCAGGCGCCGATCAATGTGACCGTGATGATGCCAGTGGCCTCGTCGACATCACGCAGGATGATGTCGCCGCCATCGGCCTGTAGCGCCGGACGGATCACTTCGATCGTTTCTTCCACTTGGGTGCGCATGGGGAACTTTCGCGAGGAGCCGAGCGACCATTGAAGCAGGACAAACCTTAGGATTGCGACAATGAGAACAGTTCGGTGCCTGGCCCTTATCTCAGTGGCCTTGATGATGCTCGGTGCCTGTGGGGACGATTCTTCGTCCAGCGGCGACTCGACCAACGAGTCGACCCCCGCGACTGGAGCGGCGGACACCACGCTGCGGATGCCCGATTCCACCACCGTCGACACCGCTGTAGCGGAGGATTCGTCGTCGGATGTGCCGCTCAGCGGGCCGGTGCAGATCGACGTCGTGGTCGGTCGCGACAGCGACCCGGAGCGCATCGAGCTCGTCACTGTCGGCTCCGACATAACGCTCAACATCACCAATCCTGACGCCGCCGATGAGTTCCATGTGCATGGCATCGACCTCGAGCAAGCGGCCGAAGCCGGCCAGATGGTCACGCTGAACTTCACCATCGACGCGCCAGGCACCTATGAGGTGGAGAGTCACATCACCGAGGATGTGCTCGTCGTCATCGAGGCAACGTGATGGCGCTGCTGGCGCATCAGGGCGGTTGGGACGAAATCCTGCTGGTGCTCGGCCCGATTGCGGTGATCATCGGCCTACTCAAGCTGGCCAAGAACCGGGTCGATCGCGATCGCGACGCGCAACCCACCCATGACACGCCCGACAACGGCTAGCTCGCCGGAACTCGCTCGATGTCGGCACCCAACGCGGCAAGCCGACCAACCAGATCGTCGTAGCCACGGTCGACGTGGTGCACGCCCGTCACTGCCGTTTCGCCCTCGGCGGCGAGCCCGGCAACAACGAGCGCTGCACCCGCACGAATGTCGGGGGCCCGTACCGGGGCACCGCTGAGGTGCGGTACCCCACGCACGACCGCGTGATGGCCGTCGGCTCGAATGTCGGCACCCATGCGCTGCAGTTCCTCGACGTAGCGGAAGCGGCCGGGATACAGGTTCTCGGTCACGATGCCCACGCCGTCGGCAACCGCCAGCATGGTGACGATCAACGGCTTGTAGTCCGTGGCGATACCGGGGTAGGGCAGCGTGGCGACGTCGGTACTGCGGAGGCGCCCATTGGCCCACACAGCCAGACCGTCGCCCACCGCTGTCACCGTCAGACCCATGTCGTGGAAACGACGCAGCAGCATCTCCATGTGGTCCGTGCGAGCGCCACGCAGCACCACTTCACCACCGCTGACGGCCACAGCGGCCAGGTAGGTCGCTGCCTGAATGCGGTCGGGCACGACCTGGTGATCGGTGGCGTGCAGTTCGCCGGGCTCGACGCCTTCGATGACGAGTGTCGATGACCCGATACCCGTGATCTGGGCGCCCATTCCGACGAGGAAGAAGCACAGGTCGGCAATCTCTGGCTCACGCGCAGCATTGTCGATGACCGTGTACCCCTTGGCATGAACGGCCGCGGTGAGGATGTTTTCAGTGGCACCAACGCTTGGGAACTCGAGCGTGATCTCTGCGCCGTGCAGGCGGTCGGCCCGGGCCTCCACGACCCCGTGCTGCAGCTCGAAGGAGGCGCCCATTGCTTCCAGACCCTTGAGGTGCATGTCGATGGGTCGGCTACCGAAATCGTCGCCGCCGGGCAGCGACAGCGACACGCGGCCGAAGCGACCGAGGAGCGGGCCGAGCACGTTGATGCTGGCTCGGATGCGCTCGACAAGTTCGTACGGTGCAATGGGAGAGATGTCGCCGGTGTTCGTCATCCGCAACGTGCCGTTGCCGAGGAACTCGCTGCGCACACCGATGGCTGCCAGCAAGTCGCTCATGATGCTGACGTCGGCGATGTCGGGCACGTTGGTGAGCGTGGAGACGCCGTCGGCCAGAAGGGTGGCGGCCATCAACTTCAACACCGAGTTCTTCGCACCGGGGATGACGACCTCACCGTGGAGGGGGCCGGCACGCCGGATGAGAATACGTTCTTCGTTCATGGCGCCGTCAAGTATGCCCCAATCCCCACGCCCACCGTCGAGCACGCGGACTTCACCACGATGGCCCGTGAAGGCCCAAGGGCTAGCGTTGGGGCGGTGCCGCGGCTGTCCACTCACACTCCGCGCACCATCACCCGGGTGTGGGCGGCTGGTTCGCCGCAGGCCTCCGCGGCTCGCGCTGAGCGCAGTGACGTGCTCGACGAACGGATCGAGGCAGATGGATCGTTCTCGCAGGAGACGGGTCCCTTCCGCCAGTATCGACGCGAAGTCACACACGCCGACAACGGCAGTGTCGTGGAGACCACGACGTATCGCCTTGCGATTCCGTGGTTCGGGTGGCTGTTTGCGCTGCCCATTCGGCGCGCGCTTCGCCACCGTCGACCGGCTGGCGCAGGCAGCCCGTGGTGGGCACCGCCCGATCGTCTCAACGAACGCCAGGTGCGTACGCTCGCACTGCTAGCCGTGGCGTCCAGCTCGGCAGCGTTCGCCAACACGCTGTTCACCCAGACCGCCAGCTTCGCTGCCAACAGCTTTGGCATCTCCAATACAGGGCAGAGCGTTGGCGGCGCCATCGTTCGTGTCGGCGTGGTCATCGCGCTGCCATTTGCCGTCATGGCCGACAGGGTCGGGCGCCGCCGAACGATCGTCCTTCTTGCATGGCTGACGCCGCTGTTTTGTGCGCTAGGTGCTCTGGCTCCGACATTCGGGGTGCTCGTCGTCTCACAAACGGTCGCCCGCCCGCTGGGCATCGCACTTGCGTTGTTGGCCGCAGTCGCAGCTGCGGAAGACATGCCGCGCAACAGTCGGGCATACGCCGTCAGCGTGCTGGCGATGTCGGCAGGCCTCGGCGCCGGCGTCGCCGTCGGTGCCCTCAAGCTGGCCGACATCGGCAAGGAAGGCTGGCGGTTCGTCTATCTGCTCTCGCTGATCTGGTTGCCGATCGCTGTCAGCCTTGCCCGCCACCTCACAGAGACCCGGCGATTCGAGATGGCACACCCGATCGCGCCATCCATGAATCGCCGGCGGCTGGCCCTGATCGCGGGGGTCGCCCTCTCCGCCAACCTCTTCGTCGCGCCCGCTTCCTTCTTCCAGAACCGCTATCTCGACGACATCCGCGGCTACAGCGGTGGGGGCATTGCACTCTTCACCCTGGCGACGGGAACGCCGGCGTCGATCGGGCTGATCGTTGGTGGTCAGCTCGCCGACTCAATCGGTCGCCGTCGACTGATTGCGGTGTGCACACCCATCTCCACCGCCTGCATCGTCGGCGCGTTCTTCGTCGGCGGTCCGGCCATGTGGGCGCTCTCGCTCGGCGGTGGCTTCACCGCAGCAATGGCGTACCCAGCGTTCGCTGTCTATCGGGCGGAGCTGTTCCCCACCGGCAACCGCGGCACCGCCAACGGTCTGGTGACGGCAACGGCCCTGCTCAGTGGCAGTGTCGGCATCCTGATCGTCGGATTCTTCCGCGACCGCGGCGCCAGCTTTGGTGCGTTGATGGCCGCGATGGGTGTCGGCCAACTGGTCGCTGCCTACATCGCCGTTCAGCGCTACCCCGAAACTGCCCATCTCGAACTGGAGCAGCTCAACCCAGGGGACCCGACCCTCTCCGAGCCCTGAAGCGTCAGAGACCTGAGATCCACTGAGCCACGATGGCCGCGATCTTGTCGTCGCAGCCCTTGAGGTCGTGGCCTTTGCCATCCATCCACTCGTGAGTGACGGCGCCAGGAATGGTGGCTGTCCACTGCGTCAGTTCTGCCGGAGTGCCGAACGTGTCCTTCGTGCCCGAGATGAACAGGCACGGCACATCGAGCCGTGGAAAGTGCTCCACCCGCAACCGCTCGGGCTTTCCGGGCGGGTGCAGCGGATAGCAGATCAGGACCAGACCCTTCGCCCGCAATGGGGCTTCCTCGTCACCGACCGCCAGCGAGCAGATTCGGCCACCCATCGACCGGCCGCCCAATACCAACGTGTCGCGAGCGGAGGCCATGAGCGGCGCTGCTTCATCGCGTACGGCCTGCAGCAACACCGGCGGTCGGTCGGGCGCCTTGCGACCCAGTTTGCGATACGGGAAGTCGGCGCGGACGCAGGGCCTCGGCGCCACTGCGGCCTCGATGGCCAGCAGGCTGGAGTGTGTGCTGTCCGAGCCGGCGCCGGGGAAGAGCAGCAGGCGCTTCACTGAGCCAGCAGGATGCGACGGGCTTCGCCCAGTCGTTCGATGTCGCTGGCAGCGGTGTTCTCATCGCCTCCATGGTCTGGGTGCGATTCCCGCAGTCGCACGCGAAAGCGCGCCATCACTTCCTTCTTCGTCACATTGGCGGTGCCCATCGGGAAGCCGAGCAGATCGAGCGCCCAGATGCGCGGATCGGCGATTCCGACGAGGTCCATTCGGCTGACACCGGTGATGTCAGCAACGAACGAGGGACCAATCGGGCCACGCCAGCGCATCGCACGGTGAAGCACTGGCGCCACATTGCGGCGGGCTTCGAGGTTCATGCGCTCGAGCGCGTAGATGGCCCCCAGCACCTGCGACAGCGGTCGGCCCATCGAATGGAGATCGAACTCGACGTGGTCGGCGTCGCCGTTGAGTTGGTGGACACTGGCTGCGAGGCCATGGCGGTCGATTTGATAGCGATGCTGCAGCCGCGGCTGCACCACGCGATCCCCGCGAGCGACCTGGTCGATCAATCGCCCGATGTCGGGGTGTAGATCGTCATCGACGTCGGGAAGGTATGCAGCGACTACAGCTGCCAGCAGAACCCCTCCGAGGCCCGGGGCAGGGTCGGTGGGCAACACCAGATGACCGAGCGCGACACGACGGGTGGGTGTCACGGGGCGGGTATGCCACAGCTGCAGCTCAGCAAGCAACATGTCGTTCGCGACCGCGGCTCAGATGTACGGGCGCAGCAGGTCGTGCAGCTCGCTGGCCACGGCCACAGTTTCGTCGCGGTCCGGCTCGTCAGCGTCGGCCAATGCCCCCGCCAGCTCATCGGCGAGTTCGCACGTCCGCTGCCACAGGCGAAGGTCCACGCCGTACGGAGGGCGGGCAGGGTCAGCCAGCTCAGTGGCGGCGAGCAGCTGCTCCAACCCGTCTGCGTCCATCGGATTCTTCTGCAAGCGAACGCCGGCGAGGAAGAAAGTGGTGAGGGTCTCGAATGGAAGACGCTCACCATCCTCGCTATCGATGTCGTCGACGTGTGCGGTGAACTTGCCCTGCTCGATCATGTCCATCAATGACTCGACCAACGTTTCATTCGCGGTCGGCACCACTAGGAGGTCGTCCTCCCAGCGGTACGGGACCGATTGGCGGGTCAGCGCACGTGTGATCGATTGGCGGTCGCCCTCCGGCCAATCAGCGAGGTCGTATTCGGTGGTGGCTTCGCCCTCGGGGATGTCGAGCGGCTCATTGCGATTGACGGTGGAATGTTGATCTGCGTCGTCACTATCGCTGTCATCGGCGGCCTCCGGGTCGCCGTCGTAGACGACACCCAGTCGCGTTTCAACACGGGTGATGGTGGAATCGGTGACGGCCTCGTGCGACTCCGGAACCACCAACTCGGTGCCATCCCATGTGTGCGGGATTTCCGCGTCGGCAAGCTCGGCCGCCAACTCAGCTTGCTGGTCGAACGTCCAGCTGCTGAGGTCGTACAACACTCGCGTTGCGTCAGGATCGTTGGGATTCCACTCGTCACTCACAACCGAGACGCTACCGGCACGTGGCGAGCGAGGAAGTCTTCAGCGCGTCGATACTCGTCGAGTTGGTTTGCGGGCTGGCGGAAGCCGTGGCCCTCATCTGGATAGACGTGCAGTTGCGCGTCGCCGCCGGCGGTGCGCACTCGCTGCGCGAACACCCGGCTTTGACGCACCGGCACCACAGCATCCAACTCGCCGTGAAGGATCAGGATCGGAGAATGCGTGAACTGATCCGAGTGATAGGCGGGCGACCTCTCGCGGTACAGCGCCACCGATTCTGGCAAAGGACCGACCAGGCTGTCGGTGTAGTGCCGTTCGAATCGGTGGCTGCGTTCTGCCAGTTCGATGAGATCGCTGACCGGGTACAGCACCACGCCCGCAGCAAAACAGTCTGGGGCGGCTGCCATCGCGCCCAGGGCAGTGAACCCGCCCGCCGAACTGCCGAAGACCACTGCCCGGCCGCGGACAGACCAGCCAGCGGCCTGAGCAAACTCGGCAGCGGCCAACGTGTCGGCAACATCCAGCTCACCCCAGCGACCGCGCAGTGCCTGCTGATAAGCCCGGCCATGGCCGGTCGAGCCGCGGTGGTCCGGCACCAGAATCGACCAACCCCGCGACAACCAGTACGAGAAGCGGGGCATGAACGAGGCCGTCCACTGATCGGTCGGCCCGCCGTGCAACCAGACGATCAAACGTCCCATGGACTCCTCGGCACGGTACAGGCGAGCGTGCAGCGCACCATCGCTCACCGGGATCTCGACCAGCTCGGGTTCGACCAATTCATCAGCCGACCATTCGGAGGCGGCGCCGATTGCGACGATCTCACGCTCCCACGTATCGGTGTCATACACGACCACCTGAGTCGGTGTACGCGCGCCAGTGCGCATTGCCGACAGCCGATGACCCTGCCATGACAACTGCCCATGGACACCGCGAGCAACCTCCCGCACCTGCCCTGTCGCACTGTCGATGATGCACAGACGGCCGAAGCCGGCCTCGTTGCGTGCCACCGCCACGAACCGTCCGTCCGGCGACCAGTCATACGACCGCTGGCCCGGCCCCCAGCTCGGTCCGGCATGCTCGAACGGCTCGTCGACCAACGGCTCGTCGCCGATCCACACATTCAGCCAACCGCGTTCGTCGCGAACGCTGATCGGCACGCCACTGGGCAGCACGCGCGGCTGCTGGATGCACGACGGCGTGGCGGCGGGGTCAGCAACTGATGCGGTTGGTGCCTCGAGCTGCAAAGGATCTAGGCTGCCGTATTGAACTCGGCTGACGTCCCACGCCATGTTTGGAACGTTCCACGCCATCCAACGCACGGTGCCCGTTGCATCGACGAACGGATCCATGCAGAAGTCCGCGCTGCCATCGTCCAATCGACGGGTTCGTCCCGTGGGCATGTCGAGCACATGCACCTCCGCCAAGTCGAGCACGAAGACGACATACCGACCGTCGCCACTAACGCACGGACCACTCGCCGCACGGTCGGGACCGTGGTCTGTGAGCGACACGGCCGCGCCACCGTGAATCGCCTGTTGCCACAGATTACCATCGGCGGCGACATAGACCAGCGACTGCGCGTCGGCGCTGAACGTCCAGGCTCCTCCGCCCATACCGCGACCAGGTCGCAAAGCGGGCCACACGGCCAGCTGACCCTCGACACCGACACCGACACCGACACCGACATCGACATCGACATCGACATCGACATCGACATCGACATCGACATCGACATCGTCATCGAAGCGGTGCACGACGAGACTGGCAACACCGTCTGTCGAGCGTGCGTAGACCAACAGCGCGCCATCGGCAGCAAGCCGCGGTTCGGTGAGATCGCTGCCTCCGAGACACCTCTCCGCCGCGATCGGTTCCATCCGGCTCACTCTAGAACTGTCACCCGAGACAGCCCCATCGGCCTCGCGCTTTAATCGCTGGACATGACCCGGTCGAGCCAGCCAGAATGTCGGCTTCAATGCGATTCCAGGAGAGGAGGTGCCCCATGTTGCAGCAACTGATCCGCCACGACGTCGGAGCGCGCCGCCTCGCTGGCGCGTTGCCCGCCGGCGTCTGACCCGCCCCAAACAGCTGTCGGCCGTTCATGGCCTGCGTCGCTCGCGCTGCCGTTCGACAACCCCGGCCGGCCGCACCACATCACCCCTACTTGTTCACCATCTCTCACGGAGTATTCCCATGTTCACTCACTCATCCATCGTCATGCACCAGCTCGTTCGCGATCGTCACGATCACATTCGCCGGACTCGGTCTCACAGTCGGCTTCGCCGGCCGGAGCCCGTCAACGACGAGCCGCTCGTTCACCGACAACCCTAGAAACCATCGCCAGCCACTACGGTGGGAGATGATGATCGCCAACTCGCAGAAGCCAGACCGCAACCTCGCTCTCGAACTGGTGCGTGTCACCGAATCAGCCGCACTCGCCGCGTCACGGTGGGTTGGCCGCGGTGACAAGCACGGAGCCGATGCCGCCGCTGTCGACGCCATGCGCACCGTGCTTGCCACGGTGCCCATGGACGGCATCGTCGTCATCGGCGAAGGCGAGAAGGACGAAGCACCCATGCTGTTCAACGGCGAACGCGTCGGTGACGGCACTGCGCCGCTCACCGACGTCGCTGTTGATCCGATCGACGGCACCACCCTCACGGCCTATGGTCGAGCGAACGCCATTGCCGTCATCGCCGTCGGCGAACGGGGCACCATGTTCAACCCTGGCCCGTGCGTCTACATGCACAAGATTGCCGTCGGGCCCGAGGCCGCTGGCAGCATCGACATCACTGCCACCCCCACCCAGAATCTGCGCTGGATTGCCAAGGCAAAGGGCGAGGCCGTGCGCGATTTGACGGTTGTCATCCTCGACCGCCCCCGCCACGACGAGCTGGTTGCGGAAGTTCGCAGTACCGGCGCGCGCGTGAAACTGATCGGCGACGGCGACATCTTCGGCGCGATCGCCACCGGCTGGCCGGACGCCGGCGTCGACGTGCTGATCGGTATCGGCGGCACGCCCGAAGGCGTCATCTCCGCCGCAGCGCTGAAGGGCATGGGCGGCGAGATCCAGGGACTGCTCGCGCCTCGCACCGACGAGGAACGCGATGCCGCGATTGCCGCCGGGTACGACCTGTCACGCGTGCTGCACACCGACGACCTGGTGCAGGGCGACAACTGCTTCTTCGCCGCCACCGGCATCACCGATGGCGAGCTGATGCGCGGCGTGCGCTACGAGCATGGCGGCGCCCGCACACAGAGCCTGGTGATGCGTTCACGCAGTGGCACGGTGCGCATGATCGATGCCCGTCACCGCATCGACAAGCTCGCTTCCTTCGCCTCCGTCGAGTACTGAGCGCCACACTCAGCTGCGCTGGACGAGGCTGCTGAGGCGGCGGGTGAGACCCCGCGGCATGATGCTGACACCCGCCACCATTCCCTTGTACATCGCGCCCGGGATTGACAGTGCCTTGCCCTTCGCCACATCCTCGAGTCCGGCTTTGGCAACCTCGGTGGGCTCGAGCCACGCAAATGACGGGTAGTCGGTGGCGTAGCTCTCCGTGCTGCTCACGCTTTGAAACTCAGTACGAGTCAGGCCGGGGCACAGAGCCGTGACGTGCACACCGGTGCCGCGGACTTCCTCGTGCAGGCTTTCAGTCAAACTGGTCACGTACGCCTTGGTCGCCGCGTAGACAGCCAACTTCGGTGCCGGCTGAAAGCTGACCACGCTGCTCACGTTCAGCAGGTAGCCGCGACCGCGAGGCACCATCGCACCAAGTGCTGCCCGGCTCAGACGCGTGAGGGCCGCGACGTTCAGCTGCACCTCGGCGTCCAAACGGTCGGCATCGAGTTCGTGGAACTCGCCGGACGTACCAAAGCCAGCGTTGTTCACGACGAGATCGATGGGCGCCGCCTCGTCCTCGATACGCGCCACGACATTGGCAAGGCCGTCGGGCGAGCCGAGGTCAGCAGCGAGTACCTCGATGCACGCAAACCGCTCGGCGAGCTGCTGAAGACGGTCTGTGCGCCGGGCAACGACGACCGTCGGGATACCGGCAGCGCCCAACATCTCGGCCATCGCCTCACCAATCCCGCTCGATGCGCCAGTGACCAGTGCAGAAGTAAACGGGAAGGAAGTCATTGCCCAAGGCTACGCCTCGCGCTGAAGTGCCCTCCCGATCTGTGCCGTGACACAGAAAGGGAACTTGCGGAGGACCGAGTAGCTAGTGCTGGCCTTGCGAGGTACCGGCGATGCCACCGGAAGCGTTCAAGCGGGCGTGGGCACGGCTGAGCGCGGCAACGGCATCGGCGTCCTGCTCGTGGCGCAGTGCCTCCTCGGCGCCTTCCTTGGCCCGCATGGCACGGGGGCGGTCGACCTGCTCACCCAGCTCGGCAGTGTCGCTGAGAATGCTGACGGTGTTACCGCTGACCTGCACAAAGCCACCGTGCACGGCAACATCGAGCACCGCGCCATCAACAAGGGTGATGCGCGTGTGGCTCTCCACCAGCGCACCGAGGAACGGCGCATGACCGGGCAGGAACGCGATCTCGCCGCCACCAAGGGTGCGGGTGATGACCTGTGTGGCTTCACCGGAGAAGATGATCTTCTCCGGTGAGACCAGCTCGACCTGCATCGTTGCCATGGTCAGGCTGCTCCCTCTTGCAGCGCCTTGGCCTTGGCCAGCACCTGCTCGACACCACCGACGTTGAGGAATGCCTGCTCGGGCACTTCATCGAGTTCACCGTTGACGATGGCTTCGAAGCTCTCCACCGTCTCGGCCACGGGCACGGTCTCGCCGGCCACGCCGGTGAAGACTTCGGCCACATAGAACGGCTGGCTGAGGAAGCGCTGCACCTTGCGGGCACGCGACACGGTCAGGCGGTCTTCTTCCGACAGCTCGTCGAGGCCGAGGATGGCGATGATGTCCTGTAGCTCCTTGTAGCGCTGCAGGATCTCCTGCACGCGGCGGGCCACGTCGTAGTGCCGCTGACCGACAACCTCGGGTTGGAGGATGGTGGAGGTGCTGGCCAACGGGTCCACGGCCGGGTAGATGCCCAACGAGGCAATCTGACGGCTGAGCTCGGTGGTGGCATCGAGGAAGGTGAAGGTGGTGAACGGGGCCGGGTCGGTGTAGTCGTCGGCGGGCACGTACACGGCCTGCAGCGACGTGATCGAGCGGCCACGGGTGGACGTGATGCGTTCCTGCAACTGACCCATTTCGTCGGCCAGGGTGGGCTGGTAGCCCACGGCGGACGGCATGCGGCCCAGCAGGGTGGAGACTTCCGAACCTGCCTGCACGAAGCGGAAGATGTTGTCGACGAACAGCAACACGTCTTGGTTCTGCACGTCGCGGAAGTACTCGGCCATGGTGAGCGCCGAGAGGGCGACGCGCAGGCGCACGCCCGGTGGCTCGTCCATCTGGCCGAAGACGAGGGCAGCCTTTTCGAACACGCCGGACTCGGTCATTTCGATCATGAGGTCGGTGCCCTCACGAGTGCGCTCGCCAACACCGGCGAACACCGACACACCACCGTGGTTCTGCGCCACGCGTCGGATCATCTCGGTGATGAGCACGGTCTTGCCGACGCCTGCACCACCGAACAGACCGATCTTTCCGCCAGCGACGTAGGGGGTGAGCAGGTCAATGACCTTGATGCCGGTTTCGAACAGGCGCTTGGACGGCTCGAGGGCGGCGAAGTCAGGGGCCGGACGGTGGATTTCCCACCGCTCGACGTCGTCGAAGTCTGCGTTGTCGGCGTCGAGCACTTCGCCCCACACGTTCCACACGTGGCCAAGGGTGCGGTCGCCGACGGGCACGCTGATGCCACGTCCGGTGTCGCGCACCGACGTGCCGCGGGTCAGGCCGTCGGTGGGCTTCATGCACACGGCGCGTACTCGGCTGTTGCCAAGCTGCTGTGCCACTTCGGCCAGCACGGTGATGGTCTGACCGTCGACATTGACGGTGAACTCGAGCGCGTTGTTCAGTTCGGGCAGCGAGCCTGGCTGGAACTCGACGTCGATGACGGGGCCGGCGATACCGACAACGCGGCCGTCTTTGCGATCTTCTGTGATGGTCATAGCAATAGCTCTTTCTTGCGTCAGTCGCGAGAGTGCTGGGTAGAGGTAACGAGGGAATCGGCGTCGAGCGGGCTGTCGTTCAAGGGTCCGAGATCGATGAACTCGACCTTCGGCTGTGACTTGCCCCCGGAGAGGGCTTCGGCACCACTGACGATCTCCATGATCTCGGTGGTGATGCTGTCCTGGCGGGCACGGTTCATGATGCGGCTGAGGTTCTTGATCAGTTCCTCAGCGTTGTCGGTTGCGCTCTTCATCGCCCGCTGGCGGAAGGCATGCTCGCTGGCCGCTGCGTTGAGCAGCGCGGCATAGATGCGGGCTTCGACATAGCGCGGCAGCAGCGTGTCGAGGATGGTCGTCGGGTCCGGCTCGAACTCGTAGTCGGCTGCTGCGCCATCGGCATTGACTGCCTTGCCATCGCCACCGGCCACGGTCGCACGATCCAGAGGCACCAGCGGGCGGAGCACGACTTCTTGTGACCCGGCGCTGATGAAACGGGTGTAGACCAACTCGACACGGTCGAACTCGCCGGCCACATAACGGGCGACCACATCTTCGCCGATTGCACGAGCCTGGGCGTAGGAGGGGCTGTCGCTGAAGCCACCGTACGAGGTGGCGATGTTGTAGCCACGGAACTTGAAGTACCCTTCGGCCTTGCGACCGACGGTGACCAGCGCATAGTTCTTACCGTCGAGCACGTCGGCCTTCACCGAGCCTTCGGTGGCACGCTGCACGCCCGAGTTGTACCCACCGCACAGGCCACGGTCGGCAGTGATGACCACGTAAGCGGTTTTGCGAACTTCGCCTCGGCCGGCCAACAGCGGCGACTGCGACGAACCGCCGGCTGCAGCAAGGTCCTTGACCACTTCGGTGATCTGCTCGCTGTACGGCACCGCCGCTGCAACACGCTGCTGCGCCTTGACGATGCGAGATGCTGCGATGAGTTCCATGGCGCGCGTGATCTTCTTCGTTGCCTGGACGCTACGAATGCGTCCGCGAAGAATGCGCTCCTGACCACCGGCCATGACTACTCCGTTGCCAGCGTCTTGTTGCTGTGAGCTTCGCCCATTGCAACAGCATCGGTGGCGGTGGCATCGGCAGCGGCTTTGGCAGCCACGGCGCTGGCGGCAACGAACGTCTCCTTGAAGGAAGCGACGATGTCAGCGAGCTCACCGGGCACGTCGGCCTTCGGGTTGCTGCGCATACCGGCCAGCAGGCCGCCTTGAGTGCTGCGGACGTGTGCCAGCAGCTCGGCTTCGAAGCGGCGAACGTCGGGCACGGGCAGGCTGTCGAGGTAACCCTTGGTGCCGGCGAACAGCACAACGACCTGCTCTTCAACGGGCATCGGGCTGTTGAGCGGCTGCTTGAGCAGCTCGACCAGTCGGTAGCCACGCTCGAGCTGAGCCTTGGAGATGGCATCGAGTTCCGAACCGAAGGTGGCGAACGCCTCCAGCTCACGGAACTGCGCAAGGTCGAGCTTCAAAGTACCCGACACGCTCCTCATCGCCTTGATCTGCGCTGCACCACCCACGCGCGACACCGAGATGCCCACGTCGACGGCCGGGCGCACACCGGACTTGAACAGGTTGTCCTGCAGGTACACCTGACCGTCGGTGATGGAAATCACGTTGGTGGGGATGTACGCCGACACGTCGCCGGCCTTGGTCTCGATGACCGGAAGCGCGGTCATCGAGCCGGCGCCGCGCTCATCGCTGAGCTTGGCGGCACGCTCGAGCAAACGGCTGTGCAGGTAGAACACGTCGCCGGGGTATGCCTCGCGGCCCGGAGGGCGGCGCAGCAGCAACGACACCTGGCGGTAGGCCTCGGCCTGCTTCGAGAGATCGTCGTACACGATGAGGGCGTGCTCGCCGTTCTCCATCCAGTGTTGGCCAATGGCGCAACCACCGTACGGAGCGAGGTACTTGAAGGGCGCCGGGTCAGAGGCCGGCGCGGCCACGACGACGGTGTACTCCAAGGCGCCGTACTGGCGCAGCGTCTCGACGGTCTGGGCGACCGTCGAGCCCTTCTGACCAATGGCGACGTAGATGCACTTCACTCCAAGGCCACGCTGGTTGATGATGGCGTCGACTGCAACCGTGGTCTTACCGGTCTTGCGGTCGCCGATGATCAGCTGGCGCTGGCCACGGCCGATGGGCGTCATCGCGTCGATGGACTTGATGCCGGTCTGCAGGGGCTCGTGCACGGGCTTGCGGCCCATGATGCCGGGTGCCTGGATCTCGACACGGCGCTGGATACCGCCGACGATGTCGCCCTTGCCGTCGATCGGCTGGCCGAGCGCGTTCACCACGCGGCCGAGCATGGCGTCGCCAACCGGCACCGAGAGGATGCG
>Ga0105047_10001152_pt1 | contig 46801 bp, 58 predicted proteins | sample MAT04_FD_78384 | JGI IMG/M metagenome (GOLD analysis project Ga0105047, IMG submission 78384) | Freshwater microbial communities from Lake Fryxell liftoff mats and glacier meltwater in Antarctica - MAT-04 (megahit assembly) | ecosystem: Environmental > Aquatic > Freshwater > Ice > Liftoff...
AAGAAGTCGGAGTAGGAAGCGTCTGACGCGAGGTTCACCAAGAGCGTGTCGTACGGCACCGGGTTGGCTGGATCGGCCTGATCGTCGAACGTGGTGCCCGCGAAGACATTGTCCGCACTTCCGCCGTTGTCGGTCGTGAGCTTGACGACCGTGCCGCTGGGCGAGGTGAGCGTGATGTCGAGGTCGGCGGGGAACGTGTGGGGGATGTTCACGGTCACGTCGAGGTCCTCGACGAACCCGGGCGAGGCGACGACGATGTCTGACGTGACGGTGGTGAGGTCGGGGATGGGCACGACTTCGACCGAGGGCGCGGTGACGGTGCTCCGATTCGCGCACCCCGGTGGCTTCGCTGGCGCCGCGGCATTCGTCGCCGTGCTGCTGACCAGCCCGAGCAGCAGCGAGGCAACGGCCACCATCGACACCTTGGTCACGACCCGTCGAGCACGCATCGAAGAACAGTAGACCTGGGCGTGTCGAACTGGGCCTTCCGACCTGGCCCGACACGCGACCGGGCCCGCTCCCCGGAGGGAGCGGGCCCGGACGAACAGTATTCAGGAGACGGTGTGACCGTCAGGTCACATCATGCCGCCCATGCCACCCATGCCGCCCATGCCGCCGCCCGGCATGGCCGGCATGGCGCCGGCCTCTTCGGGCTTGTCGGCCACGAGGGCCTCGGTGGTGAGCAGCAGAGCGGCGATGGAGGCGGCGTTCTGCAGCGCGGCGCGCGTGACCTTGGCCGGATCGATGACGCCGGCCTTGATCAGGTCGACCATCTCGCCGGTGGCGGCGTTGAGGCCCATCGAGCCCGACTCGGCTTCGACCTGGCGCACGGTGACCGCACCCTCCAGGCCGGCGTTGTCGGCGATGGTGCGAGCCGGGGCCCGCAAGGCGTCGAAGACGATCTTGGCGCCGGTGGCCTCGTCACCCTCGAGGGTGGCGATGAGGGCCTCGACGGCGGGACGGACCCGCAGCAGGGCGGTGCCGCCGCCGGCGACCACGCCTTCCTCGATGGCGGCCCGGGTGGCCGACAGCGCATCTTCGATGCGGTGCTTCTTCTCCTTGAGCTCCACCTCGGTGGCGGCGCCGACCTTCACCACAGCAACGCCACCGGCCATCTTGGCCAGGCGCTCCTGCAGCTTCTCGCGATCCCAATCGGAGTCGGTGTCCTCGATCTCACGACGGATCTGGGCGATGCGGCCCTTCACGTCGTCCTCGTTGCCGGCACCTTCGATGATGGTGGTGTTGTCCTTGGTCACGACGACCTTGCGGGCGGTGCCCAGCAGGTCGAGCGTGGTGTTGTCGAGCTTGAGCCCGACCTCCTCGGAGATGACCTGACCACCGGTGAGCACGGCCATGTCGGCCAGCATCGCCTTGCGGCGCTCGCCGAAGCCGGGAGCCTTGACGGCCACCGAGTTGAACGTGCCACGGATCTTGTTGACGACCAGGGTGGCCAGGGCCTCGCCCTCGATGTCCTCGGCGATGATCAGCAGCGACTTGCCCGACTGCATGACCTTCTCGAGCACGGGGAGCATGTCCTGGACCGACGTGATCTTCGAGTTGACGAAGAGGATCAGGGCGTTCTCGAGGACCGCTTCCTGACGCTCGGGGTCGGTCACGAAGTACGGCGACAGGTAGCCCTTGTCGAACTGCATGCCCTCGGTGAACTCGAGCTCCATGCCGAAGGTGTTGGACTCCTCGACCGTGACCACGCCGTCCTTGCCGACGCGGTCGATGGCATCGGCGATGACCTCGCCGATGGCCGGGTCGGCAGCAGAGATGGCGGCGACCTGGGCGATCTCGGACTTCTCGTCGATCTCCTTGGCCTGGGACTTGATGGACTCGACGGCCACCGCAACGGCCTTCTCGATGCCCTTCTTCACGCCCATCGGGTTGGCGCCGGCGGCCACGTTGCGCAGGCCCTCGCGGACCATGGCCTGGGCCAGCACGGTGGCGGTGGTGGTGCCGTCACCAGCGATGTCGTTGGTCTTGGTGGCCACCTCCTTGACGAGCTGGGCGCCCATGTTCTCGAACGGGTCCTCGAGCTCCACCTCACGGGCGATGGACACGCCGTCGTTGGTGATGGTCGGGGCGCCGAACTTCTTGTCGAGGACGACGTTGCGGCCCTTCGGGCCGAGCGTGACCTTGACGGCGTCGGCCAACTTGTTGACACCGGCTTCGAGGGCGCGGCGAGCGTCCTCGTCGAACTTCAGGATCTTTGCCATGTGGGGCTCCTGCTCAGTTCAGGATCGCGAGCACGTCGCGACCGTTGAGGATGAGGAGGTCCTGCCCGTCGACGGTGATCTCGGTGCCGCCGTACTTCGAGTAGACGACCTTGTCGCCGACCTTGACGTCGAGCGGGATGATCTCGCCGGTCTGCTCCGAGCGACGGCCGGGGCCCGTGGCGAGCACCTCGCCCTGCTGCGGCTTCTCCTTGGCGGTGTCAGGGATGACGAGGCCAGAGGCCGTCTTCTCTTCGGCTTCACTGGCCTTGACGACGATGCGGTCGTCCAGCGGCTGCAGGTTCATTGGTATTGCCCTCCGTAGGGAATGCTCGATCAGTTGGCACTCGTGTGCGGAGAGTGCTTAGCACTCCCCCGCGTCGAGTGCTAACGATACGCCCGCTCGCTCACGTCGGCAACCTGGCGCCGACGGGGCGCGCCGATCAGACCATCGGACCGGCCTGGCGCACACCCGTAGGATGCAGAGGTGCCCGATGCCACCGCCGCCGCCCTCCGCCTCCGCTCTGCGGAGCTCGCCGATGAGCTCGACAAACTCTGTCGACGATCCGACATCCGGCTGCTCGGTCTGTTCGGGAGCGCCGTGCGCCCGCCGGATTCGGCATCCGAGCCAAACGACCTCGACGTGTGCGTGTCCTTCACGCACACCGGCTCGAACCGCCGGCCCTCGCCGTCAGCGGTCCTGCGCCTGCTCGCCGAGCTCCAGGACCTCGCCAGCTTCCACGAGGTCGACCTCGTGCTGCTCGATGGTGCCGATCCGGTCTTGCGTGCGGAAGCGCTGGGCGGTGTCGGCCTCTTCGAAGCCTCGCCGGGGGCATGGGCCGAGTCTCAGATCGCGGCCATCGCCGAGCGTTGGGACACGGCCTGGCTTCGTCGCCTCGATCTCGAGGCACTCGCCGGATGACGCCGCGGCGCTTCGACCCCGACGTCGTCCAACGGCGACTGCGGCACCTGCGTCGATCGCTCGACGATCTCCGATCGATCACCCCCCTCACCGTCGATCGACTCGATGGCGACTCGATGGTGCGAGCTGCGGTGGAACGGCTCGTGCAGGTGTCGATCGACCTCGCCGTCGAGATCAACGCCCACCTCGCGGTCACGCTGACGTCCGAAGCGCCGCCGAACGCACGAGCATCCTTCGATGCGGTGCACCAGGTCGGGGTGATCGACGCGGAGCTGGCGATGCGCCTTGCGCCGGCGGCAGGGATGCGGAACATCCTCGTTCACCAGTACGTGGACATCCGGACCGACCTCGTCGTCGATGCGGCCACGCGACTTCCCGTCGACCTCGGTCTCTACATCGAGCAGGTGGCAGCGTTCGTGCTCGATGCCACCTCAGGTGAGGAACGGTAGGCGGAGGTTCGGGTTGGCGCCGGCATCGAGGGGTGTCGGCCCGTCGGACTGCAGGCGCCACCACGCAGCGGCCGCCACCATGGCCGCGTTGTCGGTGCACATCGACCGGCTGGGGAGGAACGGGTGCAGGCCATCGGCCATGCACACGTCGAGCACCCGTTCACGCAAGGCGGAGTTGGCGGCCACGCCGCCGGCCAGGACGATGCCGGTGGCGCCGGTGTCGCGCACGGCCTGCCGCGCCTTGGTGACCAGCACGTCGACCACCGCCTCCTGGAACGAGGCGGCCACGTCGGCGGTGTTCACGTCAGGGTTCTTGCGGACGTAGTTCACCACCGACGTCTTCAGGCCCGAGAAGGAGAACTGGTAGGCGTCGTCGCGCAAGGCGCGCGGGAAGGCGATGGCCTTCGGGTCGCCCTCCATGGCCAGCCGGTCGATCTCGGGACCGCCCGGGTAGGCCAGGCCGAGGTAGCGCGCCACCTTGTCGAACGCCTCGCCGGCGGCGTCGTCGATGGTGGAGCCGAGCAGGCGGTAGCGGCCGTGGCCCTCCATCAGCACCAGCATCGTGTGCCCGCCGGACACGAGCAGCACGACGAGCGGCAGCTCGAGATCGGGCTCTTCCAAGAAGGCGGCGTAGAGGTGAGCTTCGAGGTGGTTCACCCCCACGAAGGGCACGTCCCACACGAGGGCCAAGGCCTTGGCTGCGCTGACGCCCACCAGCAGGGCGCCGATGAGGCCGGGGCCGACGGTGCAGCCGACGGCGTCGACGTGATCATCGTCGAGGCCGGCTTCGATCAGCGCCTGAGCAATCACCGGGGTGAGCAACTCGACGTGGGCGCGGCTGGCGATCTCGGGCACCACGCCCCCGAAGCGGGCATGGAGGGCGACCTGGCTCGACACGACCGACGACAGGACCTGCTTGGCGTCGACGACCACGGCGGCGGCCGTCTCGTCGCACGACGTCTCGATGCCCAACACCCTCATGACGATGCTCCTCTGCCGGTCGGGTGACCGGGCCAGTCCACGACGAAGGCTCCGCCCATGCCCGCCTCGATGCCGTCGAGACGATCGGCATAGCCGGTCTCGTCGATGCCGGTGGCCCACATGACCACGGCGTCCTCGCCCACGTCGGCGTAGTAGCCGCGGCGCACGCCCACCGGGGCCAGACCGAAGCGCCGATAGAGCCCGAGCGCCGGTTCGTTCGTCGAGCGGACCTCGAGCGTGAGGTTCTGCGAACCGTGGTCGATGGCGATGTGCACGGCCGCCAGCAGCAGGCGGGTGGCGATGCCCGAGCGCTTGTGGTCGTCGGCCACGGCGATGGTGGTCACGTGGGCGTCCTCGAGGGCGTACAGCACGCCCACGAACCCCACCACCGCACCGCCGTACCGGGCGACGAGGTACGTACGACCATCCGGTCGGCCGAGCTCGGCCAGGAAGAGGCCGAACGACCAGCCATCGTGGGCCTGCTGGGCCTCGATGCGCAGCACGCCTCGCAAATGCCGGCGACGCATCGTGGTGATGACGATGCCATCGACCGCGGCGTCGTCGACCGCGCCGGCCATCACCCGTCCATCCGGGTGGTCCAGTTGCTCTCGGCGTCGGGCTTGCGCAGGTAGAGCGGCTGGAGGTCCCACGGTTTCACCCACTGCTCGCGCAGGGCCTGGGCGTGGGCCAACATGACCAGCGAGGAGGCCGACGGATAGGCCAAGCCCTCCTCGACGATCTCGACGTGGTGGAGCCCCTCGAACACCTCGCGGTAGCGCAAAGCGCCGTCGCCCACGAGCAGGCAGTCTTCGCCCGAGGCCAGCAGTTCGCCGGCGAGGTCATCGGGCGAGCCGACGTGGTGCGGCGCCATCCGCTGGATACCGCCAGGCACCGGCCGGTAGTGGCCGCTGAACACCTCGCCGCGCCGGGCGTCGATGACAGCGACGATGTGCTTGGGGCTGAAGCGGAGGGGGAAGGCGAGCAGATCGAGGCTGGGCACGCCGATCATCGGCACGCGGAGCGCGTGGGCCATGGCCTTGGCCGCGGCGACGCCGACCCGCAGGCCGGTGAACAGACCGGGTCCGAGGTCGACGGCCACCACGCTGATCTCGCTGAACTCGATTCTGGCCTGCTGGCAGGCGAACTGGATGGACGGGGTCAGCGTCTCGGCATGCTGCTTGGCCCGCAGCGACGACGTGTGGGCGAGCACGCCCTCATGACCGCCGACGGCGACGGAGACCTGGGCCGTGGCCGTGTCGATGCCGAGGATCAGCACGGCTCGCCTCCGGTGCTCGGGTGGTCGGGATCGATGCGACGGTCGGCCGGTCGGCCTTCGATGTCGTCGAGGTCGTCGAGGTCGTGGGGCTCGAAGTCGCTCGGCTCCAGCGACGAGGTGTCGAACTCTCCGGGCTCGGCCGATGCCACCGAGGGGAACCCCGGGTCGGGCAGCGCCCAGGGGGCGAGCACGGTGGCCAGGGCTCGAAGGCGAGCCGACCAGCGCGGGCCGACCGTCTCGATCTCGAGCACGCGGTCATCATCGCCGTCGCCGAGACGGATGCGGATCTCGAGGAAGTCGGCTGGCAGCGCAGGCGTGATGGTGTCGCCCCACTCGATGATGGTGACGCCGCCCTCGTCGAGCAGCTCGGTGAGGCCGAGGTCGGCGACCTCCTCGATCTGCCCGAGCCGGTAGACATCGAGGTGGTTGAGCGGGAGCCGGCCGTCGAGGTACTGGCTCACGAGGGTGAACGTCGGGCTGGTGATCTGCTCGGCCACACCCAGCTCTCGCCCGTAGCCCTGGGTGAAGGCGGTCTTGCCGGCACCGAGGTCGCCCGCGAGCACCACGATGTCGCCCGGACGAGCCAGCTCGGCCAGGGCCGCGGCCAGCGCGCGGGTCTCGTCGACGGCCTTGGTCACGGCAAGGATCATCCGGTCGCCGCCTGGCTACGGGCCGCCGACAGCTCGGCGCCGGCGCGCTGCAGGTCGGTGCGCAGCAGCGCCATCGGCGCGGCGCCGCCCCGCAGCACGTACGCCGGGTGGAGGGTCGGGACGACGCGCCGGCCATCGACGGTGTAGGTCGAACCGCGGACCTTCGTGATCCCGTCTCGAATGCCGAGCATCGCCTGCGTCGGGACGTTGCCGAAGGTGACGACGACGCGGGGTGCCACTGCGTCGAGCTGCCCATCGAGCCACGGACGGCACGACTCCGCCTCGGCCCGCGTGGGGTTGCGATTGTCGGGCGGCCGGCACTTGGCGATGTTGGCGATGTAGACGTCGTCACGTCCGAGGCCGAGCTCCTCGCCGAGCAGGCGGACGAGCAACTGGCCCGAGCGACCGACGAACGGCTGGCCGAGGCGGTCCTCGTCGGCGCCGGGCGCCTCGCCGAGCAGCAGGAGATCGGCGTGGGGTCGACCGCTGCCGAACACGACCTGCGTCCGGGTGTCGGCCAGTCCACATCGGACGCACGTGCTGGCCGCAACCTGGAGGACGTCGAGGTCGGTGGCCACATGCTGAGGCTACTTGCCCGGTTTCGCCCCGCGTTCCGCCATCACATGCCGGCGCGCTGGCGATGTCGGGTCAGGTGCGTACGGGGCCCGAGCAGAGGATGGCCCGTTCGGTGGCCAGCACGGCGAGGTGGCGGACGACGTCGACCGACACGTCCGCGTCGAGCGAACCGGTGGCGGCGGCGACCACGGCATCGCCGTCCATGCGGGTGTGCACGGGCAGCAGGGCGCGGGCCATCCCGTCGTGTCCGCCCTGGGCGACGAGGAGGCACTCGGTCTTCGACAAGCGGGCGTTGGTGACCAGCACGCCGAGCGTCGTGTTGCCGAAGGCTTCGGCGACGCTCGGGAAGACGATCTCGTCATCGGGCACAGGCTCGGCCGCTCCCCCGACGTCGCCGAAGGCGTTCACGGCGAACAGCGCGGCCACGACCACGTCGCCGTCTCGCACCACGGCCCCACCGAGGCCCGACGGCGTCATGTGCGCACGGCCACGCCACTTGCCCACCGTGGCGCCGGTGCCGGCGCCCACGGCCCCGAGCGACACCGGGCCGGCCGACGCGGCTTCAGCGGCCGACCGACCCTCTTCCGGTCCCGGACGCACCGACCCGTCCCCCACCAAGAGGTCGAACAGGCTCATGCCCACAACGATGGGGATGGGGCCGGCACTGGTGGGGAAGCCCGTGCCGCGCGCCTCGAGCCACCGAGCCACGCCGTCGCCGGCGGCCAGACCGAAGGCCGACCCTCCCGACAGCACGACGGCGTCGACCCGTGCCACCGTCCGCAACGGATCGAGCAGGGCGAACTCGCGGGTGGCCGGCGCGCCGCCGCGCACCTCGCCGGAGGCCACCGTGCCCTCGGGCAGCAGCACGACGGTGCACCCGGTGCGGGCCTCGGCGTCGGTCCAGTGCCCCACCTTCACGCCGGGGATCTCCGTCAGCATCTGCGCAGTCTTGCCCTCCCCACGTCGTTGGGTGGCCACGTCAGCCGGGATACACCCGCGGGACTCGGGGGCCGATGCCGCACACGATCTCGTAGGCGATGGTGTCGATGGCTTCGGCCCAGTCCTCGGCCGTGATCACCTCGGCGCCCTGGCGACCGAGCAGCACCACGTCGTCACCGACGGCCACGTCCGCATCCGGACCGCAGTCGACCATCAGCTGGTCCATGGTGACGACGCCGACGATGGGGCAACGCCGACCTCCGATCAGCACCTCGCCGCCCACCAGCGACAGGCGGCGCGGCACGCCGTCGGCGTAGCCGATGGGAACGGTGGCGACCGTGGTCGGTCGGTCGAAGGTGTGCCGGAGCCCGTAGGACACGCCCACGCCGGCAGGGACGCACTTCACGAACGACACCTCCGACTTCAGCGACATGGCCGGGGTCAGCGCCACCCGGTCGCGCAGCGCGGGCGACGGGGCGATGCCGTAGACGGCGACGCCCACGCGCACGAGGTCGAGTCGGCCTCGCGGGTGGTCGAGCGCCACCGCCGAGTTGGCCGTGTGGGTGAGGGGCGGCCGCAGCTCTAGCTCGGCGAGGCGACCGACGACGCCGTCGAAGCGATCGAGCTGCTCGTCGGTGAAGGGGTTGCCGGGCTCGTCGGCCACGGCGCAGTGCGTCCACACGGCCTCGACCTCGATGCTGTCGAGCGTGGCCGCCGCTTCGGCCAGGGCCACGAGGTCGACGGGCTCGGCGCCGACGCGGTTCATGCCCGTGTTCACCTTGAGGTGCACCCGTGCGGTGGTTCCCCGCGCCGTCGCCGCCGCGGCCACGGCGTCGAGCCCGGCCCTGGTGTAGACGGCGATGCGCAGGTCGAAGCGGATGGCGGCGTCGATGTCCGCTGGGCGTGGCTGGCTCAGCAGCAGGATCGGGGCCGTGATGCCGTTCTTGCGCAGCACGGCCCCCTCCTCGACGAGGGCGACGGCCAACCACGTGGCGCCGGCGTCGAGGGCGGCATGGCTCACGGCGATGGCACCGTGTCCGTAGCCATCGGCCTTCACCACCGCGCACACGGCGGCCGGGGCGACAGCCGAGGCGAGCGCGGCCACGTTGGCCTTCACCGCTCCGAGGTCGACCTCGGCCCGGGTGGCACGCATCGATCAGTCGGCCTCGCCCATCTCGGCGATCGTCTCCGTGATGATCTCGTCGAGGTCGCCGTCGCCGGGGCCGCCGGCATCGGCTTCGGCCAGGTCGGCCACGATGGCTCGGACGATGTCGCCCCGGGCCACGATGCCGACCAGCGCACCCGAGGCATCGACCACGGGCAGGCGGGACACGCTCTTGTCGTGCATGAGGGTGGCGGCATCCTCCACGGTGTCGTCGGGCCTGCAGGTGACCACGTGGTCGGCCATGACCTCGCCGACGGTGGCACCGAGCGCCTTGGCCAGGTCGCGCTCGAAGCGCTCGTTGGCTCGCGGCATCTTGATGGTGGCGCCGAGGATCTCGATGACCGCCGGAAACTGGAGCTGGCTCTCCTGCACGATGAGGTCGGCGGTGGACAAGATGCCGGCCACATCGCCGTTGTCGTCGATCACCGGTGCGGCGTCGAAGCCCCTGGCCAACAACGCCCGCATGGCATCGCGGACGTTCTCATCGCTCGTGAACGTGAGCACGTCCGTCGACATGATCGAACGGATGGAGACCTCGCGCAGCATGGGATCCTCAACTCTGGTGGGCGGCCGACGTGCTCCGGTGCGGGCCGGTCGCCAAAGAACTGACGGCGACGGGGAGCAGAGCAGGGAGGTCGCTGGCCACCCCGCCGGTCCGCCAGCCTAGAGCGCCGGCGCGACCGTGCAGGTGTGCGGCCGCCGCCGCCGCCAGCCACGGATCGAGGCCGCGGGCGCAGAGGGCGCCGATCACCCCGGCGAGCACGTCGCCGGTTCCGGCGGTGGCCAGGCGCGCGTCGCCGGTGGCGACGAGGAGCACCTGGCCGTCGGGCGCCGCCACAACCGTGCACGGCCCCTTGAGCAGCACGGTGCAACCGAGGTCGGCGGCGAGGTCCCGAGCGGCGGCGATGCGGTCGGCCCCGGGTGGTCCACCGGCCAGGCGGGCGAACTCCCCGTCGTGGGGCGTGACCACCACGTGGGGGCCGACGACGCGGGCCGCATCCGTGCCCAGCAACGTGAGGGCGTCGGCGTCGACCACGGTGGGCACGGTGCTGGCGGCCACGATCGAGCGGATGTCGTGGGCCATCCCGTCAGCCAGTCCGAGGCCGTTGCCCACGACGAGGGCCCCGAACCGGTCGAGATCGCCGCGCACATCGGCCCACCAGCCGGTGGCGGCCAGCGGCCGGCGGACGACCTCAACCGGGACGTGCGGGGCGTACGGCAACGACGAGCCGTCGCCCGACGGCATGGAGAGCCGGACGTAGCCCGCCCCGGCCCGCTGGGCGCCGGCCGCGACGAGGGCGGCGGCGCCGTCCATGCCCGGGCTGCCAGCCACCACCCACACGGCTGTCCGCCACTTGTTCGTGTCGAAGGCCGGCGCCGGAAGCCAGTCGTGCACGTCGGCATCGGTCACGAGGTGGGCGCGAGCGGTGTCGGTGACCAGACCGATGTCGGCCACCTCCACCTCGCCGGCCAGCTCGGCGCCGGCGCCGAGCAGCAACCCCGGCTTGTAGGCGGCGAAGGTCACCGTGCGGTCCGCCGGCAGCACGTGGGATCCGTCGGCCACCGCGCCGGTGAAGCCGTCGACGCCGGACGGGATGTCGACGGCCAGCACCGGGGTGCCGATCGATGTGGTCGGGGCCACGTAGGTGCCGCGCATGCCCGTGCCGTACGCGGCGTCGATCACGAGGTCGCATGGGTCGAGCAGATCCGGCAGGCGATCGGCCTCGAGCACGTCGACCCGCACGCCCCGGCTGCGCAGCCGCTCGGCCGCCACCCGACCGTCGGCCCCGTTGTTGCCCTTGCCCGCCACCACGATGACCCGGCGACCATAGGTACCACCCAGCATCCGCACGGCCGCACGGACCACGGCCGCGCCCGCTCGGGCCACCAGCACGTGCTCGGGCTCGGGCGCGGCAGCATCGATCGCGCCCATCTCGTCGGGTGTCACCACAGGGATCACGACCCCATCATGCCGAACCGGCACGGCTTGCGTGTCCGTCGTCCTTCGTGCCCGGACTTCGGCGGTGCGCGGTCGTAGGATCGACGGCCACCGTGACCGAACCGCCACCCGAACCCGCCACCACCGACGCACCCCCCGACCAACCGTCGCGCCGCACCGACGCCGTCGCGCTCGGAGCTCCGGTCACGGGGCTGGCCGGCCTGGCCATCGCCAGCCCGCTGCTCGACTTGTTCGGCCAGAACCCGGCGTACTTCCTCACCCAGGGGTTCACGAACGCGCAGGTGCTGGCGTTCGCCATGGTGATCGGCATCGCCATCCCCCTCGGCTTCGGCGCGCTCCCGGTGCTCGCCTCGACACTCGCCGGTCGGCGGGTCGGCGAGACCGTGCGCGCCGTGCTGCTCGTCGGGCTCGGCACCCTGCTGGGGGCCGAACTGCTGGGCAAGACGTCGCTGCTCGCCGTCGGTGTGGCGGTGGGCGCGGTCGGCGTGGGCGTGGCCGTGGTGCTCGCTCACGAGCGCTGGCGCGGGGTGCGCAGCGCCATGCGGGTGCTGGCTCTGGCACCGTTCGCCTTCGTCGCCCTGTTCGTTTTCGCCTCCCCGACCACCGAGTTGCTGACCGCCTCGAACGACGTGGCCTTCGCCGACGTGGCCACCGAGGCCAACGTCGTGGTGCTCGTCTTCGACGAGTTCCCCTTGAACGCCTTGCTCGATCAGGACGGCGACCTCGACGCCGAGCGCTTCCCGAACCTGGCCCGACTGGCCGGGACGTCCGATTGGTTCACGAACGTCACCAGCCCGTCATGGACGACCACGCAGGCCGTGCCCGCCATCCTCACGGGCACCGCGGTACCCAAGCGCACGACGCTGCCCACCGTCAGCGGCTACCCCCGCAACTTGTTCACCCTTCTCGGCGGCACGCGCCAGACGGTGGCCATCGAGCCCGTCACCAGCATGTGCCCGACCGAGGTGTGCGCCGACGTCGAGGGCGCGCCGGCGCCGACCGCCTCGCTTGCCACCACCGCAACCGATGCTGCCATCCTGCTGGCCCAGATGGCCGTGCCCAACGGCTGGGCCGGTGGCCTGCCCGACACCGACCACAGCTGGGGAGGCTTCCTCGACGACGACGTGTCCGTCGACCCCGTCGACGTCGTGGCCGACGCCACGGAACCGATACCCGAGGGAACCGACGGACTCTCGAAGTGGCGAGATTCGGGGATGTCCACCGGACTCGACCAGGCCCGGGTGCTCGACTCCTTCATCCAGCGCCTCGCCGCCGCCGACGGACCCACGCTGTCGTTCGCCCACGTGGTCCTGCCCCACCGGCCATGGGTGGTCACGCCCGACGGCTTCGTCTACGCCGAACGTGAGTGGAACCCCGGACTGACCGACAACGTCTGGGACGACGACGAGGCGGGCACGCTCGGACTGCAGCGCCAGGCCCTCCAGATCCAGCACGTCGACCACCTCATCGGCACGCTCATCGACCGGCTCGAAGACGAAGGCATCTGGGACGACACGCTGCTCGTGATCACCTCCGACCACGGTGCCGCCTTCCTGTCCGGCGAGGAGCGCCGCGAGCCAGTCGACGAGGACCTCGGCGAGATCTTCTGGGTGCCACTGTTCATCAAGGCGCCAGGGCAGTCCAAGGGCGAACACGTCACCGCGCCCGGGACGCTGCTCGACGTCCTTCCCACCATCGTCGACCTCCTCGACGTCGACCCCGGCTGGTCGTTCGACGGCTCGTCGTTGGTCGCCGAGCGACCGCCGTGCGCCACCCGCCGGGCCCAAGGCAAGAGCATCGCGTTCGAGCTGCCGTGCGATGACGGACCCGCCGCCGAGGCCCGGGCGCGGAACCTCCCGCGCCGGGCGCTCGACGTCTCCGCGGTGACACCGGGGCCGAGCGTGGCTGCGGCGCTGCGGTTCACGCCGGATCCCGAGGCGGTCGCGGCACTCGGTGCGGTCGACCGCAACACCGGCCGCCTGCCGATCGGCCTGACCTTCACGATCGACATCGACGATCCCGCGGCCATCGACGGGCCGTTCTACGTGACCGTCAACGGCGTGCCCGCGGCGGCCGTCCCCGGCCCCTTCGCCGCCGGGACCGACGAGCGAGTGGTGCTCCTCGACGAAGACACCCTCGTCGAAGGTGCGAACACGCTCGACCTCGTCGCGGGATAGGCGCCGACGCAAGGGTACCGTGTGCCCCCCGTCACCGACCGAGGAGTGCCGTGACCACGTCGACCGAGCTCACCCGCATGCAACGCTTCTGGTCCGCCCTGGCCGTGCAGCTCGGCAAGCGCGCCGGGCTGGTGGCGGTCATCGGACTGCTCGTGACGTTGACCATGGGCTTCGGGCTGACCCGCCTCGAGTTCGCCACCGGGCAGGACAGCTACCTCAACCCCGACGATCAGGTGGCCATCGACAACGTCCAGTACCAGGACCTCTTCGGCGGACAGGCCATGATCGTGCTGCTGACCGCCGACCAGGGCAGCAGCATCCTCGACGTGTCGTCGCCGACCAACCTGGCCGAGTTCCAGCGCATCGCCGACGGGCTCTCCGCCCACCCCGACCTCATCGAGGCCGTCGTCACGCCGGGCACCGCCCTCGAGTGGAGCGACGACATCATCCAGCTCACGCCCGAGGGCGAGGTGGCGGTCAGCCCCACGGAGAGCATCGCCGGGCAAGCGCTGTTGGCCGCCTCGACCGCCGACGGGCAGAGCGACGCCAGCAAGCAGGCCCGCCTCGACGACTCGCTCGTGACCCTCGGCAAGCTCACCGCCATCCCGGTCGAGGAGCGCACGCTCGAGAATGCCGCGTGGGTCGACTTCCTACTGCACGACAACACGGGCGGGATTCGCAAGGCCCTCAGCGCCGTGTACACCGATGAGACCCACGCCCAGATCGTGGTGCGGCTGGTGGGCAACGCCTCGATCGAAGACGAGGGCGCCGGCGCCAAGCTCGTCCAGGAGATCGTGGACGGCTCGACGTTCGAGAGCGCCACGGCCACGGTCACCGGAGCACCGGTGCTGCTGGCCCAGATCAACGACTACCTCAAGGGCGGCATGCTGTCGCTCGGGCTGATCGCCATCGTCATCATGACGATCATCCTCCTGGTGCTCTTCGATGTGCGCTGGCGCCTGCTACCCCTCGGCGTCATCGTGATCGGCGTCATCTGGGCGTTCGGCCTGGCCGGCTACCTGGGCATCCCGCTGTCGCTGGTCACCATCGCCGGCCTACCCGTGATGCTCGGCATCGGCATCGACTACGCCATCCAGATGCACGCGCGCGTGGAGGAGGAGGTCATCATCGACCACTCACCCCACCCGATCCAGGAGACGGCGCGCAACCTCTGCCCCGCCCTGCTCGTCGTCACCTTCGACGCCGTGTTCGCCTTCAGCGCCGTGCGCTTCGCCAAGGTGCCGATGATCCGCGAGTTCGGCCTGCTGCTGTCGGTGGGCATCGCCGTCATCTGCTTCGCCAGCATCATCGTGCCGTTGGCCACCCTCGGCATCCGCGAGTACAAGTCGCCGACCAAGGCCAAGGACTATCGCGAAGGCTTCCTCGGGCGGCTCACGGTGAGGCTCGGATCCCTTCCCATGTGGCTGGCTCCCTTCCTGGCCGTGGCCAGCCTCGCCATCTTCTTCGGTGGAGCAGCGGTCGAGGAGAAGCTCGAACTGCAGACCGACCCGGTGCAATGGGTCGACCAGGACTCGCAGGCCATCAAGGACTTCCGGACCGTCGAGGCGCAGACCGGCTCGAGCTCGGAGCTCGGCATCTTCATCCGCAGCGACGACGTCTTCAGCGCCGAGACCATCGACTTCGTCGGCCAGGTGGCAGCCAGCGGGCTCGAGGAGTTCCCCGCCGAGCTCATCGGCGCGTCGAGCCTGGTCACCACCGTCGACTACCTGCTCGACGTCCCCGGCGCCGAGGTCGTGAACCCGCGCCCGCAGGACGTCGAGGCCGCCTTCGACGTCGCCCCCGAGGCCATCAAGCGCTCGACGCTCACCCTCGAGTCCACCGAGGCAGATCCCGACGCCGGCGCCATGAACCTGATCTTCCGCTACGGGCCCGGCTCGCTCGAAGAGCGCAAGGTCATCGTCAACGACATCCGGTCCGCCATCGCCGTGGGCGCGGACACGCCGACGGCTCCACCGCCAGGGGTCGAGGCCACCCCGTCGGGTCTGGCCGTGGTCGGTGTCGGTCTGCTCGAGAACCTCGAGGCCAATCGGATCCTGCTGACCTACCTGGCGATCTTGTTCGTCGGTCTCTTCCTCGCTGTCCGGCTGCGTAGCGTGACCCGCTCGCTGCGCTCGCTGGTGCCGGTGCTCATCGCGGTGGGCGCGGCGTCGCTCGTGGCTTACGTGTTCGACCTGAAGCTGTCGCCAATGACGGCTGTCGGCGGCCCGCTCGTGGTCGCCGCCTGCACGGAGTTCACCTCGCTGATCTTGCTGCGCTTCCTGGAAGAGCGGCGGCGGGGGCTCTCGCCTCGCGAAGCCGTCGACGTGGCCGCGGCCCGCACCGGGCGCGCCTTCATCGTGTCCGGCCTCACGGCCATCTCGGGCGTGGCCGTCATCGCCACCTCGCAACTGCCGCTACTGCGGGACTTCGGCCTGATCGTGGCCATGAACGTGGCCGTCGCCCTCACCTCGGCACTCGTCGTGCTCCCCCCGCTGCTGGTGTGGGCCGACCAATGGGGCTGGGTCTCGAAGGGCGAGATCCCCGACGACGTGCTCCGGGCCACCACCCCCAAGCTCCGCGCCAAGTGGGCCGCCGTGCCCGATCCTTCCAACACCACCGCCACCACCGCCTGACCACTCCGCTCGGTGCCCTGAAGGTGGCAGACTCTCCCGACCGAAGAACCAATGGGGGAAACGGTGCCCGAGAACCGCTCAAGGAAGACTTCTTTCCGGCGATCGACGGTCGTCGGCCTGCTGGTCGCCTCCTCGACGATCTTCGGCGGCGTGCCCGGCGCGCTCGCCGCGGGATCGCCGCCACCGGTGACGGCACCTGACACCTACGGCGTTGGTGCCGGGCTCGCCCTCGATGTGTTCGCTCCAGGACCGCTCGGCAACGACACGCTGTTCGCCGCTGCGACCACGATGGAGGTGGTCGACCTTCCCGACCACGGTGCCCTGCGTCGCCGACCGTCGGGGCAGTTCCGCTACACGCCCCGAGCCGGGTTCGTCGGCATCGACCACTTCTCGTATCGAGCGGTGGGCAGCGCAGGGGGCGCGTCTGCACCGACCCTCGTGACGATCCATGTCGAGGATCTCGAGTCCGAGCGAACGATCGGCTACGCCGACGCCTACCGGACCACTCCCGGCACTGAACTCGTCGTGCCCGCTCCGGGGCCGCTGGGCAACGACCGCATCGTCCGTCTCGGCGCCGTGATGCACGTCCTCGAGCGCCCCGACGACGGCGTCCTGCGCCGCCGGCCGTCCGGACAGTTCCGCTACCAGCCCCGTCGCGGGTTCGTCGGCACCGACTCGTTCACGTACCAGGTGGTCCCCGGAGTTGGGCTGCCCTCTGCTCCGACCACAGTGACCGTGCAGGTCGGCGGGTCCGGCAGTCCACCGGTGGCCACCGGCGAGTCCTTCACGCTCGACGAGGACGGCGGGCTGATCCTCGGTCCGCCGGGGCTCATGGGGAACGACGTCGATCCCGACGGCGATCCCCTCACCCTCGAGCTCCTGAGCTCGCCGGCGCACGGATCGATCAACGCGTTCGCGGACGGCACGTTCGAGTACTACCCCGACTCGAACCGTGATGATGACGTGTCGTTCACGTACCAGGTCAGCGACGGTTCGAACCTGAGCAACGTGGTCACCGTGACCATCGACATCCTCGCCGTGAACGACACCCCCGAGGTCCTCGAGGACAACTACGAGTTCGTCGGCCCAGGACCGCACGCCGTGTTGGCACCCGGCGTCTTGGCCAACGACAGCGACCCGGTGGAGTTCGACGACGCACGGGTGTGGGGGATCGTCCGCAACCCCAGCTTCGGCACCGTGCTCCTGACTGCGGACGGTGCCTTCACCTGGACCCCGACCGCCGGGTACTTCGGCTGCGATTCGTTCGACTACCAGGGTGGCGACTTCCAGCCCGGTGCCACCGCCACCGTCAGCGTCTGCAACATCCAGATCGAGTAGCCAGCTCAGGCCAGGGCCAGGACGGTGGCCTGAGCCAGGGTGGCCGTGTGCGACAGGCTGACCAGGAAGCGGGCCACGCCCCGCTCGACCGACAACGCCTCGGCCGGGCCGTGCACCACGATGCTCGGCGCACCGCACTCGGCACGTATGACCTCGATGTCGGTGAACGCCGCCGCGCCCAACCCCACGCCGAGCGACTTCAGCACCGCTTCCTTCGCCGCCCAGCGAACGGCGTAGCGCTCGGCCGGATCGTTGGCCGCGGTGCACCACTCCTGCTCGGCTGACGTGAAGATCCGACCGGCGAAGGTGGCCGTGCGGGCCACCGCCCGGCGGATCCGGTCGACCTCCACCAGGTCGATGCCGAGTCCGACGATGACCGACCCGGCTGGCACCACCGGCACGGTCACGTGCGCCAGCGCCGGGCCAGGTCGTGGATGGGAGCCGTCATCAACTCGACCACCGGGACCGACGTGAGGAGGTCGTCGCGGAACTCGGGCTCGGTCTCGAGCACCGCGTCCTGCAACGCCGTGTAGCGCTCGCGGTAGCCCTGCAGCACCGAGCGAAGGGCCACGGCGGTGAGATCGTCGCGAAGGGCGACGTGCAGGAGCGTGAGCCCGTTGGCGTGCTTGTCCTTGACCTCAGGAACGATCAGCACGGTGCGCCCGTCGGCCGCGCCGCTGGCCAGCAGCACCTCGCGCTCGGCCGCCACCCGACGCTTGGTGCCTCGCAGCACGGGGTGCTCGTCGGTGCGGCTGCGAAGGTCACGCCCGAGCCCGCCGCGGTCGATCACGAACAGCCCAGCCTCGGCGTCGGCGTCGAGCCGACCCTCGATGCGGTAGCGGGTGTAGCCGAGCACCTCGGCCACCAGGGGCTCGAGCGCACCGAGCGTGCGCAGCTCGCGGTAGGACAGGCGGTCGCGGGCGACCCCGGTGGCGAGGACGGCCTGCACGAGCGGCACGGCCAGCAAGGTCTCGTCCGAGCGGGAGATGCCGACGGTGACCGTCTTGGCCTGGTGCTTGATGGCATCGATGGGGCGGGTGAGCTCCTCGATGGCGCGGGTCAGGGCGGCGGTGAGGTCTTCGACGACCACGCTGGGCGTGCCCACGCGGCCGTACTCGAGCTGGTAGGTCTCGAGGGGGAGCACGCCGAGTGCGTAGCGGAACATCGATGCCAACCGCACGGCGCTCGACGCCTCGAGGTGGCCGTCGTAGTCACCGGCCCGCAGACCGTCGAGGAACCGTCCGGCCAGGGGCTCGAGCGGCGCGGCCAGCGCGGTGAGGAGCAGGTCGCCGCTGTCGCCGGCCGTGCGGGCCGCCGTCTCGACCGCGGCCCGAGCCTCGCGCAGCGGGCGGGCCTGGGCGTCGATGGCCAGCGCCGCCTCGTAGCCGAAGAGGTGGCCGGCCATGGCCGACAACACGAAGGCGAGCATCGGGTGGGTGGCGGGTACGACGATGGCTTGCAGGGCAGCACCGAAGCGCTCGTCGCCCTCGCTGGCGATGACGATGGGGGCGGCCTTGTGCGCCCGGTAGATGGCCACCTCTTTGGCCACATCGTCAGCCGTGGAGCCGGACAGGCCGGCCGCGCACACCAGGATGAGCGGCTCCGACGACAGGTCGATGTGCTTCTTGTCTTCGGTGGCGTCGCAGGCGATCGACTTGTAGCAGAGCTCCGACAGCTTGATCCGGACCTCGCGAGCGGCGATGGTGTTCGGCCCGTTGCCGACGATGGCCCAGTAGCGCCGGCTGGGGGCCAATCGGTGGGCCGCGTCGGCGATGGCCGGGCGGCACGCCAGCGTGGCCTCGAGCTGCTCGGGCAAGGCGCGCAGCGCGGCCAGCAGATCGGCCCGCTCGCCGTCTGACGCCACACCCAGCTCGTCGGCGATGGCCACGGCCAGCAGGAAGCCGGCGGCGATCTGGGCGTAGAAGGCCTTGGTGGAGGCAACGCTCATCTCCACGTCTCGCCCGTCGGACGTGTAGAGCACGCCGTCGGCCTTGTCGGTGAGGTCGGAGTTCCGGCGGTTGACGATGGCCACCACCGAGGCACCCCGGGCGCGCGCCAGGTCGACGGTGCGGTTGGTGTCGGTGGTGGTGCCCGACTGGCTGATGGCCACCACGAGCGTGTCGGACATGTCGGGGCGCAGACCGAAACCGCTGAGCTCGGTGGCCAACTCGGCCTCGACCGAGGGCCCGTCGGCGGGGACCATCGAGCGCAGCGCCAACACGAAGCTCTGCGAGGCCACCGCCGCGGTGCCCTGGCCGATGGCCACGACGTGACGGATCGAACCCTCACGCAGCGCAGCGCGCAACGAGTCGGGCAGCGAGTCGTCCACGTCGACCACCAGCACGCCGTCTCGCTCGACGAGCTTGCCCCGCAGGGTCTTGCGGAACGAGGCCGGGGCCTCGGTGATCTCCTTGAGCAGGTAGTGCGGGGCGTCACCGCGGTCGATGTCGCGGGTGGTGATCTGCGCCGTGGCCACGTCGGCCTCGGTCACGGGAAGGGCCTCGCCGTTGTAGGCCCGCCGGGTGATGCCTTCGAGCGTGCCGGCCGCGGCACCAAAGAGTTGCAGGAGCTGGCCCCGGGTGGACGGGTCGTCGGGGTCGAGCGGAGTCTCGCCGTCCATGCGCACGAACCGCTCGGTCTCCTCGACCACGCCGTAGGGCTCCGAAGCAACGATGTAGGCATCGTCGGCCAGGCCGACGTAGAGGGCCTGGCCGCTGCCGCGCAGGGCGAGGAGGAGGTCGTCGGGCGTGGTGTCGACGCTGATGGCCACGGCCACCGAGCCGTCGAGCCGGGTGGCGGTCTGGCGGAAGGCCTCGAGCGGGTCGCTGCCGGCAGCGATCCGACGGGAGACGAGGGTGGGGATGACCTTGGCATCGGTGGTGATCTCGGGGGCGATGCGCAGCCCGTCGGTGGCCTTCAAGTCGGCGAAGTTGTCGACGTCGCCGTTGAGGACACCGGTGACGTAGGGGCCGGTGGAGGCGCCGAACTCTTCTGCGTTGAGCGGGTGGGCGTTGGCCTGCGAGATGATGCCGATGCTGGCCCAGCGGGTGTGGCCGAGCACGACGGCGTGGGCCGCGGGGCCGTCGAGGGCGGCTTGCAGCAGAACATCCCCGGTGATGGCAGCACGGAGCACGCGGCTGTTGTCACCCAGTTCGCCGATCTCGGCCGCAGCCTTGTAGACGAACGACAGCCGACCGTCGGCCAGCACCCGCACCGAGCCCGAGCCGAACAGCGGGTCGGCCGAACGAGCGGCGACGGCGACGGCCACCTCGGGCGACGTGACGTCGAGGGCGTGGTCGGACACGAGCAGGTGCAGGCCGGCAGAGTCGCGGCCCCGCACCTCGAGGCGGTCGAGGGCCGACAGGGCCTGCTGGATGCTGAGGGCCACACCCAGGGCAGCCACGTCGGCATCGCGCCCGACCAGTCCGGCGACGGCCTCGGCCGTTCGAAGGCGATCGCGCTGCACGGCCCACGTGGCGTCCTTGACACGGACGAGGGCGGCGTTGAGGGCTTCGAGCTCGGCCCCTTCGGCCGGCGCGGCGCCGGCATCGAGGGCTCGTTCGAGCTCGACCACGTGAGCAGCGACGCCGTCGATGCGGGCCAGCACAGCGGGAGCCAAGGTGCGCTCCGCCAACAGGGCCCGCACACCAGGCAAGCCGCGCAGGGCCCGGTCGGCCGATTCGACGTGCCCGGCGAGGGCGAGGAGGTGCTCGGTCAACTCGTGATCGGCCGCGCTCGACACCGTCCCGGCCAGCAGCAGCGCCTCGTCGAGGGCCGTGATCACGGCCTCACCCGAGGCGGGCGCAGCCTGCGTGCGACGACGAACGACGGCGATGATCCCGCACATGGGGAACCTTTCGGGAACCGGTCAGCCGGGTGGCGTCGTTGCCACGAGCGGAGCGAACACAGGACCCGCAGAGTCTACGACCTCACCGCCGCAGCCCCCTCGAACCCACCCCCCGTTTCGCTTCTGGGTGAGGTTGACGTCGCATGCGACTGTCAATCTCACCCAAATCACGTGGGGAACGGAGGTGGTCGGCTGACGATCAGAAGAACCACATGCAGTCGAACGCCCCCGGGCTCCAGATCTTGATGGAGATGTCCGTTTCGGCGGGTTCCGCCCCACGCGGCGGCTCGGCACGGATCGACATCTCCTGGTGGTGCCCGTCGACGGTGCGATGGCCGCTGACGACAAGCGAACCCTCACGCACCCAGGAGCCCGGCGGCGTCCCCACCACGACGTGAGCGAAGCCCGCATCCCGCAGCTTCGCGGCGTAGAAGTCCGTCACCTGCTCAGGCGACTGCGCAGTCGTGCTGTCCGAGTACCCACTCGCTCCGGACTCGGGCCCGCTGTCGCCGTCATGGCACGGAGCATCCAACGACACCACGGCTTCGGTAGCACCGTCCGGAACGACGGCGAGGAGCGGCTCGTCACGCAGTAGGGCGAAGGCGGCGGCATCGACGTCGCGAGCGCGCTCGACGCGGACCCAGGATTGCCCGAACCATGCGGCGAAGAAGAGCATCGGCAAGGTGGCCGTGAGGACGCGCCTCCACGTCGGCGAGCACCACGTCCAGAGCGCCAATCGAACCCCGAGCACGACGACGAACGCGTCGCCGACCCACACCAGCAGCGAACCGAGGTTCGAGGTGACGGCAGTTCCGAATCCGAACCACACCGCCGTCCACAGACCCAGCACGAACGCCCATATGAACGACTGCAGGAGCCCTTCCGGCGACATAGGTCGAGTCCCGTGACCCGGCTCCACCTGGCCCGAAGTGTCCCTCACCAGCAGCAAGGTAGCCCGCCTCCTCGCCCGGCGGCTTTCGGGGGAAGTCCACGTCGAATGCGACGGTCAATCTCACCCAGAATGCTGTGGAGTCAGGTGCAGCTGGTGCGGTGGGTGGTCGGCGGCCCGCCGTCGACGTGGACGACCAGGCACGTGCTCTCGCCCCAGGCATCGACCCGATAGGTGGCGTCGAGTGCCTGCGCACCCTCGGTGAACATCACGCTGACCAGCGGTGCGCCGACGTCCGGCAGGGGCGGAAAGGCGACGACGGCCTGGTCATCGCCGCCTAGGCGATCGAGGCGATCGAGCTCGTAGGCGGTCTTCAACGCCGGCACGTCGATGCCGACGAAGCGCTCATCCACGCGAGCCTCCACCGCGCTCGTCTTGGCTTCGAGGTCTCGATCGGACAGGACGCTCATCGCGGCCAGACCTCCCACCATGACCACGGCCGCCACCACGATCACGACCAGGCGACGGGACCGACTCATCGCTCCAGCGCCTCCATCCGGCGAACCTATCGCCCTCGGTCCCGGCGGCCTGGCAACACCACCGTGCGAGGGCACTTCACCACTCGCAGTGCGAAGGGACGGCATCCGCAAGGCGTGCCCCTGCCCACCGCCGTAGGTTGCCCCCGGCCCGCCCATCCACCTGTTTGGGCGTGCATCAACTTGCACCTGCACTGAACGCACCCGAAACCTCGAGGAGCCCCCGGATGACGACCCGTACCAAAGCCCTTCTCACCGCCGCCGTCGTGATGGCCTCGCCCGCCGCGCCCTTCATCGGGACGATGGCGGCGTCGGCGCAAACCGACCCCGGCGCCACCTCTGGCGGCGCCCCGACCGCGCCGAGCGATCCGTCCACGTTCACGTCGGTCGACGGTTACGCCCTCGTGCCGGCCGGCTACCCAGGCGGGATCCACCTCCAACTCCCCTCCGCCGCCGAGGTGGCGGTGTCGCCGACGAAGGTGTTCGCCTACGACAGCAACCTGCCCCTGCAGACGTTCCCCGGCGACCCCGGGATGCCGCCGCTAGGGAGCTCGCTGGCGAACGCTCACGGCTACGGCAGTCAAACGGCGATGGCGTACGGCAGCAGCCAGGACTGCAACGGGGCGCCCCCGGACCAGCACGGCGTGTTCTTCCCACTCCGCGGCTGCTCGTTCGCACCGCCGTCGACGGGCTGGCAGAGCGAGAGCTGCTACGGGAAAGACGGCGCCTACGACTGCCGTGAGATCATCGGCCACCCCGATCTCGCCCTCAGCCCGAGGAAGAACTTCGTCGCCTACAAGAGCGGCGTCCTCGCCTACAGGGCCACGCCCCAGTACGGCACCGAGATCGTGACCAAGGGTGGGCTCATCCTCGAAGGCTGCTTCAACAGCTGGGTGCAGACTCCCGTGGTCAACGGCCAGTGGGACTACCTGACGAACTGCGACTACAAGCGCACCTCCCACAACGGGATGAAGCGGTATCCCCGGGCCACGGCCGGCGACCAGTTCTTCTCCACGCTTCGCTGGTGGGGCGGCAACCTCTACGACGGAGAGTTCACCTGCGCCTCGAACATCGTCGGCATGTGGACCGGCGCGGCCAGCGGATCCGATGTGGTCATCAACTGCGGTGCGATGAACTACTGATCCGATGGCGCCCCTCTCCACCACCCGCGTCGCCCTCCGCCCCCTGGGAACGCAGGACTACGCCTTCGTCGAGGCGCTCGAACTGCATCCGGAGCGCCTCGTCAGCTATCGCCATCGTGGCACCACCCCCTCGCCAGAAGCCTTCGCCCAACGCCTCTGGCAGGGGGTCCTGGCGCAGTTCGTCGTGGATGACGTGTCCGCCCGGCGGCCGCTCGGCATCGTGGCCGCCTTCGGCGCCGACTTCGCCAACGGCCACGTGCAACTGGCCATCGTGTCAGCGGGCGAACGGGACCCGATCGCGGGCATGTTCCTCGAGGGGGTGGAGCTGTTCGTGACCTACCTGTTCGACACGTTCAACATCCACAAGGTCTTCGCCTACGTGATCGAACCCAACATCCACCGGTTCGACGCGTTGGTCGGCGACGTGCTCACGCTCGAGGGCGTGCTGCGGCGGCACGAGTTCTTCGCCAGCGACTGGGTCGACGTCCACATCCTCGCCATCCATCGTGAGGCTTGGTCGGCGCGGAGCGGCATGTTCTCGGCCCACGGCCGGCGAGATCTCGCTGCCGCCGTGACCACAGGTGATCGCGACGCCTTCGTGGAGGCCCTCCGCCAGGCCTGGGCGATCCCCATGCCAACGGCCGAGGACGCGATGTACCTTCGCCTGCGCGAGGACCTCGGAATCGACTCACTGGGCTTCCTCGTGCTGATCGACATGATCGAGGGGATGGAGCCGGCGGAGCTCTCGTCGCAAGCCCTCGACGCCCTGGTGACCGTCGGCGACGCCTTCCACTTCTTCGCCGCCCTCGGCGACCGACGCACCCCCGCAGCTTCTGGGTGAGGTTGACCGTCACATGTGACGTCAACCTCACCCGAAAGCCGAGAGCGAGGTGCTTCAGGCCGGGCCGCAGGCGGTGACGGCGGCGGCGGCGAGCCGGGCGGCGATGGCCTCGGCCTGGTCCGCGTCGGGGGCCTCGACCATCACCCGGATGAGCGGCTCGGTGCCGCTGGGGCGCACGAGGATCCGGCCCGTGCCGGCGAGGACGGCCTCCTCGGCGGCGATGGCGTCGGCCAGCAGGTCGGCCACGTCGGGTCGACGCTCGGCCACCCGCACGTTGTGCAGCACCTGCGGCAGTCGGGTCATGGCCGCAGCGGCCAGTGCCGACAGCGTCAGCCCCGAACGCACGAGCACGTCGAGCACCTGCACGCCGCTGAGCAGGCCGTCGCCGGTGGTGGCCAAGGCCGGGAAGATGATGTGGCCGGACTGCTCGCCGCCGATCGACAGCTTGCGCTCGGCCAGAGCTTCGAGCACGTAGCGGTCGCCCACCGCCGTCTCGACCACCTCGATGCCGTGGCGCTCCATCGACTGGCGGAAGCCGAGGTTGGTCATGACGGTCACGACGACGGCGTCGTCGACCAGCACGCCCCGGGCATGGCGATCGAGGGTGCAGATGGCGATGAGCTCGTCGCCGTCGACCAGCGTGCCGTGCTCGTCCACGGCCAGCACCCGGTCGGCATCGCCGTCGAAGGCCAGGCCGACCTGCGCACCGACGGCGACGACGGCGGCCTGGAGGTCCGCGGGGTACGTCGACCCACACGCGGCGTTGATGTTCCGCCCGTCCGGCTCGGCGTGGAGCACGGCCACCTCGGCCCCGAGCGAGCGCAGAACGACGGCGGCCACCAGCGACGCCGAGCCGTTGGCGCAGTCGATCACCACCGACACGCCGTCGAGTCGGCGACCGTCGAGCGAGCCCGCAACCGCGGCGGCGTAGCGCTTGATGGCCGAGGCGTCGGCCACGCGGAAGGGATCACCCTCCCCCGCCGCCGCTGCCGCGGCGGCGAGAGCCACACCGCCCAGGTCGATGGCGCCGTCGGCCAGCACGGCGGCCAGCTTCGCCTCGAGCTCGGCCTCCACCGCGTCGGACAACTTCGTGCCGCCCGGGGCGAAGAGCTTGATGCCGTTGTCGGACCAGGTGTTGTGCGAGGCCGACACCATGGCCCCGGCGCAGCCATCCTGGGCGGCGACGAGGGCCACCAGGGGCGTGGGCACGACCCCGAGCGATTCGACCCCACCGCCGCCGGCCACGATCCCGGCGGCCAGGGCAGCGGCGAGGCGCGGGCCCGAGGCCCGTGTGTCTCGGCCGATCACGAACCGACCCGTCCCGAACACCGAGGCCGCGGCCTGGCCGAGGGCGGCGACGAGCTCGTCGGTCAGCTCGTCGGCCGGACCACGCACGCCGTCAGTCCCGAACTTGAGGCTCATCCAACTCCTTCGTCGATCGGGATGGGGCGGCCGCCGGCCGGGAAAACGGTCGGAGCCGGGCACGAGGCCCGGCTCCGAGGGATCTTGCGAAGGCGACCCGATCAGCGCTTCGAGTACTGCGGGGCCTTGCGGGCCTTCTTGAGGCCGTACTTCTTGGACTCCTTCTTGCGAGGATCTCGCGTGAGGAAGCCGGCCTTCTTGAGCTCGGGACGCGTCTCCGGGTCGAGCTCGATGAGCGCACGGGCGATGCCGTGGCGCAGAGCGCCGGCCTGGCCGGACGAGCCGCCGCCGTGCAGCGTGGCGTCGATGTCATAGACCTCGGTGGTCTCGGTGAGCTTCAGCGGCTCGGCGATGATCATCCGGTGCGTCTCGGACGGGAAGTAGTCGACGATCTCGCGACCGTTGATCTTGTAGACGCCGGTGCCGGGACGGATGCGCACGCGGGCGACAGCCCGCTTGCGGCGACCGGTGGTCTGGGTGAGTGGCTTGGCCATGTTCGTCGTGTCCGTTCTTCTCAGCGGGCCCGGGCGTGCTCGATGTCGAGCGCGATGGGCTGCTGGGCTACGTGGGGGTGGTTCGGGCCGGCGTACACCTTGAGCTTGGTGAGCATCTGGCGACCGAGGCGGTTCTTCGGGAGCATGCCCCACACCGTCTTGCGGATGGCGTCGTTGGGCTTGCGGTCGAGCTGGTCGCCGTAGGTGCGCGACCGGATGCCGCCCGGGTAACCGGAGTGACGGTAGATCAGCTTGGAGTCCTTCTTGCCGCTGGTCAGCACGATCTTGTCGGCGTTGATGATGATGACGTGGTCGCCGGTGTCCATGTGCGGGGTGAAGGTCGGCTTGTGCTTGCCGCGCAGGATGCGGGCGACCTCGGTGGACATGCGGCCGAGCACGAGATCTTCGGCATCCACGACGTACCAGTCACGGGTGATCTCACTGGCCTTGGGGGTGTAGGTGGGCACGCGCGTTTCCTCGCTCGCAACTAACGGATGGGCCTTGCCGCGTCTCGGCCGAAGTGGCACGGCGCTCAGGGCGAAGGGCAAGGATAGGGGTGGGCTCACGGACGGGGCAACTCGGACCTGTACCACGCGGGATCACGGTCGTAGCGGACCTGCCACAGACACAGGCCCTGGGGCGGGGCAAGGTTCGGGAGACCGTCGCGATCCCGGGCCTCGAGGATGCCCCGCACGTCGCCCGCATGACGACGGTGCTGGCGGCCCACGTCGACGAGCAGGCCCACGATCGACCGCACCATCTGGTGGCAGAAGGCGGTCGCCTCGATCTCGAAGCGGAGCCGGCCGTCGTCGAGCTCGCGCCAGCGGGCGTCGACCACCCTCCGCACGAGCGAGGGCTCAGGATCGCCGGAGCGGGGCTGTGGCCGCCGGCAGAACGAGGAGAAGTCGTGCTCCCCGATGAGCGGATCACAGGCCAACTGCATCGAGCGCACGGCCAACGGCTCGGGCACGTGCCACGTGGTGGCGGCCAGGAACGGGTCGGGCACCGACCGGTTGAGCACCGTGTAGCGGTAGACGCGGGCCGTGGCCGAGAACCGGGCGTCGAAGTCGGCGGCGACGAGCCGTGCCTGGCGCACGGCGATGGTCGGTCCGCACAGCCGGTTGACGCGGTGGAGCAGGTCGCCGGGGGTGAGATCGCCGAGGTCAGCGTCGAACGACACGACTTGCCCCCACCCGTGCACGCCGGCATCGGTGCGGCCGGCGCAGGTGAGCTCGATCGGCTGGCGCAGCACCCGGGAGATGGCGTCGGTGAGCGTTCCGGCCACGGTGGCCAGTTCGGGCTGGTTGCGCTGGGTGGCGAAGCCGTGGAAGGCCGAACCGTCGTAGGCGACCGTGAGCGCCAGGCGCTGACGGGGGCCCACGTCAGCGCGCACCGAACCACTCCTGCTCGTAGACGTCGAGCGTGCCCTGGGCCTGCAGGGTCAGGATGGACTGGTCCACCGATTCGACCAAGTCATCGCCTTCGCGCACGAAGAAGCCGTAGTACCCGGGCTGGAAGGTCGCACCCGCCAGCGTGAGCGTCGACGACTCACGGCCCCGCAGACGGTAGCGGAGGATGGGTTCGTCGTACACGAAGGCGTCGGCGCGCCGGTCGGCCACGGCGGCGACGCCGGCGTCGATGTCGGTGACGGGCTCCCAGGCGATGCCCCGTTCGTCGAGGGCATCGGCCGACACGGTGTCCGGCACGGTGACGACCTCGGCGCCGGCCAGGTCATCCACTCCCCGAGCGGTCTGTTCGATGCTGCGCACCGTGAGTGTGGAGGTGATCGTGGCGGTGAACATGGCGATGAAGATCAAGCCGAACAGCATCCACGCCACGGCGATGGACCGTCCGGCTCGAGACTGCGGCACACGGTCGCCGTAGCCGACGGTCACGAGCGTCACGATGGCCCACCAGATGCCGTCGAGCCAGCCGTGGTGGTTGTGATCGAAGTCGTCGTTCTCGTGGCGCTCGATCAACCATATGACGAGCCCGGCCACCAACGTCGCAAGGAGCAAGATGGCGAAAGCGACGAGGATCGTGGACGAGAAGAACGCCCGGATCGGATCCTGCCACGTGGGGTCTCCCCCGGATCGGTGGCTCAGGACATCGAGCCCGCCATCGAACATCGGCACGGTGAAGTCGACGGTCTCTTCGCGGGCCTCAGTGATGGTGAGCGCGCCGACGCCAACGTCTGCCCGCCCGTCGGTCACCGCCGCCAACTGCTCCGCAGGCGTGGCCACCTCGACGAAGGTGGTGGTGACACCGGCGTTGTCCGCCGCATCCTCCCAGACATCGATGCTGTAGCCGGTGTACCCATCGGGCGTGGCGATCACGAACGGCGGGACGACCCGAAGGGCAATGCGTACCTCGCGACCGCCGGCCGGCGAAGCCGTCTGACCCACCGCTGCCCCGCCCCCACTGGAGCAAACGGCGATCGCCCCCAACACAAGTGCGAGTCCTCCGACGCGACGAAGCGCCCGCACTGCCCCCACGGGGGTGCACGAGCGCTTCGTGATGGTCATCGACAAAGCCCGAGGGGCTCAGACCAGTTCGATGCGTGCCATCGGCGCGTTGTCGCCATGGCGGGTGCCGAGCTTCAGGATGCGGGTGTAGCCACCCGGACGCTCGACGTAGCGCGGCCCGATGTCGTCGAACAGCTTCGACGCCATCTCGCGGTCACCGAGGAACGACACGACCTGACGGTGGTTGTGCAGGCCGCCCTTGCGGGCCTTGGTGATGAGCTTCTCGGCGATGGGGCGCAGGGCCTTCGCCTTGGCCTCGGTGGTGACGATGCCCTCGGCCGCGAACAGCGATGCCGCCAGGTTGGCCATCATCGCCTTCTGGTGCGAGGCGCTGCCGCCGAACCGGCGGCCCTTCTTCGGAGTTGCAGGCATGGAATCAGTCCCGGGTGCGGAGCGAGAGGCCTCGCTCGTCGAGCTTCACGATGACCTCGTCGAGCGACTTCTGGCCGAAGTTCGTGATGGCCAGGAGGTCGTCGTGGGTCTTCTCCAACAGCTCGCCGACGGTGTTGACCTGGGCGCGCTTGAGGCAGTTGCGGGGACGCTCGGACAGGTCGAGGTCCTCGATGGGGAGGTCGAGGTCCGGCGAGCCGGACGTGGTCGAGCCGATCTCACCGAGCTCGAGGCCCAGCGGCTCGTCGCTCATCTCCTCGACCAGCTGCACGAGCTGACGAAGGGTGGAGCCGGCCGAGGCGAGGGACTCGCGGGCCGAGATGGAGCCGTCGGTCTCGATGTCGAGGAGCAGGCGGTCGAACTCGGTCGACTGCTCGACGCGGGTGGGCTCCACCAGGAAGGTGACGCGCCGGACCGGCGAGAAGATGGCGTCGACCGGGATCACGCCGATGGTGGTCGAGGAGCGACGATCGATGGGCAGGTAGCCGCGACCCTTCTCGACGGTGATGTCGAGCGCCAGGTGGGCATCGCCGTTGAGCGTGGCGATGTGCAGACCGGGGTTGAGGATCGTGATATCGGAGCTGACCTCGATGTCGGCGGCCGTCACCACCTGGGCGCCACGACGGTCGAGGCGGATGGTGACCGGATCGTCGCCGTCGAGGATGAGGACGAGGTCCTTCAGGTTCAGGATGATGTCGGTGACGTCTTCCACGACACCCTTGATGGTGTCGAACTCGTGGAGGGCGTCATCGAACTTCACCTGGGTGATGGCGGCACCCGGGATCGACGACAGGAGCGTGCGCCGGAGTGAGTTGCCGAGGGTGTGCCCGAACCCAGGCTCGAGTGGGGCGATGGCAAAGACGGCGCGATCGCCTTCGGCGTCGCCGAGCGCCTCGACCTTCGGACGCTGCATGACCAGCATGGATGTTCTCCCTCAGGGATGGTTTGCGTTCGTCAGGCCCGCTGGATCCCGCAAGTGCGGGGCGGACCTCTGCCCCACCGGGAGGACCGGTGGGGCGAGGCTTGCGTGCCGTCCGACGTGCGGACGGCACGGGATCACTTGCTGTAGAGCTCCACGATGAGCTGCTCGCGCACCGGGATGTCGATCTGGTCACGGGTGGGCAGGTCGCGCACGGTGGCGGTCCAGCCCTCGCCGTCCGTCTCGAGCCACGCCGGCGGTTGCCGGTCGAGGACGTCCTTGTTCCACTGCAGGACGATCATCTGCCGAGCCTTGTCACGGATGGTGACGATGTCGCCCTTGCGGACGCGGTAGCTCGGGATGGTGACGCGCTTACCGTTGACGCTGATGTGGCCGTGGCCGACGAACTGCCGGGCCTGGGGTCGGGTAGCACCCCAGCCGACGCGGTACACGACGTTGTCGAGGCGCTGCTCGAGGTAGCGGAGCATGTTGTCGCCGGTGACGCCGGGACGACGGTTCGCCTCCTCGTAGAGGTTGCGGAACTGCTTCTCGGTCAAGCCGTAGGAGAAGCGGGCCTTCTGCTTCTCCTGCATCTGGAGGAGGTACTCGCTCGGGTTGCCACGACGGCGGGTGCGGCCGTGCTCACCGGGCGGGTAGGGGCGACGCTCGAGGGCGATCATCTCGCCCTTGGTGCCGAAGATGTTGGTGCCGAGGCGTCGGGAGACGCGGGCGCGGGGGCCGGTGTAACGAGACATGTCAGACCCTCCGACGCTTGGGCTGGCGGCAGCCGTTGTGCGGAACCGGGGTGACGTCCTTGATGCCCGTCACCTCGATGCCTGCGTTCTGGATGGAGCGGATGGCCGTCTCACGACCGGACCCGGGACCCTTGACGAGCACGTCGACCTTGCGGACGCCGTGCTCCATGGCCCGGCGGGCGCACTGCTCGGCGGCCATCTGGGCTGCGAAGGGCGTGCTCTTGCGCGAGCCCTTGAAGCCGACGTTGCCAGCCGATGCCCAGGCCAGGACGTTGCCCTGCTGGTCGGTGATGCTGACGATGGTGTTGTTGAAGGAGCTCTTGATGTGCGCAACGCCGTAGCTGACGTTCTTGCGCTCCTTCTTCTTGGGGCGACGAGCGCCCGGTGCTGGCTTCGCCATCACTTCTTCACCTTCTTCTTGCCCGCAACGGTCTTCTTGGGACCCTTGCGGGTGCGGGCGTTGGTCTGGGTGCGCTGGCCACGCACGGGCAGGCCACGGCGGTGGCGGAGGCCCTGGTAGCAGCCGATCTCCATCTTGCGCTTGATGTCCTGGGACACCTCACGGCGGAGGTCGCCTTCGACCTTGATGTTGGTGTCGATCCACGTGCGGATGCGGCTGACCTCTTCATCGGTGAGGTCGCGCACCCGGGTGTTCGGGTCGAGATCACAGGCTGCGCAGATCTTCTGCGACGTCGTGCGGCCGATGCCGAACAGATACGTCAGAGAGATCTCGAGCCGCTTCTCGCGAGGGATGTCGATGCCGGCGATACGGGCCATGGATCAGCCCTGCCGCTGCTTGTGTCGGGGGTTGGTACAGATGACCTGCACGCGTCCGTGCCGGCGGATGACGCGGCACTTCTCGCAGATCTTCTTCACGCTGGGTCGTACTTTCACGTCACCTGGTTCTTTCAGGATCACCGGGGCTTGCTCCCCGGCGGGTCCGGCTCATGGCCGGACATCTCGTTTGCACCTCGGGGCAGGTCGCCCCGGTGTGGCCCGCTCTGCGGGCGCTTGCTCACTTGTAGCGGTACGTGATCCGCCCTCGGGAGAGGTCGTACGGCGTCAGCTCCACCTGGACGCGATCACCGGGCAGGATGCGGATGTAGTGCATCCGCATCTTTCCGGAGATGTGGGCCAACACCTTGTGGCCGTTCTCGAGCTCGACGCGGAACATGGCGTTCGGCAGCGGCTCGGTGACCGTCCCTTCCAGGACGATCGCGTCTTCCTTGGGCTTTGGCAGTGCTCTTCCTCCACATCGAACGGATACGTGCCGTGCGCGCGCGTGTCCACGTGCGCCAAGCGCGAAGGACGAGGCTACCGACCCTCGCGTCCCTTTACCAATCGAGCGACCCGCCATCGCGGATGGTCAGGATCTCGGGACCGTCGTCGGCGACGAGGACGGTGTGCTCGACGTGGGCGGCGCGGGCGCCATCGACGGTGACGACCGTCCATCCGTCGTCGAGCTCGGCGATGGTGTCGCGTCCAGCCACGAGCATGGGTTCCACGGCCACCGTGTTGCCAGCGGCCAGACGAGCACCCTTCCCCCGCCGTCCGTAGTTGGGGATGTCGGGGGGCTCGTGCATGGCTCGCCCGATGCCGTGTCCGACGTAGTCGCGCACGACCGAGAACCCGGCAGCCTCGATCACGGACTGCACCGCGTGTCCGTAGTCGCCCAGGCGGTTGCCGGGGACGAGCTCGGCGATGCCGGCCACCAACGAGGCCTCGGCCACGTCGATGAGTCGCTGGCTCTCGGGGCTGATGGTGCCGATGCCGGCGGTGTAGGCGGCGTCGCCGTGCCAGCCGTCGACCACTGCGCCGCAGTCGATGGAGATGAGGTCGCCTTCATCGAGCGCGTCGTCGGACGGGATGCCATGGATGACCACGTGGTTGGGCGAGGCGCAGATGGTGGCCGGGAACCCGTGGTAGCCGAGGAAGTTGGAGGTGGCGCCCCGACGAGCGATGACCTCGCGGGCGATCCGGTCGAGGCCGGCGGTGGTCACCCCAGGACGAAGAGCCGCACGTGTGGCCTCGTGGATCTCGGCGACGACGCGACCGGCGCGGCGCATCGCCGCGATCTCGTCGGGCGCCCGGACGGGGAGGGCGGCCACGAGCAACCTCAGGTGGCAGCGAGGCCGGCGTCGATGGCCACGACGAGCCGATCGAACACCTCATCCTCGGTGCCAAGGCCATCGACGGTCAGCAGCAGCCCGTGCTCGTCGAACCACTGGACCACCGGCATGGTCTCGGCCACATAGATGCCGAGGCGGTTGTCGATGGCCTCGGGCGTGTCGTCGGCGCGTGCACGGCCGAGCATGCGCTCGCGCACGACGAGCTCGGGGACGTCGAGGTTCACGGCGGCATCGACGGTGGCGAGGCCCAGCAGCGCCTCGGCTTGTCCGATGGTGCGCGGGAAGCCGTCGAGCAGGAAGCCGCCGGCGCGGGCGTCGGCGTGGGCCAGACGGTCGGCCACCACCTCCATCATGACGTCGTCCGGCATGAGCGAGCCGGCGTCCATGATGGCCTTGGCTCGCATCCCGATGTCGGAACCCTCGGCCGCGGCAGCGCGCAACATGTCACCGGTGGAGATGTGCGGGGCGCCGTAGTGCTCGGCCAGCCTCACACACTGCGTCCCCTTGCCAGCGCCTTGCCGACCGAAGATGACGAGTCGGGCTCCCACTACTTCAGGAACCCCTCGTAGTTGCGCATCATGAGCTGGGCGTCGATCTGCTTCATCGTCTCGAGGGCGACGCCCACGGCGATGAGGATGGAGGTGCCGGCGAACGACACCTGGGTGCCGGGCAGGAAGATGCTCACGAGCATGTTCGGTACCAGGGCCACGCAGGCGATGAACAGGGCGCCAGGCAACGTGATGCGGGAGAGCACCTTGGCCAGGTAGCGCTCGGTCGGCGGGCCCGGCCGGTAGCCGGGGATGAAGCCGCCCTGCTTGCGTAGCGTGTCGGCTTGCTTGGCCGGATCGAACGTGATGGCCGTGTAGAAGTAGGCGAATCCGATGATCAGCAGCCCGAAGATCAGCACGTGGATGATCGAGGTCGGCGAGATGATGTAGTCGTCGACCCACCGCTGCACGCCCTGGGCCCACTCCTTGTCGGAGGGCAGGATCACGGCGATCAACTGCGGGAGGTAGAGCACCGAGCTGGCGAAGATGATCGGGATCACGCCGGCCTGGTTGACCTTGAGCGGGATGTAGGTGCTCTGGCCGCCGAACTGCCGGCTGCCCACCACTCGCTTGGCGAACTGCACGGGGATCCGGCGCTGGCCCTGCTCGATGAACACGATGGCGACGAGCAACCCGACGAACACGATCAGCGTGATGACCATGGCGGTGTTGCCGGCGGCGGACCTGATCTGTCCGATCTGGGCCGGGAGGGTGCTGACCACCGACGCGAAGATCAGGATCGACATGCCGTTGCCGATGCCGCGTTGGGTGACGAGCTCACCCAACCACATCAGCAGCGCCGTGCCCGTGGTGAGGGTGAGCACGATCATGAGCACGTGGGGCAGGTCGAAGTTCGGGATGAGATCGACACCGAAGGAGTTCTGGACCGCCCCGAAGCCGCCGCCCTGGTTGTTGAACACGAAAGCCAGGCCGGTGGACTGCATCACGGCGATGGCGATGGTGACGTAGCGCGTCCACTGGGTGATCTTGCGCTGGCCGACCGCCCCCTGGTTCTGCCACTGCTCGAGCTTCGGGATGACCACGCCGAGGATCTGCATGATGATCGACGACGTGATGTACGGCATGATCCCGAGCGCGAACACGGCGAACTGCGACAGCGCGCCGCCCGAGAACAGCTGCAGGAAGGCGAAGACGCCACCGGTGTTCTCGGCGTTGTCGCGGATCTGCTGCACCGCGGCGTAGTCGATGCCCGGTGCCGGGATGAACGACCCGAGCCGGTACAAGGCGATCACGAACAAGGTGAACAGGACCTTGTTGCGAAGGTCCGGCACCTTGAAGATGTTGCGCAAGCTGGCAAGCACCGACGAGCTCCCCTGTGGTGAGGCGCGGACGCCTCAGCGGTTGGTGTGCTGGTTGCCCTTGGCAGCCGGGCGACCGTCGCCCCACGGCAGCGGGAGCACCTCTACCGTACCCCCGGCAGCGGTGATGGCTTCCGCAGCGGCCTTCGAGAAGCCGTGCGCCTTGACGGTGAGCGGACGCGACACCGTGCCGCGCGCCAGGATCTTCACGAGGGCACCCTTGTGGGCGATGCCCTTGGCGTGCAGCAAGGTGGGATCGATCTCGTCGAGACCGCACTCCTCGAGGGCGTCGAGGTTGATGCCCTGATACTCCACGCGGAACGGGTTGGTGAAGCCGCGAAGCTTGGGGACCCGGATGTGCAGCGGCATCTGGCCGCCCTCGAAGCCTGCGGGCACGCTGCCACGGGCGCGTTGGCCCTTGGTGCCGCGACCGGCGGTCTTGCCGCCCTTGCCACCGATGCCACGGCCGACGCGCTTGCGACGACGGTTGGAACCGGGAGCTGGCTGGAGATCATGGATCTTCACTGCGCTGCCCCTTCGTTGCTGGCTGCGACCTCTTCGACGGTGATGAGGTGCGGCACCCGGGCGATCATGCCCCGGATCTCCGGCCGATCAGGCAGGAGGTGGCTCTTGCCTATGCGACCGAGGCCTAGCGCCCGCAGCGTGCCGCGGTGCTTGGGCTTGGTGCCGATGCCGGACTTGACCTGCGTGACCTTGAGCATGGACATCACGCGACCTCGGTCGGGATGTGCGGACCGCGCTGCGTCTCGGTGTACGCCTTGAGCAGACCGGCCGGGATGCATTCCTCGGGATCGAGACCACGCAGTCGGGCGATCTCGTCCGGGCGCTTCAAGGCCTGGAGACCAGCGATCGTGGCGCGAGCCACGTTGATGTGGTTCGACGATCCGAGCGACTTGCACAGCACGTCGTGGATGCCGGCCTCCTCGAGGATGGCGCGAGCGGCGCCGCCGGCGATGACGCCGGTGCCGGGGGCGGCGGGCTTCAGCAGCACACGGCCGGCGCCCATGACGCCGATCACCGGATGGATGATGCTCGATCCGGCCAGGGCCACGCTGAACAGGTTCTTCTTGGCCTCTTCGGTGCCCTTCTGGATGGCGAGGGGCACCTCCTTGGCCTTGCCGTAGCCGAGGCCGACGTGACCGGCGCCGTCGCCGATGACCACCAGAGCGGTGAACGAGAAGCGACGACCGCCCTTCACGACCTTGGCCACGCGGTTGATGTTGATCACGCGGGACTCGCGCAGGGTGTTGCTATCGATGTTGAGCATCAGAACTCCAGTCCTGCTTCACGGGCGGCGTCGGCCACGGCGGCCACGCGACCCTGGTAGCGGTTGCCGCCGCGGTCGAAGACGACCTTGTCGATGCCGGCAGCCTTGGCCCGCTCGGCGATGAGCTGGCCGACCTTGGCGGCGGCTTCGGCGTTTCCGGTGGCAGCGTCGCGCAGCGACGGCTCCACCGTGGAGGCGGCGGCCAGGGTTCGACCGGCGAGGTCGTCGATCACCTGCACGCTGATGTGCTTGTTGGACCGGAAGACGGCCAGGCGCGGGCGCTCGGCCGTGCCGTGGACCTTCTTGCGGACGCGGTAGTGCCGGCGGATCCGGCCTTCCCTCTTGTGCTTGGCGCTGTCGCTCATGAACTCGTCTCTCGTTCCGGATGCCGACGTCGGACGTCGAACTACTTGCCGGACTTGCCGGCCTTGCGGACCACGACCTCGTCGCGGTAGCGGATGCCCTTGCCCTTGTACGGCTCCGGCTTGCGCCAGGCACGGATGTTGGCCGCGACCTGACCGACCTGCTCCTTGTCGATGCCCTTCACCACGATCTGCGTGGGGACGGGGACCTCGAAGGTGACGCCTGCGGGGGCCTGGATCTTCACCGGGTGGCTGAACCCGAGGGCCAGCTCGAGGGCGTCGGCCCCCTTGGGGGTGGCCCGGTAGCCCACGCCGACGATGTCGAGCTCCTTGGTGAAGCCTTCGGACACGCCGATGATCATGTTGGCCACCAGGGAGCGGGCGAGGCCGTGCAGCGCCCGGCTCTTGCGCTCTTCGTCACCTCGCTCGACGACCAACACGCCCTCGTCGGCGCGCACGGTAATAGGGCTGGGAAGGGCACGCTCGAGCGTGCCCTTGGGGCCCTTGACCGTGACGTGCGAACCGTCGATGGTGACATCGATGCCGGCCGGCACGGTGATGGGGGATCGTCCGATTCGGGACATTGGTGTGCTCCCTTACCAGACGTAGCAGAGGATCTCGCCGCCGACCTTGCGCTTGCGCGCTTCCCGGTCGGTCATGAGCCCCTGGCTGGTGGACAGGACGGCAACGCCGAGGCCACCCAGAACACGGGGGACACCATCAGCCTTGCTGTAGACCCGCAGCCCAGGCTTGGAGATCCGCCGGATGCCGGAGATCACCCGCTTGCGCTCGGGGGAGTACTTCATCTGGATCGTGAGCACGCGCCCGGGACGACCAGGGTCGTCGGCCACGTCAAAGCTCTCGATGTACCCCTCAGCGTGGAGGAGGACGGCGAGCGCCTCCTTCTGCTTCGAGGAAGGCATGCGGACCTCATCGTGCATCGCCACGTTGGCGTTGCGGATGCGGGTCAGCATGTCTGCGATCGGATCGGTCATCGTCATCGTGCCATCACCTCACCAACTGGCCTTCTTGAGGCCCGGGATCTCCCCGGCATGCCCCATCTCACGAAGACAGACTCGACACAAAAGGAACTTGCGGTACACGGAGTGCGGACGCCCACAGCGCTGACAGCGTGTGTACGCGCGCACCTTGAACTTGGGCTTCCGATTCGACTTCTCGATCAGTGCCTTCTTGGCCATGGCTACTGCTGCCCTTCGCGCTTGAACGGGAACCCCATGGCGGTGAGCAGTGCCTTGCCCTCCGCATTGGTGCGGGCAGTCGTCACGATGGTGATGTCCATGCCTCGCGTGGTGTCGATCTTGTCGTAATCGATCTCCGGGAACATCAACTGCTCGGTGATCCCGAAGGTGTAGTTGCCGTGGCCGTCGAAGGCCCGTGGGTTGAGTCCGCGGAAGTCGCGGATGCGGGGGATCGACAGGCTCACGAGCCGGTCGAAGAACTCCCACATGCGATCTCCGCGCAGCGTGACCTTGGCACCGATGGCGTTGCCCTCACGCAGCTTGAACGACGCCACGGAGGTCTTCGCCTTGGTGACGATGGGCTTCTGGCCGGAGATCAGCGTGAGGTCGGTGACCGCACCATCGAGCAGCGATGACTGCTGAAGCGCACGGCCGACGCCCATGTTGAGCACGATCTTCTCGAACCGGGGAACCTCCATGATGTTCCCGAGCTCGAGCTCCTGCTTCAACTGGTCACGGATCTCGTCGTTGTACCGACGCTTGAGGCGGGGCATCTCTCGTGTTGCCGTTGCCATCACAGATCACCCTCACACTTGCGGCACACGCGGACCTTGGTGCCGTCGGACTCGAAGCGGTAGCCGACGCGGGTCGGCTTGGAGCAGCTCGGACAGACGATGGCCACGCTCGAGACGTGCAGCGGCATCTCCTTATCGATGATGCCGCCCTGCTGCATCGCACGCGTCGGCTTCTGGTGCTTCTTGGCCACGTTGAGGCCGTCCACGACCACCTTGCGAACCTTGGGGTAGGCGAACACGACGGCGCCTTGCTTGCCGCGGTCCTTGCCCTGGAGCACCTGGACCTTGTCGCCCTTGCGGATCTTCATGCCTGCCATGGTCACAGCACCTCCGGAGCCAGGGACACGATGCGCATGAACTTCTTGTCGCGCAGCTCTCGACCGACCGGACCGAAGATGCGGGTGCCGCGCGGAGACAGGTCGTCCTTGATGAGCACGGCCGCGTTCTCGTCGAAGCGGATGTAGGAGCCGTCCGGACGACGCTTCTCCTTCTTGACGCGGACCACGACGCACTTCACGACGTCGCCGCGCTTGACGGCGGCACCGGGGATGGCGTCCTTGACCGTGGCCACGAAGACGTCGCCGATGGAGGCGTAGCGCCGCTTGGAGCCGCCGAGCACCTTGATGCACAGCACCTCCTTGGCACCAGAGTTGTCAGCCACGCGAAGGCGGCTCTCCTGCTGGATCATCGGGCACGCTCCACGACCTCGACCAGGCGCCAGCGCTTGAGCTTCGACGTGGGACGGGTCTCTGCGATCCGCACCTTGTCGCCGATGTTGAGGTCGTTGACCTCATCGTGCACGTAGAGCTTGGTGGTGTGGGGAACGGTCTTCGAGTAGCGCGGGTGGCGCTTGCGCTCGACGACAGCGACGACAGCGGTCTTGTCCATCTTGTTGGACACGACGGTGCCTTCACGGACCTTGCGGCCGTTGTCTCGCTCCTGGGTGGTCTCTTCGTCCGCCATCAGCGGGCCTCCTCGTTGGCGGCCATCGCTTCGGCAGCCGCAATCTCTCGCTCGCGCACCTCGGTGTTGATCCGGGCGATCTCCCGCTTCACGTGGCCGAGGCGGGCGTGGTTGTCGAGCTGTCCGGTGGCGTTCTGGAAGCGGAGATTGAAAAGCTCCTGCTTCATCTCGCCCCGGCGCTCGATCAGCTCGGCATCACCGAGCTCCTTGACGGTGTCGGTCGTTGCCATCAGAAGGCCTCCTCGCGCAGGACGACCCGCGCCTTGATGGGCAGCTTCTGGATGGCTCGCTCCAACGCCTCACGAGCCAGCTGCTCATCGTGGTAGGTGAGCTCGAACATGACGCGGCCCGGCTTGACGACGGCGACCCAGCGCTCGGGGTTGCCCTTGCCGGAGCCCATGCGGGTCTCGGCCGGCTTCTGGGTCACGGGCTTGTCCGGGAAGATGTTGATCCACACCTTGCCACCACGCTTGATGTGGCGGGTCATGGCGATACGGGCGGCCTCGATCTGACGGGCGGTGATCCACCCGGGCTCGAGGGCCTGGATGCCGTAGTCGCCGAACGTGACGGACGAGCCGCCCTTGGCCTGACCGGTGAGCCGGCCACGGTGCTGCTTGCGGTGCTTGACCTTGCGGGGCATGAGCATGATCAGTCACCGTCCCCGGGCCGGAAGTGCGGCGTCTCGTGGTGCTCGCGGGTGGAGCGCTCGATCTCTTCTTCCTCGGCGAGGAGGCGCTCGAGCTCGGGATCGGCTTCCTTGACCAGCGGGGTGGCCTGCTCGGCATCCACCTCATCGTCGGCGGGGGCGCCGGACTCGCCGGGGGCCGGCTTGCGACGAGCGGCAGCCGAGGACACGACCTTGCGCGGCTTGACCTGACCGGAGGTCTCCCCCACGGCCATGGCGGCCTCGGCGCTGATCTTGTCTTCGAGGACGCTCTTGTAGGGCAGGATGTCGCCCTTGTAGATCCAGACCTTCACGCCGATCCGGCCGTAGGTGGTCTTGGCCTCGCGGAAGCCGTAGTCGATATCGGCGCGCAGCGTGTGCAGCGGCACCCGACCCTCGCGGTACCACTCGGTGCGAGACATCTCCGAGCCGCCGAGGCGACCGGAGCACTGCACCCGGATCCCGAGGGCGCCGGCCTTCTGGGCGTTCTGCACGGCACGCTTCATGGCACGACGGAAGGCGACGCGGCCAGCGAGCTGGTCGGCCACGCCTTGGGCGATCAGCGCAGCGTCGAGCTCCGGCTGCTTGATCTCCTGGATGTTGAGCTGCACCTTGGCGTTGCCGGTGATGGCGGTGAGGCCGGCGCGGAGGTTGTCCGCCTCAGCGCCGCGCTTGCCGATGACGATGCCAGGGCGAGCGGTGTGGACGTCGACGCGCAGACGATCCCGGGTGCGCTCGACCTCGATGCGGCTGATCGCGGCGTTGGGGAGCCGGGTCAGGATGTGGTCGCGGATCTTCCAATCCTCGATCACGAAGCGCCCGTAGTCCTTGCGGTCGGCGAACCAGCGCGACTTCCAGTCGGTGGTCACGCCGAGGCGGAACCCGTAGGGGTTGACCTTCTGGCCCATCAGTCGTCCTTCTCTTCGGCGTCGGCGTCGCCCTCGGGGGCGGTGTCGTCGGGGGTCGACTCGACCTCGGCATCGTTGGATGCCTCGACGGTGTCGTCGGTCTCCTCGACCGCTGCGACCTCGGCGTCGTCGTGATCCTCGTGATCATGATCCTCGTGATCGTGATCGTCGTGTTCCTGCTCAGCGGCTTCTTCGTCGGCCGCACGCTTCTCGGCCTTGGCCGAGCGGCTGCGGGTGACCCGCTCGCGGCGGGCTTCGGCTGCAGCACGGTTGCCCGTGGCGCTGGTGCCCGACTGGGCTCGCAGGAGGGCGAGGGCGGCGTCGTCCATGCGGCTCACGATGATCGTGATGTGGCAGGTGCGCTTGCGGATCCGGGTGGCGCGACCGCGAGCCCGGGGGCGCCAGCGCTTCATGGTGGCGCCCTCGTCGGCGTAGCAGGCCGAGACGTAGAGCTCGTCGGCGGACTGACCGTCGTTGTGCTCGGCGTTGGCGATGGCCGACTCGAGGCACTTGCGGATCACCAAGGCGATGTCGCGCTCGACGAAGTCGAGGATCTCGAGCGCCTTGGCGACGTTCTCGCCCCGGATGACGTTGAGGACCTCACGCGCCTTGTAGGCCGACGTGTGGACGTTGCGGGCCTGGGCACGGGTGCCGGGCCGCTCGTTGGTCTTGGCTCCGAACGCCATCAGCGTCGACCCTTCCGCTCCTGGCCAGCATGGAACTTGAAGGTCCGCGTGGGCGAGAACTCGCCCAGCTTGTGGCCCACCATCGACTCGGTCACGTAGACCGGGACGTGCTTGCGACCGTCATGGACGGCGATGGTGTGGCCGACCATGTCGGGGATGATGGTGGAACGGCGGGACCACGTCTTGATGACGCGCTTCTCACCCTTCGTGTTGAGATCGTCGACCTTGCGAAGCAAGTGGTCGTCGATGAATGGGCCCTTCTTCAGGCTGCGAGGCATGACAGCTCCTCCTAGCGCCTGGACCCGCGGGTGCGGCGGCGACGGACGATCAACTTCTGGGACGGCTTGTTCTTGTCGCGGGTGCGACCTTCGGGCTTGCCCCACGGGGACACCGGATGGCGTCCGCCGGAGGTCTTGCCCTCGCCGCCACCGTGGGGGTGGTCGACGGGGTTCATGGCCACGCCACGCGTCTGGGGGCGAACGCCCTTCCAGCGGTTGCGGCCGGCCTTGCCCACCTTGATGAGCTCGGCTTCGGCGTTGCCGACCTCGCCCACCGTGGCCCGGCAGTCGATCGGCACGCGGCGCATCTCGGTCGAGGGGAGGCGCAGGGTGGCGTGGTCGCCTTCCTTGGCGACGAGCTGGATGGCGACGCCGGCGGACCGGCCCATCTTGCCGCCGCCGCCCGGCTTCATCTCCACGTTGTGCACGGTGGTGCCAACGGGGATGTAGCGCAGGGCGAGTGCGTTGCCGGGCTTGATGTCCGAGCCCTGGCCGCTGCGCACGCGGTCGCCGACCTTGAGGCCGCTGGGGGCGAGGATGTAGGCCTTCTCGCCGTCCAGGTAGTGGAGCAGAGCGATGCGGCAGTTGCGGTTGGGGTCGTACTAGATGGCTGCGACCTTGGCCTCGACGTCGTCCTTGACCCGACGGAAGTCGACGATGCGGTACTGGCGCTTGTGACCGCCGCCCTTGTGGCGGGCCGTCTTGCGACCGTGGTTGTTGCGACCGCCCGTGCGGGGACGGGAGGTCAGCAGCGTCTTCTCCGGACGGTCCTTGGTGACGTCGGAGAAGTCCGACACCGTCTGGAACCGGCGACCGGCGCTGGTGGGCTTGCGCTTGCGAAGTGCCATGGATCAGCCCTCGAAGAGATCGATGCTCTCGCCGGCTGCCAGCGTGACGAATGCCCGCTTGGTGTCAGCCCGCTTGCCGAACGTGCCGGTACGACGGTTGCGCTTGCGCTTGCCGGACCGGTTGAGTGTGTTGACCTTGACGACCTTGACGTCGAAGATTGAGCGGATGGCATCCGCGATCTCCGGCTTGGACGCGTCGGGGTGCACGGTGAACGTGTAGACGCCCTGGTCGATGAGCCCGTAGGACTTCTCGCTCACGACCGGAGCGAGGATGACGTCGCGTGGGTCTTTCACTGGTCGTCCTCCTCGTTCTTGGCTTCGAATCGGAAGCCGCGCTGCCGGGACTGCCGGGCCGGCTTGTCGGCGGTGGAGGCGACGATGCGCTCCTCGTCGGCCGCCTCGGGCTTCTCGGTGGCGCGAGCGCGGAACGCTGCCTCTCGCTCCGCTCGACCCAATCCAGCGGCGATCTTCGGGTCGAGCTTCACGCCGACCGGCTTGACGCGGTCACGCGGGTCGGTCTCGACGCGCTTCGCATCCGGTCCGGGCTTGGCCCGCTTCGGCAGGTCGTTGGACATCAGGTCCTCCCACTCGGCCTCGAGGGTCAGGCGATCCGGGGCATCGAGCACGGCGGCGCGAGCCTGTGGCTGCTCGGCCGGGGTGGCGGCGGCCCGCTGGGGCAGACCGTCGGTCTGGCCCGGCAGGCTTGCCTTGGTGAACACGACCCAGTCGCTGACCAGCACGTCGTAGGCGTTCAGCTGGCCAGGATCGAGGACGTGGGCGTTGGGCAGGTTGCGGAAGCTCTTCGACGTGTTGGCGTCGTCGCTACCGACGATGACGAGGACGTTGCCCTCGACCCCGAGGGAGCGGAGGACCTCGACGGCTTCGCTCGTCTTCGGCGCATCGAAGCCCCAGCTCTCGATGACCACGAGGTGCTGCTCGGCTGCCCGATCGGACAGCGCCGAGCGCAGGGCCAGATTGATCATCTTCTTGGGGGTGCGCTGGGCGTAGCTCCGTGGCTTCGGGCCGAGGGCGACACCGCCTCCGCGCCACTGCGGGGAGCGGATCGAGCCCTGACGAGCCCGGCCGGTTCCCTTCTGCTTCCACGGCTTGGCGCCGCCACCGGCGACCTCGCGTCGCGTCTTGGTGGACTGGGTGCCGGATCGCTTGGCGGCGAGCTGGGCCACGACGACCTGGTGCATGACCGGGACGTTGGGCTCGATACCGAACCAGTGGTCGTCGATCTCGACGCTGCCGGCGTCGTCGCCGGAGCGCGTGAGGAGCGGGACGATGGCCATCAGCTGTCACCCTTCGAGCTCGACGGGCTCTTCACTGCGTCACGGATGATCACACGACCGCCCTTGGGGCCGGGAACCGCGCCCTTGACCAGCACGAGACCGGCCTCCACGTCGACGTCGACCACCTGGAGATTCAGCGTGGTGACCTTCTCGCCACCCATGCGGCCCGCCATCCGTGTGCCCTTGAACACGCGGGCAGGCGTCGCGCAGGCGCCGACGGAGCCGGGCTTGCGATGCACGCGGTGCGTACCGTGAGAGGCCTTCTGGCCGGCGAAGTTGTGACGCTTCATCCCGCCGGCGAAGCCCTTGCCTCGGCTCACAGCGGTGACGTCGATGCGCTCGCCGGCCTCGAGCAGGCTGGCGGCCAGCTCCTGGCCGACCTCGAACCCGCTCGTGTCCTCGAGCCGGAGCTCGACCAGACGAGCACCGGGCTCGACGCCCGCTTTGGCGTAGTGACCGGCCATCGGACGCGTGACCTTGCGGGCATCCTTGTGTCCGTAGGTGACCTGGAGGGCGCTGTAGCCGTCCTGCTCCATGGTCTTGACCTGCACGACGCGCAAGGGGGAGACGCGCAGGACTGTCACGGGGACGACGCGGTTCTGGTCGTCCCAGACCTGTGTCATGCCGACCTTCTCGCCGACGAGTGCTTTGTTCGCCATCTCGGGAACGATCTTTCTGTACGGGTGCGTAGTTCGCGTTGGAGCGGAGGCCGCTCACGCGAACGCTCCGCTCGGGACATCCCGGCGGAGCGCCTCTTCGGTTGTGCTGCGCAGTTCCCACCGGAGCGGGCCGCCGCAGACGTCGATTTGGTGCTTTCGTGTCACCGGGGCCGAAGCCCTTGGCGCACGAGGAGGAGACTCTAGCGGGATCCCCCAGCACCGTCCAACTCGGCCCGATACACCCTCGTCAGCTGCCTGCGGTGGATGCCGTCGTCGTGGGCGACAGGGCCGTCGTCCCGGTGGTCGTGGCCGTGGGATCCACAGTTGTGGCGGTGGATCCCGTCGTCGAGGAGGACGTCGTGGTCGAGGTCGTCGCCTTGGTGGACGACGTGGTCGTGGACTTCGACGGCTTCGTGGTGGTGGAGGTGTTCGAGCGTCGGGTCGTCGTCGTGGTCGTCGAGCGGGTGCTCGAGCCCGAAGACGAGGAGGTCGATGGACCCGAGCCGACTGCGGGGATGGCGAGCAGCCGAGGTCGCGGCGGCAGCTTGCCGTCACGAGGAGGTGCCTGGCCGACCATCACCGTGATCAGGTTGGCCAGGGCGGTGGCCCCGCCGGCGGTGGGGTGCACGTGATCGCGGAGGAAGCCGGGGTTGGCGTCGACGACCGCAGACCAGTCGGCCACCACCACGTTCTCGTGCTTCAAGGGCGCGGCGCGGATGGCCCGGTTCACCTCGGGTTGGGCCGACGACCACTCGACCACGGTGACCAGCACGACCCGAGGGACGTCGTCGATGTCGGTCAGGAGCTTCTCGAGCGAGGGGCCGAAGCTGCCCCCACCGCCGTAGTTGTGGCCGAGCAGCACGACGAGCACGTCGCCCAGGCGATCGCCGTTCATGCGCACGAGGTTCAGCCCCTCGGGGACACCTCGTCCGACCCGGCCGTCGATGCGGATGTCCCAGCCCGTGAGGGTGGCGCGCAGGTACGGCTCGGTGCCGAGCAGCACGGAGTCGCCCACCGCATAGAGCGCGCCGGTGCCGGACTCCAGGGGCGGCGGCGGGTACACCACGGGGGATCCCTCCCCCGGGCCGGTGACGTAGGGCTCGGAGAGATCACCGATGGTGGCGAACGAAGCGGAGAAGGCCGTGGACCGACGGGCCAGGCTGAGCAGCACCGGCCGCGAGAGGTCGGGGGTGGGCGGATCGCCGGGGGCGATGGCCGACGGTGACGCGGCGACGTCGGCGTGGCCGACGTCGGTGGCCCACCACGTGGACGCGCCGAGCACGATCGCCAGGGTGAAGATGGCCACCAGCCGAGATCGCACGCGCACCGCTCCAGACTGATCGAAGGAGTGTCGGGCAGGGCGAGTTGCCCTCCGCCGCCACGGGAGTGACAACGATAGCCGCACCAGCCAGGCGCTCGTCGGCCACCGGCCTCGGACGCGGCGATGCCCGGGCCTGGGGCCCGGACATCGCTGACAGCGAGCAACCTGCAGGTCAGGCCTGCTGGATCTTGATCTCCACGTCGACGCCGGCCGGCAGGTCGAGGCGCTGGAGGGAGTCGACCGTCTTGGGCGACGGCTCGAGGATGTCGATCAGCCGCTTGTGGATCCGCATCTCGAAGTGCTCGCGGGAGTCCTTGTACTTGTGGGGGGACCGGATGACGGTGTAGCGGTGCTTCTCGGTGGGAAGCGGTACCGGCCCCTGGATCGTGGCGTTGGTGCGCAGCACCGTCTCCACGATCTTCTTCGTCGACTGGTCGATGACCTCGTGGTCGTAGGCCTTCAGTCGGATGCGGATCTTCTGCTTGTCTGCCATCGTCGATCTCCTGATCGCCGGCACGGGAGACCCCGTGCCGAGAGGTTGCTCGTTTGTCAAGGTGCCGGTGGGGCCGACGGCCGCACCGCTTCGTGCTCGAACGTTACTGGCTGATGGTGGTGACGCGACCGGCGCCGACGGTACGACCACCCTCACGGATGGCGAACCGCAGACCCTCGTCCATGGCGATCGGGTGGATCAACACCACGTTCATCAACGTG
>Ga0105047_10001153_pt1 | contig 46787 bp, 42 predicted proteins | sample MAT04_FD_78384 | JGI IMG/M metagenome (GOLD analysis project Ga0105047, IMG submission 78384) | Freshwater microbial communities from Lake Fryxell liftoff mats and glacier meltwater in Antarctica - MAT-04 (megahit assembly) | ecosystem: Environmental > Aquatic > Freshwater > Ice > Liftoff...
AACATCCGCATCCGCAACAAGATCGTCCCCGAGATCGAAGGGGGGATGACCAAGCACTTCCCTTCGCGGGACGTCATGTCGATCTATGACGCGGCCATGCGCTACCAGTCCGAGGGGCGGCCTCTGGTGGTCTTCACCGGCAAGGAATACGGCACCGGCTCGTCCCGTGACTGGGCGGCCAAGGGCACCAAGCTTCTGGGCGTGCGCGCCGTCATCGCCGAAAGCTACGAGCGCATCCACCGCTCCAACCTCGTCGGCATGGGCGTGCTGCCGTTGCAGTTCAAGGAAGAGGGCTGGCAGAAGCTGGCCCTCACTGGCGAGGAGATCGTCACTATCCGCGGCCTCGACAATCTGTCGCCGCGCACCAGCCTGACCATCGAGCTCTACCGCCCGTCCGATGGCCGTATCGCCCGCTTCCCGGTGATCTGCCGGATCGATACCCCCACCGAGCTGGAGTATTTCAGGAACGGCGGCATTCTGCCCTATGTCCTGCGCAATCTGGCGCGGGCGCCAATCGCGGCCGAGTAGCTCACGCATTGGTGAGGCGCGCGGCAAAGCTGAGTCCGTTTAAGAACTGGCGGATGCGGACCTTCGCGCCTCTCCTCGCCCTGCTCGCCGCCGTCCTGGCCGCGGCGCCGCCGGCGCGCGCCGCCGCCCCTGTCGTGGTCGAGCTCTACACCAGCCAGAGCTGTTCGGCCTGCGGCAAGGCGAACAGTCTGATCGCCGCTCTGGCCAAGCGGCCGGACGTGCTGCCGCTGACCTTTGCGGTCGACTATTGGGACTACCTTGGCTGGACCGACACCTATGCCAAGCCGGAGTTCACTGCGCGCCAGCGGACCTTCATGCGCAGGCTGGCGCAGCGGGATGTCTATACGCCCCAGGTCATCGTCGACGGGCGCAGCCAGGTGTCGGGCGCGCGCGCAGAGACGGTCGACGACCTGATCAGGGACGCCGCCAGAAGCCGAGCCGGCGCGCCGCAGATGCGTTTCTTCGCCGGCCAGTTCGTGCGGGTCGAGGCGGGCCGGGCGGTGCGCGGCGGCGCCGAGGTTTGGCTGGTGCGCTATGAGGTTCAACCCGAGGCGGTCGAGGTGAAGCAGGGCGAGGCGCGCGGCCAGACAGTTACCTATGTCAACGCCGTTCGCGAACTCATCCGGCTGGGCTCTTGGACAGGGCGGCGGCGGACCTACGCCCTTCCCAAGGCCGGCGACGACGACCTGCGCACCGCTGTGGTGCTGCAAGGCGCCAAGGGCGGGCGGATCCTGGGCGTACTGCAGCGATAGCGCGCTAGAACAGCGCCGTTGCGCCGTGCTCGGCCGGCCCGACTGCGGCGCGCATATGGGCGAACAGTTCGCGGCCGAAGCCCCGGCCTTGCCCCGGCCCGCGGTGATCCAGAGGCCGCGCCGTCCAGGTCTCTGTATCAACCTGCGCCTGCAGCGACCCGCCTTCGGCGTCCAGCAGTATGATGTCGCCGTCGCGCACCCGGCCCAGCGGCCCGCCGTCTGCAGCCTCGGGGCTGAGGTGGATCGCGGCCGGGACCTTGCCCGACGCGCCCGACATGCGCCCGTCCGTCACCAGAGCCACCCGCCGGCCGCGGTCCTGAAGCACGCTGAGCGCTGGGCTGAGGCCGTGCAGCTCGGGCATGCCGTTGGCCTTGGGACCCTGGAAGCGCAGGACCACCACCACGTCGCGGTCCAACTCGCCGCGCTCGAAGGCGGCGATGACCTGGTCCTGATCATCGAACACTGCGGCAGGCGCCTCGACCCTGCGGTGGGCCGGGGCCACGGCTGAGACCTTGATCACGCAGCGTCCCAGGTTTCCCTGAAGCAGCCTCAGCCCGCCTTCCGCCGAGAAGGGATTGGCCGCCGGGCGCAGGATCTCGGTGTCGAGCGACCCGGCCGGGCCTTCCCGCCAGGCCAGGGCGCCGTCCTGCAGATAGGGCTCGGCCTGATACCGCCGCAGGCCGCGTCCGGCGACGGTCAACACGTCTTCATGCAGCAGACCGGCGTCCAGCAGTTCCCGGATCAGCAGCCCCATCCCGCCCGCAGCGTGGAACTGGTTCACGTCGCCCGATCCGTTGGGATAGACCCGCGCCAGCAGGGGCGTGACCTTGGACAGGGAGTCGAAATCGTCCCAGTCGATCAGCACTCCCGCCGCCCGAGCCATGGCGACGAGATGCAGGGTGTGGTTGGTCGAACCGCCTGTCGCCATCAGCCCGACCACGCCATTGACCACCGCCCGCTCGTCCGTCACCTGCCCCAGCGGCGTGTACTCATCGCCTGCCGCGCCGATCTGCGCGGCCCGGCGCACTGCAGCCCGGGTAAGGGCGTCGCGCAGGGGGGTGTTGGGGTGAATGAAGGCGGCGCCAGGCAGGTGCGCGCCCATGATCTCCATAAGCATCTGGTTGGAATTGGCGGTGCCGTAGAAGGTGCAGGTTCCCGGACCGTGGTAGGCGCGGGTCTCGACCTCAAGCAGCGCCGCCCGATCGACCTTGCCCTCGGCGAACAGCGCCCGGACGCGCGCCTTCTCGGTGTTGGATATTCCGGACTCCATAGGCCCGGCGGGGACGAAGATCGTCGGCAGGTGGCCGAACGCCAAGGCCCCTATCACCAGTCCAGGGACGATCTTGTCGCAGACGCCCAGCATAAGCGCCGCGTCGAAGGCGTCGTGGGAGAGAGCCACTGCCGCGGACAAGGCGATCACGTCCCGGCTGAATAGCGACAGTTCCATCCCTGGCCTGCCCTGGGTGACGCCGTCGCACATGGCGGCGACCCCGCCGGCCACCTGGGCGGTCGCCCCGGCCTCGCGGGCGGCGGCGCGAATCAGCTCCGGGAACCGCTCGTAGGGCTGATGGGCCGAGAGCATGTCGTTATAGGCGGTGACGATGCCGATATTGGGCGCCTGACCGCCGCGCACGCGCAGCTTGTCCGCCGCGGGCTGGGCGGCGAAGGCGTGGGCCCAGTTGGCGCAGGATAGCTTGCCTCGCCCCGGCCCGGCCTCGCGGGCCTGGGCGATCTGCTCCAGATAGGCGCCCCGGGCGTCGCGGCTGCGTTCGGTGATGCGCGCGGTGACCTCCGCGACGACGGGGTTGAGGGCGGGACCGCTCATGAGCCTTGCTCCTTCAGGATGCGCACAGCACATGCACCCCCGCCGGCGCGCCAAAAAGGGCGCGGACGGGATACAGATATGGATCGTCGGCCGCCAGCGCCGCCTCCAGCACATCAAATTTCCGGCGGCCGGCGAACAGCAGCACGATGTGGCGCGCCGACTTGAGCAGCGGCAGGGTCAAGGTCAGCCGAGGCTGCGGCGGAGCCCTGTCCCCTCCGCAGGGCACAGCGATGCACAGCGCAGCGGTCTCGTCGTCCAGGCCTTGAGCCAAGGCCGGACTGTGCGGAAACAGCGAGGCGATGTGGCCATCGTCGCCCATGCCAAGAAACACCAGGTCGATGGGTCGCGGCAGGGCCGCCAACCAGCCGGCGGCGGCGTTGGCGTCTTCCTCGGGCGTGGCGGCGTCGCCCTTGAGGGGCAGGAAGCGCGCCGCCGCCGCGGGGCCCTGGAGCAGGCGTTCGCGCACCATTCGCGCGTTGCTGTCGGGCGAGGCGGGATCGACCCAGCGTTCGTCCGACAGGGTAATGCTGACCTTGTCCCAGGGCAGGTCGGCCTGGCTCAACCGGTCGTAGATGGGGCCCGGCGTCGAGCCCCCCGTCGCCACGAAGGTCGCCGCCCCGGTCGCCGCGATGGCCGCCCCGAGCACCTCCTTCGCCTCCGCAGCGGCGGCGTCAGCGAGGGCCACGGAGTCCTTGCGGATATCGAACCTGATCCGGCCGCGGGAGGGCAGCCGCCTCACCTTGTCATTCATGCCAGGTTCGCCCCTCGCGCTCGATCAGCGCCACAGCGCTGGCGGGGCCCCAGGTACCGGCCGGATAGGGCTTGGGCGAATGGCCCGTGCGCTTCCAGGCGTCGTTGACCCCGTCCACCCACTCCCAGGCCTTTTCCACCTCGTCGCGGCGCACGAACAGGGTCGAAGCGCCGGCCAGCACGTCGAGCAGCAGACGCTCATAGGCTATGCGGCGGCGCGGCGGAGCAGTCCCCGGCCGCACGGCCCCGCCCAAAGACAGGGACAGCGGCAGGGATTCCAACCGGATGCCCTCCGGGAAAATGCCCGGGGCCTTATTCATCAGATGAAGGACGATGTCCTCCTCCGGCTGCAGCTTGATCACCAACTGGTTGGCGACGAGGTCGGCCTTGCTGTCGCCGGTGAATATGGAGTGCGGGACAGGCTTGAACTGGATGAAGATCTCCGTCGACCGCGAGGGCAGGCGCTTGCCCGTGCGCAGAAAGAACGGCACCCCCGCCCAGCGCCAGTTATCGATATGCGCCTTTAGGGCGACGAAGGTTTCGGTGGGGCTTTCCTGTCCCCGCTCATCGGCATAGGCCGGCGCCGGGGCGCCATCGGCGAACCCCTTTACATACTGGCCCCGAACCACGTCCCTGAGCGCCTCGGCCCGGCCGATGGGCCGCAACGAGCGCAGCACCTTGACCTTCTCGTTGCGCACCGAGTCCGGCTCCAGGTCGGACGGCGGCTCCATTGCCACCAGGCACAGCAGCTGCATCATGTGGTTCTGGACCATGTCGCCCATGGCGCCGTACTCGTCGTAGTAGCCCCAGCGGTCGCCCACCCCGCCCGTCTCCCCAATCGTGATCTGCACGTGATCGATGGTGAGGTTGTTCCAGAGGGGCTCGAACAGGGTGTTGGCGAAGCGCAGGGCGATCAGGTTCTGGACCGTCTCCTTGCCCAGGTAGTGGTCGATGCGGAACACCCGGTCCTCGCTGAAGGCCTCAGCGACGGCGTCGTTCAGGGTCCGGCTTGACGCCAGATCCTTGCCGATCGGCTTTTCCAGAACCACGCGGGCGCCGGCGCCGGTCAGGCCGGCGGCTTTCAGGCCGGCGCAAATCGGGCCGAAAAGACTGGGGGAGGTGGCCAGGTAGAAGATTGTCTGGGCGGAGGCGATCTGGCCGATCCGGCGGGTCAAGGCCTCCAGCGAGGCGGGCTCGCGGACATCGGCGGCCATATAGTCCAGGCGCCCGATCAGCCGGTCGCAGGCGGCGGCGTCCACGTCCGCGCCGCAGCGCGCCATGACGGCCGCCCGAACCTCTTCGCGGAAGGCTTCCCCTGATCGGTCCTGCCGACCGGTGGCGAGGATCGTCAACCCCGCGGGCAACAATCCGTCAGCCTCAAGGAAACACAGCGCCGGAAACAGCATCCGCAAGGCCAGGTCGCCCCCGCCTCCGAACATGACCAGGACTCTGCTCGCCGGATCGACCATCGGGATCTCCTTCGCAGGACGACCCTAGCCCGTGCCGCCACATGGCGCGACGGCCCGCAGCGATCAGGCGGCGGAGGCGGCCCGCTCCAGACCGGCGTCCGCCGCCGCGTGAGACGGCGCGGACGGGGCGTCGGGCGATCCGGCTTCTTCCAGGGCGCGGGCGTAGTCCTCGGCAGCTCCCCGCAGGTCCGGCGCCCGGCCCAGCGCCTGGCTCAGGAACTTCACCCCCTCGGCGGCCAGCCGTCGCAACCTCAGCCCCGCGGCCGAAGCGGCGTGACGCGCCTGGGCCCGGGCATCCAACAGCGAAGCCTCCGCCATCGCCGAGCGGTGGATGAAACGAATTTGATAGCTGAGCAGGCGCCAGTTGATCGGTTTGACGATGAACGAGCTAGCGCCCTCTGAAAACGCCCGGTCGATCGCCGAGACGTCCTCGCGGCCAGTGACGACGATGATCGGCAACCGGCGCCAACGTTCGGAAGCGCGAAGTCTTTTCAGGACCTCGAACCCGTCGACATTGGGCATTTCTAGGTCAAGAAGCAATATGTCGCAGGTGTTGTCATCGAGGAAGCTGAGCGCCGCAGCGCCATCTTTGGCAGTTTCTACTCGGGCGGTATTGGTGGAGAGATGGACAATGGCGAACTCTCTCAAGATCGCGTCGTCATCAGCGAAAAGGATGCGCAGCGGATCTTCCAGAACGTAGAAGAATGATCCGGCGTCGCCTTTCTGACTTAACATAGATTTGCTCAAAAATGGCCCGGCCCGCCGCACAGTTAAGGGCAGAGTCATTAATCCCCCGTAATCAATAGGTTCCTTGGCTCTGGCTTTCTCCTGCGCATGCGTCGTCGGTCCATCAAAACCAAGCTTGTCGCCCTGGTGCTGGCGTCCGTCGGCGTTGCCGTGACCCTGGTGGCTGGCGTATCCGCCTGGCGCGACAGCCGCCGCGATGCGGCCGCCCAGGCCGAGCACCTGCACGCCACGGCGACGGTGCTGGCGTCGATGTCGGCCGAGGCGGTGAAAGCGGAAAACCCCGCCAAGGCCTTCGCCGCGATCCGCGCCATCGGCTTGATGCCCGAGGTAGTCTACGCCCGGCTGGAGATGTCCGAAGGCCGCGTTCTGGCCGAAACCGGCGCGGGCGCGCGCCTGTCGAGCGACCTCAGCCTGGCAGGGGGCGGGGTCAACATGTGGACTTTGATGCGCAGCCACAGCTTGGAGGCCTCGGCGCCCGTCGTCTATGCGGGCGAGCCCCTCGGCCGCGTGCTCCTGCTGGGCAAATCCGACGGCATCTTGGGCCGGGTCGCCGAAAGCATCCTGGCCAGCCTGCTTGCCGCCGCGGCGGCGGCGGCGCTGGGGCTCCTTGTCGCCGTCAGGCTGCAGCGGGGCATTTCCGGCCCCATCACCGCCCTGACCCGTTCGATGCAGGCGGTCCAGAAAACTCACGACTATAGCCAAGCCGCCCAGGCCACCACCGACGACGAAGTCGGAGACCTCGTCCATGGCTTCAACGACATGTTGGCGGAAATCCGCACCCGCGACGCACGCATCGCTGATCATCTCGCCGGTCTGGAGCAGACCGTGGCCGACCGGACCGCCGACCTGGCGGCCGCCGTCGAGGTGGCCGAGGACGCCAACCGCGCCAAATCGGATTTTTTGGCCACCATGAGCCACGAAATCCGCACCCCCATGAACGGCATCATGGTCATGGCCGAAATGCTCGCCGCCGGCGAGATGCCGGCCCGTCAGCGCCGCTTCGCCGAGGTGATCGCCAAGTCCGGCTCATCCCTGCTGTCGATCATCAACGACATCCTCGACTTCTCGAAGATCGAAGCTGGAAAGATGGACCTGGAGCCCATCCCGGTGGATGTCTCCGAGGTGGTCGACGACGTCCTGTCGCTGTTCTGGGAACGGGCGCGGTCAAAGGGGCTGGATCTAGCGGGATACGTAGATCCCTCCGTGCCGGCGCGAATCGCCGCTGACGAGGTGCGCCTGCGCCAGATCATCTCCAACCTGGTCAATAACGCCATCAAGTTCACGGAGGCCGGCGGGGTGCTGGTTCAGGTCGAGGCGGAACCGGGCGGCCTGCTACGCATCGGCGTTCACGACACGGGCATCGGCATCGCCCGCGACAAGCTGGCCGGCGTGTTCGGCGCCTTTACCCAGGCCGATCAGTCGACCACCCGCAAGTTCGGCGGCACCGGACTGGGCCTGGCTATATCCAAGCGTCTGGTCGAAGCCATGGGCGGCGACATCGGGGTCGACAGCGAACTCGGGCGCGGCTCGGTGTTCGCCTTCCGGTTCCCGATGGTTGTCATCGAACCCGCTGCAGCCTGGCCCTCCTTCAACGGGGGCGCCGCGGCCGTGGCGACCGGCGGCGGCTGCACGGCCCATGCAATCGCCCGTTATCTGCAAGGCGCGGGCCTCACCCCGGTGGCGTCCGCCGAGGCCGGCCCGATCCTGGTGATCGGCGAGGCGGCTGCCCTCATAATGGCGGGCGATGCGCGCGCGCCCACGGTGTGCCTGGCCGAATATGGCGACAGCCGGCCCACCGACCTGCTGCGCCAAGGCCGCGCCGACGCCCTCCTTACCCAGCCGGTCCGGCGCCGTGATCTGGAGGCGGTCCTGCGTCAGGTGCACGAGGGAAGCCCGCTCAAGGAATTACAGGCCCAGCAGGATGCGGCGGAGCGAACCTTGAGCGTCCTGCCCTACTTCGGCGGTGCCCGGGTGCTGGTGGCCGACGACAGCGCGGTCAACCGCGAGGTGGCGATCGAGGCCTTGCAGCGCTTGGGGGTCAGCGCCGCGGTGGCCAATGACGGTCGCCAAGCGTTGGAGGCGGTCTTGGCCGAGGCCTTCGACCTGGTGCTGATGGACGGCTCCATGCCCGAAATGGACGGCTATGAGGCCTGCCGGCTGATCCGCAGCGCCCAGTCCGAGCGCGGCTGCTCGCCGACTCCCATCGTCGCCCTGACAGCCCATGTCGTCGGATCGGCCGCCGACGCGTGGCGTGATGCGGGCATGGACGCCGTGCTGCACAAGCCCTTCACCCTGGCGTCGATGGCGGAGGTTCTGGGTCGCTATCTGAAACCGACCGAGGCCCCGGCGTTGGTCCAGGCCCCTGCCGCGCCCCCGGCTTCGGCTCCGCCCGCGGACGACGATCTGTTCGATCGCGAGGTCGTCGCCGGCCTTGCCGCCATGGCCGCGTCCGGCAAGGCCGCGTTCGTCGACCGGGTGCAGAGGCTCTATTGCGACAATGCGCCGGGATGCCTCACGGCCCTGGCGGAAGCCGCCAGCGCCGAGGACGCGGCGCGCGCAGTCCATGCCCTGAAATCCATGAGCCTCAATATCGGCGCCAGACGGGTGGCCGACCTGGCCGGGGCGATGGAGACGGCGGCGCGTGAAGGCGCGGCGCCGTCGGCCGACCAGATCGCCGCCCTGACCGAAGCCCTGCATCTGACCCTTTCGAAAATGCGCGGTGATACCGAAGCGGCGCCGCTCGCCGTCGCCACGGTCGACGCTGAGACCCGCGGCCTTCTGGACGATCTTCAGGGGGCCCTGGCCCGCGACGAACTGGAGCTGGTCTATCAGCCGCAGTTCGACCGGGACGGCGCCGGCATCCTTGGCTTGGAAGCCTTGCTGCGCTGGACGCACCCACAGACCGGGCCGGTCCACCCGGCCGACTTCATCCCCCTGGCCGAACAGCACGGTCTAATCCGGCCGATCACCGATTGGGTGCTCGACCGCGCCTTGACCGAGACCGCGCAAGGCCGGATGTCAGTGGCCATCAACGCCTCGGCCCTCGAGTTCGGCGACGATGACTTCGTCGAGCGCATCTGCGCCGCCCTGGAGCGCCACGCCTACGATCCGGCGCGCCTGGAGATCGAGATCACCGAGACCGCGGTCCTGCAGCGCGAGGCTCAGGTCCGGGTCAATATGCGGCGGCTGAAGATGATGGGGGTGCGCATCGCCCTGGACGATTTCGGCGCCGGCAATTCGTCCCTGCGCCTGTTGCGCCTGTATCCCTTCGACAAACTCAAGATTGACCGCGAGTTCATCACTCCCTGCACCCAGGACACCGAGTCCGCCACCGTGGTCCACGCCGTGATCAGCATCGGCCGCGCCTTGGGCATGAAGGTCGTCGCCGAGGGAGTGGAGACCGACGCTCAGCGGCAGTTCCTCAAAGTGGCCGGAGTCCATGCCATGCAGGGCTTCCTGTTCGGCCGCCCGGCCAGCGCCGCCCAGTCCCCTCAGGCGCTCCCCCAGCTCGCGGCCGGGGCCTAGATCAGATCCTCGATCCGGATAGGCAGGCGGCGGATGCGTTTGCCAGTGGCGTGGAAGACCGCATTGGCGACGGCGGCGTTGACCCCGACATTGCCCAGCTCGCCGATCCCCTTGATGCCCATCGGGTTCAGCATGGTCTCCTGTTCGGGGACGAAGATCACCTGGACGTCGCGCACGTCGGCGTTCACGGGGATCAGGTAGTCGGCGAAGTTGTCGTTGGTGTAGCGGGCCGCGCGGTGGTCGATCTCGGTGGCCTCGTGCAAGGCCGAACTGAGGCCCCAGATCAGCCCTCCCATGAGCTGACTGTGAGCCATGGTCTTGCTGACGATGGTTCCGGCCGCAAAGGCGCCGACTAGTCGCGGCGCGCGGATCTCGCCTGTGCGGGCATGGACGCGCACCTCGACGAACTGGGCCCCGAACGCGTAGCTGACGTAGTCCTTGGCGTTATGGCCGCCGGCGAAGCTGGGAATGCCCATGGCCAGACGCTGAATAGCCCCCGGGGGCGAACCGGGCGGGGCGTACTCGCCGGTCGCTTCGATTATGCCGCCGAGGCGCCCCACCGCCGTCTTCAGGGATTCGGAGCCGCGCGGACCGGTCAGACCAGCGGCCGTGAGGGTCAGGGCGGCCGGATCGGCGCCGGCCAAGGGCCCGGCATTGGCCTTGACCGCCGCCTGGGCCAAGCGATCGCGCAAGATTTCGCAGGTGTTGGCCACGGCCATGGCGCTGGTCGCCGCGCCATTGGAGCCGCCCGCGATGGAGCCCGGCGGCAGATTGCTGTCCCCCATCTCCACGGCCACCTTGGAGATGGGCAGGCCGAGGCGGTCGGCCGCGGTCTGGGCCACGAGGGTGTACGACCCCTGGCCGATGTCGATGAACGCCACCTGGACCTTGGCCGTCCCGTCCGAGGTGAGGGTGATGCGCATCCCCGAGGCGCCGACATGGCTGGGATAGCAAGTGGACGCGCAGCCCCAGCCGATCAGCCAGTCGCCGTCGCGCATCGATCGCGGCTCAGGGTTGCGCGCCGCCCAGCCGAAGGCCTTGGCCGCCTGCTCGAAACAGGTGTTGAGGTGGCGGCTCGAATAGGGCTTGCCATTGATCGGGTTGACCTGAGCGTCGTTGATCCGGCGCAGCTGCACCGGGTCCATGTTCAGCGCATAGGCCAGCTCGTCCATGGCGCTTTCCAGGGCGAACATATAGGGCACCTGAGCCGGCGAGCGCATGAAGCCTGGGGTGTTGCGGTCGGCCTGCAGGATGCTGACCTTGGTGGCGACGGCGCCGTAATCGTAGAAGATGCCGGTCGTCTGGACTCCGCCGACCATATAGTTCGACGGCCGGGAGGTGACCTCGGTCCCCTCGTGGATGAAGGCCTGGATCTTGCCGTCCCGCCCGGCCGCTATCTTGACGTGATGACGGGTTTCGGCGCGGTACGTGTTGATGGTGTAGCCCTGGTCGCGGGTCGCCACCAGCTTGACCGGCCGCTTCAGCCGCTTTGCCGCCAGGGCGATCAGGGCGGTGCGCTGGGTGCCCGAGCTCTTGCCTCCGAAGCCGCCGCCGACGTAGCGCGAGACCACGCGGATGTCGTTCTGGTCCATGCCGAAGAACGCGGCCAGTCCGGCCCGGCTGTGGATGTACTGGCTGGGCTCGTGAACCGTGAGCTTTCCGTCGGTCCACTCGCAGCTGACCGTGAACAGCTCCATGGCGTTGTGGTGCTGGGTCGGGGTCTCGTAGTCGGCGGCGATCTTCACCGGCGCGGCGGCGAAGGCGGCCGCGGCGTCGCCCTTGGTCGGCAAATGGTATTTGGGATTGAAATCGGTGACCGCCTTGAGCGTGCCGCCGGGGCTGTCGAAGCCTGCCGTGGGAGTCTGGGCCTCGTAGTCCACCCCAACTTTGTAGGCTGCCTCGCGCGCCGCCTCCAGGCTGTCGGCCAGGACGACGCCGATGATCTGACCATCATGCTGAACCTGGTCGGACTCCAGGGTCAGGGTCGAGGAGCCGCCGCCGAAGGCGGGAAGGGTCTTCACCTGGCCTTGGGTGTTCTGGAAGGTGAGGATGTCAATGAAGCCCGGCACGGCGCGGGCGGCATCCAGCCGGAAGCTCTTGATGCGGCCGCGGGCGATGGCGCTGGTGACCAGCCAGGCATAGGCCGGATTGTGCAGCGGCATGTCGGACGGATAGCGGGCCTCGCCGGTGACCTTGACCCGGCCCTCATGCCGGGGCGCCGCGTCGCCGATGCGGGTGTGGTGGCCGTCAGCCATGGTCAGGCCTCCATCGCGGCGGCTTGAAGCAGGGCGCGAACCACGGTTCGGCGTCCCAGTTCCGGCTTGAAATCGTTGTGGCCGTGGGTTCTGGCGCCGGCGAAGACCGCCTGGGCGGCCGCCTGGGCGCTCGCCTCGGTCAGCGGCTTGCCGATCAGAAGGGCCTCCGCCTCGCGGGCGCGCCACGGCTTGGCGGCGACGCCGCCGACCGCGATCCGCGCCTGGCCGACGACGCCGTCCTTGAGCTCAAGCGCCACGGCGGCGGATGCGGCGGCGAACTCGTAGGAGGCGCGGTCGCGCACCTTCAGATAGAGCGACCGCCGCGCCCACGGTGCGGACGGAACATGAAATCCGGTGATCAGCTCGCCGGGGCGAAGAGCCGTCTCCACATGGGGCGCCGCGTCAGGCAGGGCGTGGAGTTGGTCAAAGGGCAGCACCCGGGCGCCGCCGGGACCGTACAGCTCGACCATCGCGTCCAGGGCGGTCAGGGCCTGGGCGAAGTCCCCCGGGTAGCTGGCGATGCATTGGTCGCTGACGCCCAGCACCGCATGGTTGCGGTTGTTTCCCCCCATCGCCGCGCAGCCCGAGCCGGGATTACGCTTGTTGCACGCGGTCCAGGTGACGTCGCGGAAGTAGCTGCACCGGGTCCGCTGCAGGACGTTTCCACCCAGACTGGCCATGTTGCGCAACTGCTGGCTGGCGGCCAGACTCAGGCTCTGGGCTATGACGGGGTAGTCGCGCAGGACCGCGGGGTGCTCGGCCACATCGCTCATGCGGGCCAGGGCGCCCAGGCGCAGCCCGGCGGCGTCCGCCGAGACGCCGCCATGCCGCCCCTGCAGGGGATTGATGTCGATCACCCGCTCTGGCCGGATGACGTCCAGCTTGGCCAGGTCGATCAGGGTGGTTCCCCCGGCCAGGAACACCCCGCCGGGGGCCGAGGCGGCCTTGACGGCCTGAGCCTCGTTAGTGACGCGCTGATAGGCGAACGGTCTCATCAGACGGGCCCCATCTGGCCCTTGGCCTGTTTGACGGCGGCGACGATGTTCGGATAGGCGGCGCAACGGCACAGATTGCCGCTCATATACTCGCGAATCTGATCGTCCGAGCGGGCGTGGCCCTCTTGAACGCAGGCCACCGCCGAGAGGATTTGGCCCGGAGTGCAAAAGCCGCACTGGAAGGCGTCGTGGTCGAGGAAAGCCTGCTGCATCGGGTGCAGCTGATCGCCTTTAGCCAGGCCCTCGATGGTGGTGATTTCCCGTCCGGCGGCGACGGCGGCGAGGGTCAGGCAGCTTAGCACCCGGCGGCCGTCCACCAGAACGGTGCAGGCGCCGCACTGGCCCTGATCGCATCCCTTCTTGGAGCCTGTCAGCCCCAGGCGCTCGCGCAGGGCGTCCAGCAAGGAGGTGCGCGGATCGACCGTCACCCGGTGGTCGCGACCGTTGACCTTCAGCACCAGGCCCATGGGGCCGGCGCTGGTCTTGGCCTGGACCTCCTCTACGCCCGCCGCGGCCAGGGGCAGGGCGGCGGTCACGCCGCCGGCGCGCAACAGGTTCCGACGGCTGACGCCGCCCTGGATTTCGTCAGCCATGTTTTGCTCCGTCGAAGAGAGAGGCTCTCTCCGGGCATCGCCGCCGTCAAGCGTCGTCTTGCTTCAGGCGGCGTTGCCGCGCGCCCGGCCCATCATCAGGGTCTTCAGGAGCGAGCCCAGCACCGCGGGCAGTTCCTTGCGTGGCGTGACCCGATCGACCATTCCCTTCTCGAGCAGATACTCGGCGCGCTGGAAGCCTGGCGGGAGGGTCTCGCGGATGGTCTGTTCGATCACCCGCGGTCCGGCGAAGCCGATCAGCGCGCCGGGCTCGGCCAGATGCACATCGCCAAGCATGGCGTAGGAGGCGGTCACACCGCCCGTGGTCGGATCGGTCAGCACGACGATATAGGGCAGTCCGGCCTGTTTAAGCTCCTGGACCGCCAGGGTGGTGCGCGCCAATTGCATCAGGGACAGCGCCCCCTCCTGCATCCGCGCACCGCCGGCCGCGGTGAAGGCCACCAGGGGCGCCTCGCGCCGCACCGCTTCCTGCGCCGCGGCGATGAAGCCTTCGCCTGCGGCCATGCCCAGCGAGCCGCCCATGAACGAGAAGTTCTGCACCAGGGCCACGGCGGGAACGTCGCCGATCCTGCCGAAAGCGAACGACATGGCGTCGTTCTCGCCGGTGGCCTTGCGCGAGGACTTCAGCCGTTCCGCATAGGGGCGATCGTCGGTAAATTTGAGGGGGTCGTCCATGGCCGTCGGGGCCAGGAGCTCTTCATAGACGCCCTCGTCGAAGGTGAAGGCGAAGCGCAGGTCCGGGCCGATGCGCATGTGGCGGCCGGACGGAGTCACCCACCAGGCGGCCTCGAGATCCGAGCGGTAGAGCATCTCGGCGGTGTCGGGGTCCTTAACCCACAGGTTCTCGGGCGTCTCGCGCTTGGCGACCAGATTACGCACGCCGGGCGCGAACTTGGCCAGCCACCCGCCGCGCTCACGCGGAATCTTCTTGGAGGGGGCGGCGGCCGGGCCGCGGGGGGTGACATCGTCAGCCATGCATCAAGCCTCGACCGCTTCTTGCCGTCTGGCGGAGCGTACAGCCTGCGCCAGGGCGGATGCCGAGGCCAGAACTTTTAGCCCCGGCGGCTCGCCGGCGATGAGCGCCGCCGCAATTTCGTCCACCAGGGCCGAGCCAACAACCACGGCGTCGGCGATCCTAGCCACCTCGGCGGCCCGTTGGGGCGTGCGGATGCCGAAACCGACCCCGACGGGCAGACCTGACGCGCGCCGCACCCGCTGCACGGCCGGGGCGACCGCCGCCGCGTCCGCCTCCTTAACCCCCGTAACCCCGGCGACAGAGACATAATAGACGAACCCGGATGTGCGGCGCGCCACGACCTCCAGCCGGGCGTCGTCGCTCGTCGGAGTCGCCAGGCGGATCAGCGACAGATCGTGGCGGTCCAGGGCGTCCACCAGGGGATCGGCCTCCTCCGGCGGGCAATCGACGACGATCACGCCGTCGGCCCCCGCCGCGGCCGCTTCGGCGGCGAAGCGGTCGAAACCCATATTGAGCACCGGGTTGAGGTAGCCCATCAGGATGATCGGGGTCTCGGCGTCCGCCTCGCGGAAGCGGCGCACCAGGTCCAGGGTCCCGCGCAGGGTCATGCCGGCGGCCAGGGCCCTCTGGCTGGCCAACTGGATGGTCGGGCCCTCCGCCATAGGATCGGAGAAGGGGAAGCCGACCTCGATCAGATCGGCCCCGGCGGCGGGCAGGCCGCGCAGCATCTGCAGGGACGTCTCGGCGTCGGGATCTCCGGACATCAGATAGGCGATGAAGCCGGCGCGGTTCTCGGCCTTCAGCCGGGCGAAACGCGCCTCAATGCGGGCCTTGGTCAAATGCGCGCCCTCATCAGACCTGCGCGCCCTGGGCGGCGGCGACCGTGGCCACATCCTTGTCGCCGCGTCCCGACAGGCACAGGACGACGAGCCCATCCTTGCCCAGCTCGCGGGTCAGTTCGGGCAGCCGGGCGATGGCGTGGGCGGATTCCAGCGCGGGGATGATGCCTTCGAGCCTGGCGCACAGACCGAAGGCCGCCAGGGCCTCGGCGTCGGTGCAGGTCCGGTATTCCGCGCGGCCAATGTCGTGGAGGAAGGAATGCTCCGGCCCGATGCCGGGATAGTCCAGGCCGGCGGAGATGGAGTGGGCGTCGAGAATCTGGCCGTCGTCGTCCTGGAGCAGATAGGTCTTGTTGCCGTGCAGCACCCCAGGTCGGCCTCCCGTGAGCGAGGCGGCGTGCTGCTTGTCCAGGCCGTGCCCGGCGGCCTCGACCCCGATCAGTCGCACGGTCTCATCACTGACGAACGGGTGGAACATGCCGATCGCGTTGGAGCCCCCGCCGACACAGGCGATCACGGCGTCGGGCAGGCGGCCTTCCCTCTCAAGGATTTGCGCCCGTGTCTCGACCCCGATCACCGCCTGGAAGTCGCGGACCATGGCCGGATAGGGGTGTGGCCCGGCAGCGGTGCCGATCATGTAGTAGGTGTCCGAGACATTGGTCACCCAGTCGCGCATCGCCTCGTTCATGGCGTCCTTCAGGGTGCCGGCCCCCGACGCCACCGGCCGCACCTCGGCGCCCAACAGATTCATGCGGAACACGTTGGGCCTTTGCCGCTCTACGTCGACGGCGCCCATATAGACGATGCAGGGCAGGCCGAAGCGGGCGGTGACGGTGGCCGACGCCACGCCGTGCTGACCGGCGCCGGTCTCGGCGATGATCCGGGTCTTACCCATGCGCCGGGCCAGCAGGATCTGGCCCATGCAGTTGTTGATCTTGTGGGCGCCGGTGTGATTCAGCTCCTCACGCTTGAAATAGACCTTGGCGCCGCCAAAGTGGGCGGTGAGGCGCTCGGCGAAATAGAGCGGGCTGGGGCGGCCGACGTAATGGGTGAGATAGCCCGACAGCTCCGCCTGGAACGCGGGGTCCGCCTTGGCCTCGGCGTAGGCCCGCTCCAGGTCCAGGACCAGGGGCATCAGAGTCTCGGCGACATAGCGGCCGCCAAAGTCGCCGAAACGGCCCTGGGCGTCCGGAAGCGCGGACAGATCGTTCGGGCGAGTATTTGCGGCGTTCACTACTCTTGGATCCGGCTGGCCGCGCGCCCCGTTCAGGCGCGGCGGACGGCGTCGAGAAAGGTCGCGATAAGGCCGGGGTCCTTTACGCCGGGGCCACGCTCCACGCCAGAGGAAACGTCCACCAGGGGCGCGCCGGAAAGGCCGACCGCCTGGGCGACGTTCCACGGGTCCAGCCCGCCCGCCAGGAACCACGGCCGCGAGAACCGGCGCCCCTTGAGCAGGCTCCAGTCGAAGGCCGCGCCGTTGCCGCCGGGCAGGACGGCGTCCGCAGCCGCGCGGGCGTCGAACATCAGATGGTCGGCAGCCTCGTCCCAGCCGGCGGCGGCCTCGATGTCGCGGGATTCCACAACGTGAACCGCCCGCACCAATCCGGCGCCGGTGCGAGCGCGCACCGCGGCGGCGCGCTGTGGCGTCTCCTTGCCATGCAGCTGGATTAGGTCAGGGCGCAGGACGGCGGCGATCCGGTCCAGCCGCTCGTCGTCAGCGTCGACGGTGACGGCGACGATCTGGGCCCGGCCCCGCGCAGGCGCGGCCAGGCGCGCCGCCAGTTCGGGGGTGATATGGCGCGGGCTGGCGTCGAAAAACACAAAGCCCAGATAAGCGGCGCCGCCGTCCAGGGCGGCGGCGACCGCCTCCGGCGTGCTCAGTCCGCAGATCTTGGCGGTAGTGGTCATGGCGAGGGATTAGGGGGCGAAGGCTGCGGTTGGCAAGGGGCGGCCTTTGGACAGAACTTGGGCCGGACCAGGAACTCAGCCGCTGCACGGGGGTTTCATGGGCATTCCCCCCGCAACCACCGGACGCTCAGTCATGTACGATCTTCGCGAAGACGTCAGCCGCCTCGCCGACGACCTGGTCAAACGGGCACGCCCCTTCGGCCGGGAGCTGGCCGCCCGGGCGAGACCCTATGCCGACAGCCTTTCAAGCCGAGCCGACGACCTGGTGCGCCGCGCGCGCCACCTGCCCGCGCCGATGCAGGAGGAGCGCAGTTTCCTCGGCAGCCCCGGCGCGCGGGTCGCGGGCGCCGCCGCCCTGGGCGCCCTGGCGGGCTTGGCCTTCGGCGTCGTGCGCAAGGCGGCCGTTCAGGGGACCGAAGCCATGGCGGGGGACTGGCTGGCGGTGCTCAAGGCCGAGCACCAGCTGGTGGACAAGCTGTTCGAGGCGCTGCTGGCGACCAACGAACGGCAGAAGGTGCGGCGGACCCTGCTCGTGAGCCGCATAGCCCACGCTCTGTCCAAACACGCCTATCAGGAAGAGATGGTGGTCTATCCCTCGCTGAAGGAGGCGACCGGCGATGGCCGGGCCATGCACCTTTACGAGGATCACGCTCGCATCAAGATCTTCCTCCACGACCTCAACGAGATCGCCAAGGACGACCCGCTATGGATCGAGCGCGCGCGGGCCTTCCACGCCTTCGTCGCCGATCATGTGCGCGAGGAAGAGGACGTGATCTACCCCGCTTTCCACGGCCAGCTTTCGCCGCAGCAGAACCGCCGGCTGACCATCAGCCTGCACAAGGAAGGCGTGAAGCTGGCCTAGGGTCTGGACTCGATTGCTTCGCCCTCCCCTACCGTCATCCCGGCCGCAGCGTAGCGGAGAGCCGGGATCCAGCGGCGCGACAGCGCCGTGCGCAGCGGTGAGGGGAGGAACTGCTGGGTCCCGGATCGGCCCTGCGGGCCGCCCGGGATGACGATCTATTTGAAATCTTTCAGATCAAGAGATCGCCTATTGAGTCCGGACCCTAGGCCAGCCCCGCAGCGACCGCCCAGACCCAGAAGGCCAGGGCGAACGCAAGCACGGCCCAGGACAGAACGCGGCCGACCGTCCATCGGGGCGGCGGCGCGGGGGCAGGCGTTTCGGCGATCAGGCTGAACCTTGGCATCGTCACCGCCCTCGGGCTGGTTGAAGACGCTCAAGCTTGCCACAGGCTTGGTTTGCAAAGGGTTCGCCGGAATGGCTAACGCCTAGTGCGACGTCTTCTCCAGGATCACATCGATGGACTTGGCCTGGACAACGATGTCCTCGGCCATGGCGCGGCAGATTTCGCGCACCCCGGGCGGGAAGGCCTCGCCAGCCCCGGCGATGCTCTGGGCGATCTCGCGCAGCTGATCGATGGCGCTGTCGAGCTGTTCGAGTTCGTCGCACGCCGCTTCCTTGATCTCGGCGCGCAGGCGGCGAATCTTGTCGGCGGGCGTCTCGTTGGCCGGGGGCGGCGCGTCCATGGCGATCCTCGCTCTTGCAGGCTTCGAAGCTGGCGCCTTATGGCGGCCGGCGGAAGGCTATTTTTGCGCAGCCTTGAGCAGATCGCGGATCTCGATCAGCAGGGTTTCGCTGGGGGTCGGCGCCGCGGGCGGGACGGCGTCTGCGGCGTCGCGGCGGCGGATGGCGTTGATCGCCTTGACCATTAGGAACACCACCCAGGCGACGATCACGAACTGGATGCAGGTGTTGAGGAAGGCGCCGTACTGGACCGCCACCAGCTCCACCGTCTTGGTGGCCGGATCGTCCGGGCGCAGCACCCATTCCAGGTGCGAGACGTCGATGCCCGACAGCAGCATGCCGATAGGGGGCATCACCACCTGATCGACCAGGCTCTTGACGATGGAATTGAACGCCGCGCCGATAATCACCCCGACGGCCAGGTCGATGACATTGCCCCGCGAAATGAACTCGCGAAACTCGCCGAACACCCCCAGACGCGGAAGGTTATTCATCGCCCGACAGGTTGAGCCGCTCGCGCAGCTCCTTGCCGCTCTTGAAGAACGGCACGTGCTTGGCCTTGACCGAGACAGTCTCGCCGGTGCGCGGGTTGCGACCCTGACGCGCCGGTCGCGAGCGGACTGAGAAGGCGCCGAAGCCGCGCAGCTCCACTCGCCCGCCGCGCTCCAGCGCCAGGCACATGCGATCGAGAATGACCCCGACGACCCGTTCGACATCCCGCTGGGTCAAGTGCGGATTTTCGCTCGCCAACTTGGCGATCAACTCAGACTTGATCATCAATAGCCCCCTGGCTGGGGCGGACCATGGTCGATTAGCACAGGGGTTTCAAGCGGTTGACCACTGTTTCCTGGCCGACAATAGCAAAAAAGCCCCGCCCGGCGGACCGGACGGGGCTTTTGCTCAGGAGTTAGGCGAGACTATTCGCCCTTGGCCTTCTCGCGCAGGGCGGCGCCGAGGATGTCGCCCAGCGAGGCGCCGCTGTCCGATGAGCCGAACTGCTCGATGGCTTCCTTTTCCTCGGCCATTTCCAGAGCCTTGACCGACAGCGACAGACGGCGCGTGGCCTTGTCGATAGCGGTGACCTGGGCGTCGAGGCGGTCTCCGACGGCGTAACGCTCGGGGCGCTGCTCGGCGCGGTCGCGCGACAGGTCGGCCTTGCGGATGAAGGCGCTCACCGGAGCGGCGTCCTCGCCGAACTTCACCTCGATGCCGCCCGAGGTGATCTCGGTAACGGTGACGGTGATGGTCTGACCCTTGCGGTAGGCGTCGCCGGCGATCGGATCGCCGCCGAGCTGCTTGATGCCCAGGCTGATGCGCTCTTTCTCGACGTCGACATCGAGCACCTTGGCCTTGACCATCTCGCCCTTCTTATAGCGCAGGACAGCTTCCTCGCCGGGGGCGTTCCAGTCGATGTCCGACAGGTGCACCATGCCGTCGATGTCGTTATCGAGGCCGATGAACAGGCCGAACTCGGTGGTGTTCTTGACCTCGCCTTCGACGGTCGAACCGACGGGGAAGTTGGCCACGAAGGCGTCCCACGGATTGTCCATGGCCTGCTTCAGGCCCAGGGACACGCGGCGCTTGGAGGCGTCGACGTCGAGCACCACGACATCCACTTCCTGAGAGGTGGAGACGATCTTGCCCGGGTGGACGTTCTTCTTGGTCCAGGACATCTCGGACACGTGGACCAGGCCCTCGACGCCGGCTTCCAGCTCCACGAAGGCGCCGTAGTCGGTGATGTTGGTGATCCGGCCGGTGAACTTGGCGCCCACCGGGTATTTGGCTTCGACGCCGTCCCAGGGGTCGGACTGCAGCTGCTTCATGCCGAGGCTGATGCGCTGGGTGTCCGGATTGATCTTGACGATCTGCACCTTCACCGTGTCGCCGACGGCGAGCACCTGCGACGGGTGCGAAACACGCTTCCAGCTCATGTCGGTGACGTGCAGCAGGCCGTCGATGCCGCCCAGGTCCACGAATGCGCCGTAGTCGGTGATGTTCTTGACCACGCCTTCGCGCACTTCGCCCTCTTGCAGCTGGCTGACCAGCTCGGTGCGCTGTTCGGCGCGGGCTTCTTCCAGGATGGCGCGGCGCGAGACGACGATGTTGCCCCGCGGACGGTCCATCTTGAGGATCGCAAAGGGCTGTTCCTTGCCCATAAGCGGGCCGACATCGCGCACCGGGCGAATATCGACCTGAGAGCCGGGCAGGAAGGCGGACGCGCCGCCGAGGTCGACGGTGAAGCCGCCCTTGACGCGGCCGACGATGGAGCCGTTGACCGGCTCGTTCTTGGCGAACACCACTTCCAGGCGGGTCCAGGCTTCCTCGCGGCGGGCCTTCTCGCGGCTGAGGACCGCTTCGCCGAGCGCATTCTCGACGCGCTCGAGGTAGACATCGACGATATCGCCGACCTTGACCGGCTCCTTGGATTCTTCGTCGCCGACGCCGAATTCCTTCAGCGACACGCGACCTTCGGTCTTCAGACCGACGTCGACGATGGCGAAGTCCTTCTCGATGCCGACCACGGTGCCCTGCACCACGGAGCCTTCGACGAAGTCTCGGCCGCCAAGCGCCTCGTCGAGGAGGGCGGCGAAATCGTCCCGCGAGGGGGACATGCTCATATCATCAGCCATAAGGAGTGTTTGAATCTCTGTTTGAGGAACGCCTGAGCGGCCACGGATCGTGGTCGCCGAAAGACGGTTGGAAGATTTCCGGAATGCCGAAGGGCGTCCCCGAAAGGGCGCCAGATGACCCGCGGCGATCGAGGGCGATGCGTTTGGTTTAGCTCTCTTTAGACCGCCAGAGAGCGCGCGCCGTCTCGACGATGCGGCGGGCCGCATCAGCGGCCTCGTCTATAGACAGTTGCGTGGTGTCGAGCAAGACGGCGCTCTCCGCCTGGACAAGCGGGGCGTCGGCGCGGCCGCTGTCGCGGGCGTCGCGCCGCTCGATGTCGGCCAGGACCGCCTCGTAGCTGACCCCCTCGCCGCGGGCGTCCAGCTGCAGCCAGCGGCGGCGCGCGCGCACCGGAGCCGAGGCGGTGACGAACAGCTTGGCCTGGGCCTGGGGGGCGATGACCGCGGCGATGTCCCGGCCGTCAAGAACCGCCCCGCCGGGCTGGCGGGCGAAGTCCTGCTGCAGTTTGAGCAGCGCCTTGCGCACCCCCGGATGGGCGGCGACCTGGCTGGCCGCCTCGCCCGCCGGGCCTGAGCGGATGGCTTCGGGATCGACCGCGTCCATGTCCAGGGTCAGGGCCACGGCCTCGGCGGAGCCGGGATCGCCGGGGTCGCGGCCCTCGGCCAGCAGCGCCGCCCCCACCGCGCGATAGAGCATCCCGGTGTCGAGGAACGGCAGGCCGTAGGCGGCGGCCAGGCGCTGGGCGATGGTCCCCTTGCCCGAGGCGGCGGGCCCGTCGACGGCGATAATCAGGTCCATTCGGCGCTTCCGGATGGCGAAACGGTCGGAGCGCCAGGAGACAGTCCCGGCCGACGGCGGCGCTTTATGATCTGGGTCCCTGCCTTGGCGGGGATGAACTTTTGACAGCGGCTCCGGTGCGTGGCAAGTCAGCCGCCGCTTTCCCCCCTGCCCAGAGGCGCCCGCATGGCCAATCCTGAACTCGGCGCCAAACAGATCTGCCCGACCTGCTCGGCCAAGTTCTACGACCTCGGCAAGCGGCCCGCCGTCTGCCCCAAATGCGCCAATTCCTTCGACCCCGAAGAGGCCGTGCGCAGCCGCCGGATGCGCGCGCGCACCGTCGTGCCGGACTATGAGGCCGACGAGGAAAAGGAAGTGAAGGTCAAGGACGAGGACGCGGAGGGCTTCGAGGAAGAAGCCGACGAGACGCCGGAGATCGACCAGGCCGTCGAAGCCGACCCCATCGAGACCGACGACGACGCCGACGGCGCTCCGACCGCCCCCGCCTCCGAGGACCTCGGCGTCGATTTCGCCGAAGACGAAGAGCTGGCCGAAGCCGACGAGGACGTCCCCTTCATCGAGGACGAAGACGAGGACGAGGCCTTCCCCGAGGACGAGATCGAAGGCCTGCCCGAGGAGGGCGAAGAAGACCGCTGACGCCCCTCGCCCGCTCTTCGCCCGCCCCCGGCGGCGGGGCGGCGAAGAGTGAGCAAAAAACCGAGGCCGGCGCCTTGATCGCTCCGATCATTCCGCCTAGGTTCCGCCGCCTCGCGGGAGGGCCACAGCCCCGCCGCGAACCCGACACTCGGACCTCGGTTTGGGATTGGGGCTATAGCTCAGTTGGTAGAGCGCTTGAATGGCATTCAAGAGGTCAGCGGTTCGACTCCGCTTAGCTCCACCATGGAGGCCCGCTGGTAACCCCGGCGGGCCTTCGCCTTTTGGGGGCGTTTGAACGGCGCAGCCGCTGATGGTAGTATTTGGCCATGAAGCGCGAACCGTCTCTGTTTGATGAGATCGACGAGGCCGCTGAAGAAGCGGCCATGGTCGAGGGCGAAGCGGACATCGCGGCCGGCCGGGTCATCTCCCACGACGCTATGAAGGCTTGGCTCCTGTCCTGGGGGACGCCTGACGAGCTCCCGCCTCCATCTGTCGGCGACTGACTATCTGTGGTTCGGATCACATGGACCCGGCGCGCCCAGCGCGATATTGCCGAAATCAGAGCCTATATCGGTCAGTTTGCGCCGCTCGCCGCTCAGAGGTTCTCCCTGCGGCTCGTGACTGCCGTTGAAAGCCTTGCCGCAAATCCGCAACGTGGCCGGGCTTTGCTAGGCGGGCGCCGGGAACTGACAACCATTCCCCCTTATCTGATCCGCTATCGCATCAGCGGCGATACGATTGAGATCATCACCATCCGCCACGGGGCGCGACGGGTGGAGCAAAATTGAAGGGGGAATAGTGATCCTGTCCCCGAACAACAGCGTTCGCCCAGATGGCTAATCTGATGTAGCCTGCCCCTGGGTTGCTCTGGCTGGGGGCCGGGACATGGCTGAATCTGCTGAGGCGAAGCGGGCGTTCCGCCTGGTGCTGGTCAAGCCGTCGCACTACGACGACGAGGGCTATGTCATCCAATGGCTCCGCTCTCCGATCCCCGCCAACTCCTTGGCTTGCCTCTACGGTCTGGCGCTGGAAGCGGGCGCCCGCGACGTTCTGGGCGCGGACGTGGCGATCGACATCGTCGCCATAGACGAGACCAACACCCGCGTGCGGACGGCGCAGATCGCCGCCTCGATCAAGGCGTCCGACGGCGGCGGCATGGTCATGCTGGTGGGGGTGCAGTCCAACCAGTTCCCCCGCTGCCTCGACATCGCCCGGCCGCTGCGCGAGGCGGGGATCACCGTCGGCATCGGCGGATTTCACGTCTCGGGCGCCCTGGCGATGCTGCCGGGGATCGAGGCCAGCGTGCAGGCGGCGCTGGACATGGGCTGCTTCATCTATGCCGGCGAGACCGAGGGCGGGCGGCTGGACGCGGTGCTGCAGGCCGCGCACGAGGACCGGCTGGAGCCGATCTACAACTTCATGGCCGACCTGCCGGGCATAGACCGCGCGCCGATCCCGCACCTGCCGGCCGAGGTGGTGCGCAAGACCTTCGGCGCCAACACCAGCTTCGACGCCGGGCGCGGCTGCCCGTTCCAGTGCTCGTTCTGCACGATCATCAATGTCCAGGGCCGCAAGAGCCGGCGGCGGACCCCCGACGACATCGAGGCCATCGTCCGGCGCAACACCGAGCAGGGCATCTTCCGCTACTTCATCACCGACGACAATTTCGCCCGCAACAAGGACTGGGAGCCGATCTTCGACCGCCTGATCCACCTGCGCGAGGTGGAGAAGATCAACATCCGCATCATCATCCAGGTGGACACCCTGTGCCACCGGCTGCCGGGTTTCATCGAGAAGGCGCGCCGGGCCGGGGTGCGGCGGGTGTTCATCGGGCTGGAGAATATCAGCCCCGACAACCTCGTCGCGGCCAAGAAGAAGCAGAACCGGATCACCGAATACCGCAAGATGCTGCTGGCCTGGAAACAGGCCAAGGTGCTGACCTATTGCGGCTACATCACCGGCTTTCCCAACGACACGCCCGAGCGGCTGACCCGCGACATCAAGACGGTGCAGCGCGAACTGCCTGTCGATATCCTGGAGTTCTTCTACCTGACCCCCCTACCGGGCTCGGAGGACCATCAGAAGCTGGCCGCGGCGGGGACCTGGATGGACCCGGACCTCAACAAATACGACCTCAACCATGCCTGCACCGAGCACCCGACCATGGGGATCAAGGGCTGGGAGACGGCCTATCGCCAGGCCTGGGAGACCTATTACGACGACGCGCACATCGAGCGCATCCTGCGCCGGGCGGCGGCGACGAAGAACAGCGTCGGCAAGACCATGTTTCTGGTCAACTGGTTCATCGGCTCGATCCGTATCGAGAAGATTCATCCCCTGGAATGCGGCCTGATCCGGCTGAAATTCCGCCGCGACCGGCGGCCGACCCTGCCGGTCGAACCGGCGGTGGTCTTCTATCCGCGCTACTGGGCCGAGACCGTGGTCAAGCAGGTGCGCTGGGTCTGGCTGTGGGCGAGCAAATGGGGCCTCTACAACCGGGTCAAATACGACCCTCGCCGCCTCGACTATATGGACGACGCCCTCACCCCCGTCCTGGACGACGAGGCCGAGGAAGAACGCGAAATGTTCCAGACCGACGAGGCCCACGCCTATGTCGTGCAGGAGCGCCGCATGGCCAAGGTCCGCGCGGGGGTCGCCTAGGGTATGTAGTCGATGGCTTTGCCCTCCCATACCGTCATCCCGGCCGCAGCGTAGCGGAGAGCCGGGACCCAGCGGCGCGACGGCGCCGTGCGCAGCGGTGAGGGGAGGCGCTCCTGGGTCCCGGCTCGGGCCCTGCGGGCCGTCCGGGATCACGACCTATTCGAATCTTTCAGATTCAAGAGATCCCCTATTGGTCCGGACCCTAGACCGCCGCCCGCTTGCGGCGGAGCGGAGCCATACCCATCTATGGCTGGCGCCGACCGGCGCCTGATAAGGGCCGGGAGACGGCGCGGAAGTCGCTTTTGGCGAGGACTTCGCGATGAACCGGACGATGCTTTTCGACAGCCCGTTCCTGCTTGGCTTTGACCATATGCGCGAGCTTGTCGATCGCGCCACGCGGGCGGCGTCGGAGGGCTATCCCCCCTACAACGTCGAGGACACCGGCGAGGGCCGTTTGCGGATCACCCTGGCGGTGGCCGGCTTCGCCCCCGACCAGTTGCAGGTGACGGTCGAAGACAATCAGCTCGTGGTCGCCGGCCGCCGAGACGCCGACGGCTCCAAGGGCCCGCCCGCGCCCAAGGATGAGCGAGCCTTTCTGCATCGCGGCATTGCCGCGCGGGCCTTCGCCCGAAGCTTTGTCCTGGCTGAGGGCATGGAGATCGAGGGCGCGGTCCTGGAGCACGGCCTGCTCCACATCGATGTGGTCCGGCGTCAGCCGGAAAAACTGGTCAAGCGTATTTCCATCAAGTCGGCGGGCTGAACCGGCCGTCTCTTGAGGAGTTGGGTTTTTAGGAGGTGGTCGCAATGACGCCGATACTGACACGTGAAGCTTTCGCCGCCCTGGGCGCGCCCGATCTGGTCTATGTGCGCCCGATCGCGGCCCGCGACGTCCTGGGCGCCGCCCCGGTTGATGAGGCCCAAGGGTTCTTGCTGAACCCTGATCAGACGCTATACGCCGTCCACAGCGCCGACGGCGCCCGTCTGGCTGTCCTGGCCGACCGCGAATCCGCCGTCGCCGCCGCCCTGGCCCATGAGCTGGCCCCGGTGTCGGTACACTAAGTCTCGTTGCACTAAGCCGGGGCCGGTCAGGCCGCCGAGGGGTGAGCCTCGCGCGCCAGCAGGGCGTAGATGGCGTCGGGCGAGCGCGCCTGGCGCAGTTGCTCGCGCAAATCGGCCTGACGTAGCACCCGGGACACCCGCGCCAGCGCGCGCAGATGGTCGGACCCCGCTCGCGCCGGCACCAGCAGGCAGAAAACCAGGTCCACCGGCTGATCGTCCACCGACGAAAACTCGACCGGAGTCTGCAGACGCACGAACACGCCGCGCATCCGGTCCAGCCCGCGCAGGCGGGCGTGGGGCAGGGCGACGCCATAGCCTACGCCTGTAGAACCCAGACGCTCGCGCTGAAGCAGTTTGGTCAGAACCTCGGACGCTTCGAGGCCCATGTTGCGGGCCGCGATCTCGGCCACCACCGACAGGACCTGGCGCTTGGATGAGGCGCTGACCCGCGGACTCACCGACGCCCGATCAAGAAGATCGCCGATACCCACCCTTAACCGCTCCTGTCCGTCCGCCGTCTTGTCGCGGCTACAACGCCCTGAGGACCTATGCGCTCCCGCCGCCGTTAAGCGGTTTCATGCGCTCTGGGTCGATCCACCCGATATTGCCGTCGGAGCGTCGATATACCACCGAGACGCCCCCGTGGGCGGCATTCCTAAACACGATTGTTTGAGATTCAGTCAAGTCGAGCTCCAGCACCGCCATGGAGACGGTCATGGTGCGGATCGACCGTTCGGTTTCGGCGATCACGACCCCCCTGGGCGGCTCGTGATGACCGCCCTCGCCCTTCTGGGCCAGGTCGTCCCAAGCGTCGATGTCGTCATCGTCGGCGGGGGACAGCAGCACCATCTCCGTCGCCAGCTCTGCGTCCCGACCGCTGGGGTGGTGGTGATTCTTGAGCCGACGTTTGTAGCGCCGGATTCGGGTTTCCACCTTTGTCAGGGCGGTGGTGAAGGCCGCGTGGGCGTCGCCGCCGCTGGCGTGGCTTTCGAGATGCTGACCCGAGGCGAGGCGGACCGAGCAGTCGATCCGGAAGGCGTGGCCCTCCTTGCTGACCACGACGTCGGCGTCTCCCCCCCGATCGAAATACCTGCCGATGCTGCCGAGGAGTTCTTCCGTGATGCGCGAGCGTAACGCCTCGCCAACATCAACGTGCTTGCCGGTGACTTGTACTTGCATGGGACGATTGCAGACCTCCGTACCGGGGGTGTCAACCCTGACTAGGCGCCGATAAGCCGCAACAGCTGCCCGAAGGCGGCCACAACTGCGTGAGCGCTCAGGATAAGAACGACCACGCTGGCCGCCGCGATCCCGTAGCCGACCAAAACAACAACGCCGTCGCGCTGGGTCAGGCCGAGCGACAAGGCGGCGATGGCGATCGCCGGCAGCATATTGCCGAGCGGGATCGGCAGCACCAGGACCAGGGACAGGGCCAAAACCACGAGACCGATGACCCGGTCGCCGACCAGGCCGAACACGAAATCGAGACGCGGCCCAAGCAGCCTTTCGACCCTTTCCAGCCGCGGCAGACTCTTGTTCATAGCCTTGGCGAAGGCCGCGCGCTTTATGCTGCGGTTGTCGAGGGCCTTGGGTAGCCACAGGGTCTTGGTCCCGATTATGAGCTGGGGGGCGATGATCAGGAGGGGGATGCTGAGAAAGGTCGACGACCCCGGCGGAAGGGGAAGCAGGTTGGGAATCGAGAACACGAACATCAGCGCCCCAAAGGCGCGGGGGCCGAAGGCGTCGACAAGGTTTCCGATGGTGAGCCGCTCGGCCGGCTCGTCAAGCAGGCCGCGCAGGATGGCCGATACTGCTTGGTCTTGGCCGCCTGTCTCGATGGAACCCTGAACCATGCCGCCCTTGCCGACGCCGCCCGATATGGCGCTTGAACCCACGGCCAGAACGCCGCGCGCCACGGATCGTTCAGCAGGCTTCCTTCAACACACGGCGGCGCTCGACGGAAGAGGGGATGCGCATGGCTTCACGATATTTGGCGACGGTTCGGCGCGCGATGTCGACGCCGGCCTCCTTGAGGATCTCGACGATGCGGTCGTCCGACAGCACCTGGGCGCCTTGGCGTTCGGCGTCGATCAACTGACGAATCTTGTGGCGCACGCTTTCGGCCGAATGAGCCTCGCCGCCCTCCGACGAGGCGATCGACGAGGTGAAAAAGAACTTCATCTCGAAGACCCCGCGGGGGGTGGCCAGATACTTGTTGGACGTCACCCGGCTAACGGTGGACTCATGCATGCCGATGGCGTCGGCCACGGTCTTCAGGTTCAGCGGGCGCAGGTGCTCGACACCGAACGCGAGGAAGCCGTCCTGCTGGCGCACGATCTCCGACGAGACCTTGAGGATGGTCTTGGCCCGCTGATCGAGGCTGCGGATCAACCAGGTGGCGGTGGCCATGCAGTCCGAGACGAAGGTCTTCTCCTGGTCGGTGCGCGCCGCGCCGGAGACATGGGCGTGGTAGCGATGATCGACCAGGAGCCGGGGCAGGCTGTCGGTGTTCAGCTCAACATGCCAAAGGCCGCCCGGCCCCTCGCGGACGAACACGTCGGGAATGACCGGAGCGGAGGGCTCGCCGCCGAAGGCTGCGCCGGGCCGGGGGGTTAAGGAGCGCAGTTCCGCGATCATCTCGCGCAGATCTTCCTCGTCGACCTCGCACGCCCTGCGCAGGGCCGGCATGTCGCGTTTGGCGAGAAGTTCGAGATTGTCGAGCAGGGCGGCGATCGCGGGGTCGTAGCGATTGCGATCTTTCAGCTGCAGGGCCAGGCATTCGCGCACGTCGCGGGCGAACACGCCGGTCGGCTCGAACCCCTGCAGGCGCTCAAGCACCGCCTCCACCAGCTGGGCGGCGCAGCCGAGCCGCTCGGCCGCCTCGTTCAGATCCAGCCGCAGATAACCGCCGTCGTCCACCGCATCGATCAACACCGATGCGATCGCCCGCTCGACGCCGGCGAAGCCAGCGACCGCGGCCTGGTCTTCCAGATGTTCGGCAAGGGTCTTCTGGCGGCTGTGGAGGCCTTCGAAGCCGTCCTCTCCGTCGAAGGCGCCGCCGCCCTTGCCGGCCTTGGACCAATCGACGGCCCCGCCGGCCTGGCCGGCCTCCACCCCCGGGGCCTCGCCGCCGTCGCGCTCGCCAGGCGAGGCGTCTCCGTGCAGATCGGCGCAACCCACATCCAGATCGGCGCCGCCGTCCTGCGGCCCCTCCGAGGTTTCGGCCCGGCTGTCCGCGGCGTCGTAGTCAGGACCCCGGTCGTCGGCGTCAGATTCGTTTTCGCGATCGTCTCGGGCCAGGAGCGGATTGCGCTCCAGCTCGCCTTCCACATAGGCCTCGAGCTCGATGCTCGACAGCTGAAGAAGTTTGATCGCCTGCTGGAGCTGAGGCGTGATGACAAGGCTCTGGCCCTGCCGCATCTCCAGACGTGTGCCGAGCGCCATTTATATGAACTGCCCCAAAACCCTGGGCACAGTTGGCCGGCAATGATTCAGGAAATCCTTAACGCGAGCAATTTTTGCGCCAGTTTGGTCAGACGCCGGCCAAGTCAGCCGAAGCGGTCGCCGAGATAGACGCGGCGCACTTCCGGATCGGCGAGGATCTGATCGGGCGAGCCTTCGAAAAGCACCTCGCCGGCGTGGATGATCGAGGCGCGGTCGATGATATCGAGGGTCTCGCGGACATTGTGGTCGGTGATCAGGATTCCGATGCCGCGGCCTTTCAGATAGCCGATCACGTCGCGGATATCAGAGATCGCCAGGGGATCGATGCCGGCGAAGGGCTCGTCGAGCAGCATAAAAGAGGGCTCGGACGCCAGCGCCCGAGCGATCTCAACCCGCCGCCTCTCGCCGCCCGACAGGGCCAGGGCCGGGGCGTTGCGCAGATGGTCGATGCGCAGTTCCTCGAGCAGCTCGGTGACCATCTCCTTGGCGCGGGCGCGCGACGGCTCACGCATCTCCACCACCGCCATGACGTTCTGCTCGACGCTCATTCCGCGGAAGATCGACGCTTCCTGCGGCAGATAGCCGACGCCCATGCGGGCCCGCTGGTACATGGGCTGAGCGGTGATGTCCTCGCCGTCGAGATAGATGGCGCCGTAATCGGCGGCGATCAGGCCAGTGATCATATAGAAGCAAGTGGTCTTGCCCGCGCCGTTGGGGCCGAGCAGGCCGGCGACCTCGCCGCGGGCCAGGCGCAGGGACACGCTCTTGACCACTGGCCGCTCGCGGAACGACTTGCCGATGGTGTCGACGAACAGCCCTTCGGTGACGATGGCGTGGGGCCTGACGGACATGTGGTTCATCCGGCGGTCAGGGCGCGGGCGCAGGGGCGGCTTTGGGGGCCGCCGGCGCAGTCGGATTGGAGTAGAAGACCCCGCGCACGCGCTGGGACTGATTGCGGCCGGGCGTGTTGGACACGATGGTGGCGTGGCCGGTCTTGACCTTGATGACCAGCTTGTCGCCCTTGACCACGTTCTCGCCGGTGACGACGACGACATTGCCGGTCATGGTGATGGTGTCGGGGACCACTTCATAGACGGCGTGTTCGCCCCGCGCGGTCTGGGTGGGCGAGATGAAGAACACATTGCCCACGGCCACCAGCCGCTGCACGTCGCCCCAGTTGCGGCCCGGCGATGCCGCCCCGGCCGGCGCAGGACCCGAACGCCCGGAGAAATAGATGTTCAACTGGTCGGCCAGCATCCGGTTGGTCCCCTGGAGGGCCTCGACCTTGCCGCGCCAGATCGCCAGCTTCTCGGCGTCGATCATCTCGAGCTCATTGGCGGTCACGTCGATGGGGCCGCCGGAGGTGGCCAGCTGAGCGAAGGCGCGCGACGGGGCGCCGGCCACGCTCAGCAGCGCCGCGCCGGTCAGCGCCAGGGCCAGCAGAACCGCGATCCTTTTCATCGAATCCATTCCTCTTGTCCGCCGCCGCCGCTTCAGCGGCGCGGAGCCTGATCGATACGCGCGCGGACTGCGCCGCGGAAGAACACCTGCTGGCCTCCAGGCGTCACCGCATAGGACGAAGCGGTGATCCGGCCAAGGGGCCCGACCCCTTCGATAGCCGATTCGCCTTTGATGGAGCCGTTCTTGGTGTCGACCACAGCCTTGTCCACCTTGAAGGTATAGCCGCGCTTGTCGACGACAACGATGTCCTTGTCGAGGCGCAGGATGCGCGTGTCCTCCCTGTAGACTCCCGCCTGCGCTTTCAAGGTCGTCTCGATGGGCGTTCCGGCGTTCTGGATGAACACCGGCCGGACCATGACCACCCGGCGCAGATCGCGGTCGTCACGCATGGCGCTGTGAGCCGAGATTACATAGGGCGCGTTGCTGCTGTCGCGCCCGTAGAACTTCGGATTGACCATCCGGATCGACATGCTGCCGTCTTTATCCGCCGGCGCGAACCGCCAGGCGACGGTGTTGTACAGCACCCAGCCAGCGAGGACGGCGATGACCAGTCCGATCAGGGCGGGCAGGGCCTTGCGGTAAAGCTGGATGTCGCGCGACCGCCGACGCCACAGGGCCACGCTGCGCTTGCGCCGCGCGACGTCGCCCTCGGGCGACTTGCCCTCAGCTGTGCGAGAAGACATCCATGTCCTCCCAGCCAGCTGCGTCCAGCTTGGCCCGCCAGGGCAGGAAGCGGAACGCCGCCTGGGCCAGGTCCGCGCGGCCTTCGCGGCTGAGCATGTCGTCGAGCCGCGCCTTAAGGGCGTGGAGGTTGAGCACGTCGGAAGCGGCATAGGCCTGCTGGTCTTCGGTCAGACTGGCTTGCCCCCAGTCGGAGGACTGCTGGGCCTTGGAGATATCGATGGCCAGAAGTTCGCGGGTCAGGTCCTTGAGCCCGTGGCGATCGGTGTAGGTGCGGGCGATCTTGGAGGCGATTTTGGTGCAATAGACCGGCGTCGTCAGCACCCCGAGGTGCAGGTAGAGCATGGCGATATCGAACCGCCCGAAGTGCATGATCTTGAGCACCCCCGGGTCGGCCAGCAGCCGTTTCAGATTGGGGGCGTCGTAGGCGGTGCGGTCTTTGAACTGGACCAGGTGGGCGTCGCCGTCCCCCGCCGATAGCTGGACCACGCAAAGGGGGTCGCGGCCCAGACGCAAGCCCATGGTCTCCGTGTCGATGGCCACCGAAGCGCCAAGGTCGACGTCGCCGGGAAGGTCGCCTTGGTGCAGGTAGTTGGCCACGGGGGTCTTCGGTGCTCCGCTCGGGTCTCTCGTCCCTCGAGAGAAGTGGCGCCCTGAGCGCCTAGCCGTCAAATGTTGGTGCCCAGGAGAGGACTCGAACCTCCACGGCCGTTAAGCCACTGGCACCTGAAGCCAGCGCGTCTACCAATTCCGCCACCTGGGCCCGGTCCCAGCGGGATCGGCCGGCGGCGACTGATAGGGCGCCGGCCTTTGGGGGTCAATGCGCCGGCCAGCTTTTGCGACAATCGCGCGGCGCCGCGTGGCTCGCCCTTCATTGCACCCCCGCGCGGGCTCGGTTATCCCAGGCCCTGTCAGGAGCCGCCGCTTTGCAGGCGCGCGCTCGCCAGAGGTCGTAGGGTCGATGCAGGGACTGGTCACCGTTTTCGGAGGCTCCGGCTTCGTCGGCGCACAGGTCGTGCGGGCCTTGGCCAAGCGCGGCCTGCGGGTGCGCATCGCGGTGCGCCGCCCCAACCTCGCCTACAAGATGCGTATGGCCGGCGACGTGGGCCAGATCGAGATCGTCCAGGCCAACGTCCGCGACCCGGCCTCGGTGGAACGGGCGCTTGACGGCGCGGAAGCCTGCGTCAACCTCGTCGCCGTCTTCCACGAGACCGGCCGCCAGGGTTTCCAGGCCGTGCACGCCCTGGGCTCGCGCACTGTCGCCCAGGCGGCGGCCAAGAGCGGCGTCGCCCGCTACCTGCACATGTCCGGAATCGGCGCGGACGATCCGGACTCGCCCTCTAAATACGTTCGCAGCCGCGCCATGGGCGAAGCGGAGGCGCGCGAGGCCATGCCCGGCGCGGTGATCCTGCGGCCGTCGGTAGTGTTCGGCCCCGACGACCGGCTGTTCAACACCCTGGCGTTTCTGGCCTCAATCTCGCCGATCCTGCCCCTGCCTGGCGGCGGCGCGACCCGTTTCCAGCCGGTCTTCGTCGGCGATGTCGCAGCGGCCACGGCGGCCGCGGTCGTCGATCCGTCCAGGGCCGGGCTCACCTATGAGCTGGGCGGGCCCGCCATCTACAGCTATCGCGAGCTGGTCGAGATCGTGCTGCGCGAGACCCAGCGTCGCCGCGTTTTGGCGCCCCTGCCCTTCCCCCTGGCGACCCTGATCGGTCGGGTCGGCGAATGGCAGGGCAAATACACGCCCTTCGCCCCCCTGCTCACCGCCGATCAGGTGGAACTGCTCAAGCACGACAACCTGCCCGATCCTGCCCTGCCGGGACTGGCGGCCCTGGGGGTGACCCCGACGCCGCTGGAAGGCGTCGTGCCGGCCTACCTCTACCGCTACCGCAACGGGGGCCAGTTTGCGGAGCCCCAGGCCCTTGGCGGACCGGCCGGTTCTTAGGTCGGTCAGGCCCGCGAAATCAGCCACAACCCCAGCACCCCTACCGCGATCCGCCACCAGGCGAAGGGCGCGAAGCCGTGACGGCCGACGAAGGCGATCATGGTCTTGACCACCAGCAGGCCCGAGGCGAAGGCGACCACGAAGCCGATGGCGATCAGGCCCGCCTGGTCGGCGTTCAAGGTGTCGCGCGCCTTATAGAGGTCATAGACGAACGCCCCCGCCATGGTGGGGATCGCCAGGAAGAACGAGAACTCGGCGGCGGACTTCTTGTCGGCGCGCAGCAGCAAGGCGCCGACGATGGTGGCGCCGGAGCGCGACACCCCGGGGATCATGGACAGGCATTGAAAAACGCCGACGCCGAGGGACGTCAGCAGGGGGTATTTCATCGCATCGAAGTGGCGCGGCTGCGGCCGCCACCGGTCGATGGCCAGAAGGACGATCCCGCCGAGGATCAGGGTCCAGCAGATCAGGGCCGGGTTCTCGAACGCCGACTTGATCTGACCGTGCAGGGCGGCGCCGAGGATCATCGACGGCAGGAAGGCCAACAACACCGAAAGGGCGAAACGCCGCGCCTCAGGGTCGGTAGGGAGGCCAAAAAGCACCTTCAGCAGCCGCTGCAGATAGATGGCCACCACGCCGAGGATGGCCCCCAGCTGGATCACCACGATGAAGGTGTCCCAGGAAGGGTCCAGACCCAACGCCAGCTTGGCCAGGATAAGATGCCCGGTCGAAGACACCGGAATGAACTCGGTCGCGCCTTCGACCAAGCCCAGAATGATCGCATAAAGCCAATCGTTCACTTCGGCCTCCCGCCGCTCGTGGATTTTAATCCCGTTTAAGGACTAGTTTTTGGGCTAATAGCCCTAGTGCGGCTCAATTTCCACACGGCTCAGTTTTGCATAGTCCTATCACTGGACCATCCTCTTGTCAGTCAGCCTGATGGCAGGTTATAAGCCGACGTCATCTTTCGCGGCGAGGTCCCTGCTGTGGCCGAACGTATGCTCAAGTTTGTCTCTGTCCCCCGACGCACGCCTGAAAAGCGCGAGGCGGGCGAGCGTACGGGCGACTTTCACGAAATCTACGCCGACTTCATCGACGCCAAGGCGAGCGAGCAGGCGGCCCGCTGTTCGCAGTGCGGAATCCCCTTCTGCCAGACCCACTGCCCGCTGCACAACAACATCCCCGACTGGCTGCGCATGACCGCCGAAGGGCGCCTGCGCGAAGCGCACGAACTGTCGGCGGCTACCAGCGCCCTGCCCGAAATCTGCGGCCGCATCTGCCCGCAGGACCGGCTTTGCGAAGGCTCCTGCACCATCGAGCAGTCCGGCCACGGCACGGTTACGATCGGCGCGGTAGAACGCTACATCAACGACAAGGCTTGGGAGGAAGGCTGGATCGAACCGATCCGCCCGCCGCGCGAACGGCCCCAGAGCATCGGCGTCATCGGCGCCGGGCCGGCCGGCATGGCCGCCGCCGACTGGCTGCGCCAGCGCGGCTACCAGGTTACGATATACGACCGCTACGACCGCGTCGGCGGTCTCCTCGTGTACGGCATCCCCGGGTTCAAGCTGGAGAAAGACGTAGTCGAGCGCCGGGCCGAGCGGCTGCGCGCCAGCGGCGTCGAGTTCAAGCTGAACTTCGAAGTCGGCAGAGACGCGACGCTCGAGCAGTTGCGCGCCCAGCACGACGCCGTCCTGATCGCCACGGGCGTCTATAAGGCGCGCGAACTGAACACCCCGGGCGCCGGATCGACGGGAGTCGCAGCCGCGCTCGACTACCTGACCGCCTCCAACCGAACCGGCCTGGGCGACACGGTCGACGCTTACGCCTCGGGCGAACTCAACGCTGAGGGCAAGAACGTTGTCGTCATCGGCGGCGGCGACACCGCAATGGACTGCGTGCGCACCGCCGTGCGTCAGGGCGCCCGCTCGGTCACCTGCATGTACCGCCGCGACAAGGCCAACATGCCGGGCTCGATGCGCGAAGTGACCAACGCCGAAGAAGAGGGCGTGGTGTTCGAATGGCTGGCGGCCCCCCGCGCTATCATGGGCGACGCCTCGGGCGTCACCGGGGTCAAGGCGGCGCGCATGCGGCTGGGACCGCCGGACTCGTCAGGCCGCCAGTCTCCCGAAGAGGTTCCGGGGGCCGATTTCGAAGCGCCCGCCGACCTTGTTATCAAGGCGCTGGGATTTGATCCCGAAGACCTGCCGAGCCTGTTCGCGGCGCCGGACCTCAAGGTCTCGCGCTGGGGGACGGTGCGGGCCGACTTCAAGACTATGATGACCAGTCTCGACGGGGTGTTCGCCGCCGGGGACATCGTCCGCGGCGCCTCGCTGGTGGTGTGGGCGGTGCGCGACGGTCAAGACGCCGCCGTCGCCATCGACGCTTTCATCGAGGCCAAGGCCCCGGCCCTGGTCGCCGCCGAGTAATCTTGACCTGACCGATCCCCTCCGGCGCTCCCGGCGGGGCGGAGCCAGAAGGAGGCCGCCATGGCCGACGGACACAGCCAGATCGCGCACTACCTGGACAACAGGCAGGCCCTGATCGACGCCCACGCCTATGATCCCGCGTCCGAGCGGGACGCCTGCGGCGTCGGCCTGGTCTGCGCCATCGACGGCCAGCCGCGCCGCGAGGTGGTCGAGCTTGCGATCCGCGCCCTCAAAGCCCTTTGGCACCGGGGCGCCGTGGACGCGGACGGCAAGACCGGCGACGGCGCCGGCATATTGGTGGGCGTGCCGCAGGACTTCTTCGTCGACCAGGTTCGCCGCACCGGCCACCAGATGCGTCCAGGACCGATCGCCGTGGGTCAGATTTTCCTGCCGCGGGTTGACCTCGGCGGTCAGGAGCTGGCGCGGACCATCGTCGAGACCGAGGTGCTGCGCTTCGGCTTCTATATCTACGGCTGGCGCCAGGTGCCGGTCGACACCGCCGTCATCGGCGAGAAGGCCAACGCCACCCGTCCGGAGATCGAGCAGATCATGCTGGCCGCCCCTGCGGGCATGGACGGCGAGGCGCTTGAGCGCGCCCTGTTCCTGTGCCGCAAGCGGATCGAGAAGGCGGTCACCGCCGCGGGCCTGGCCGGTTTCTACATCTGCTCGCTGTCGGCCAAGTCGCTCATCTACAAGGGCATGTTCCTGGCCGAGCACATCGACGAGTTCTATCCGGACCTGCGCGACGAACGCTTCAGCGCCAATGTCGCGATCTTCCACCAGCGGTATTCGACCAACACCTTCCCCGAGTGGCGGCTGGCCCAGCCGTTCCGGATGCTCGCCCACAACGGCGAGATCAACACCCTGAAGGGCAACTCCAACTGGATGAAGAGCCATGAGATCCGCATGGCGGCCGAGGCTTTCGGCGACTTCGGCGACGACATCAAACCTGTGATCCAGCCGGGCGGGTCCGACAGCGCGGCTCTGGACAACACCTTCGAGGTGCTTGTGCGCGCCGGCCGCGACGCCCCCATGGCCAAGGCTCTGCTGATCCCCGAGGCGTGGTCCGCAGTGGACGAGGTGATGCACCCCGCGCACCAGGCGCTCTACCAGTATTGCAACGCGGTGATGGAGCCGTGGGATGGTCCTGCCGCCGTCTGCGCCACCGACGGCCGCTGGGTCGTGGCCGGGAAGGACCGCAACGGCCTGCGCCCGCTGCGGGTGGCGTATACCGACGACGGCTTGCTGATCATGGGCTCGGAGGCCGGCATGACCGGCGTGGCCGAGAGCCGGATCACCCGCAAGACCCACATCTCGCCCGGGCGCATGATCGCCGTCGATCTGCTGGAGGGCCGCCTCTATGACGAGGACGAGATCATCGACGTCCTGGCGGCCCGTCACCCCTATACCCGGTGGCTCGGAAACACCGTCGACCTGGAACGCACCATCGGGCCGGGACCGGAACCGCGCGCCTATTCGCGCGAGGAACTGACCCGCCGCCAGTTGGCCGCAGGCCTGACCTTGGAGGACCTTGAACTCCTGCTGGCCCCGATGGTGGAGGAGGCCAAGGAAGCCACCGGCTCCATGGGCGACGATGCGCCTTTGGCGGTGCTGTCGGAACAGTACCGGCCTCTGTCGCACTTCTTCCGTCAGAACTTCAGCCAGGTGACCAACCCGCCGATCGATCCCCTGCGCGAGACGCGGGTGATGAGCCTGAAGACGCGGTTCAAGAACCTTGGCAACATCCTGGCCCAGGACGAGGCCCAGGCGGACGTCTATGTGCTGGAGAGCCCGGTGCTGACCACCGGCATGTACCAGCGCATCGTCGAGTTCATCGGCCCCAAGAACGTGGCGGTGATCGACTGCACCATGCCGGCGCCCGCCGATGAGGCGCGGCCGGGCGACGCCCTGCGCGCGGGCCTTGAACGCATCCGCGCCGAGGCCGAGGACGCCGCCCTGCGCGGCTGCGCCCAGATCGTGCTGACCGACGAGGCGACCGGACCGACACGGGTGGCCCTGCCCATGATCCTGGCCACCGGAGGTGTGCACACGCACCTCGTGGGCAAGGGGCTGCGCTCCTACGTCTCGATCATCGTGCGCTCCGCCGAATGCCTGGACACCCATTATTTCGCAGTCCTGGTGGGGGTCGGCGCTACGGCTGTGAACGCCTACCTGGCGCAGGAAAGCTTCACCGACCGTCTGGAACGCGGGCTTTGCGGCGATCTGACGCTCAAGGACGTCTGCGCGAACTACAAGGCGGCGGTGGAAGGCGGGCTGCTGAAGATCCTGTCGAAGATGGGCATCTCGGTGATCTCGTCCTACCGCGGCGGCTACAACTTCGAGGCGGTCGGGCTGTCGCGCGCCCTGGCGGCCGAGTTCTTTCCCGGCATGACTTCGCGCATCTCCGGCATCGGCCTGGCCGGGCTGGAGAAGAAGGCCATCGAGATCCATCGCAAGGCCTGGGACAGCGCCGCCGTCACCCTGCCGGTGGGCGGATTCTACAAAGCCCGCCGTTCGGGCGAGGCGCACGCCTTCGAGGCGCGGCTGGTCCACACCCTGCAGCACGCCTGCGACACCGACGCCTACGACGTCTTCAAACGTTATACGGAAGGCATGAAGGGCCTGCCGCCGGTACAGCTGCGCGATCTGCTCGACTGGCGCACAGACATCGACGAAATCCCCATCGACGAGGTGGAGAGCGTCAACGAGATCCGCAAACGTTTCGTCACTCCCGGCATGTCCCTGGGCGCCTTGTCCCCCGAGGCGCACGGAACCCTGAACATCGCCATGAACCGCATCGGGGCAAAGTCGGTCTCGGGCGAGGGCGGCGAGGACCGGGCGCGCTACAAGCCCCTGCCCAACGGCGACAATCCCAACTCTGCGATCAAGCAGGTCGCTTCGGGCCGGTTCGGCGTGACCGCCGAATACCTGAACCAGTGCCGCGAGATCGAGATCAAGGTCGCCCAGGGCGCCAAGCCCGGCGAGGGCGGTCAGCTGCCCGGCTTCAAGGTCACCGAGCTGATCGCCCGGCTGCGCCACGCCACCCCGGGCGTGATGCTGATCTCGCCGCCGCCGCACCACGACATCTATTCGATCGAGGACCTGGCCCAGCTCATCTACGACCTGAAGCAGATCAACCCCGACGCCAAGGTCACGGTGAAGCTGGTGTCCATGACCGGCATCGGGGCCATCGCCGCCGGGGTGGCCAAGGCCAAGGCCGACAACATCCTGATCTCGGGCCATGTCGGGGGCACCGGCGCCTCGCCCCAGACCTCGATCAAATACGCCGGCTGTCCGGTGGAGATGGGCCTGTCCGAGGCGCATCAGGTGCTGACCCTCAACGGCCTGCGCCATTTCGTCACTCTGCGCGCCGACGGCGGCATCCGCACCGGCCGCGACGTGGTCATTGCCGCCATGCTGGGCGCGGAGGAGTATGGGATCGGCACCGCCAGCCTGATCGCCATGGGCTGCATCATGGTGCGACAGTGCCACTCCAACACCTGCCCAGTAGGAGTCTGCACCCAGGACGAAGCCCTGCGCGAAAGGTTCTCGGGCAACCCAGACAAGGTCATCCGCCTGTTCAGCTTCATCGCCGAGGAGGTTCGCGAGATCCTGGCGCAGTTGGGCGTCCGGTCCCTGATCGACATCGTCGGCCGCACCGACCTGCTGGTCCAGGTGTCGCGCGGGGCCGAGCACCTCGACGACCTCGACCTGAATCCGCTGCTGGTGCGGGCCGATCCCGGCGCTGGCAAGCCGCACAACACCCAGGTCGAACGCAACGCGGTGCCCGACACCCTGGACGCGCAGATCGTGCGGGACGCTGCGCCGTTGCTGGACCGCGGCGAGAAGATGCAGCTGACCTACACGGTGCGCAACACCGCGCGGGCCATCGGCGCGCGGGTGTCCAGCCATATCGTGCGCAAGTTCGGGATGGACGGCCTGCCGGCCGGCCACCTCACGGTTCAGCTCAAGGGCTCGGCGGGTCAAAGCCTGGGCGCCTTCGCGGTCCAGGGTCTGCGCATCGAACTTGTCGGCGAGGCCAACGACTACGTTGGCAAGGGGCTCTCCGGGGCCACTATCGTCATCAAGCCCTCGCCGCACCTCAGGGCGCCGGAAACCAACGCCATCCTCGGCAACACCGTCCTCTACGGCGCTACGGCGGGGCGCCTGTTCGCGGCTGGTCGGGCGGGCGAGCGGTTCGCCGTGCGCAACTCCGGCGCAACGACGGTGGTCGAGGGCTGCGGGGCCAACGGCTGTGAATATATGACTGGCGGCTTGGCGGTGATCCTGGGCGAGGTCGGCGACAACTTCGCCGCTGGAATGACCGGCGGCATGGCCTTCGTCCTCGATCTGAAGGGCGAGTTCATGGCGGCGGTCAACAGCGAGAGCGTCGTCGTCCAGCGTCTCGCGTCGGCGCACTGGGAAGCGATGTTGCAGGACCTGGTGGCCGAGCACGCCGCGGAGACAGGATCACGGTTCGCCACCGATCTGGTCCGCGATTGGGACCGCGCCCGCGGGTCCTTTTGGCAGATCTGCCCCAAGGAGATGATCAAGCGGCTGGCGCATCCCCTGGTCGATGAGGCTACGGCCGAACGGGCCTGATCTGCCCGGCGGGGGAACCAGTCGAAGCCAGAGGCTTTATTCCTCAGAAGCTTGGCCATGGGCTCAAGGGGGCGATGCTGAGACTACCGACTTTGCCCTTGCCGACGGTCGCGCGGGATCTGAGCGGCCGAGCCTTCGGACAGCTCATGCTGGCCGCAGTCGTGCTGGGATTTCTGACCTTGGCGCTGGCGGCAGGCACAGCCGTGTGGGCGGTGAGCCAGAACCAACGCTATGCCCGCCAGGTCAATCACACCTACGAGGCGGCGAAGGCGATCTCCGAGCTTCGCACCCTCACCGAAAACGCGGAGACGGCGCGGCGCAGCATACTGCTGACCGGTCAGCAACGCTTCATCGATGTCTACGCGGAGGTGTCGGGTCAGATTCCGGCTCAGCTCGCCAAGATCGCCCGGACCACAGCCGACAACCCCCGCCAAGCGGAGGCTGTGGAAAGGCTTGGCCGCCTCAACCGCCTCCAGGTCAGCCTGTTCGAAGACGCCCTGGCTCTCGTTCGTGCAGGCCGCCGCGAGACCGCGGCGAAGGAGTTCGGGTTCAACAGCAGCCCGGAGGTGATGACCGCTCATCGCCGGGTGACTGGCGCCATGATGGCCGAGGAGGGCCGCCGCCTCGCCCTGCGCGGCCACGAACGCGACCGAACCGGCCGGCTGGTCTATCAGGCCTTTGCGGCCGCCGGGCTTGTTCTGCTGCTGGTCGGGTCCGGCTCGATCTGGGTGATCCGGCGCCACACTCAGGATCTGGCCACGTCCCGGGATCGGCTTGCGGCCCTAAACGAGGGGCTGGAGGGCGCGGTGAGGGATCGCACTGCCGACCTGACCCGCGCCAATGACGAAATCCAGCGTTTCGCCTATATCGTCTCGCACGATCTGCGCTCGCCGCTGGTCAATGTGATGGGCTTTACCAGCGAACTGGAGACGGCCGCCGGAGCATTGAAGACCCTGGTGGACCGGGCCGAGGTCAACGCGCCGCATATCCTGACCGCCGAGGCGCGCGAAGCCGTGGACTCAGACCTTCCCGAGGCGATCGGCTTTATCCGCACGTCCACCCAGAAGATGGACCGCCTGATCAACGCCATACTTCGTCTGTCGCGGGAGGGGCGGCGGGTATTGGCCCCTGAGCCCCTCGACATGGCGGCCGTGATGGAGAGCGTAGCCGCCAGCCTCAAGCACAGGAGTGATCACGCCGGGGTCGAGATCGTCATCGAGCGGCCGATGCCGAGTCTGAACAACGACCGGGTGGCCATCGAACAGGTATTCAGCAACCTGGTGGAGAATGCCGTCAAATATGCCAAGCCCGGCAAGAGCGGGCGGGTGGTGGTGCGCGGCCGCGAGGACTTCGGCCGCGTGATCTTCGAAGTTCAGGACGACGGACGGGGTATCGATTCCAAGGATCATGAACGGATTTTCGAGCTGTTCCGCCGATCCGGCGCCCAGGACCAGCCCGGCGAAGGGATCGGCTTGGCCCATGTGCGGGCCCTGGTCTACCGGCTGGGAGGCGTCATCACCTGCGAGTCGGCCCTTGACCGAGGGGCGCTGTTTCGAGTCTCTCTGCCGCCCTATGTGATCGCCGATCCGGGGGGTTCCCCATGACCACTCAGCAGCCTGTGACGATCGTCATGATAGAGGACGACGAAGGCCATGCGCGCCTGATCGAGAAGAACATCCGCCGGGCGGGCATTTCCAACACCATCCGCCACTTCACCGACGGAGCCTCAGGCCTCGATTTCGTGCTCAATGCGGGGGACGGCCCTGCCGCGGGCGGCCCCGCGTTGATGCTGCTGGACCTCAACCTGCCCGATATGAACGGGGTCGAGATTCTGGCCCGGATCAAGGCCGAGCCGAGACTCAAGCGGATGCCGATCGTCGTCCTGACAACCACAGACGACAAGGTGGAAGTCGAGCGCTGCTACGACCTGGGCTGCAACGTCTACATCACCAAGCCTGTGGAATACGAAAGCTTCGCCCAGGCCATCCGCCAACTGGGCCTGTTCCTGTCCGTGATCCAGGTGCCAACCGCCGACGCCGGCGGCGCCCGGTGACGGCGCCCGGCCCCCGAGTCCTTTATATCGACGACGACGACGCCCTGCGCCGCCTGGTCAGCAAGGCGCTCGAGCGCCGCGGCTTTTCGGTAGCCTGCGCGGGCAGCGGGGCCGAAGGGGTGGCCATGGCCTGCGCCGCGCCCTTCGACCTGATCGCCATCGACCATTACATGCCCGGCCAGGACGGCCTGCAGACCCTGGAACAGCTGCTGGACAGGCTGCTCGATCCGCCGCCCCTGATCTACGTCACTGGGTCGGAGGAGACCCGCATCGCCGTAGCGGCGCTGAAAGCGGGCGCAGCCGACTATGTGGTCAAGACCCCCGGCGAGGAGTTCTTCGATCTTCTGGTCAGCAGCTTTGGCCAGGCTCTCGCCCAGATTCGGCTCGGCCGCGAGAAGCAGGAGGCCGAAGAGGCGCTCAAATCGGCCAACGCGCATCTGGAAGTCGTGGTCGCGCGCCAGGCGGCGATGCTGCGCGAGGTCAACCACCGGGTCGCCAACAGCCTGCAGCTGGTCTCCGCCCTGGTGCAGATGCAGGCGGGCCTGGTGACCGACCCCGCGGCGCGCGACGCCCTGATCGACACCCAGCATCGGGTCAGGGCGATCACCCAGGTCCATCGAAAACTTTACACCTCGGAAGACGTCGAAGCGGTCGATATCGAGGAGTATCTGGCCGCCTTGCTGGATGATCTGGAGCAGACTTGGTCGACCCCCAAGGCCCGGCGCGTGCTCAAGCTCGTCGCCGACCCTGTGATGCTCAATCCCGACAAAGCGGTGTCCCTTGGGGTGATCGTCTCTGAACTGGTCACCAACGCCTGCAAATACGCCTATGGCCCCGGCCGCCACGGCGAGGTCCGCATCGTCGTGGCGCGGGCTCCGGACGGGGCTGTCGAACTACAGGTCGAGGACGACGGCCCCGGCTTCTCCGGAGAGGCGCCGACAGGCACCGGCATGGGTCAGAAGGTCATGGCCGCCATGGCGTCGAGCCTGGAGTCCGCTATCACCTTCGACCCGAGCCACTCAGGCGTAAGGGCCATCATCCGGTTTACCGTCTAGTTTCGCGGGCCCAGCGGCATTGAGAGTCGTTCGCGCTTCAAGGCGGCGCGGCGGCGCCTATAGTCCGGCCCGTGTCAGCCAGCGCCTCGCCAGGATCGGTCTCGCCCGAGTTCGCCGCCGCCCTCACCCGGCGGATGACGTTGTTGTCGGTCGGCTGCGCGGCAATCCTGATTGTGATCAAAGGCGCGGCTTGGGCCGCTTCGGGATCGGTGGCTCTTCTGGCGTCCCTTGCGGATTCCGGTCTGGATCTGCTGGCGTCCCTCGCCACCTTCGTCGCTGTGCGGTACGCCGCCAGCCCGCCGAACCACCAGTATCGCTTTGGCCACGGTAAGGCCGAGGCGTTCGCCAGCCTCTTGCAGGCCGGGCTGGTGTTCGCCTCCGCCGCCCTGATCGGCCAGGAAGCCATCCGCCGGCTGCTGAACCCCCAGCCGATCATGGCCGAAGGCTGGGCCCTGGCGGTGATGGGGATTTCGCTCCTGCTCACCGGCGCCCTGGTCATGGCTCAGACACGGATGCTGCGCAGAGCCTCCTCGGTCGCAGTGGCCGGCGACCGGGCGCACTATGCCGCCGACATCGCTTCCAACATCGCCGCCGTGGTCGGCATCGCCGCCGCAGCCTTTCTGAACCTGCAGTGGATGGACGCCGCGGCGGGTCTGATGGTCAGCGCCTGGCTGGTCTGGGGCGCGGTGGCCGTGTTTCGCGAGTCGTCGGGGCAGCTGCTGGACCACGAATTGTCCGATGCGGCCCGCGAGGACATCCGGCGGCTGACGGTCCAGGACCCTCGGATACTAGGCGTCCACCAGCTGCGCACCCGCGCCTCGGGACCCTTCGTCCATGTGCAGATGCACGCCGAGCTCGATCCCGACATCAGCCTGGAGGCGGCGCACGCGATCCTGGTCGCCGCTGAGCAGCGGGTGCTGAACGCCTATCCGGCCGCCGACATCATCATTCACCCCGACCCGCACGGTCGCGCCGAGCGCCACGGCGGCGCCTTCGGCGAGGAGCCTGAGCCTGCGCGCACGGACGGCCAGGAACGATCGCGGTAAACGCGCCTTTAAGACGTTTCTGCTCATTGGAAGGCCAGTTGCTGGGCCTCGCATCCTCCCCCATGGCCGTCGAACGCGTCCTCCACCACTTTCCCCTCGACCCGGCGTCGCGCCAGGTGCGCCTGGCCATGGGCGAAAAGCGCCTGGCGTTCGCCGAGGCGCCGGAACGCTACTGGGAACGGCCAGACAGCCTGCGCGCGCTCAACCCCTCAGGGATGACCCCGGTTCTAGTGGAGACGGAGAACGGCGAGCGCCTGACCCTGTGCGAGAACCGCGCTATCCTAGACCACCTGGAGGAATCCTCCCCGGAGTTCCCCTTGCTTTCCTCGGTTCCGAGCGAGCGCGCCGAAGCGCGCCGCCTGTTGCAGTGGTTCGACCGCAAGTTCGACTTCGAGGTCAACGGCCTGCTGCTGCACGAGAAAATGGAGAAGCGCCTGCTGGGCATGGGCGCCCCGGACCTGGCCAATATGCGTCGCGGCCGCGAGGCTCTGCGGGTGCACATGCGCTACATCGACAGCCTGCTCCATGATCGCAACTGGCTGGCCGGCTCGACATTGAGCCTCGCGGATTTCTGCGCGGCGGCCCATATCTCTGTGATCGACTACTTCGGCGACGTGCCCTGGGCCGATTTTCCCGGTGTGAAGACCTGGTACATGCGGATCAAATCGCGACCCTGCTTCCGCCCCCTGCTGGCCGACCGCTGGCCGGGAATGGCGCCGGCCGCGCACTATGACGACCTCGACTTCTGAGGCGCTGAAGTCCCGCATCCGCGAACAGGCTGCAGAGCTCGGTTTCGACCTGTGCGGTTTCGCGCAGCTGGACGCCCCTTGGGCGGCGTCCGAGCGCCTGCATGGATTCGTCGCCGCCGGCCGCCACGGGACGATGGACTGGATGCGGACCACCGCCGAGCGCCGCGCCCATCCGCGCGCCATGTGGCCCCAGGCCCGGTCGGCGGTGGTCCTGGGCCTCAACTATGGCCCGGACGCCGATCCCTTGCTGGCGCTGCGGGACAAGAACCGGGCCGCCATTTCGGTGTATGCTCAGGGCGACGACTACCACGAGCTGATCAAGAAGAGGCTCAAGGCGCTGGCGCGCTGGATGGTCGCCGAGGCCGCGTGCGAGGTTAAGGTCTTCGTCGACACCGCGCCGCTGATGGAGAAACCCCTTGCGGCCCTGGCCGGCCTCGGCTGGCAGGGCAAGCACACGAATCTGGTGGCGCCGAGCGGCGGCTCGTGGCTTTTCCTCGGCTCGGTCCTGTCGACGCTGGAGCTTCCCCCGGACGCCCCGGCGGCCGAGCACTGCGGGAGTTGCGCCGCCTGCCTCGACATCTGCCCGACCGCGGCGTTCCCGGCGCCGTTCCAACTCGATGCGCGCCGCTGCATCTCCTACCTCACCATCGAACACGCCGGGCCGATCCCGGCCGAGTTTCGAGCCGCCCTTGGCAACCGGATCTATGGCTGCGACGATTGCCTGGCCGTATGCCCGTGGAACAAGTTCGCCGCCGTGGCCCGCGAAAGCGCCCTTCACGCCCGCGACGCCCTGAAGGCCCCGCGGCTGGCGGAT
>Ga0105047_10001154_pt1 | contig 46781 bp, 38 predicted proteins | sample MAT04_FD_78384 | JGI IMG/M metagenome (GOLD analysis project Ga0105047, IMG submission 78384) | Freshwater microbial communities from Lake Fryxell liftoff mats and glacier meltwater in Antarctica - MAT-04 (megahit assembly) | ecosystem: Environmental > Aquatic > Freshwater > Ice > Liftoff...
CGTTTTTCAACCTCGCCCGGCGCAAAGCAAAGCTTCGCGAGGCTCGCAAAATAACGACTTACGTCGTTATTTTGTCCTCACATCCATGTGAGGTCGCAGCCTGTCGAGAAAATCAACAGGCTGTTAGGGAGCCAACGGGCGTGTGCGCAAGGCCTAAGACGGGGACTCGTGGCTTGGCGGACTCGTCGCCTGGCGTATTCCCGGTAGGCGGTCCGTTGCGTACTCTAGAATAGATGGCCTGGCCGCTGCGCGCCTTGAAGCGTCCGCGTGCCATGGATCTTCGGACGCAATCGGATTTTCGGCTGCGCTCCGCCGCCTCGGACCGTACCCTGTTGGGCTGCTGGCCAATTCGCATGATCTCCGTTCCCCTAATCTTTGCGCTCGCAGTCTTCGTGCCCGCCCAAGCGCGCACGGCGGAAGGGGCGCCAAGCGCGACCCGCCCGGCGCCGACGCGGGCGTCGCAGTCTTCGGCGCCTAATCCGCAAGTAATCGAAGAACGATACGAAACAGGCGAGCTCCGAGCGAGGCGATCGGTCCGCAAGGACGCCAAGGGCAGGACCGTTAATCACGGCCTGGTCGAAACGTTTCATAAGAATGGCAAGCCGGCCAGCAAGTATGAGTATCGCGACGGTGTCCGCGATGGACCTTGGATTGAGTGGCACGATAACGGCCAGAAAGAAGGGGAAGGCGCCTACAAAAACGATGTCCAAGACGGCGCTGAGATCTTATACGACGACAACGGCAAGAAGCGACGGGAAGCAACCTATCGCAACGGCCACCGATATGGTCCACAGAGCACTTATTTCGTGAATGGTCAACAGTCGACGGAAGAACCGTACGAGGCGGACCAGCTGCACGGCACAAAAAAGGCCTGGTACATCAACGGCGCCCCGAAAAGTGTCGCTGAATATGTCCACGGAGTGAAGCAAGGCAAAGAGTCGCAGTGGCATCGCAATGGTGACCTGGCGTCCGAGGCGGAATACAAGGACGACGTCAAAGATGGCGCCTATCGAGATTGGTACGCCGCCACTCTCCCGAAGAGCGAGCGGGTCTATAAGAATGGATTGCTCGACGGGCCCATTACGTACTACCACTCGGACGGATCAGTGAAATCCCAGGGAACGTACCTGGATGGCGTTAAGGATGGCGAGTGGAAGGAATGGTGGCCTACCAAGGACAACCACGTTCCGATGACCGAGATGACATATGCCAAAGGGGCGCTGACGGGTGTCAAAAAGACGTGGCACCATAACGGACAACTGGAATCAGAAACGCCCTATGACGATGGACACCGTGAAGGGCTGTCCATTGTTTGGTACGAGAATGGCCAGAAAAAAACCGAGTGCCTGTACGACAAGGACGCAGCCAATGGGCGGTTGTTCGCCTGGCATCGAAATGGGACGCCAAAGCAAGTGATCGAGTTTCGCCGTGGCGTCAAGCAAGGGCCAACGCTCGAGTGGAGCGATACGGGCGAACTGACTTCGACCGTCATGTTTCAGAATGGCGTGCCGATGAAGGGCAATTAGGCCCCTCATCTCGCCCAACTCACAAGCGGATCTGCGCGATGGTGCGCGGGATCAACCCTTCACGCGCTGCGGAATGGTGAACGAATAGAGAATCGTTACCGCTCCGGCGGAGATCAGGCTCCAAGGCGCCCAATCAGGCGGATTGAGCGCGCGGGCGCCAGAATTCGTTGTGCCGCGGGCCGCCAACACGAAATCGTCCACCACCAAGCATTCCAGGCCCAGCAGCAGAACGCTCACGCCACAGGCCAGAAAAAAGGCTCGCCACATCGTTTTTGTTCCGTTGGCAATCTTGGGCCCCGCTGACCGTCGCCCCAGAAATGGCGCACGCGCGGCCAACCGGACGGTACTATCTTCATCGGTAACCGGTAGTCTGACCCTATAGCGTTTGGCCCCGTCGCCGTGTGGGTCTTGTCATTCCGGGGGTCGGTGGCGCCGGTCCTACCGAAGGGAACGCCGCCGCTCGCCGCCCCGCCCGCCTGCTGCTACAAGCGAATAGCGGGATTCCGTTGGCTACTGCCTCCCCGAAATGTCTGGTACGATCAGGGCCGCTCAACTCCGCGTCTTTCGGTTCGGTTTCAACTGAATCGCGTCAGCCCAATGGGCTTGCTAAATCGCGGAGCCTCACAAATTCTCCTTGCCTCATAAACGGAAATGCCGACCGATGGCGATCGACCCCTACTCCCCCTGTCCGGCTGGCACCGGCAAGAAGCTCAAATTCTGCTGCGCTGACCTGATCACTGAGATCGAGGGCATCCACCGCATGCTCGAAGGAGAGCAGCGTTTGGCCTGCCTGGAGCATATTGAACGTCTCCAGGCCAAGTACCCTGGCAGAGCCTGTCTGCTAACGACTAAAGCGCTGCTGGAGCTGGAACTCGGCCGAGCGGACGAGGCGCGCAAGACCGTTGCCGCGGTTTTGGAGCAAGCCCCGACTAACCCTGTCGCTCTGGCGGAATCCGCTCTATTGGAGACGCAAGACCACGGGCCAGTGGCCGGCATTACGCCGCTACAGCATGCGATTGCCGCCAGCGAAAGCCCGATGCCGGATGTGGTTGTTCAGGCGATCAACGCGCTCGCGCAGTCGCTACTGATGTCGGGCGTCTACAGTTCCGCACGGGCGCACTACTTGCTGTTGGCCAGTCTGACGCAACAAGACGAACGCGTTCTCTCCACGTTGATGCGTTTGAGCGCCTCGCCGCGGATTCCGCTGCTATTGAAAGACGACCCCAAGCTCCCCGCCGCGCCTGAGGGCTTTCCGTGGAAGGATCGTCTGGCCGAGGCCACGGCGCCTGTGGTTCGCGGCGCCTGGTTAGTGGCCGTGGATAAGCTGCAATCACTGGCCGAAGTTGCACCGGATTCGCCCGCCGTCTGGCAGAACCTGGCCACGCTACGTTCCTGGCTGGCCGACGACGAAGGGGCAGCCGTTGCGCTCCGCAAAATCCTTGCGCTCGACGTGCCGCGGGAAGACAAGATCGAGGCCGAGGCCTTGGCGCAATTGCTCGATCCGACGAGCGCCAGCCCGCAGATCGAATCGGTCACGTTGACCTATCCGATCGTCGACATGGAGAAGCTTAATGAGCTTCTCGCGGATCGCCGCGTGATGCGGATCCAGATCAATCCGGCGGCGTGGCCAGAAGCCAACGAGCCCCCGCCGCGCAACGCTTACCTCTTGCTCAACATGCCGATGCCGCGCACGAGCGACGGCCTGAGCGTTGACAGTGTGCCTGTCACGATTGGGCAGATGCTGCTCTACGGGCGGCAGACAGATCGTGAAGCGCGGCTGGAAGTGACATTTGATCGCCCGGATGAGGCAACCGCCCGTGCGGTAATGGCCGAGGTCTGTGGCCCCGTCCTCGGTCTGCCGGGCAATGAGGAAGTAGAGCCTGGCGCGCAGGCAGACATCTGGGCAATCGAATGGAAGGGACGTCTCCCCGAAGACGCCACGGTCGATATTGCTCACAAGCTGATGACTGAGCAGCAGCGGGTAGCGGTTTTGGATCGCTGGACGCAGGTTGCTTTTCCGCCGCTGGGAGGCAAAACTCCTGCACAGGCTGTTGGCGATAGCGCGCTTGAGATTCCGCTGGCCGCGCTGATGTTGAATTTGGAACTGGCGTCGCAATCGCCGGCCGCGGCCGAAGTCTTTGTCGCCTTGCGCGAGCGTCTCAAACTGCCAGTCGAAGGGCCGATCGATCCGACGGGTGTCGACGTGGAGCGGTTGCCGCTCGCCCGGATGCACCGTTTGGACTGCGCGAAGTTGACCGATGAGCAACTACTGCTGGTTCATCAACGGGCGCTGTTCGTCGCCGCGCGGTTGGCGCTCTACAAGCTGTCGCAAGAGATCGTCTCGCGTGAGAGCCTGAAGGGTCAAGTCGGCTTGGCGCAGGTCTACGGACTGTTGGCCCAATTGGAGGATGATTCCAAGGCCGGGCTGGCTTATCTGGAAAAGGGCCGCGTTGTCGCCAAGGCTGCCGGCCAATCGTCGGCCAATCTCGAACTGCAAGAACTTGCAATCCGGATTGCTCGCGGCGAAATGGATGAATTTGAGCGCGTGCTCCGCACGATCCAAACGCACCACATGCGCGAGCCGGGCGTTGCCCAGGCGCTCCAACGCCTGCTGATTGATTCCGGTCTGATCACGCCCGATGGCCGCCCGGCAATGGGCGGAATGCAGGGTGGACCCGGCCCAAGCGAGGCCGCCGCAGCCGACGACGCCGGTAAGATCTGGACGCCGCAAAGCGACTCGCCCGGTCAAAAATCTTCGCTCTGGATTCCAGGCTCGGAATGACGTTTCATGGACCCTGCCCCAGCGGCTGATCGTCTGCGCGAACTTGATGCCTGGCACATGCGCCGTGCGCTAGCCTTGGCTCGGTTCGGACAGGGAAAAGTTGAACCGAATCCCATGGTGGGCAGTGTGATTGCCCGCGGCGCCGAGATCATCGGCGAAGGCTGGCACGCCCGTTACGGCGGCGCCCACGCGGAAGTCGCGGCGCTTGCGATCGCCGGCGCCCGCGCTGCCAGCGCCGTGCTCTACGTGACGCTGGAGCCCTGCTGCCATCACGGCAAAACGCCTCCCTGCACCGACGCGATTTTAGCGTCTGGAATCCGGCACGTGGTAATTGCCCAGCGGGATCCCTTTCCGCGCGTCGATGGCGGCGGCATCGCGGCGCTCCGCGCAGCGGGTGTGCGCGTCGAAGTCGGTGTGCTGGAAGAAGAAGCCCGGCGGTTGAATGCACCCTACCTCAAGCTAGTCGAGCAACAGCTCCCCTGGGTGATCGCCAAATGGGCGATGACGCTCGATGGCAAGCTGGCCACGCGATCAGGCTCCAGCCGCTGGATCTCGGGCGAAGCGTCGCGTCAGATCGTGCATCAGTTGCGCGGACGGGTGGATGCTATTTTGATTGGCCGTGGGACCGCCGCGGCGGACGATCCACTCCTCACCGCTCGCCCTCCCGGGTCGCGCGTGGCGCTCCGCGTCGTGCTCGACTCGCAGGCCGCGTTGGCGGAGAGCAGCCAGTTGGTGCAGACCGCGCAGGAGGCGCCGGTATTAATTGTGGCGTCGGACGAGGCGCCCAAGGGAAACATCGCGAGGCTAGCTGCTGCCGGTTGCGAGGTCCTGTGCTTGCCAGGAGACCGCGCCCAGCGGCTGACTGCGCTATTGGCGGAGTTGGGCCAGCGGCGGATGACCAATCTGCTGGTCGAAGGGGGTAATGAGGTGCTGGGCGCGCTGGCCGACGCGCGCCAAATCGACGAAGTTCACGCCTTCATCGCCCCCAAATTTGTCGGTGGCGCAGCGGCAATCTCTCCGCTCGGCGGAACAGGCCTTGCGAGCATGGCGCAGGCGTGGCGATTGGCGTCGCCGCAGATTGAGATTGTCGATGGTGACGTGTATGTCCACGGACACGTCACGCGATAGACGATTGTCGCGAATCGAGTTGCAGACTCGATTGTGTTTCAGCCGTGATCGCCACGAAAAATCAGGCGTTCGCGCTTCTTTAGAACTGCCCTATTTAGGTTAGGTCCCAACCGGGCGACGCGTGCGGCGCTCAGCGCGAAGACGGGCACGACGGCGAGTCTCGCTGGGCTTCTCGTAGTACTCTTTGCGGCGCATTTCTTTCTTGATCCCGCTCCGCTCGACCAGCTTGCGGAATCGACGCACGGCCTCCTGGATGCTCTCTCGGTCACGAACGTTCAGCTTAACCACATTTCCTCCTTTGTATGTTGCGCGAAACTACCCAAGTATCTGCAGCCTATGCAAACTCTACCATGCGCGGCCTTCGGACGGTCGCGAGATGAAGATTTCTCCCCTTGGGGAACCCGTGAGTGTAGCAGACCAGTCGGCGGACTGTAAATGTCGTCCGGCAGGTCGGGGCGGGCTTTCTGAATGCCGGGATTAGCCCCTGCCGCTGATTTCATCGTAATACGGAAGTCATGAAGCACAGCCAGTTTATGTATGTCCGAGGCTTTGCCGATCGCCGTCAAAGTCCCCTTAGCTGCCCATGCCTTCGCAGGCGGACTAGGCTACGCGGCCGGCCCCAGGGTGGTCGGTTAGAAAACGGCCCCCAATTGTGCCGATGGTTCTAGCAACCTGCCGGAGTATCTCTCGCAGGCCGCATCCTCCCTTAGAGAGACGCCCCGATTGGTTCCGCAGGAGATTCGAGAGATGTCAGCACCCGACGTAGCGCAAGGCGTGGATCTCATCCTGGATCTTGAGCGTCGCCAGGACGAGGTTCTGCGTGAGCTGGATCTGCTCTCGCAACGCCTGGACGAGGTGCTCCGACAATACGCCGAGGACGCCGCCGCGTCGAAATATGCCTCGGCCTGTGTATTGAAGCCGAACGCCGTGCCAGCGCGACAGGTGGCCGCCTGAGTGGCGTCAGAAATGCGAAGGGGAGAGACGTCGGCAATTTGAGTTGGCTGATCGACGTTCGTCAGTCAATGTTGGCAGACTCGCCCCCGGCCCGCGTGGACAATGCTCGCCAGATTCCCAGGTCCACGGCATTGGCGAGGCATTGCACGGAGCCATCGGCTCTCAGCACGTTGACGCCGCTCGTGTGCAGGCTGCGCGCGGTTCGCCAGCCGTAGCCGGCGTTCTGTTTGGGAAGCCCACCGAAGAGCGTTGTCCCCAGGCAATCCGTCCCTTTGTGGTTGGGCGGATAGTAATGGTTATAAAGCGTGCAGCGAAATTCGCCGTTCGCCCAAGAGAAGCCACGGTGGTTGGAAAAGTTCCATCCCTTGGACGCCGCGCAAATTGGGTCCGATAGGGGCGCTGCCAGAATCCAACTGTAATCGCGCTGGGGATTGGCGTCGCTTGCCTGACTGAGGGATTCTTGCGTGGTCCCCAGCAGGCTTTCGGACATGGCGATTGTGTTCGACACGCCGTCGGTCAGGTCGCTGACGCGCGTGGCGGAGTTGATGTAAAACATGCCATCGGAGATGAATGGATCTCCGCCGTTGTTGCCGCTGCCGGTGCTGGTGGCGTAGTTAGTTGGCCCAAAGCCGGCGTCTGTCGCTTCTTGAATATCGGACGGGCACAGAAACAGCGGAACCAACTGGCTGATGACGGGAATGTGCTCGGGGATCGGCAAGTTGTTGGATCCATAGAGAGGCAGCGACATGTTGAGCTGCCCGATCAGATTCCCCTGCTCGAAATAGGGCGCTGCCTGCGCTAGAGCCGACCAGCGGAAATAGGTGTGGGGCGTGGAGTTGGGCAGCAGCGGATTCTCTTTGGCCATGGAGCCCGAAGGAAAACTCCCTTTGGACTCATGAAAATTTGCGAGCGCCAGCCCCAATTGCTTGAGATTATTGGCGCAATGCATCCGCCGGGCGGCCTCGCGCGCCATTTGCACCGCCGGCAACAATAGCGCGATCAGGATACCGATGATCGCGATCACGACCAGCAATTCCACGAGCGTGAATCCGCGATGTTTCATCGTTGTCCGTCGCGGGTTTTGAATTGCGTTCCGCCCGGTTTGCAGAAGCCATCGGGGCGAGGAGCTAGTTCTTGGCGACTCGTCGTTTGCGGGCCCAGCTTAGTGCGCCGCAGGCGATTGCCAGGCAGGCAAGGCCAAACGTGGCTGGCTCCGGCACGGCGGTAATACTGCCGCCTCCGCCCGTATTATACGTAGTTGCCTGCCAGTTGTTAGCGATTGCGGCAATATCAGCGATATCGACCTTGCCGTCACCGTTGACGTCCCCGGTGGGGCCGCCGGTCTGCCATTTGTCAGCCACGATCGTCAAGTCAGCGATATTCACGATGCCATCGGCGTTGGCGTCCCCCGAAATAGGCGACAAGGCCATTAACGCCGGATTTACCGAGCCTGGGTTCCCGCCGGTGACATCGGCGAAATAATCCCAACCGAGCGTTTGCGTGTTGTAGGAATAGAGCGCGCCGTAGCTTAACGAGGAGACGACCATTTTCCCCTCGTTCGTGAAGATAACACCTGCTGGGTAGGATTGAGACGGCATGGTGGCCAACGTATTAATTGGCGTGCCGCTGGTGTTAAAGGATTGCACGTTGCCCGTCCCGCCTGTTGTCAGCGCTGACATATTGGCGATGTACAGATTTCCGTCTGGGCCGATGCTGATTCCGCTTGGATTGTCCAGCAGCGGACCTGAGTAAATCGAAACCGGCGCGGCGCTACTGTAAATATTTGACTTCATCAATTCGTTGGAATACCAATTGGTGACGTACATGTCGCCGCTAGCGCGATCGATGGCGATACCTGATGGCGAAGTGAAGAACCCCAAATCGATCGACGACTGATAGACGCCGTCCGCGTTGTACTTAAGTACGGTTCCCCCTGGAATCTGCGCCTGGCCCCCCATGCCATCTGGCACGAAGTCGCCGAAATTGGCCACGTACAAGTTGCCATCCGGCCCCCAACGCATGTCGCCCGCGTAGTGCAATCCTCCGGCGCCTGGGGCAATGAACGGGCCACCGGCAATCTCAGCGCCGGTGTAAGGGTTGTAGCGGCGGACTTCCGTATTGCCATTGGGCAGCGCGTACGTTGCGTAAAGGTTTCCGTCCGGGCCAAACGACACGGCTTCGCCCTGTGCGCCGCTGACGCCTTCTGCAAATGGCTGGCCGCCGACCGGCGCGCCGGTAATCTGATTGATGCGGAACACGCCGCCGTCCAGATGGTCGCCAACCAGTATGTCCGCGCGCGTGATTTGGCTCGCGAACAAAATCGCAGCCAAGCAAAGTGGAACAGGCAGCGCGGCGCGCAGCAACGTGGACGTCGTCATGGGGAGGGGACCTTTCTCTCGGCAGGAAACTCAGAGGATGCGCAGGTTGGAGTTCGTCGGCAGCAATCGAGGGCAATTGGAATGCGGCGATTCAGACACCACAGTATCGTTAGCCATTTCGACCCCGGCAAGCCATTGACCCCCTCTTTCGGCCGGAACCAATTGATGAAAGTCGCTGTTGGACAGCTTTGTGGCGTGAATCCTTGAGGGGCGATGTCAGTCCTTAGTCGGTTCGGACCGACGTCGGTTCGTCTCCTCCGCCGCGCCAGCGTCGGATTGCCTCTCTTCCCTTGGCCCAGAGACGGCCGGAAAGCAGGTCTTCGGTAACGGTCGAACGACCGGTCGAGAAATTCTGCCAGACAGCGTCGATGTATGGTCCGCTGCTGTCGCGGAGCACCGCGTAGACTCCACGACGATGGATTTGGCCGAGCGCGGCTTCGTAATGATCGATCACGTGCCGGTCAAACAAGCGTCCGGCAACGCGCACGCCGGAGAGCGCCCCGCGCGCCAGCGTTTGCATACTCGACAGCGTGTAAAGCGTCATCGCTCCGGAGATCGCCAGCGGACTAACTCCTTGCTGACGCGCTAGCTCGCGCATGTCGCACCAGACTTTATTAATCTCCGCCTGCGGAATCACGCTCGTCGGGTCGATCGTGCGCAGCGCTTCGCGCGTTTGTTGGATCGTCTCGCGCAGTCCGTCGACCGAGAGCGGGGGCGTGTCAAAGGCGCCGGCCGTCACGCTCGACGCCGAAGCCACCGCGGCCAGCAGGTCTTCGATGTGATGGATCGAACTTCGCTCGTCAATCACGCCGTCTCGCTTCAACTCGTCCGCCAGTTCCCGCAAGAACGTTTGCGAGCCATAGGCGACGTCGCTCACCGTAGCCAATAGCACCAGCGGCGAAAGGTGGAGCGTCGCCAGGCTGGCCATCTCGACAAAGTTGCCGATTGATTTGCGAGCGACAAAGTTCTCCACACCGGGCGCCGGTGGATGCTCGGTGTCGGACGGCGCGCGGGCAACGCCACCCACATCCTCGGCCAGAAAGTCGAGCATCTGCTGGACCATCACCGTGTACGTCTTCGAATTCTGAAAGGCCTGGGGCGTGATGAGCGCCGCTCCTTCGCGCACCGTTCCGGCGACGGCCGCGCTCCCTGCCCTCAATGCGCGCTCGGGCAGCGAGAGCGCATAGCGCATGCGATCCACCGCGGAGTACGAATCGGCAGTAGGCCCGTCAGCTTCGACTTTTTCCGTTAAGGACTCTGCCGGAAGTGGACTGCGCTCCACGGGTTCGTCCGCATCGGACGATTGCGGATCGGGAATAGGTTGCTCAGTCATGCCTGCTCCTATTGACGCCAAGGCGACGAATGGGCCGCGAGTTCGCGTCGAACGTCCGCGTCTCCGGGGCTTGCGGTGGTCGCCCCTCGCCGATGGATTACCTAGGACCCCTGCACGAGACCTTTGCCGGACGTCGCACGGAAGAAGACCGATCGCGGCTATTGCGTCGGCAGTCGCACGGGCATTCCGCCCCAGACGACTTGCGCCGAGCGACCGGCGTAGCCATTGAGATTCTCGATCGGATCATCGACGACGCTCCCCAAAATAATCACGCGATCGTGCGGCTTAATCGCGGCATTTGGGGCGCGCCAACTGACCACCGTCACCACCTTGGGGAGACCCAATAGCACGATCCGCATGGTGTACAGTTTACCTTCCTGGGTAATCTGCTGCACCGTGCCGGCCAGCGCGACGCCATTTTGCTTGCGCTCTGGCTGATCCAACTGATAGCCGGCCAAACGGCCGATCGCCTCGACGGTCTTAACGTCCGCGCCAGCGGCGCCAATCAGTTTTTGCACCTGCTCGCCCAGCGGCGCCAATTCCGCTTCGGGCGCGCTTTGCATGTCGACAAACGTCACCACCTCCGCCAGATGGCAGAGACGCGTGTAGGCCTCGGGCGTCATTCGCAAAGACGGCTTGCCGCCACATGCGTCGCACGCCGTGCGGCGGTCCACCGTTCGTTCCACTTTCTCGCCTTTGACTTCGCGCACGCCAGTCACCACAGGTCGCTTAACGAAGCCAGTGGAGTTGCAGACGGGACATCCCACCAGATTGCCGGTGTCGGCGATTGCCGTTTGTAGGTCTGCGGCACGGAATAGCGTGACGTGCTTTGGACCTGGTAGCGCGACAGGCATCGCCGCGATGGGCGTGGCAGTTGCCGCAGGCGCGTCAGCGCTCTCCGTTCCGGGGGGAGCGGCAGGCGGCGGCGTGGCGTCTGCCGGTGGCGCTATGTCGCTGGGTGGCGGCGCGATTGCCGGAGGTGTCGTGAAAGGTGGCGCTTCAACCGGTGGCTGCACTGCGGGTGGCGCGTCGGGCGCGTCGAGCAGGTCTTTCAATGAGCGCTGCGGAGCTTGCGCCTCGTTGGGCGCCGCCGGCGCTCCCTTGGGGGCGAGCTTGGCAAAGACCCAAGCAGGGACTTTGTCCTGAAGTTTAAGGAAGTCGTAATGCGGGCCACCAAAGTAGAGTAGACCTACGTAGCCGAGCGCCAGGCCTAGAATGCCGCCGCCGAAAATTCCAATCAGGTTGCCCAGCACGCTGGGTTTTTTACGCTGGACTCGCGGGCTACCAGCGGCGCTCTCGCCGAAGTCCGCCAGATCTTGGCCGCGCGATAGTCTGGGGCCAACTGCCGCAGCGACAGCAGCTTGCGGCGCCTCGACGGCAACGGCTTCTGGCGGCGCCTGAATGCTGGACGCCATCACGTCGTGCACCAGGAACTGCGCTTTACACAGCGGACAGCGCATCAGGTCCGCCGGCTGCGCAGAGCCGGGGATTAAGATGTCGCCATGACACGCGGCGCAGGATGAAATGCGAGACATTCGCGACTCCGACGCGGACTGTTCCAACCCTTCAGTCTATCAGCGATCGCCGAATCAGGGCTAGACCGGCCCGGCGCGGCAATCTGCGGAGTCCGAGATGTTTGGAAACGATGAGCGTCGGACGCTGGCGCCCGCGGAATAGCCGAATTGAGGGTGTTTTGCCTGCTTCATGCCCTGTGCTCGGCTTAGCAGCTTGTTGATTTTCTCGACAGGCTGCGACCTCACATGGATGTGAGGACAAAATAGCGACGTAAGTCGTTATTTTGCGAGCCTCGCGAAGCTTTGCTTTGCGCCGGGCAACAGGCAGTTAGGTTAGACGCTCCGATCGCGCGATCAGGCGATGATCTGATGAATCGGCCGGCCCATGTCGATTTCAAGGCGTTTGCGGCCTGGGACCTCCAGGCGGCGTGGGTCCAGACCCAGCTGATGGAGCACTGTGGCGTGGACGTCGGTCACGTAATGGCGGTCTTCGACGGCGTGAAAGCCGAGCTCGTCCGTGGCGCCATGGACGACCCCAGCCTTGATCCCGCCGCCGGCCATCCAAATGGAGAAGCCATACGGATGGTGGTCTCGCCCGTCGGACTTTTCGGCGCCTGGGGTTCGGCCGAATTCCGTTGCCCAGACGACGATCGTTTCGTCCAACAGGCCGCGTTGCTTGAGGTCCTTCAGTAGACCGGCGATTGGCAGATCGACTTGCGGGCAAAGTTTGGCGTGATTTTCGCGCAGTTTGGTGTGTGCGTCCCACAAGCTGTTGGCGCCGTCGCCATGATAAACCTGCACGAACCTCACGCCACGTTCCACCAGTCGGCGCGCCGTCAGACAGCGCTCGCCGAACGGGCGGGTCACCTCGTCCTCCAATCCGTAAAGACGTTGCGTGGCCAGCGTTTCGTCGTGCATCCGCATGACTTCTGGCACAGAGGTCTGTAGCCGGAACGCTAATTCGTAGGAGCGAATTCTGGCGCGCAACACAGGATCGTCCGGATATTGCTCCGACTGAATGCGGTTGAGTTCACCCAGAAGTTCGAACTTCTGCCGCTGCTCCTCGCGAAAGACGCTGCCACCGGGGGAGGCAAAGGCCAACGGGTTGCGCGGATCGACCTTGAGGGGCGTGGCGTTGTGCTCTGGTCCCAGGTAACTGGCGCCTTGCGCGCCCACGCCACCGCAACAGGTGCCGGGAGGATCGCCGAGCGCGACGAACGATGGCAAGTTATCGTTCAGCGAGCCCAGCCCATACTTCACCCAGGCGCCGATTGAGGGGTGGGGGCCATCAAAGATGTGATGCCCTGTGTTGAATTCGTACTGCGCGGCGTGGTCATTGTCGGTAACCCAGACCGAGCGGATGACGGCCAGATCGTCAACGCAGCCGCCGACGCTGGGCCACCAATCGCTAACTTCGATCCCGCTTTGGCCGCGCTTTTGATAGCCGATCTGGAGCGGGAAGATTGTGTTGTAGATCTGCCGATTGGCGACAAACTCGCGCACGTTGTCTCGCACGAGCGGGTTGTTAACCACATCCTTGTGCGGAGTCTCATTGATCGTCTTGCCGGCGTAGAGATTTAGAGCAGGCTTGGGATCAAAGCTCTCCAGATGACTGACGCCTCCCAACATAAAGAGCCAGATCACATTCTTGGCTCGTGGGGCAAAGTGAGGCAGGCCACTGGGCGGCGCCCAACCGTCGGCCTCGGCGCCGCGGGCGACGCCATCTCGCGCGAGCATTGCGCCCAGTGCCAGTCCGGTGAAGCCCATACCGCAATCCGCCAGAAACGATCTGCGGCTGACGCCGCATCCGGCCGGTTGTGCGTTGCGAGACTGCATGCTGGAACGCTTTCTACTGAGCGGGCTATCGCACAGTGACGAATTCATGATGGTTGAACAATACGTGCACCAGCGTTTCGCGAGCTCGGGTCGCTGGATCCGCCGACGGCGCGACCTGGCCCGTTGCCGCCCCCTCTTGCGCCTCGAGCGCCTTTGGATCAGCGAGCAACTTAGTCTGGTTTGCGAGAAAGGCCAGGCACGCTTGCCGCTCTTGCTCCGTGGGCACCCGCGCGAGCACGTGTTCCCAAGCGGCGGTGATAAATCGCTCGTCATCGACAGCGACTGGGCTATTTCCCTGTGGAGAACCGCCGGCGAGCACGACGACCTTCGCGGTAATCAGACGCGAATGATCGAGCGCCATGGCGCCATTGGCCATCACCAGCGCTTGATGCGGGACAACACTCTCGGGCCGACGGAAGCACTCCACCGGATCGGCCGCGTCGAACTGATCGACTAGCGCCGGCTTATCGTCCGGCGTATGGCGGAAGTAGACGCTACGGCGGCGGACGCGGTCCGACTCGGCCGGATCGAGATCGGGGCCACCCATCGTGTCGTCGAGCGCGCCGGACAGTGCCAGCAGGCTGTCTCGCACCGCTTCCGCCTCCAACCTGCGCGGGTTCATCCGCGCTAACAGGCGATTCTCCGGATCGAGCTTCGCGCGGACTGCGTCTGCCGCAAGGTCCACTGGATTGGTCGGCGCGGATTGCATGCGATACGCCTGGCTGGTCACGATCAATCGATGGAGACGCTTCATGCTCCATTGATTCTCAACAAGCTCCACCGCCAGCCAATCGAGTAGCGCCGGATGCGTAGGCGTCGCGCCGCGCAGGCCGAAGTTTTCGACCGTGGACACCAGCGGCGAACCGAAATGCCGTAACCAAATGTGATTAACCGCCACGCGAGCTGTCAATGGGTTTTCCGGCGCGACAATCCAGCGCGCTAGCCCAAGCCGCCGACCGCTGCTCTGCGCGGGGTACGCTTTATCGACGGGGGAGTGCTTTTGATTCGGCTCGACCAGTGCGATTCTTGCTTGGGCGAGCTGAACGCTCGCGACGGTCATCGCAGTCTCCGCGTCCGACAGTTTTTGCAGGACTGCGGCGTCCTCCGGCGCGGCGTCGCGCGCACAACGGGCGAGAAACTGTGCGTGACGCGCGGCAGATCTCTTGGCCACGAACTGCTTCATTGCCGCTAAGCGTTCCAGATAAGCCGCTTCTTGCAAGAGATGTTCCGCATTGTCCGGAGCGGGGAGTAAATGTTGAGCTCGGTCCGCGGCGTAGCGCGCTTGGATGGACTCGATCTCGGCCTCAGCGGCGGCCACTAGATCTTGCTTATGGTCCGACTCGTGCTTGAGCGAAGAGATGGTTGCAGCCGTTGGCGCCTCTTGCTTGGCGGCGGTCGTGGCGACTGGCGGCGCCTGAGCGAGTTCTACTGCCGCGTCGAAGGCCGCTGCGGCTTTCTTCGATTCGGCCTGCAGCGCCGCGACTTTCTCAGTCAGCGCCGCCACGGTCTCTTGCTCGACAAACTCGCGGAGCGCCGGATAGTAGACCGTGACTGGAAGATCGACGGGCCGAATCTCTAGCTTACCGCCCAAGATGGCCGGTACTCCGGGCGTGATGACGCGGTCTTTCTCGGGGCTGCGCTCGTTGCCGCGCGTGAAGAGATACGTCGGCGCGGCAGGGTCCTCGTCAAAGACGCGATCAAAGCCCTCCTTGAGCACGTCTTCTTTGGCAGTCCCTGCAGAATTGGTGACGCTGAGCGTAGCAGGCTTCCCCGGCGTGCGATCCGTTCGGACTCCGTACGACTCGAAGCAGGCGCGGAACTGGTAGTACTCTTCCTGCGTGATTGGATCGTACTTGTGATCGTGACAGCGGCAGCATTTGAACGTGACACCGAGGAACGCCATGCCGGTATATTCGACCGTGTCTTGTAGCCAGACATTGCGGTTGTAGACATAGAAATTCCGACCGAGGTAGCCGGTGGCGCGGTTCATCTCGTCGTTGGCCGGATCCAACTCATCAGCCGCCAGCATCTCGACGACCATTTGGTCGTAGCCTTTGTCGGCGTTGAGTGACTCGATTACCCAATCTCGCATTCGCCAGATATTTTTGCGGCTGTTTCGATGTTGATGGATGTCTCGCTTGCCGTACCAATCGCTATATCGCCAGATATCCATCCAGTGGCGGCCCCAGCGTTCGCCATAGCGAGGGCTGGCCAGCAATTGATCAACGACGCGCTCGTAGGACTCGGGTGAATGCTCTAGCACGAGCTGCTGCAATTCATCGCGCCCCGGCGGCAAGCCGATGAGATCAAAATACAGACGGCGGTAGAGCGTCGCGGGGTCAGCGGATGGCGCCGGCGCCACGCCGTGCGATTCGTGCTCGGCGGCCAGCAGCGCGTCGATTGGATTCTGCGCCCAAGCGGCGTTCTTGGGCGTGGGGAGCGCAGGACGCAACGGGCGTTGATACGACCAGTGAGATTTTGGGTCTGCCTGCGGGGTCTCGTCGGCCGGGTGTTTGAGACCTTCGTCGATCCAGCGGCGGACGAGCGCAACTTGCTTTTCGTCCAGCGGTTCGCCATCGCCGGCCGGTGGCATTTGGAAACCGGCTTCGCCCGTCATGGCGCCAACCAGCAAGCTGTCCTCGCTTTTTCCTGCGGTGGCGGCAGGGCCGCTTTCGCCCCCTTTGAGAATCGCCGCGGCTGTGTCGAGGCGCAGGCCCCCTTTTTGTCGCAGGCCGCCGTGGCAGGCGACACAGCGCGCAGCCAGTAGGGGTTTGATCTCGCGCTGGTAATCGACCGGCTCCACCGCGGCGGCGTTTGCCGTTAGCAATAGCGAGACTGCTCCCCAAAGAATTGCATAGCGCGAAATGCGAGGTGGGAACTTCATGCAGTCACCGGCGCCGAAGCAATTCTGGCGTGACACGCAGGCGGGTCGGTTGCCCAGGATAGCATTCCGCGCAGGCGATGTATACCTTGGGGACTCGCGCTGTGCGGGCCGGCAAGCTTGCCGAAACGGCGAATTCGCCACAACCGGCGGACGCAGCTCCTGCGCCGCGCGGCTTAATCAGACACGGTTCGAAACATCCAAGGACTTACAGCATGATTCGCGTCGGCATCGCCGGGATTGGCTTCATGGGCATGACCCATTACCTGGCGTATCCACAGTCTCGCGGAGCGCGGGTGACGGCAATTGCCGCGCGCGATCCGGTCAGGCGTTCCGGCGACTGGCGCGGCATCAAGGGGAACTTTGGCCCTCCCGGAACCAAGATGGACCTGAAAGGTGTGCGCGGATATGCCGACTGGCAAGAGTTGGTTGACGATCCCGATATCGACCTGATTGATATTTGCCTACCACCTGCCATGCACGCCGAGGTCGCCATTGCGGCGCTCAATGCCGGCAAGCACGTCTTCTGCGAAAAGCCGATCTCGCTGGATCTGGCAGACGCCACGCGGATGGTGCGGGCAGCGCAGCGGGCCGGAAAGCAACTGATGATCGGACACGTGCTGCCGTTCTTTCCGGAGTACGCCTTTGCGCGGCAGGCGATTACTGGCGGAAAGTACGGCAAGCTGCAGGGAGGGCACTTCAAGCGGATTATCTCTGACCCGTTGTGGCTGAAGGATTTCTACGATCCGAAGCGCGTTGGAGGTCCGGTCCTGGACCTTCACATCCATGACGCACATTTCATTCGGCTGGCTTGCGGCATGCCGCGCGCAGTCTTTAGCAGCGGCCGGATGCGCGGCGAAGTGGTTGAATTCGTCAACACGCAGTTCTTGTTCGAAGACGAGCGCATGGCCGTTACCGCAGCCAGCGGCGTGATTCATCAGCAAGGCCGACCGTTTACGCACGCCTTTGAGATCTACCTGGAGCGAGCAACCTTGCTGTACGACTCGGCCGTTTTGGATGGAAAGCCGGCGGTGTTGCAACCGTTGTGCGTGCTCGAGGCCAACGGGCGCGTAACGTATCCCAAGCTAAAACCTGTCGATGCTTTTGCGCTGGAACTGAGAGAAGTGGTTTCGGCGATTAAGTCGGGAACACCTTCGAGTTTGTTGTCGGGCGAGTTAGCTCGTGACGCGCTGGCCATCTGCCATCGCGAGACGGAGTCGGTCCGCAAAGGCGCGATGGTGAAGATCCCCAAAACAAGTTGAACGATTGGAGAGCGTAGATGACGGCGGAATTTCAGGATCGCGTGGCGCTAGTAACCGGAGGGTCGCGCGGGATCGGGCGCGCCACGGCGCTGCGCTTGGCGAGTGAAGGTTGCCACGTGGCGATCAGCTATGGATCGCGCTCCGGTCCTGCCGAAGAGACCGTGGCCGAGATCGAGCGGATGGGCCGGCGGGCCGTTGCGGAGCAGTGCAATGCAGGTTCACCGGATGACGTGGCGCGGCTGGTCGAACGAACGAAACGCGATCTTGGACCAATTGATTTTCTGGCCCATTGCGGCGCGATCAGCAACCTGGCGGACCACACGACGCTGGATTATGACCTGTGGCGCGAGATGATCGACGTCAATCTTACCGGCGCCTATCTGGCCGTGTTTGCCGTGAAGGATTCGATGATCGCCCGCGAGTTCGGCCGGATCGTCACGGTCTCATCGATCGCCGCGCTTTTGCCGCGAAAGAACCAAATCCACTACGCCACCGCCAAGGCGGGCGTAATGGCGTTCACGCGCTGTTGCGCCGAGGCGTTCGCGCCGCACAACGTCCGGGTGAACTGCGTGACGCCGGGACTCGTCGAGACCGAGATGGCCGAGGTCCTGTCCTCAGAGCGGAGATCGCAGATCATCGCCGACACACCGATGCAACGCATTGGCCGGCCGGAAGAGTTGGCCTCGGTAATTCGCTTCTTGCTCAGCGACGAGTCGAGCTACATGACGGGGCAGACCGTAGTGGCGTCGGGCGGGCGTTTGATGCTGAGCTAGCCGTGCGAGGTCACTCCCAGTTCAACGGACTGCCAATAAAAAAGCTCGCGAGAAGAATCGCGCTCAGAGCGATTCGTCCCGCGAGCTTAGGTTATTCAGATCGTTGAGTGTCGCCGTTTAACGCTTGATCAACTGACGCCGTGCCGCTTCGACCGCTGCTTCGAGCGCGGGGTCTTGTGGATCGGCAACCGCCTGTTGACTGCCGTTGATGTCGACTACCGGCTTCGCAACCGTCTGCACCGGCAGGTCAGGGGTGACGCCGATTCCGCTGTACGGTTGATTCAGCGGCGAGAGGAACTTGGCCGTGGTTAACCGCAGGCCGGAGTTGCCAATGGCCAGCGGGAAGATGCCTTGGACCGAACCCTTGCCGTAGCTGCGGGCCCCGACGATCACGCCGCGGTGATGATCCCGAATGGCGCCGGCAAAAATCTCGCTGGCACTCGCGCTGTCGCCGTCGATCAGCACCACCAGCGGGATCCGCCACGTCCCTTGCGGGCGGGCCGTGTATTTGTAGTCTTCTTGCGGTCCGCGGCCACGGGTCGAGACGATCACGCCGTTTTCGACGAACCGATCAACAACTTCCACACTTACGCCCAGCAATCCACCAGGGTTGCCGCGGAGGTCGATGATCAGGCCCTTCATGCCGAGGGAGTTCAATCGCCACAGTTCTGTATCGAGATCGCGGGCCGTGGTCTTCTGGAAGCAGGTCAGCCGCATGTAAGCGACGCCTGCGTCCTTGTCGACGATGCGACCGCTATCAATGCTGGGGACGTCGACCTGTTCGCGGCGAATTCGCAGGCGGCGGGTCTTGCCGTCGGTTCCGAGCAGTGAGACCTCGACCACGGTCCCTTCCTTGCCTTGCAGCAAGTTCGCAGCCTGGTCCGTGGTCATGTCCGCGGTCGTGTGATTGTCTACGGCCACGATTCGGTCGCCGGCCAGAATTCCGGCCTTCTCCGCCGGGCTGCCGGTGATTGTCTTAACAATCAACAGCGAGCCATCGCTGGCTTTCAGTTCAATGCCGAGCCCGACAAAGTTGCCTTCGATCTGCGAATAGACTTCGTTCAACTGATCGGCGGTCAGAAAGGTGGAATAAGGATCCAGCCCGCTGGTGGCTCCGCAGGTGAACTCCAAGACCGAGGTGGTGCTGCTCAGTCCAAGTCGATCGTTGCCCATGCGAGCGATATACGCGACGGCGTCGCGAGCATGATGGCGGCTGGCAATCTGCCAGGCGGCAACGTGCTGCGTGACTTCGCGGCTGAAGCTTTCAATCTGCGATTGCGATACGTTGGACAGGTTGTATTCGGCAAACACCGGATCGGCGAGCGCCACCAGGTAGGCCTTGGTGCTGTAGTCGATCAGGCCCTTCCAGTTGGGCGTGTCGACATAATGCGATTGCACTTTCAGAAGGACTTCGCCATAGAGATCCAGCGCGTCGCGCTCTGGCATCTTGGTGAGCGACTTCTTGAAGCTGTTGTCGTTGTAACGGCGGCCCAGGTCGTAATGAATCCGGGCGAGCTGCAAACGCTCTTGGATTGCCGGATCACGCGGAAAACGACGGAGCGTGTCTTCGTACAACGTCAGGGCCTCGCCCCAACGACGCTCGGACTCCAGCGTCTGGCCCTGCGCGATCGACTGCTTGATATCCACAGTCGGGGTATCACTAGGAAGCGTCAATCCGCCAGAGCTATCACTGGCTGGAGCCTGGGTGCTGGGCTGCTGCACGAACGAGACTTGCGCGCGAGTGAACGCCGGCGCAATCGACAGCAAGACACCGCACAACAGGAGAGACAAAGCGAGCGACACCCTACGTTGCATTTTCAATTCCTGAAATGTGCCAGCGGCTTCTGGTGGGGACCTCTGAGCGTCGCCCGCAAACGCGGAACAACCGTCCAGAGATAGAGAGATGCGGGACACAGGAGCGGGTAATGAGCAAGCTGTCGGTTGTAGGACCCCACTACGCATGACGGGGCCTATGGCCAAATTCAATATAGGACGTGTTTCCACGGTTGTCCAAAAACTTTGAGAACGAACGATCGTCTTCATCGTTGCACGTAGGATATTCACGGGGCCTCGCTTCGCGTCGCATCAACCAGCACCGAATTACCCACAATAGGGCGTGGGCCGGTTGATCTTGGACGCGCGACCGTCGCGAAAGCGCCGCCGGCGCGGGGGGCGCGCGGCACAGTTCGCATCCCGAGATTTACCGGCACAACCGGTCCTGAATCCGCGGGGCGCCGCTAGGGCCTGATGGAGCGCTGAGCGGCGCAAACGTTCGCGTCGGGTGTGCGCACAGCCGTGTGCCCTGTGTCGTGGTGGCGAGAGCGTCTCAGCCGCCACGGTCCTCAGCCGAATTGTCGTAGAGAAATGTGGATTAGTGACCCAGTGGTCCGCCAATACCCCATCCTGTTAATCCCAGCCCCGTCGGCTCCGCCGCCTCGCAAGTCAGCGGGCAGCGTTCGATCTCCTGTCTTAACTCCGCCGCGATAAAAAACGACCCGGCCACGCACAGTAGATCCGCCGGCGTCAGCAAACTTCTCGCAACTTGCCAGGCTTCGGCCGGCGTCTCGCAAGAGCGGCAATTTCCGCCGCCGAACTCGTCCGCCAGTCGTCTCAGTTCTACGACGGGGAGCCCTCGAGGGTTCTTCTCAAATCGCGTTAAGAGAACTTCATCAAATCGCGGCAAGGCAAGTTCCAGCATGCCGCGAATATCTTTGTCTCGCGCGCTGGCAAAAATCAGGATTCGTCGGCGCGGCCCAAAGCTGGTATCGAGCGTTGCCAATAGTGCCGCGATCGAAGCCACGTTGTGCGCCGCGTCGATCACGATCGTCGGCCTGCGCGAGATCACTTCCACTCTGGCCGGAGTGCGCGCAGTTGCAAGCGCTGCGCGCACGGCGGCGACCGGGATTTCCCAGCCTGCGTTGCGGAGGGTCTCGATCGTTGCCAGCGCCACCGCTGCGTTTGTGCCTTGATGCGCGCCGAGCATACCGAGACGCACGCCTTGCAGCGCGGGCGCGCCGTTCTGAAAATAATCGAGCTCGCCGAGGGTTTCCGCTCGATCGAAATCCGTTGGCGGTGTGTATTCAAAATGAAAATCGCGGCCGGCTTGGATCAACGGACTGCCGCGCTCTTGGCAGATTTGCTCAATGACGGTTTGCGGCTCCGCGGCAAGCACGCCACTGACCAGTGGCACGCCGGGCTTGATAATGCCCCCTTTTTCCGCGGCAATCAGCGCAAGCGTGCCGCCCAATTGCCGCTGATGATCGAGACTGATGCTGGTGATGACGGTGACTTCGGGGTGGCACACGTTCGTCGAATCGAGCCGCCCTCCCATGCCGACTTCCAGCACGGCGGCCGCTGCGTCGCAATCGACAAAATGCAACAGCGCCATGGCAGTCGTCAGTTCGAAGTAGGTGGGCCCCACTTCACCTGGCCGCGCGGAGGCTGCGATATCCATGGCGTCCGTTGCGTCGCGCAGGCGATCGACGAGCGACACCAATTCCGTCGGCGTGCAATTACAGCCGTCGACGGCGATCCGCTCTTCCAAGTCGATCAAATGGGGTGAGGTGAATAAACCAGTGCGAATGCCGGCGGCCGTCAGTACGGCGGCAATCATCGTGGATGTAGAGCCCTTCCCTTTCGTGCCGGCGACGTGGATGATCTTCAATCGTCGCTCAGGATTTCCGAGTCGCGCAAGCAGATCTCGCATGCGTTCCAGCGGAAAGTCCGCGGCGCCGTAAGTCTCGGCGGCCGCGCGCTCGTAATTGATGCGACCGTACAAGAAGGCCAGTGCTCGATCGTATTCGGTCGAAATCACGCGGCGTTCCTTTGGGCGGCGTATCTTGGACTGGCAGATCGCACGCGCCAGCGCATCTTGGCCGGCCCCCAGTCGCCCAGGGAAACAGTCGACCAGGGAGTCAATGACCCGGGGAAATATGCCGGAATCGATACTTCACGGCCTGTTCGCAGTGTAATCGCTTTTTTGGCCCCTGTCTGCCGACCGAATGCTCGGCCAAGTAGACGGCGCGACAGAACGAACCTAGCGCATGCGGGAGGGCCGAAACGGCGCGGGACCGTTCCGACCCTGGTGTGTGGGGAGTTTGGCGGGATGTGAGGAGTGATTCAGACTCTTACCCCCCTGCAGACGCCGTTCGAGCGGCCTGCGGAGAGTTCGAGATTTTTTCTATCCTTGATTCAACGCGTCTGCATCAGCCAGACTTCAGGCGTGCAGCAGCGAGTCGCACCGAACGGACTGACAGAGCTGGCGGAATTCGCCCATGTCGCGCTGTAACGTGCGGGCCAGGTATTGCTCCGTGGCGCCCGACGACGACTGCCACTGGTCATAGCAATCGTGGAGGCGTTCGTGGAGTTCGGTCATCCGGAACAGTTTTGCTTGTCGGTCCATCAGTATCGCTCCGTTTTGGTCGAGCGTCAGAGCTCAACAGGTTTCGATTGCGATACAAAGCATCTGGCGTGCCGAACGCGTCGCCAGGCGATTAGGGAATTGCGGATTCTATGCCGCAAAACCAATGGCATTAGAGGCTTAAATTCGATTGGACTGTGCCAGAATGATGGCAAAAACGTCCGGCGCTATCCGGTCGTGAAAAAGAAGAATTGGGGATTGCGCTTGTAAAAGCGACAACCAGCCCCGGGCGCGCATCGCGGCTCACGCTTGAAATTCAGATGTCCGCGAACCGCCACCCCAGCCGAATTGCTATTCAGCTCCGTTGCTTTTCAGCCCAATGGCTATTCAGCAACATATGGCAGCAGGGCCATGAAGCGGGCGCGTTTGACAGCCCGAGTGACCGCGTGCTGGCTGGCCGCGGTGCAACCGCTCTTGCGGCGCCCGATCAGTTTGCCCTGCCGGCTAGTCAATTTGGACAGCAGTTCCAGGTCCTTGTAATCGACGAACATCGGCCGGGGCCGCTTGCCATCGACAAAGACGGGGTCTTTCTTCTTCGCGCGGTTGGTGACTTTAGAACGCTTTTTGGGGACGAACTTTCCCATGCGGATAGATCCAGGTAGCGTGGTTTGCGGTTGGCTTTGAGGCCGGAAATTGCCGAATTCGACCCTCTGCATGGCAGCATGCCCTACTTTGGGGCCGCCTCACAGCCTCGTGCCGAAGTCCGTAAGATACCCACTCGACCGCCGGAGGTCAAAAGGGGGTTTCGCGGTTTTCCTGAAGGGTGTTTTGGCCTGCTTCGTTCGTGAGATCCGCAATGGACCCGCCGACGCAAATTGCGCCGCTTGACAAAGTAGGTAAATAGCCCCTAATTACAGAGGCGTCTCGCCCATTCCGCCGCATCCACTGCCCCGCTCTCCCCGCATCCACAGGTAGCGACCGACCATGCCCTGCCAGCTTTTACCTGCAAGAATCGTCTCGACCGAGCCCCAGGCCCCAGCCGAGGACGCTTCATGGCTTGTGGCGGACGAGGAATCGCCGGCTCGCGAACAGGGGGAAGAGTCCACGGAAGAAGAACTGGAAGACGAAGATTTCGACGATGACTTCGACGATGACTTCGAAGATGAACTCGATGACGAGTTCGACGGAGACGAAGCCGAGTTCGACGAAAATCTAGAAACCGAAGCCGAAGGCGAGTTTGAGGAAGAGCCGGAAGACGACTTCTAGGCCCCTCTGTTAGGCTTCGCGACCCGCACAGTCAGCCGCAATAAAACCCATAAGCGATCCGCGCGTGCCCTTCGCGCAGGATCGCTTTTTTCATGGACTCAGGCGGCGCCTCCCAGGCTCTTGTCGGAATCCTTGATCACAAACCGCGCCTTGAGGCGCGCGACGCCGCTGGCCAGCCCAGCGAGTTCGACCGAGCGCAGCACCTCAGCAAAATCCTTGTACGCCGCCGGCGCTTCGTCGATTGGGTATTGCCGGCAATTGCTCAGGATGTCGCACGCTTCGAATTCGGCATCGATCGTCTTCTGGTCGAGCTGGCGCGCCGCCGCCTTGCGCCCCATGGCGCGTCCGGCGCCGTGGTTCACGCTGTAGCAGCTCTTGGCCGCGCCAGGGTCGGCCACCATTACGACGGACCCATCGCGCGGATTGCCCGGCAACAGGATCGGGTGTCCTGTCTCAACGTACGGCGTTCCTGCGAGCGCAAAGTGGCCGGCCGGAAACGCGCGCGTCGCTCCTTTGCGGTGGACCCAGCACTGCTGGTTGTTGACAGTTTCCTGTCGCGCGATGTTGTGGCTGATGAAGTAGACCAGTTCCCCCTTCACGCCCGGCAGGACTTCCTGAAACGCTTCGAGTACCAGCGCATTGATCAATAGGTGGTTGACCGTGGCGAAGTTTGCCCCCAGCGCCATGTCGTCCAAGTAGGCGTCGGCCTCGGGCGTGCCGAGCGGCGCGTAGACCAGCTCGCGATCGCCGCCTGGCAGTGGAATATCCCAGTTGGTGAACTTGTTTTGCAGCGCGCGGAACTGCCCCGTCGCCAGGTTGTGACCGAAACCGCGCGAGCCACAGTGCGACAGAAACGCCACGCAGTTGTCGCGCAGCCCAAATACTTCAGCGGCGCGCCGCGCGCGCTCGCCCGGCATCAGGCTGACGACTTCGCACTCGCCAAAATGGTTACCTCCGCCGTAGCTGCCAAGCTGCCGGACCTTATCCGCGAAACGCTCTTGCATGCCAGCGCGCAGCACAACATCCAAACGGCTTTCGAGCGATCCGGCGGTGTTGTCATGACCCACATGGCTGGCGTCTTCGCAGCGCTCGGCCCAATGCGTCGGGATACCGATGGCCTCGCACACAGCACGCGAAGCCCCTTCGATCACCGCCTGCCGACCGAGTTCTTCAGTGATCTTCCATGCCTTGCGCACAGAACGCTGCCCACGCCCGGCGCCAGTCGGCGTGCGATCCGTGATGGACGTGATCAGCGCGCGGCGCAGCGGGCGGTCGTCGACTTCCGACCCTGACAGGTCGAGTTGCAGCAGGCTCATCGAGCACTTGATGTCGACCCCTACCGGTCCAGGATAGATGTGCGTCGGCGATACCAACACGCTACCTACGGGCGCGCCGTAACCGGCGTGCGCGTCTGGGTTGAGGATTAGATCCGTCACGCCCGGCGCCCCGCGAGAATTGAGTGCCTGCTGCAAGCACATGGCGTCGAAGCCATTGCGTATGGTCTCAGTTCCGATCACCGTGATCGGCCGAGAATGTGTGTCGCGCGCAGGCAAGAAGCCGGTCGCTTCATCGGTTGAATGGATCGTCGGCTTCGGCGTTTCTTCGTACATGCTAGCGCTCGATTCGTTCGCAGACAGCGCAGCCGCGGCGGACGATTCGTTCGCCCCCCGCGGCTGCCTTGGTATCCGTATCTAGATCCTACCGGACACCCGTGGGCAAGCCGTGGTTCACAGCCGCTGGCCCACGCAGGAAGCGGATCTCCAAGATTTGGCGGCGCCTGACGAATAGGAATGCAGGGGCAACTAACCTGGCGCTGTTTGCCGAGAGCGACTGATGATAATTTTCTTAATTTGGGTAGCACTGCTGATCTTCTGCTGGCCGCTGGCGCTGGCCGTGCTACTGATCTATCCCTTGGTTTGGACGGTGCTACTCCCCTTCCGTCTGATTGGCCTGACGTTCGATGCGCTCTTCGAGACGCTGCGCGCCGTGCTGCTGTTGCCAGCGCGAATTGCCCGCCGACTGGCCTAACAGGCCGTGGAATTCTTCCCCAGGCTGCTAGTTGCTCGAGCCGACCAGGCGTTTGTGCAGAATGTCGAGATGATGCCTAGTGTGCCCGAAGATTATATGGGCCATTGCGCGGGTGGTCGTGGGGTGGTTCAGCACGACGCCGCGCCGCGTCCAGGCGTCGGACTGCAAATGTCGGAACAGGGCCAAGTGAGACCGGCGGACGACGTCGAACTCGTCGAGTAATTCGGCAAAAGGGTAGGCGTCAAACTGGGCGGCCTGCATGAACGCCATTTCGTCGAACGAGGGCAAAGGCGCCTCGCCGCCTCGCGCGATCCAAAGGGCGCGATGCCCGAAGACTCGCTCGCAATCTGTGATATGCCCGACCACTTCCTTGACGCTCCAGGTGTAGGGGGCGTGCTTGGCAAACGATTCTTGCTCGGAGATTTCGCGGAGCAGGCCCAGCAATTCCTCACGCTGAGTCTCGAGTGCTCGGAGCACGTCGCCGGTTGACTTCTGCACATAGTTCGCGAACGGGGGCGCGTATTCCGTCGCGTCAGGCTGCGCAAGGGTGGGATCTTCCATGGCGTGGACCTTTCGAGCGGCCGATACGCGGATTGTGTGACGCGAGTTCCCAATCCTATTGTGTTTCTTGTGCGCCGGTCAATAATCGGCCGTATGAAACTCATCAGAATCATCCACAGCACAGAGTATTACTACCGCGTCCCGGTCACGTTTGGCCCTCATCGCGCCATGCTCAGACCGCGCGAGGGCCACGACCTGCACATTGTCGCTTCACGCCTGGAGATCGAGCCGCACGGCAGTGTACGCTGGCTGCGAGACATCTACGGAAACTCGATTGCCGTCATCACCTTCGACGAGCCGGCCAAGAAGCTACGAGTTTATAGCGAGGTGGATGTCGACCTGTTTGAGGATGCTGCGGTGGATTGCCTGGTGGACCCCGCCGCCCAGCACTATCCGTTTCAATACGCAGCGCAGGAACAGGTCGAGATCGTCACGTATCGGTTGCCAAGCTACCCACACGATGGACCGGCCGTGCAAGCGTGGCTGTTGGACCTCTACAAGCCGGGGCAACTGGTCAACACGCTGGACCTGCTCGGCCAACTCAACACGCGGATTTTTGACTCCTTCCAATACAACGCGCGCGAAGAGCATGGTGTGCAGCTGCCTTGCCAGACGTTGGCCTGGCAAAGTGGCACCTGTCGCGATTACGCCGTGTTCATGATGGAAGCGGCGCGGCATTGGGGCTTCGCCTCGCGGTTTGTCACCGGCTACATTCAAATGGCCGAGGGTCAGCACGGCGCCACGCACGCCTGGACAGAGATCTATCTCCCTGGCGCCGGCTGGCGCGGATACGATCCCACGAACAACAAGCTCGCCGGTCCGGAGCATGTCTCAGTCGGTGTCGCCCGCGAGCAAGATAAGGCGCTCCCACTGGCCGGATCTTGGGCCGGCCCCGGCGACGCGTTCGAGCGGATGGACGTCTCCGTGCAAGTTGTAGCGCAATAGCGTGTTCAGCACTGGCGCGCTCAAAAGATCAATTGCGCTCGCACTCCAAGGACCAGCGCCGGATCAATGCTCGAAAGCGACGGAATGATCACTTGCAGATCGGGCGTCAATCGCACGGCGGGCGTTGCCTGGTAGTTGTAGTAGAGTTCCACGCCCTGCCCGTCGCCGATCGGGCCAAACTGGTTGGTGATTCGCGGGCCCATCAATCGACTGGTTCCGGCGTAATACCAGCCGACGCCAAACGTATCCGCCGGACGCGCGGACCACGGACTGGAGCCGCCGATTCCGCAGCTCAGGAACCAGGCCATGGGGCTCGTATTCTGGTCCGCAATTCCTGCCCGGGCGAATGTTCCCCAGCCACGCGTTTCATCCTCGGGGTCAACCACAAGATATTGATCGGAGTTCCAGAATAGACACCAAGACCCGCGCGTCGTGGGAATCGCAACATCCGGGTAGGGAATATAGGCCTCGCGGATCGAAGTATAGGTCTGGTTGTTCCAGGTCCCTCCCAAGAGTTGATGCCCCGGCATGTCGAAGAATTGCGTTGGCAATCTCAGGCTGGCTGATATTAGCGGTCCATCGCTAAACAACTCTCGGAATCCGCTGGTATTACTGGTGTCCGTGGAATTCAACACGGTGAACGTAAAGATTGGCGACTTGTCACGCAGCACCACGAAGCCGGCGCCGAGTGTCGAATACGGGACCGTTGCTCCGACAATCGGATTGAAGACAAACGCCATGTTCGAGAACTGCGTCTTGCCGCGACCGTGCGCAAAAGCGTTTAGGTCGCCATCTAGCGTGTCCATCTTGCCGGCGAAGATCGCGAACGAATCACTGAGCGACTGCGTAAGCAAGACGTTGGTCAGGTAAAGCCGATCGCTCTCGAAGACAGGCAGGTCCGCCGTTAAAGTTGGCGAGATAAAACAGCCCACGTCGTTGACCACGGTTTGCCCAAACCGGTGCTCTGCGCGAAGTTTGAGCGAAAGACCTTCCTTGACGCCAAGCTTGTCGCCATCCAGCAGTAGGATGTAATCGCCATGTCCAGCGTAAAGGGCTCTACGCCGAACGCCTCCGGCCGCGTTGCCGAAGAAGAAGCTGGTGTTATCGGCCAGCAGCCTAACGCCCCCCTCGTCCAGACGACTACGCGCGCCCAGCCAGTCCCCTGTTAGTTGTGGCGCCGTGCAGAAACAAGATTCTTCCACGCATGCGGCCTCCTCTGCGTGTGCGCGCGAAGGTAAAGCCAGCAGCCACCCCAGCAGCGCTAAGGCAAACTGCCAGCGTAGGGCCCAGCATGAAAGCGACCCGCTCGATCGCTGTCGCATGAATGGCAACTGCGGATGCCCAATTAAGAAAGGAGAAACGAGATGCGTTCTCGATTCGTCGGCAGTCGCAACTTGCGGACGTTGATAAAAAAAGCCAGTCAGGATCGCCAGTCATGGGGAACGCAACCTGGGCGAACTTTGAGTTCGCTAGCAATGCTCGCACGTCGCAGAAGTGGTTGCAGAACTACCTGAATTGTCGACCATTAAGAAGTCGAGCCCGCGCTCTCAAAAAGAGCATCCAGCGCCGCCAGCATCTTGGTCCAGCCCCCTTCAACTCGACTGGCAAAGTCGGCCCACTTCGGCTCCAGCTCGTGCACTAGCGTGAGTACTGAGCGGGTTCCGTCCGCAGACTTTGCCGGGTCGATGGTGATGCTCACGCGAGAAGTCTCAGGCAGGTTCTCGGCAATGCCCCAGGTGAAGACCAGCCGTCGCGGACGATCGATCTCCAAGTAGTTACCAACGTGATCGATCTCCTGCCCTCGCCGACGAACCAGAAACGAGAATGCTCCTCCCACTCGCGCATCGACGGCAATCCGCAGGATCTCTTCCTCGCGCAGCGCAGGACCAAACATCCAGCGGCCGATCAGCACCGGGTCCAGCCAGGCGTCGAAGACGCGCTCCGGCGAACTGCGGAGTTTATGTTCGACGCGGACGACGAGGGGGGATTCTTCGCTCATCGCTTTCGCTTGGATTTGCGGGTGGTTTCTGGTTTGTCGAGTTCACGCTCTAACGCTTCGAGACGCGCGGTCCAGAATTTTCGGATGCCGCGCAGCCAATCATCGAGCTCCGAGAAACCTACGGGGTCGAGTTCGTAGATCCGGCTCTGCGCTTCGGCGCGGACGCGGACCAGCCGCGCTTCGCGCAGAACTCTTAGATGTTGCGAAATAGCCGGAGCGCTGATCGCAAACTTGTCGACGATGGCGCCGGCCGGACGTTCGCCGTGCGAGAGAAGTTCGACGATTTTCCGCCGAGTAGGATCCGCCAATGCGACCAATGTCTCCATGCGGTTCAAAATAAATGCGGTCGTTAATTAAGTCAAGGCTTAATAAAAGTTGGCCGCTACTCACTCTGCAAGCTGGCGACCTAGACGCGCCCGCGGCTTCCTCGTTTAATGCGGTTTGCAGCAATGCTAGTTGGAACGGACGCAATTAGATGTTGTCAGAGGATATTATGAGCGACGTTACTCGCCGAGGTTTCATCGGCGCCGCGGCGACCGGATTTGTCGCGATCACCACCACGGAGGCCGCGACCATGGACCCTTTCAAAAACAACGTGCCAGATCCGGTCCTCTCAGGTCCCGAGCTTCCCACCTTCAAGTTCGAACTGGAGAAATCCAAAGGGCGCGTTGATGGCGGCAGCTTCGGCAAAGAGGCCACAGTCGAACAATTGCCAATCTCGAAAGGGATAGCCGGCGTCTCGATGCGGCTCGAGCCTGGCGTAGCGCGCGAATTGCACTGGCACGCCACGGCGGCCGAGTGGGCCTTTGTGATCGAGGGCCGCTGCCGGATCACGCTTGTCGATCCGGAAGGACGTTCGCAGACTTCCGATTTCGATCCCGGCGATATCTGGTACTTTCCGCGCGGTTACGGCCATTCGATCGAATGCCTTGGGGACAAGCCGTGCCACTTCATTCTGATTTTCGACAACGGGTATTTCTCGGAGTTTGGCACATTCAGCATCACGGACTGGCTGGGGCACGCACCGAAGGCACTGCTGGCCAAAAACTTTGGCCTGCCCGAATCCACGTTCGACGGTTTCCCCAAAGGCGAGGTTTACTTCACGCACGGTCCAATTCCGCCCGAGACGCCGCAACCGCCACTGCAAGGTCAACTAACTTCGCCGCCAAACAACCATCGCTATCGCATGTTGGCGCAGGAACCCCATTCCGTGCACGCCGGCGGGCGGGAATGGCGTGTCAGCCAGGCGGAGTTTCCGGCTTCCGAAACCTTCACGGGCGTGGTACTCGATCTCTCGCCCGGTGGCCTGCGAGAATTGCACTGGCATCCCAACGCGGATGAGTGGCAATATCTGATCTCCGGGCAAGTCAGTGTCACGATGTTTGGCTCGCACGGCCGCTTCCGGACCGAGACGCTCAACGCCGGCGACGTGGGCTACATCCCGCAAGGCTACGGCCATTCGATTGAGAACATTGGCGATAAAACGGCGCGCGTGCTGATTGCCTTCAATTCAGGCCATTACGAGGCGATTGATCTCTCGCAATGGATTGCTAGCAACCCGGCCTACTTGCTAGCGGATCACTTTCGCAAGCCGGCAGCGCTGTTCGAGAAGTTCCCGAAGGACGACGTTTTTGTCGCTCCGGTCGAAACGCCCCCGGCGGTCAAACGCCTTGGGAGCTAGTCGCCCAGCGTTGACTTTGTACGATGTGCTGGTTTGCAGGCGATGGATTCCTGCCGCCACGATACGGTAAATTTCAGTCTTTGAGTTAAGGATCGTGATGTCATCATTTCTGATTGCTGGAGTCGTATTTGCCTGTACGTTTGGCGGTGCAGTGCTGGGTATGGTCCTTCGCAGGACATTGCCAGACGCCCATTTGAGTAACGACTCCAAGGAAGTAGTTAAAGTCGCCACCGGGCTGGTCGCAACAATGGCGGCGCTCGTACTGGGGCTGTTGGTCGCCTCGGCCAAGTCAGCGTTCGACGCTCAAAAAGATGGCTTCCAGCAGATGGCGACCAACCTCGTGTTGCTCGACCGGACGCTGGCCCACTATGGCCCAAAGGCCGCCAACGTGCGCAAGGTCCTGCGCGAAACCACCACAGCCGCAGTCGATCAACTCTGGCCGACCGATGGATCGGTGTCGTCCGGATTTGGCGACAAGAAAATCACCAGGCGCGGCGAAGTGCTCTACAACGAACTCCGATCGCTCAAGCCGGACGACGATGCTCAGCGATCAGCATCTTCCGAGGCGCTGTCGATTGGCGCCGAACTGGCCCGCACCCGATGGCAGCTTAGCCAACAGCAGGATGGCAGCAACGCGGCGCCATTTTTGGTCGTGTTGATTTTTTGGCTGGGCGTGATCTTCTTGAGCTTTGGACTTTTTTCGCCGATCAACTCGACGACGATCACCGCCCTGCTCGTCTGCTCGCTGTCCGTAGCAGGCGCGATTTTGTTGATCGTCGATATGGATCAGCCGTTCGATGGCCTGATCCGCGTCTCAGGCGCGCCGCTGCGCTACGCGCTGGAGCAACTTGGACAGTAGCCGCCAGTAACAAGATTCGGGGCGCTACTCAGCGTCGACGATGCCCTGATACTCGGCAAAGTCCTGCGCGCGTTTGATTTGCCACAGGCGCTGTTCGAGGAGGTCGACTAGCGCGATCAAATGATCGACCGCCTTGTCTCTGATCTCTTCGAAGCTATCGCTTGCATGAATCGCGGCAACATCGGTGGGCTTCTGATCCGAGATACTTGCGTCTTGCGGCCCCACGACGAAATAGAAGCTGGCAGACTGTGCCGCAAACGCCGGTTCGACTGCCGGGGCGAGACCATTCAGCACGGGGCTCTTTGCTTGGGACTTTGCTTTCGAACCCCCGGATTTGCGCGATACGGACTGTAGCGCAATTGGCTTGGATGACGTGGACTTCGCCACGGGCGTCTTGCCAGACGCGGCTTTTGCTCCGGCGCTCTTTGCTGGAGTTGGTTTCGCAGCGGCGGACTTTACTGGGGCTGCCTTCCCAGCGCCCGATTTCGCCGGCGCAGATTTGGCCGCGGAAGTTTTGGCTGCGGTGGGTTTTTTTTCCGCCGAAGCGGCTTTGACCTTCGACTTCTTCTGCGCCATGGGGGTTGGCTCCTCGCGCGATCGGGGCAACAAAACTGTCAGACGCCAGCAAGAGTTTACCTCAAATGTGGACGGTCGCAGCCTGCCGGAGCCGTGAATTCAACCCATTTTTCCGCGCCGTCGCTCAGGCCTTGCCCAGCCGTCCGCCGCAGTGGATAACAGCGGCTTCTCCAGTTAGACGCTTCTCTTGTAAAGGAATTTCGATGGGAGATTGGCTCGAAGAAGGCAAGGCGGCGCCGGATTTCACCCTGGCCGCCGACGATGGCAAGAAGGTCAAGCTCAAGGACCTCCGCGGCCAGCCCGTGGTGCTGTATTTCTACCCTCGCGACGATACGCCGGGTTGCACCAAGGAGGCGTGTGCGTTTCGGGACCGGCAGCGCGATTTGAAAAAGCTAGGCGCCCACGTGCTGGGGGTCAGCACCGATGACGTCGCCAGCCATCAGAAATTTCGCGACAAGTTCCAGCTCAACTTTCCGCTACTAGCCGATGTCGACCGCAAGGTGGTCGAAGCCTATGGAGCCTGGCGCGAGAAGAACATGTACGGCAAAAAGTCGATGGGCGTGCAGCGCTCCACCTACTTGATCGACGCCGAAGGCAAGATCCGCAAGATCTGGAAAAAAGTATCCGTCGACGGCCACGATGAAAAAGTGATCGAAGAGTTGAAGAAACTAGCAGCCGAAAAGTAAACGCCGCGCGGAGCTTGGCGGTGCGCTGAAGTGGTTGCTAGATCACGCGGCAGATAAAGCACTTCAGGTATTCACTCTCCAAGCAAGTGGCGCTCACCGGGTGATCCGGCGCGGCGCCGCGCTGCTCTAGCACCTGAATTTCTCGGCCGGTTTGTTGGGCCACGCCCGAGAGCATGTGCAAAAAGTCCTCGCGCGTCACGCTGCCTGAGCAACTGCAGGTGACTAGCGTTCCGCCCGGCGGAATCAGCGTCACTGCCTGGCGATTGATGCGGTGATACGCCCGCAGCGCTTCGTCCAACGACCGTCGAGTGCGGGTGAACTTGGGAGGGTCCAGGATTACCGTATCGAACTTTTCTCGCTGGGAGACCAGAGCGTCGAGCGCCTCGAACCCATCTCCGACTTCGAACTGCGCGTTGGTGACCGAGTTCATCTCCGCGCCAGCGCGGGCAACGGCGATCGCCTTTTGACTGGTGTCCACGCCCAGCACTTCGCTCGCGCCACCCACCTTGCCTGCGGTCAGACTGAATCCGCCGGTGTAGCAAAACATGTCGAGCACGCGGCCACCGCGAACGTAGTTGGCCACGGCGCGGCGATTCTCACGTTGATCGAGATAGAAGCCCGTCTTCTGACCGACGGCCAGTTCCACGCCGTAGCGTAGCCCATGCTCTTCGATGAAGACGGGCCCGCTGGGCAACTCCCCCCAGGAAGATTCTGTTTCAGCGGTCATGCCCTCAAGCTTGGCCATCGCGCGGTCTGCTCGCACGAGGATCCCTCGGGCGCCGCTGGCCTCGGCCAAGATTGGCAGCAGTTCCGCCACGCGGGATTGCATGGCGAGCGCCGTAAGTTGCACGACCAGGTAGTGACCATAGCGATCGACAACCAGGCCGCTGAGTCCGTCGGCCTCGCTATAGATCAACCGCGCCGCGCCACCCGGTTTGTCGTAGTTGATTTTTTGTCGAAGCTGAACGGCCCGTTGGATGCGTTCCGTCCAAAACGGAGTGTCCAGCGGCTGGCCCGCTTCCCAGGTGTAGAGACGGACTCGAATCCGGCTGTGTGGGTTGAAGAGCCCACGGCCGACGAACTTGCCGTTGTGGCTCATCAGATCGACGATGGCCCCTTCGACGGGCGTTCCCTGCACGCGGTCGACGGCGGAATCGAGCACCCATGGGTGCCGACCATAAAAGGGGCGCGCCTTCTTGGGCTTCAAAATCACTTGGGCCGCGGCCAGGCCGGGCTGAACTTGCATCTCGGACGACATGGCGCAGGGGGCCTGACTGAAAAAAATTGCGGGGCGAGAGGAGCAAAAAGCGCCTGACACAAGTTTATGAGACAGCCCCCCCGGGCACAACGGACCGCACGGGCGGCCAGCGGGATACTACGAGGGGTAATTGAGCGAAATCTAGCATTCGGCGCGATGGCCTCAGGTGTTATCGCGATGCGAATGGGGGATGCTCAAGCGCCCATATCGCGAAGTGACGCAATCGCCGCCATCGTTTCCAGATAGGCGGTTGAGTGCGAGGCTTCGGAGCCGCGGCGCAGATCTTTGAGCAGGTTGCCTACCAGCTCGCGCTCCAGCCATTCAGACAACCATGCAGCGCGCGATTCGGCGTAGCGCGCTTGCAGACTGCGGAAAAGTCGCGCGGCCGCCTGGCCCACGCCTTCGCTCGTGGCGCTGACCACGGCCTCGCCTCCGACAGTAAAGCTGCCGGCGATGGCTGCCTCGGCGGCCAGATTGCTGGCTCCGTGGCTGGCGATTTGCACGACCGTCTGGCCGACCAGGTCGCTGCCGATAAACGTGCCAGTGACGAGCAAGCCCACGGTGATGGCCGGACGCGCGATTGCCGCGGCGTGATCGAGCGAACGCAGAAACGAAATCGCGCGTGGGTTGTCGCGTCCCCAGGTATCGAGCTCCGCGCGCAGCGTATTGCGATAATCGTCATTCAGCGCCGGCAGCTCCGCGTGGGCCGCTTGAATTCTCGTCAGCAGTGTCGCGCGAGATTCACCGCCGAGCACCGCTTCCAGGCGGGGTCGTAGCATTTCGTTGCCCACTCTGCGCAGGCGGTCGAGTTCGTCGAGCAGTTTTTGCACCGCCTCGACAATGGCCGCGCGTTCGCGCGAGCGGAACGTGGCCAGCGGGTCCGTCGGCGGACCGTTCGCCGCGCGCCACGCCGCGCGAACTGGCCACGTGGCCGCGCGACCTACAACGCGGTATGTCCCATGCACCTTGCGGGACCAGCCGCTGCGGCGCAGATCCCACCATTCGGTGATTTCGTCTACCAGCACCTGCGGCGGCACGACAGGCCACTGCACGCGGGCCATTTCAGCGGTCGAGAGGGCCTCGGTCGCTGAAGTGAACTCGGCCGAGCGCGCGCGGATTCGCTCCATGTACGCTGGAGCGCCTTGCTCGCGATCCAGCACCCGCGCCAGGGCGCCGCGCAACGTACGGATTTTGATTTCATCGAAATGGAGCTGTGCCAGATCGTCGCGGAGCGAGCTCTCTTCGGCCGGAGGCAAAGTGCCCAGCGGACCAACGGAATGAAACGAGAGTCCCAGCGAGTTGGCGCCGCCGCGGTCGTAGGGGACGACGTAAACCAACTCCGGATGCGCGCCCGTTTCATCGCAAAACGTCTTGAGCCAGAGCGGCCAAAAGTCTCGATCGCGTGCCAGGTCGCACTGATTGAAGACGACAATGATCGGTTTGTCCGCGGCGGCCGCTTTGCGAAAGAACTGCTTGACCGCGGCGTCGTTGTATTTTTGCTGCGTCAGCACGGCGATCAGCACATCAGCCGATTGACGAATCGTGTCGGCCCGTTGCCAGTTCACCGGGGCGTCCGAATCAATGTCGGGCGTGTCGAGCAGCAGCAGTCGCTCGGGCACTGCGTCTCCCTTCCGCCAAAACAAGAAATGCTCATCGGACGTGTCGAGCGGATCTTGGGCGGAACTCCAGCGGCGGAGCGTAAATCCGTTAAAGATGCGGGCGAGCGTCGCCTCGTCGTCAAAGCCCGTTGGCGCCAGGCAGACTGGGTGACGCGTGCCGGCGGCAAGCGGATTGACGGCGCTGGCGTTTTCTCCGGCCAGTTGATTGAAGATGGCCGACTTGCCGATGTTGGTCCCCCCCACCACGGCAACTACCAGCGCCGGGCGCGAGGCGACTTGCGGGGCCAACTTGTGCGTGAGTAGCTCGTGCCACTCCTCGCCCAGGGGCGGGGGAACGCCCAAAACTTCGGCCACTGGGGCCAGATCTGCAAGCGCGCAGTCTAGCCGCCCGACTTGCCCCGCCCATGCATGAAAGTCAACGGCCATTCGAAGTCGAACTTAACGCGGAAACCCCTGGCAATATAGCACCGCGGCGCCTGCGAGCGTGGCGTCACGGCCGTCGGCGACAATCGCGCAGCGTTTGACTCGCCCGCGGTTCAGCCAGTTCGCCACTGACATTGTAGGGGGTGGCGGGGACTTTGCGGGCTGATTCGCTAAGTAAGAGTTGGCAAACTTGCGCGAGTAGCGAGACCCTGCGGTGTCGCGGCCCGGATGTCTTTGCCGGTCTTACAGGTCATTCCGCCTGTGACGCCGTCTGGCGGACGCGTGTTGTTACGTTTGTAAGCGTAGTCCTCATGGGTCCGATTGGCAGCGACGATTGCTATGTAAGGACAATGCGTTCCGTGCCAGACTTTCCTTTGCTAGCGAGCAGTGTGTATGAGTTGGCTTTTCCGTTGGCTCAGCGCGACAGAGCGATGGCGGATTGCCCTGTGGGCGGTCTGTCTTAGCGGGCTGGCCTGCGCGCTGGGTGGCTCCGGGGCATGGATTGCGTCCCATCCGGCGGGTGCCCGCGCAGACGCCTCCAACGCCAAAGTCCTACGCGTTGCGACGTCCGAAACGGCGCCGGTTGCGCGAGAGTTCGACTTGGCTCAGCAATGCGCCGCTCTTGGCGATCCGCAACCCGTGGCGCGGATGGCCACGCGAATTGATCCACTGGGACCGACGACCAACACCGGCGTCAGCCTGCCGCAAAAAAGTGGCGTGACCGTCTGGCTGCAAGAAGGTCCGCGCGAGCCAGGGGGCGTAAACTTCCGCGAGATGTCCCCCGTCGGCGCGCAACCGCTGGGCCCCCAGCCGAACGCTCGCGCGGTGGATACGTTGTCGCAGGCCGCGTCCGCGCCCAGCGCCGCCAGAAGTGGCGACGTTCGGCCGACCGCGCCCGTCGTGCGACGCACCCCCGATCGGCCGGAATCGGAACTAGCGGCAGCGGCACAAGCTTCGGCTGCGCCCGTCGCGACATTGCGTTTGCCTGGTCGTGCGCTCGAGGAGAACCAACGAGGATCGCTTCAGATTTCGGCCCTCACGGATCGCGCTGCCGAGCCAGCGCCGCCAGTAACTGGGACGAAACCAACCGCATCTGATACCGTTGCTGCCCCTCCCGCCGCACGGATGAGTATTCCAGGCAGCGAAGTTCGTGCTACCGTTCCGTCGCCGCCAGCACCCCAACCATCGAAGGTGACTGAAGTATTCGTCGCAGACGCACCAGCTCGGTCGTACTCTCCGACACAGCCCGCAGCGCCTCCTGGTGCGGCCACGCCGATGCCAACAGCGTCCGTTGCCCGTCCAAATCCGACCCCCATTGCCGCCACGCCCAGCGCGCCGGCGACATTGCAACTGCCCGGTGGCGTGCAACACGCGATTCCGGTGGAGCCGCGTGCTAAGACCATCGAGGAATCGTCGGTTGGATTGTTGGATCGCATGCTGGATCGGCCCCCTGCGGCCAAAAATCCGAACGACGACGGCCCGCCACCTGGGACGCGTCCTCCTGTTGTTCCACTAGGCGCCGGACGCGTGCAATCGCAACCTCGCCGCGCGCCACCGCCGAGGGACGCCGCTGCATCGCAAACCGGACTCCCCCCGCCGCCAAAATCGATGGCGTACATCTCGCCGGCCGAGGCGACTCGTCACATGGCGATTATCTCGAAGCGAGCGCAGGAGCACATTGACTATGGATTCGATCTGGCGGAGCGCGGCGCGCTCTATTCGGCCGAGGTCGAGTTTTCGCAGTCGTTGTTGCTAGTCGCGCAGGCACTCGACGCCCACTATCGCACGCAATTTCATAGCCGCGCGGTAGCGGCTGGATTAACTGCGCTGCGTGAAGCGGACGATTTTGTCCCGCGCGGCGGACAGCCCATCGGCGGGTTGGACGAGATCTTGGCTTCCCACAAGACGCCGGTTTGCAAGTCAAACGCGGACGAATTGCCGCCGCTGGTGGCGATGCAGCGTTACTACGCCTACGCCCAGCAGCAGCTCATGCTGGCCGCTGGTAGCGATCCTTCTGCGGCGATGGCGCTGTATGGACTTGGCAGATTGCAGACGGCACTAGCGGCGGAGCATGGCGTTAAGAAGATGACGGCCGGACCGAAAGCGATGGCGCTTTACCAGGCGACGATCGGCGTCGACCCGCAGAATTATCTGGCTGCCAATGAACTGGGTGTAATGCTCGCCAGGTATGGCCAACTGCGCGAGGCTGAAGTGGCGCTGCGGCGCAGCGTACAGATCGCCCCCCGTCCAGAGAACTGGCAGAACCTGGCCTCGGTCTACGAGCGACTCGGTGACCCACGCGCCGCCGAACACGCGCGGGCCCAACACCAGTTAGCACTTGCATCCGGCACGCGGCCTGGTCGCGAGACGAACGCCGATCGCCCTCCACTGAAGTTTGTGGACAACGAGACGTTCATAAAACAGTCTGGATCTGGCATGGCGGATGACGCGGTCGCACGCGATAAGTCGGATGGAAAAACGGCCGGCGGGGCGCCGGGAACACCAGAATCAAAAAGCCAATTTGGCTGGATCGGCGACAAGGTATCCGCCGGCATGGCGCGCGTGGTCGGTCCGTCGAAGCCGGAAGCCACGCAGGTGCGCTAAGTCAGCGCGTCGATAAGAACAGAATCAATACAGTCGCGGGTATTGCCTGCGCGTACAAGCGGTCTCGCCACGTTTTACGCGGCGCGAAAGGAGTCGATCGTGCAATCTCAAGAGCATGCCGGTCTGGTTCGGTCTCGCATGACGCGGACAAGCGTGGTGGGGATATTAATCGCGCTGCTGGCGACATGCGGTCAGTACACGCACGGCCAGCAGCCCGCCATGGATCCAGCTGGCCCTGGACCGAACGGCATCTTACTTGCCCGCCGCAACACGCAGCCGATTGTGGCGGCTCCGCCGGCTCCAACGCCAGTGCCAGCCCCAACGCCAGCTCCGTCGCAGCCCACAATTCCACCCGACGGTTATGTCCCCGAGAAGCCCTATGCCACGCCGTTGCCGATTCCACCTGCCGACGCGCTGACTGGCCCGGTATACGAGGGTGACGCTTCGGCGAGGTTTTATAATCTGCCGATCGGTCCTGGCATGGTCGAAGGAGACTGCCCTCCCCAGTCGCCGTGGCGCTGCGGCGTCGATTGCAAGCAGGGTGGCAATTGCAGCGAGCTAGGTTGGGGCGCGGTGCGGCCCATTCCCTGGCAGGTCTTCGCGCAAGGCGAGTACATCGGTCCGGCCCGCGCTCGCCACGTGCCCGAGTACCGTCTGCGAGTGAACGATAAATTGGCGCTGGTGTTTCGATTGACAACGATCCCGAGCGCGCTTCCGTATCGTTTGACTGTCGGTGATGAAATCACTGTCGAGTCTCTCACCAGCGAAGACGTGCAGCGCAGCGTGGCGATTCAGCCTGATGGCACTGTGACATTGCGATTGCTTGGCCAGGTCCGCGTTGCCGGGCGCACGGTGGAAGATGTCCGTGGTGACTTGGAAGAACGCTACAAGAAATACATTCGCGATCCGAATATCACTGTCACCCCCACCAGGCTGAATTCCAAGCTCGAAGAACTGCGCGCGACCATTGACGCCCGCGCCGGCGTCGGCGGTCAGCAGCGCGAGGCCAAGGTTACGCCCGAAGGAACCATTCAACTGCCGGGACTGGGCTCGATTCCCGCCCAAGGGCTGACGTTGGACGAATTGAAGCGCGAGATCGACGTCCGTTACACGCAGCTCGTCGAAGGTTTTGAAGTCACGCCCATTTTGGTCGATCGCGCGCCGCGCTATATTTTTGTTGTCGGCGAAGTGAAAGCTCCCGGACGCTATGAGCTGACTGGCCCGACGACTTTAATGCAAGCCATCGCCATGGCCGGTGGTTGGAACGTCGGCGGAAATCTAAACCACGTCGTTGTATTTCGCCGCGATGATTGCTGGCAGTTGATGGCCACGCAGTTGCAGATCTTCAAGGCGCTCTACGGACATAAGCCATGTCCGGCCGACGAAATTTGGCTGCGAGATTCAGACGTTGTAGTGGTGCCCAAGCGGGCAATCCTGGTCGTTGACGACGCCATTAGCTTGATCTTTACTCGCGGCTTGTACGGCGTGATTCCGTTCAACTTTACGCTCTTCAGCGGTATGAGCGCAGGCTTGATCAACGATCCTTGATCCACGCCCGTAGCCCCCACATCCGGCGGTTAGGGCTTTCTAATCGGGTGGCTCCGAATACGCCACTGCTCGATTTCATTTAGCGCGAGAAGATGTCGACGCTGGAATTGTTGTCCACGCGCAGCGTTGCGTCCGGCGCGAAGTCTCGACTGCGGGTAGACATGCGCCCGCTTGGCGTCACCTTTCTCATCGCGCCGACTAAAAAACGCAAATATTTGCGTTTGATAAGAAGTTTGCTTCGCCTCTCGACACGGCATTTCCGCTGACTAATATGTCAGCGGACCAGCGGTCCCACCCCGCGACGTAAAAATCGCAACGATCTCAACAGATCGTCTCGCCAGGAATCTGCCGAAGGATTTCGATCGACGCGGGAGGACTCAGTTGCGCTGGATAGCGCGACGCCGCGCGAAGAAGCATCTCGGACGGATAGACAATGGCACTCAGTGAAGTATCGCCGCAGGCAGACGGCCGCCAGACTCGTCAACGCGATCGATCCGACGTCCGCATTCATTTGCGCGACGCTTTGTGGTTGCTGCTTCAAGCATACGAATATGCAGACGAACTTAGCCAGGATGTCTGGTCCTTTGCCGTGGAACTCCCCGCTCTCCGCGCTGAGCGACTGACGACCAGTGATCTGCGCTGGCTCGCTTGCAAAGGCTATGTGGAACACGCCTCCGAAATCACGAAGTCAGAAGACCTGCGACGTCACTTTCGTCGCGTTGGACTAACGCAGTTCACGGCTGAGACCTGTGTTGTGCTCACGTCCGACGGGCTGGACCTGGCGCGAGACGTTTGCGCAGAGAGCGCACGTTCATCAGTCAGCAGGTCGAGATTGGCAATCGGCCGCGCGCCGGGCATTGCCGGTCGAGGCGGTCGCCCTAAGTGGGATGGCGACCGTCGACAGATTCGCTTTGACGGCCGGATCGTCAAAGAATTCAAGCTCCCCTCTCCCAATCAAGAGGCCGTGTTGATGGCATTTGAGGAAGAGGGTTGGCCAGCGCGGATGGACGATCCATTGGCTCCCACTGCAAATCTGGACCCCCGTCGCCGCCTGCACGACACGATTAAAGCGTTGAATCGAAACCAAAAGGAGAACCTGTTGCGCTTCATGGGAGATGGCACCGGCGAAGGAATTCGCTGGGAGCCTGTCCCGGAGGCGCAGGCCGCTTTGCTGCCACTTTCGCTCGATCCGTGATTAAAATCCCCGCTTTGCATTGCCCAAAAAAAGGATCGGGCGCCGGTTATAGGGTTTGTCCCCATAGCTGCCCCGATACTCACCCCGCCTGACCACAGTCCCCCCATAGAATGCGCGTCTGCATGCCCAACGACGGCAAGCCTGGCTCCGGCCGGCTGCCCTCGATTCAGACGACCGCAAAAAATCCAAGCTACCGTTGTAATGGAGTTAGTCCACGACTGAGGTTTGAAACGATTCTCAGTTGCCTCGAAATCCGAGGGGCGGCAGAGAATCGACGCTTGCGCTGTGAGATTAATCGAACTGATAGTGCGCCATCACATGAGTGAAGGCAGTTCCTAAGAGTGTCCCCGAAGCTCCCACACATCGGCCCTAGCCGCTGTTGGAGAGCAGGGTCTAATTTCTGTGGGGGTTTGTGTGGAAAGGGATAACGGAAACAGGAGAGGCGCCACGATGGTCCCACGAGCTGCCAAACGATCGACTGCGCGCGATCTAACCCGCGTCCTCTTCCGCCACAAACGGTTGATGCTGTGGTTCTTTGCCATCACCATGGGGTTGGTCTCCGCCGCGATGGTGATTATTCCCAAGACGTATGTCTCGGAATCTCGCCTCTTTGTCCGCCTCGGCAAAGAAAGTGTCAGCCTTGACCCCACGGCAACCACGAGTCAGACCGTCCCGGTCGAGGGGTCGCGTGAGAGCGAAATCAATTCGGAGTTAGAGATTTTGCGCAGTCGGATCCTGCTTCAAGACGTGGTTGAGAAGCTCGGATCGAATGTTGTGTTGCGAGAATCCTCAAGTGGCGCGGCGGGCGTGTTTGACCTGCTAATGACGCCAGTCTCGCTCGCCATGGAATGGATTAGCCAATCCGGCGACCAAAGCCCGGAGGAACGCGCGGTCACCAAGCTCGGAAAGACGTTGACCTGCACTTCGCCCCGCAAGTCCAACGTGATCATCGTCAAATGTAAAGCGCGCGACCCGCGGCTGGCGCAGCAGATTGTGGACACGTTTGTCGACGCCTACCTGCTGCGGCACGCCAAGGCCAATCGCACGTCGGGCTCGCACGAATTCTTCGTAGAACAGAGTGACGTGCTGAAGAAACAATTGGACGAAACCAATGAGGAACTTCGCGCCGCCAAGAACAAGACAGGGTTGCTATCCGTTGATGGTCAGCGAGAAAATATCCAGACTCAGATCAACGGCTTGGAGGGAGCCAAGCTCGATAGCACCCGAGCGCTGGCCGCCTCCTCCGCCAAGGTCAAATCTCTGAAGGAAATGCTCAGCCAGTTGCCCAAGGAATTGGAATCCGAAGAGGTGTCAGGTTTGCCGAATGTGGCTGGCGACGCCATGCGGAACGAACTCTACAAGCTGCAAATCGAAGAGAACGACGCTAGCGCCCGTCACACGGATGAGCATCCGCGGGTCAAGGCTCTGCGTCGTCAAGTGGCCGAGACACAGGCTATTTTGGACAAGCAAGAAGATCGCCGCGTGCAGACCACGCGCAAGCTCAACCCGGTCTATCAAGAGACGCAGCGGGACTTGCTGGTGGAAGAGGCGCTACTGGCTTCGCAACAGGCCGAGGCGAGTTCCCTTGACACACAACTCACCGCGGTTCGCACTAAGTTGAATGTCTTGAACGACAGCCAGGAGCGTATCAACACACTGGTGCGTCGCACGGAAATGCTTGAAGCCAGTTATCGTGAATACACCAATAATCGGGAGCAGGCACGCATCGATGAGGCGCTCGAATCCGACCGAATCTCGAACGTCAACGTCGTGCAAACCGCTACGTTCATCGCCAAGCCAACCAGCCCTCGCAAGGGCCTGATGCTGGGGGGTGGACTCATTTTTGCCACGCTAGGGGCGGTGATGCTGGCCTTTGCCACGGAGTATTGCGACCGTTCCGTCAAAACGCCGGAAGAGGTCGAACGCGAGCTAGGATTGCCCGTGCTGTTGTCCGTGCCCAGGATTTCGCGGCCCCAGTACCTTCACAATTGAAGAGTATCGCCATGATCACAATCACAGAATGCGTCGAGCCCTCGCAACTGAGTCATCAGCAGCCAGCGCCGGTCATCGAATACTACCAGGCGTTGGTGCACCGGTTGCTGTCGTCGACCACTTCGACCGGCGCGGTGCTCAAGACAATCGGTGTCACCAGCTGCGCAAGTGGCGAAGGGGCGAGCACCGTCGCGGCCCAACTGGCGGCAACGGCCGCGGGCATTGCGTCTCGCCCGGTTCTCTTGCTCGATATGAATACGACCGACGCTCGGCATGCGAGCACCCTTCGCGTCTGGCGTCAGTTGGGATTGCAAAACACGCCCGAGACCGCGCAAACGGATGCGGGCGATGGTCTGACTGTGTCCTGTCATAGCGGCGTCCAGGCATCGCGCTATCAGAATCTGTCTTTGCAGTGGGGCCGAGACGCGGATCAATTGCAGCCGCCGATTGATCGAGGCAAGGTCAGCGCTCTGTTGGCGGATCTGGATCAGGACTTTGGACTGATCGTTGTGGATCTTCCGCCGGCGACTGAGTCCAGTCTGACGTTGGCGATGGCCGGCTTGGTCAGCGGCGTGCTGCTGGTGATCGAAGCCGAGGGTACGCACACCGAGGCGGCCCGCCGCGCACGACAGAATTTGGATCAAGCCCAAGCCAACATGTTAGGCGTGATCATGAACAAACGTACCCAGCACATTCCTGGCTGGTTGTACTCGCGGCTGTAGTACGGATGCAGGATGGATAAAGGGCAGAGAAGACTGCCCTGCAAGCGCGAATGATTCAACCCGCCGCGCGATCGATCTCTTCGGCGTTAACTAAAAGAAACTTGCCGGAACAGCAAGAAGATGAACCGCATATTTCAACTTGCGCGCTCCCTGGTCCGCGGACCAAATAGCGAGCCAGCCGTTGAGTCATTACATAGCGTAGAGCGAATGCGCGGCATCATCGATCGTGAGCGGATGCGCTCCGATCGCGGCAATTCGATGTTCGCCTTGTTGACATTCACGCTCGACGAACCGGTCGATGCCGCGCTGCTCGTTTGCCTGGGCCAGGTCCTCAAGGTGCGACTGCGCGTCACCGATGACGCCGGCTTGCTCGGCCCCAATTGCGTCGGCGCCGTCCTGCCTGAGACTTCGGTCATCGGGGCGTGGAAAGTTGCGGACGACGTTTGCGATATGTTGCCGGCCTCGTCTTCTCGCCCGCAATGCAATGTCTACGTCCATCCGGCGAATCATGATCCGGCCGCGCGCGAACCGGGCGAGCAACGAGAGATCGCCGAACCGCAACACACAGCGGAAGGAGAACTCGTGGGGGCCCAACTGGCCTCTGCCAACGTTGGAGAAAATGACCCACGCGCCGGCGAAGCGATGCAATTGCTGTTCGTGCAACCCATGCCGCTTTGGAAACGAGTGATCGACGTGGTCGGCTCCGCTTCGGCGTTGATCGTGTTGTCGCCCGTGCTGTTGCTTGCGGCGCTGGCTGTGAAGTTGTCTTCGCCAGGGCCGGTGTTCTTTGCACAGCGTCGTCATGGTTTGGGTGGCAAGCCCTTTACGATTTACAAGTTTCGCAGCATGTGTGTTGACGCCGAAGCTAAGAAGGCGGCGCTGCGATCGATCAGCGAACAAGATGGTCCAGCGTTTAAGCTGAAGAACGATCCGCGCGTAACGCCCATCGGCCATCTTTTGCGGGTGACCAGCATCGACGAGTTACCGCAGTTGTTCAACATATTGCTAGGGGATATGTCCCTTGTCGGTCCACGGCCGCTTCCCTGTAACGAGTCCGAGCGCTGCACGCCGTGGCAGCAACGTCGTTTGGACGTGACGCCAGGTTTGACTTGCATCTGGCAGGTTCGTGGACGCTCGAAAGTCACGTTTGACGAATGGGTCCGTATGGACGTGCGTTATATCCGCTCGCGTTCCTTGGTCATGGACGCCACGCTGATCGCACAAACTTTGCCAGCAGTCGTGCTTCGTCGGGGCGCGTGCTGAGTCTTGCATTCGTTCGACGGGCCGGGAGCTAACGATGATCGACCTCAATGTAGCGTCGCGCCAACGCGTGCTGCTGATTGCCTTCGAGTGCAGTCCCAATCATGGCTCCGAATGGGCCAATGGCTGGAACCGCGCGCTCGAAGCCGCGAAGCATTACGACACCACGGTGATCACCGGCGGCAATCAGCAAGAGACTGAGATCCGCGCCTGGTTGGCCGCTAATCCGCCGATCCTCGGGCTGCGATTCGAGTTTCTTGCGTGCGACGCATTCACTAAATACCCGACGCATGTCGGCGGGAAACTGTGGTTGGCGTATCGCGGCTGGCAACAGAGCGCGTTCGATCTGGCCAAAGAACTGCATGCGGAGCAGCGCTTCGACATGATCCACCAGGTGACCAACACCGGCTTCCGCGAGCCTGGTTTTACCTGGCAGTTGGACGCGCCGTTTATCTGGGGGCCCATCGGCGGCACGCACAATTATCCCTGGCGATTCTTGGGCGAAGCCGGTTGGCGTGGAGCGCTCAGCGAAGGGCTGCGCGGCGTCGCCAATGCAATTCAACTTCGTTACAGCCGTCGCGTGGCGGAGGCCGCGCGTCGCGCTAGCACGATGCTGGCGGCCAATTCTACCAGTTGCGAGCAGTTCCGAAAAACGCACCACGTGCAGCCAGTGAGAATGCTCGATGTTGGCATTTCCTCCGTAAGCCTGACGTCGCGCGCCAGTCGTCCGGTCGAGCGCCCACTCCGCATTCTTTGGTCTGGCCAATTTACGCCGCGGAAGGCGCTGTCGCTCCTACTTAAGGCGCTCGCTCGCCTGCCGAGAGATTTGTCC
>Ga0105047_10001156_pt1 | contig 46773 bp, 42 predicted proteins | sample MAT04_FD_78384 | JGI IMG/M metagenome (GOLD analysis project Ga0105047, IMG submission 78384) | Freshwater microbial communities from Lake Fryxell liftoff mats and glacier meltwater in Antarctica - MAT-04 (megahit assembly) | ecosystem: Environmental > Aquatic > Freshwater > Ice > Liftoff...
AGGAGATCGACGCGTTCGTTGATGCGCTCGTTGTTGAAAAGGAAGCGGCGGAGGTAAGCGCGGGCGCCGAGCATTTCGTTGCCGAACTGGACTTTCTCGTTTCCATCGGAAATTTCATCTAACAGGGAGCCGGTGCCGTCGAGAACCATACGGGTCTGGTCGATGTAGTTGATCTTGACACGCTTCCCGAGGACTGCGGTGCCCTCGGTGGGCTGGAGTTGGTCGAGGCAGAGTTTGAGGAGAGTGGTTTTCCCGACCCCGTTTTTGCCGACGATGCCGGTGCAGGTGCCGGGGCGGATGGAGAGATCGAGATGGCGGAAAAGCCAGCGGGGAAGCTTTTCGGTGCCGACGTTCACGCCGGCCTGTTCGAGCTCGATGACTACATTTCCGAGATCTGCTGCGGGTGGGAGGAGGAGATCCATTTCGCGCTCCTCGGGCGGGGCTTCCTGGCCTTCGACTTCGTAGAAGGCGTCGAGGCGGCTTTGTTGTTTTGTGCCACGGGCCTTGACTCCGGCGCGCACCCATTCGAGTTCTGATTTAAGGAACTTTTGGCGTTTTTGTTCGTTGTTGGTGGCGATTTGTTGGCGGATGGCTTTGGACTCCAGGTAGGCGGTGTAGTTGCCATCATGGGAGTAGGCTTTTCCGCCATCGATCTCGATGATGCGGGTGGCGATGACATCGAGGAAGTAGCGGTCGTGGGTGACGAAGATGACAGCTCCTGCAAAATTTTTCAGGGCACTTTCCAGCCAGCGTATCGACTCGGCATCAAGGTGGTTGGTCGGCTCGTCTAACAGAAGAAGATCCGGCTGGCAGGCGAGGGCGCGGCAGAGTGCGACGCGGCGTTTCTCCCCTCCGGAAAGCGGACCGGTGGGCGCTTCGAGCGGCGGGGTGCCGAGCGCGTTGGAGAGCGCGAGGATGCGGGAGTCGAGGTTCCAGCCGTCGGTGTGGTCGATGAATTCCAGGAAATCATGGAGTTCGGTTTCGGTGCCGTCGCCGTTCTCGTAGCGGGTGATGGCCTCGACGATATCGGCGGCGCCGGCGGCGATGTTTTCGTGGACGGAGATGTCGGGATCGAGCTCGAACTCCTGGGGGAGGTAGCCGATGCGGATGCTGCGGCGTAAGGAGATTTCGCCGGAGTCCGGCTGGGACTCGCCGGTGAGGATTTTCAGCAGGGAGGTTTTGCCGCAGCCGTTGCGCCCGACGAGGCCTACCTTTTCACCTGATGCGACGGCAAGGGTGACGCCGTCCAGGAGATTCTGGTAAGAGTAGGCGAGGCGGATTTCGTTGGCGGAGAGGAGGGTGGACACGGCTTTAAAATTCAAAATTCAAAATTCAACTCTCAAGGAAGAGGAGATTGCGGTGGAGAAGTGGACGCGAACGGGCGCGAATGGAAGCAAATATGCGGATACTGGACCGGAGTTCACCTCACGGGTCCGCCATCAGATCCCTGATGATCTTTCTCGCGAGCAGTTCGTTAATTTCACGATGGCGTGGAAGGGCTGGGTGGGACCGGTGACAGGGTTGTACAGGTATCGTGGCGTCCGCCGTGGCGGAGAAGTTCGCAGCCTGACCGGCCAAGATTCGATTCGGTCAGGCCACGGTATTCTCGAGTGCCAGACCGCCGATCATGATTTTCACATGATCCCCGCGGGAGAGGGTAAACGGCTCGTCGGGAATGATGCCGGTGCCGGTCATCAGGAAGGCTCCTTCGGGGAAATCAAGTTCGCGGTAAAGGTATTCGACGAGTTCGGTGAGGGGGCGCTTGATATTGGAGGCGGAGGTTTCGCCGATGAATTCCTGTTTCCCTTCGCGGGTGATTTCCAGGGAAATGTCTAGAGCAGCAAGATCGAGCGAGGAATCGATGACAATGCCGGGGCCGATGGCGCAGGAGCCGTTGTAGACCTTCGCCTGCGGGAGATAGAGAGGGTTCTCGCCCTCGATGGAGCGGGATGAAACGTCGTTGCCGATGGTGTGGCCGATGATTTCTCCGGCGGAGTTGATGACGAGGGTGAGCTCCGGCTCCGGGGTGTTCCAGTCGCTGTCATCGCGGATGCGGATGGGCTGCCCGGGGTCGATGGCGCGGCGGGCTATCGCTTTGAAAAACAGCTCGGGACGGGCGGCGTTGTACACGAGTTGGTAAACATCGGCGACTTGGGACTCCGCCTCACGGGCAAGGCGGGAGGATAGATAGGTCACGCCACTGGCCCAGATTTCATGGGTGGGATCGGCAGGGGCAAGCAGAGTTCCGGTGGCGGCTTCGTCCGTTTTCAGGGACAGCAGGCGAGCGGGGATTTCCGAGGCGGGCAGCTTCATGAGATTGCAGAGCGAGAAACTTTCCGGGAGAAAGTTTCCATCGAGGGCCCAGCGGGCCTTTCCGGTTGTGGAGTGGCGGGTGAGGTGCACGGGTTTAAATTTCAAACTTCAAAGCTCAAATTTCAAGGAAGAAGGCAGCGCCTGAGGCAACGTGTGGATGTCGTGTGAGTGGAAAAGCTGGATAACGCCGATCTCCCGTGTAATCTGGCGGGTATGGAAACGGTCGAATGCCAAGGATTTCAGTTGAGCCGCTATGCCGCCGAGCTGGCGGAGCGGGAAGGGATCGACGTGGGTCTGATCAAGCGGAATCTCGATTTGAGTCCAAGGGAGAGGATCGAGCAGAGCCAGCAGGCGGCGTCGGCAATCCTTCGTGTGATGGAAATTGGAAGACGCTTTAGAAATGGCCGCTAACTTTCTACGGATTCTGCAAGCGATGGCCGAACGTGGCGTCGATTTCGTCGTCATCGGCGGGATTGCAGCCAACTTTCATGGCAGCGCACTTTCTACTTTTGACTGTGACGTGGTCGTGGATCTGGATTCGGAAAATCTGACCAAACTTGCTCAGGCTCTTGCTTCACTCTTGCCGACTTTCAGACACAAGACACCTCCGCAGTCCTTTGACGAGGCGATGGCAGCGAGGGGAGGTTGGAAGAATATTTACCTCGATACCAATGCGGGAGTTCTCGACTGCCTTGGTGACGTAAAAGGTCTGGGCGACTTCACTGAGTGTCGTGGAAAAAGCATCGAAGTGGACTTCGGTGGGTTTTTCATCCGTTTTCTAACCCGTGACGCACTGATCACCGCCAAAAAAGCGATGGGACGACCGAAGGATCTTCTGACCGTGGCTCAATTGGAAATAGGGGGAGAGCTGGAGGAAAGCTAATCCGCACAGGGTTTGTACGCGAGTTCCTTGATCAGATCAGGAAGGATCCCGAACGGGAATCGACCGGGAACCAAGGTGGGTTTCCGAGGAGTTCAGAGTTTCTGGAACGCGTCCATTCCCCCGGTGACATTCTCCACATTTTCAAAGCCAAGCGAGGTGAGGTATTCGCAGGCTTTGGCGGATCGCATGCCGGCTTTGCAGTGGATGATGATGCGGGTGTCCTTGGGGAGGTTGGGCGCGTAGGTGGGGATGGACTGGAGAGGGACCAGCTTTGCCTGCGGGATGTGGGCGATGTCCCATTCGTCTTTTTCGCGGACGTCGATGAGGATGGCGTTGAGATCGCCTGAATCGAGGCGGGTCTTGAGTTCTTCAGCGGTGATGGTTTTCATTGTGGGATCGTGGATCCGGCAGCTCGGGTCTGCCGTGGTTTCGGGGTTGTCGACGGAGGCGATGGTGGGGTTCACGCCGCAAAGACGGCAAGCGGGATCGTGGGGGAGTTTCAAGGAACGGAAGGAAGTACGAAGGGCATCGTAGATGAGAATTTTCCCGATAGGTGGCTCGCCGATGCCGAGAATGAGCTTGATGGCCTCCATGGCCTGGAGGGAACCGATGATACCTGGGAGGACTCCGAGGACTCCTGCTTCCGCGCAATTGGGGACGGCGCCCGGAGCTGGAATTTCCGGGAGAAGGCAGCGGTAGCAGGGGCCGCCGAGGTGCGGTGCGAAGACGGTCATCTGGCCGTCAAAGCGGTGGATGGCTCCATAGACGAGCGGCTTTTTCAGGAAAAAGGCGGTGTCGTTTGTGAGGAAGCGGGTGGGGAAGTTGTCCGAGCCATCGAGGATGAGGTCATAGTTTTCCGCGATCGAAATGGCGTTCTCCGGGGTGAAGCGGACGGGGTGGAGATCAAGGGCGATGTGGGGGTTGGTCTCGCGGAGGCGGGCGGCGGCGGACTCCAGCTTGGATTTCCCGATGGTAGCGTCCGAGTGGAGGATCTGGCGCTGGAGGTTGGAGAGATCGACGGAATCGGGATCGATGAGGCCGAGTCTGCCCACGCCTGCGGCGGCGAGGTAGAGGGCGGCGGGAGAGCCGAGGCCACCGGTGCCGACGAGGAGGACGGAAGCGTTTTTCAGGCGAAGCTGCCCCGCCTCGCCAATTTCCGGGATCAGGAGGTGGCGGGAGTAACGGGATTTTTCTTCCGGGGTGAGCACACCACTCGTTTAACCTTCAAAATTCAAAATTCAAACTTCAATGATAGGAGACTTGGGTTGCGGTTTTATTGATCAGCTCTAACACTTGGGTATGTCTGAAGTTTTATCGACGTTTGAATTGGGGATGGGGGACAAGGCACCGGGGTTTTCGCTACCGGATGCCTGGGGGAAAATTGTTTCTTTGGAAGAGGGCAGGGGAGAGCGGGGGACGCTCGCGGTGTTCGCGTGCAACCACTGCCCGTTCGTGATCCATCTGGCGGAGGAACTGGGTGTATTCGCGAATCTAACTCACACGTTGTTTTTGATCAGGCGGAAACGATCGAGGTAGTTGCCTCCGTTGTGCTTTTTGCAGCAGGTGTAGCAGGCGACGGCGCGGCGGATTGGGCGGACGCGGCGAATGGTCACGAGGCAGGCCGGGCAGACGTAGGCGTGGTTGCGCTTCATTTTCCGGCCTTTGAGAGGGAGTGAGTGGTAGGTTTTTTCATCGCCGATGCCGAGCTCCGCGCAAGCGGCGCGCCATTCGGTGCCGTGCGGGTCGATGTGTTTCCGGCCACAGCGCTCGTAGGCGAGGAGGTGGGCGAACTCGTGCTTGAGCGTGCGCCAGATTTCCTCTTCGGAAAATTCGCGCAGCTTCGGGTTCATCTCGATGCTGCGGGCCGGCCACCAGGCGCGACCGGCCGTGGTCCTCATGCGGGCGTTCCACGAGACGCTGACTTTCCGCGCAAGCTCGGGCAGGCCGAAGGACAGCGCCTGCTCCTGGCACCATGCGGTCATGCCGGAATCAGCGTTGCCCGGGCCGGGAGCCGCAGCCGCCTTGACTGGCGACGTTTTCACGCTCCGCAGCCATGCGGGAAACCGGAATTCCAACTGTGCGAAGGGTTTCGCCATCCGCAGGTAAGCTAACGGTTTCCTGTCCCGGATTGCAAGTCCCGCGACCTATTTTCCCACAGTGTTTTCGGAAAGTTCCTTGAAGGTGTTTTCCACGAACTCGACCCCGGCGTATTCCGCGGAGAGGGCTGCCGCCTTGCGGGAAATGGCGGGGACGCTGGAGTCGAACGCGCTTCCTCCGTTGCTCCCCTCGTCCGCCAACGATTTTATCCCGAACTCATGGAGAGCCTTGAGTCCCTCGGAAAACCTGAGGTTCTCGGCATTCTTGGCGAGTTCCGCGACTTTTCCCGCGATGATTTTGCCATTTTCCCCGGATACCTCATAGACGTCCTGCATCATTCTTCCGATGTGGTAGGCGAGGTGCGGCATGTCTCCGGAAAGCTCCGCCATCCAGTCGATCACCGCCGCCTCGAAGTCCAGACGCTGGCCTGCGAAGGCGGAGTCTTTCGACTTTTCGGAAAGGTATTTCGCAGTCAACCATGCGATGCCCTCTTCCCTGATCCATTTCTCGCTCACGTCGGAGTGCCCGCCGGGAAACGCCCGATAGACGGCGTCTTTGGGGAAGCGGCTCGCGGCGTTCGCGCTGAGGTATCGGTTGTAATCGCGCGCTCCGCCGGTGATGAAATGGTAGCCTTTGGAGATTTTCACCTCGCGGGGGATGTAGCCGATGTTCGGCATGGTGCCGGCTCCCTTGAGTGCCGCGCAGTTGACCCAGCTCTGCGCTCCTCCACCGGAGTTCCCGGTAAAATAGATTCGGTCGGTATCGACCAGCGGGTCTTCGCGGAGCATTTCGATATTCGCGGTCGCATATTTCAGATTGGCTCCCGCCGGAGCATTGTTGGAGGACTCCGCGCTTGCCACAAGTATCCAGCCGAACCGCTCGCAGGCAGGGATGTAAACGCTCAGCCCCGCAGGATCGACCGTTCCGGAGTTATTAAAATGCAGGACCGGCGCGGGGCGGCCTTGCTTGAGAGATTTCGGAAGATAGATGTGGAAATGCGAATCCGGAGCGGACTCCACGTTCCCTTTCACCTCGCCAACCGGGTAATCCAGGCCTTCGCCCGAGAGCGGGGCGTCGCCGCTGCGGACGGGCTCTCCCTCCTTCGGAGCTTCGATCTTGAAATGGGAGAGAATGGTCTCGCGATCCGCGGGAACGAGTTTATCCAATGCCAAGGTGACCGTTTTTCCGGAGGCCAGCTCCAGTGTCACCGTCGCTGCCGTTGCGGAAAGCGCGCGGGCTTCGGTCTTGTGGCCGCTGGTGGCCTGCCACTCGCGGGACTCGGTGGGCTCGGCATGGAGGAAGGTGGCCAGCAGGAAAAGACAAAGGGCGGATGTTTTCATTGTTATGTATTTTCACCTGCTGTCTGCCCGCCGGATCATGGAAATGCAAGCACGCTTTCATGGAAACCTCGGTTTGGATTGCATCCCGGCTCCTCGCGGTGCATGGTGAGCGGGAAATGACGAGCCTGAAGCGAACCCTCACCCTGCTGGCGGCGGCGACTCTTTCCGCCTTCGGCCAAGAAGCGGAAAAAGACGCCCCGCCCGCCCCGGCACCCATCCAGAGCCTCGACGTGCCGGATGACGGCGTGCGCGTGGCAGTGCTCGGCTACCATGATTTTTCCGAAACCGACCGGGAGACCGCGATGCGCATCCGCACCTCGAAATTCCGCAAGCAGATGGAGGTCATCCGCCAGCTCAACATCCCGGTGATCTCAATGGCGGATTTCATCGCGTGGAAAAACGGTGAAAAGGACATCCCGCAGAAGTCCATCCTCATCACCATGGACGATGGTTGGAAATCCGCCTACACGGACGCGTATCCGGTGCTGAAAGAGTTTGGATTCCCTTTCACCATCTACCTCTACAAGGATTACGTGGATGGCGGGGGCAAGGCACTGACTACCCCGATGATCAAGGAGATGATGGCCAATGGAGCGACAATTGGCAGCCACTCGACCACCCATCCGTTTCCGCAGACGGTGAAGCTGAACCGTAAGAAAGGCCCGGAGGCATACGACAAGTTCCTCGACAAGGAGATGCGCGAGTCGAAGCGTTTCCTTGAGGAGAAATTCAAAGCGCCGGCCACGACCTTCGCCTACCCGGGCGGATATTTCACCGAGGAAATGCTCACCAAGGCGGAGCAGGTGGGATACACCCATCTCTTCACGGTGCAGCCGGGAAAAGTGAAACGCTCGCTGCCGAACAACATCCTCCCGCGCTACATCATCCTCGGGAATTACGACCGCATCTTCGAGTTCGCGACGAGCTTCCGGGACTCTCAGACGACCATGCCGGAAGGCACCATCACCGGTCTGGTCCAACAACTTCCCCATCCCGTGAAGCCGGAGCCGGGCGCGATCATCAACTCCCGGCTGCCGGAAATTTCCGTGGATCTCTCCGCAGTGGAAAATATCGACCCGGCCTCCCTGAAAATGCAGGTCGGAGGCTTCGGCGATGTTCCCGCGAACTTCGCCAGCGAATCGAAACTTTTTTCCTGGCAGGTCAACCGCCGCCTCCGCCAACCCGTCTGCCAGGTGCAGGTGACGTGGAAGGACACGGCCGGAAAAGACACCGAGACACCCCTGCGCTGGAGCTTCCAGATCGACCGGGGCGCGGCCTATCTGCCCGACGAGTGATCAGCGCTTGAGCTGGCTCTGGATGCGCTCGATGCGCTCCCGGAGGCCAGGTTGCTTGTCGAGCTCCAGCTTCACTTTCTTACAGGCGTGGATGACTGTGCCGTGATCACGACCGCCGAAGGACTCGCCGATTTCCATCAGCGAATTGTGGGTCATGCTGCGGCTCAGATACATGGCGATCTGGCGTGGGAAGGCGATGCTGGCCGGGCGGCGGCGGGAAATCATGTCCGCCATCCGCACGTCGAAGGTTTCCGCGACCGCGCGCTGGATTCCATCGATGGTCACCTGGCGGCTGGCCTCCTCCTGGATGAAATCCCGCAAAAGATACTCCACTTTCTCCACGGAGACACTCTCACCGGCCAGGGATGCGAAGGTGGCGACCCGCACCAGGGCGCCTTCGAGGCGGCGGACGTTGGAGCGGATTTTCTCGGCGAGGAAACTGAGGACGGTCACATCCACGGAGACTTTCCACTCCAGGGATTTCTTTTTCAAAATCGCCATGCGGGTCTCGAGCGCGGGTGGCTGGAGCTCCACCGCGAGGCCGCATTCGAAGCGGGAGACGAGGCGTGGCTCCAGGTTCTTGATCTCGCAGGCGGGCCGGTCGCTGGTGAGGACGACCTGGTTGCGGCCGTCCAGAAGGGTGTTGAAGGTGTGGAAAAACTCCTCCTGCGAGCGCTCTTTCCCGGTCAGGAACTGCACGTCGTCGATCAGCAGGACATCGGAGCTGCGGTAGCGGCGGCGGAATTTCTCGATGTCGCCCTTGCGTATCGACTCGATGAACTCGTTGGTGAATTTCTCGCAGGTGAGGTAAACGACGCGGGTGTCCGGGCGGCGGCGCAGGAGTTCCTGGCCGATCGCGTGCATCAGGTGGGTCTTGCCGAGGCCGGAACCGCCGTGGATGAAGAGCGGATTGTAGCCGACCCCGCTCTTCGTGGCGACTGCCTCACACGCCGCGTGGGCGAACTGGCTGTTGGTGCCGACGACGAAATTTTTAAAAGAATAGTCCGGATTCAGGCCGGCCGCCTTGGCGCGCTTTTCCAGCATTTCATCGGGCAGCTCCTTGCGGATATTGTGCTGGTGCGAGGGAGCTGAATCTCCAGGGGCGGCGGCTCCTTCAGACTCGCTTACGACGATTTTCACACGCCGCATCCCGGTGTGGAACTCACCGGCGGCCATCATCAGCTCCGGCATGTAATTGGTCTCGATCCAGACCTGGTGGATCTCTCCGGGGACGGTCACGATGCCCTCGGCCTCCTCGCAGCCGTCCCAGGACGCCGTCCCGAACCAGCGCTGGAAAGCGTCGCCACCGATGGACTTTCTAAGGTTCTCGGAAATTCCCTTCCAATCGTTGCGGCCTTGGATGGAGCTTTCCGGTTCAACGCCCGGGCTTGCTGCAGCAGTGGTGTTTCCTGCGATTTCCATCTGCGGCTGTTTCATGATTGTTCGGTGACCAGGCCGCCCGCGGACTCACCATGAGCACCGCGAAAGCAACGAGAACGAAACAATGGGCAAGGATCGCGACAGGTGAAAAACCATTTTGATCGCGGTCTAACAGAGAGAAGTTTTCCGCCGTATTCCACAAGCGTTCCACAGGATAAATTTTTTAAAATCTTGACCCTGATTTTAATTAACTCTGCCTAAATAATACTGCTTTCTATCAGGTCGAAAATCCCGCAAATCCTTGTGTCCCAAGGAGAAACGCCTGTGGCGATCCTGTCACAAACGAGAGGGGGAGGGTTTCGATCCCAAGGGGATACACGCTCCTAAGAATGTGATCATGGCATTGACCGGGTAAAACCACGGAAAGGCGATCCCGGGTTTGACGGCAGCAAGCGATTCAGCGAATCCGGAGAAGCCAAACGCGGTCAGCAGCTGGCCAAGTTCCGGCCTGATCCACGCCACGATGAGGATTGAAACAGCCACCCCGAGGTAGAGTCCTTTGACATTTCTCCGGCCCGGGATGATGGCCGCGAACAGCACCCCGAGCAGCGGTCCGTAGGTGTAGGCGACCATTCCGAAGGCAAGATCGATCAGGTTCTTGTTCTCACTCTGCGCATAACCTCCGGCCAGCACAATGGCCACGCCGGAAAGGATCACCGCCCATACCACCACGGCCACCCGCGAGCGGAACACCATCTTCTTCCCATCCGCCTCCTTCTCCAGCTTTTCCCTCCCGAAAATGGCGGAAAGCGAGGTCTGTGAAAGTGCGGCAAGCACCGAGTCCAGGCTGGAAATCGCCGCCGCGAAGGCTCCCGCAAGGATCAGTCCCGTCAGCCCCGGAGGCAGCACGGTCGTGATCCACACGGGAAACACGAAGTTCGGATTCTCGGCGAATTTCGCCGCCTCGTCCACACTCAGCCCCTTGACCGCGTACCAGGCGAAGAGCCCCGACCCCACCGCCAGCATCAGCAGGGTGGTGACCAGCGAGACACTGCTCCAGATCACAGCCTTGCGAGCGTCCTTTTCCGATCCGCAGCAGAAAATCCGCTGCGCGTTGAGCTGGTCGGTCCCGAACGCGGCGAAGTTCTGGAACGGCATCGCAATCACACCGACCCAGAAGGTGTAGTGCAGCAACGGACTGTCCCACGGAAAGGTGAAATCGAAAACCCGCAGCTTATCGATAGCCCCGTCCGGTCCTGCCGCGCTGTTGATCTCCCAGATCGTATCGATGCCAAGATGCCCCACCAGCCAGCCGAATGCCAACAGCCCTCCGAAAAGAAACACGCCGAACTGGATCACATCTGTCCAGATTACCGTTCGCATTCCGCCCAGCAGAGTCCAGATCACGGCGAAAGCCCCGATCGCGATAATACACGCCTCCGTGGAAAGACCAGTCACAGTCTCCAGGATCAGTGCCGTCACCAGCACCCGGACACTCTGTCCCAGGATCGCGCCCAGCGAGAAAAGCCCCGTCACCAGGCGCTTCACCCCTTCGCCCAGCTTCGCCCCCATGTAGTCGTAGGGGCTGTAGATTTCTTCTTTGAAATACAGCGGCACCAGCCAATAGCCCACCGCGAAGCGTGCGAGGATCGATCCTATCCCCCACTGCAGATACGTCCAATCCCCGCTCAGCGCGAAAACTCCGCCCGGCACGCCGATGAACGTCAGCGCGCTGATCTCCGTTGCGATCATCGATCCGCTCACCGCCCACCACGGCATGGATCTGCCACCCAGGAAAAAGTCCCGTATCGTCGCGTTCTTTCCACTCAGCGAGTGGCCTATCCACGTCGTCAGCAGCATGTACCCGATCACCACCAGCCAGTCCAGACCCAGGAAATGCGTTTCAATAGCGCTTAGAAACATGGGTTGAGGCTACTGCTTCGTTTTTCCTAACCAAGTTCCAAATTCATTCCCGGAAAACTCCCTTTTCTGTTTCCATCCCGGCCAGTTGCCCTTTTAATCGCAGTCATGGAAAAAAAGCCGGAGATCCCGATCATCGTTCAGAACGACCCATGGCTCGAGCCGCAGACCTCCGCCATCAACGCTCGAGCCGAGCGTTATGAAAAAGCCCTCGCGGACATCCGTGAAAAATCCGGCTCCCTCTCCGCCTACGCTACCGCCCACAAGCATTGTGGCATCCATTTCAAATCCGCCACCAACGAATGGACCGTCCGCGAATGGGCCCCCGCTGCCAAGGCCGTCTCCCTCATCGGCGATTTCAACCATTGGAACCGCGAGTCCCACCCTCTCAGCGGCAGCGACTCCGGCGTCTGGGAGCTGCGCCTCCCCGCCGACGAGCTGAACCACGGGGAAAAAGTGAAACTCCACATCCATGGCGCCGACGACTCCCGCCGCGACCGCCTCCCCGCCACCATCAACCGCGCCGTTCAGGACTGCTCATCCCATGACTACTCCGGCCAGATCTGGTCCCCGCCCTCCGCCTATGTTTGGAAAAACGAATTCGACCCCTCCACGGTCAAAGCCCCTTTCATCTACGAGAGTCACACCGGCATGGCTGGCGAGGAACCCCGCGTCCACACCTACCGCGAGTTCGCCGAGCAGGTCCTGCCCCGCGTCCAAAAGGCCGGCTACAACACCGTCCAGCTCATGGCCGTGCAAGAGCATCCTTACTATGGCTCCTTCGGCTACCACGTATCCTCCTTCTTCGCCGCCTGCTCCCGCTTCGGCACCCCGGAGGATCTGAAATACCTCGTCGATACCGCCCACGGCATGGGCATCGCCATGATCCTCGATGTCGTCCACTCCCACGCCGTGAAAAACATCTCCGAGGGCCTCAACAACCTCGATGGCTCCGGCCACCAGTATTTTCACGCAGGGAAAAAGGGCGACCACCCGCAGTGGGACTCCAAGTGCTTCGACTACGGAAAGCCGGAGGTGAAACAATTCCTACTCTCCAACGTCCGCTACTGGCTCGAGGAATACCGCTTCGATGGTTTCCGCTTCGATGGCATCACCTCCATGCTCTATCACTCCCACGGGGACCGCGCCTTCGGCGCCTACGACGACTACTTCGGCGACGATGCCGATGAGGAGGCCATCCTTTATCTGAAACTCGCCAACCAACTCATCGAGGAAATCAAGCCCGGCTGCATCGTCGTCGCCGAGGACATGTCCGGAATGCCCGGCCTCTGCCGGCCGAATTCCGAGGGCGGAGTCGGCTTCACCCACCGCCTCGCCATGGGCATCCCCGACCACTGGATCAAGCTCCTCAAGCACAAGCGCGACGAGGACTGGAATCTCGACGAACTCTGGTCCACCATCACCAACCGCCGCCACGGCGAAGCCACAATCGCCTACGTCGAAAGCCACGACCAGGCGCTCGTCGGCGACAAGACCATCGCCTTCCGCCTCATGGACAAGGAGATGTACTGGCACATGGATCGCGACGACAACCACCCCGTCGTCGAGCGCGGCATCGCCCTCCACAAGATCATCCGCATCCTCACCCTCGCCTTCGGCGGCGAAGGCTGGCTGAACTTCATGGGCAACGAATTCGGCCACCCCGAGTGGCTCGATTTCCCCCGCGAGGGCAATGGCTGGTCCTACCACTACTGCCGCCGCCAGTGGTCCCTCCTGGACAATCCCGATCTGAAATACCAGTGGCTCGCCGAGTGGGACCGCGATCTCCTCGCCCTCGCCAGGGACCGCAAGCTCCTTGAATCCGCCCCCGCCAAGCTCCTCCATCTCGATAACGAGAACAAGATCCTCATCGCCGAGCGCGCCAACCTCATCTTCGTCATCAATCTCTCCCCCACGAAGTCCATCCCCGGCTACGGGGTCACCCCGCAGGCCCAGCACACCCACAAGCTCCTCCTCGATTCCGATGAGAAAAAATACGGCGGTCACGCCCGCATCGACCACTCCGTCGATTACCCCCTCCACTCCAACAAGCAGATCAAATTCTACACCACCTCCCGCAGCGCCATCGTGCTGGGGTAGGGCAAGGAGGGGCTGCATCCTGCTGCCCGGCAACCCCAGCCATTTCCAAAAGCACCGGACAGCGGAGTCAAAGCCATCTGGATCGCGGTTCCTTTCCCGGGTTGAACGCGGCTCCTAGGCCACCGCTCCGGCGAGTTTTCCGGAGAGATCCCCGATGGCAGCCATGAAGATCCCATGGGCCTCCTCGGCGTTGCGGTAAGGGGAGAAGTAGTTTTTCACGTCCCCGTCAGAGCCGCCTTTGGTGGACATCCAGTAGAGGTGGTCGGAGGATTGGAGCCTGCCCCAGGTGTCCGTGAGGACGGGATCTGCCTTGGCGAGAACGGCTTCCTCAAGGGCGCGGATGGCGGCGAGTGCTTCTTTCTGCATGGCGTTTCCGGTCCACGCGGAGAGGTCGCGCTCGGCGTCCGCCCATGAGGTGACTTTCGGGCAATCGTATTCCTGGGAGGAGCTGTAGATGGAGACGGCATCGGCGGGAGTGACCCATTGGGAGCCGGACTCGATGAGGATTTCCGGGACTTTCCGCCAGAATTCGTAGATGCCCTGCTCCTGCTTCTGGTGCTCTCCGATGGACTCGTAGTCCATGAAGAGATTGATGAGATCCCCGGGTGAGTGGCCGATCCAGCCAGTGAATTTTTCCCAAGTGAGGGGGAATCCGCCCCACGAGGGATCGGAGAAACGGAAGGCGAGATCGTTCGAGAGGGTGTGGTTGCGCAGCAGGGTGCGGATGCGCGCTGTGTCCGGGGCGTGGTAGGCGTAGTTCGGGGAAATGCCCTCGGTGAAGGCGGGCGTGCCCTCGCCGATGACTCCGTCGAATCCAAGCGTCTCGGCCTTCGCGGCGATGGCGTTGTTATAGATCAGCTCGGAGTTCCGGAAGACCTTGGGCCTTACCGAAAAGCACTCCTCCATCAGGTCCAGGTGCATATCGACCTGGCGCTGGAATTCCTTTTCGGAATACACGAAGGCGAGCGAGTGGTAATAGGTTTCCGCAAGCAGCTCGACTCCGCCGGTAGCGACGAGTTCCTGGAAAGACTCCAGCACATCGGGGCGGAATTTCCGGAACTGCTCGATGACGGTGCCGGTGAGGGAAAGCGCCATCCGGAAGAGTCCGTGGTTCTCCTCGATGCGCTGTTTGAACATCGCGTTGGCGGGGAGGTAGCAGTTGTCGGCGACGCGGTTGAGGATCTCGCGGTTCAGCTTTTCATCCTCATAAGGCGGGGAAAGGCCGGGCTTTTTCGGTCGTAGGGGCAGCAAGCGGTGAGGCTGGTGCACCTGGAAGTAAAGGCATACGTCAGGCATGGGCGTGTTTGGGCTTTGAGGAGAAAGAAAGTGGATCCGGATAGTGGCAGTCGCTTGTCCGGGAGCGGTTCTAAATACAGTCCCCGCGTGGTTTTGCAACCCATTGATACCAGCAGCCGCCACGCCAATCTTTCACGCGAAACAGCTCAGCGGATGAATGGGATTGCTACCCGTGGCACGCCGCCAGCTTCCATTCCGTTGCAACTCCTTGTCAGTGGTCGAGTTGCAACTTTTTCAACTTGGGCTCGATGACGTACTGGCAGTAGCCCGCCGTCTTGTTCCGCATGTAATAGGCCTGGTGGTATTTTTCCGCAGGGTAGAAAAGGGACGCTCCGGTGATTTCTGTCACGATGGGTCTGTCGAAATTTTCCTGCGCCGCCTTTTTCGATGCTTCGGCTGTATCCCTCTGGCCGTCATTTTCGTAAAAAATAGCGGAGCGGTACTGGGTGCCCACATCGTTTCCCTGGCGGTTGAGCTGGGTGGGATCGTGCAGATCCCAGAACCACGCGAGAACGCGCTCGAAAGGGATTTTCCTGGGATCGAAGGCGACCCGCACGACCTCCGCATGACCAGTGGCGCCAGTGCAGATGTCCGCGTAGGTGGGATCTTCCAGCGCTCCGCCCATGTAGCCGGAGGTGGCGGAATGGATGCCTTCGAGCTGGGTCATCGCGGCCTCGATGCACCAGAAGCAACCGGAGCCAAGGGTGATCACCTCGGCACCTTCTGGGACATCAGGCAATTCGGCTGGGGCTTTCTCGTCTTCCATTTTCATGCGCTTTCGCCCGAAGCTAAACCGGGAAGCGCGGGAAACAAGGCGGGCAGGGAATTTTTCCTGAGATCCCCGCGTCATTGTTTCGCGGGTAGGGCGGCTCCGATTTCCTGGAAGGCTTTCCTAACGGTCGAGTCATCGGCATTCGGGAAATCCGCGCGCTGCACCATGAGGAGGTAGATGCGGCCTTTCACGGGATCGAGCCATGCCTGGGTGCCATAAGCGCCGCCGTGGCCAAAGGAGCCGGGCGAGAGCTTTTCGGAAACTCCCTGCGGCTGCCTCACCACGCACCAGCCGAGTCCCCAGCCGTTTCCGGGCGTGAAACCGGTGACGACATCGCCGCTCTGGACGCTGGTCATTTTCCTCACGGACTCTTCTTTCAGGTAACGTTTCCCGTCCAGCTCGCCGCCGTTGAGGATCATATGGAGAAATTTTGAGTAGTCGGGTGCGGTCGAGAAAAGTCCGCCGTTGCCGCGCGGGTAGGTCTTTCGAGCGGCGAGGCCCTCCATGTCGAAGTTGCGGACGGGCGTGGCTTCCAGCTTTCCGTCCGCGCCCTTTTTGAAACTGGTGGCGAGCCTTTTCTGCAGCTCCATATCCGGGTAGAAGCCTGTGTCCTTCATGCCCAGCGGATCGAAGAGGCGTTCCTGGAGAAAATCGGAAAAGTTCTTTCCGGAAGCTACTTCCACCACCCGCGCCGCCACATTGATCCCGGTCTGGCTGTATTGCCATTTCTCCCCGGCGGGAAACTGGGCGGGCTTTTTTGCGACGATTTTCGCAAGTTCGTCCAAGGTCTGGATGGTGCTGTCCTCCTCAGGCGTCAATTCGGAGAGGCCGCCGGTGTGGGTGAGGCAGTGGCGGAGGGTGATCTCCACCCGCTCGCCCGCTGCATTTTTCAGATCCTTGAACTCCGGAAGGTAGGTCGAGACTGGCTCATCGACGGAAATTTTCCCTTCCTCCACCATCATCATCACGGCGGTTCCGGTGACGGGCTTGCTCATCGAGGCGATCCAGAACAACGCGTCCTCCGGCATGGGCTTCTGGCTTTCCGAATCGGAAAACCCCGCCGTCGCAAGATCCAGAATCCCGGCCTTGTCCGCCACCACCGTCACCGCCCCGGCGATTTCCCCGGCCTTCACGAACTCCTCCATTTTCTCCCCGACGGGAGATCCAAGAGCCGCCACACACATTCCCAGCAAACAGATCGCGCTTTTCATCATTCAAGAGAATATCCTCCCCCTGCCCGCCGCAAGTATCAGTTTCCGATATTTCGAAGATTCCAGGCTTCCCCGCCGAATATCGCCCATCGGTCCCATAGCAAGCCGCTGCCCAAAAAATCTTGTCAAGGCGGCTCCGAAAGCTACGCTCGCGACAAATAAATGCCGCCCTGAAACCTCCGGATTCCGCCAGAGCACGGCGTTCCGCGGAGCCTTCCTCAATTCACAATTTCAGCGTTTCAGCCTTAGCCATTCTCCCCCTTTCCCCGCAACCCGTGTATCAATCCCTAATCCGTACGATCATTCCCGAGAACTGGGTGACCAAGTTCCGCATCTGGCGGCGAACGCGCATTTTAAACAAGAAGCATCGCCCTGCGGCACTCGTGGGTAAGGTTAAGCCGCGTTGGCGAGATCGGATCAACGATGTCCTGGCCTGCCCGGACAATGCCTTCATCCCACGCGTACCCAATGCCGGCGTCATCGAGGCCGATCTGCTCACGATGCACAATGGCATCCGGATCAAGGCTTTGAGCTACTATGGCAGGGGCATTCTGAACATGCTCGTCGAGAACCGGGGTGTCCATGAACCCCAGGAGGAACGCGCCTTTGCCGACGTGATGCCCCACCTACCCGCGGCACCGGTCAGTCTGGAGATGGGCGCGTACTGGGGATTTTATTCGCTCTGGCTGAAAACCGTGCACCGGGAAGCCCACTGTCATCTGATTGAGCCCGATGCGGCCAATCTCCAGTCCGGCAAAATGAACTTTGCGATCAATGGGATGGCTGCCGAATTCGAAAACGCCTTTGTTGGCGATATGGATTCGCGGCCCGACCGGGGTGCTCCGACAATTTCAGTGGATGGTTACTGCCTGCGAAAAAACATCCCCCATCTTCACTTGCTCCACTCCGATATTCAAGGCTTCGAGTTGAAGATGCTGGCCGGAGCGCGCCGGATGTTTTCCGGGCGCAACATCGACTATGTCTTCATTTCCACGCACTCCGAAGAACTTCACCGGGACTGCATCAGCCAACTGGAGTCGTTCGGTTACGGGATCCTCTGCTCGGTGGACATCCCCCAATCCTACTCTGGGGATGGACTCATCGTGGCCAAAAGCCCTTTGATGGCCGCACCAACACATTTGGAAGTCTCCCAAAAGCCTTCCCCCGCCTGAACAGTTAGAGTTCAAACAAGCTGGTACCTCCATCGCCTCACGCCAAGAAAGGACTGGATGGGAATCCGATACCTGTCATCCTCTCCACCATGATCTGGCGGAAAATCAAAGACCTGTTCTCCGGCTCGGAACCGGCACACGCCGTTTTCAAGGACGAATGGATCGACATGCTGAAGGGAAATGTCCCTCTCTACGGGCTCTTGCCGCAGGATGTCCGCGTCCGCCTCCACGAACGGATCGCGAGCTTCATTTCCTCCACCTACTTCGAAGGCTGCAACGGCTTGGACTTGACCGACGAAATGATCCTCACCGTCGCAGCACAGGCTTGTCTGCTCGTGGTGAATCGCGAGGGCCAGCCCTACCCGGAGCTGCGGACGGTTTATCTATACCCGGACACTTTCAGCTCGGTTCAGAAAAGCCAGGACGCCTTCGGGATCGTCACGGAAGGGGAGATCCACAGGCTCGGCGAATCATGGGAGACCGGCACCGTCATCCTTTCTTGGAATTCCGTGGAGCACGGAGCGCGGAACATTCACGACGGGCAGAACGTCACTCTCCATGAATTCGCCCACCAGCTCGATCACGAGGACGGCAGCACCGATGGCGCGCCAGGCTTGCCCAGCCGCGCCGCTTACCGCTCGTGGGCAAGCGTTTTCCAAGCGAATTACGATGATTTGCAAGATCGCCTGGAAAAAGGGAAACCAACTCTGATCGATCCCTACGGCGCGACAAACCCGGCGGAGTTTTTCGCGGTCGCGACCGAAACTTTTTTCGAAAAGCCCGTGCAACTCCACAAGCGGAGGCCGGAACTCTACTCCGAGTTGAAGAAGTTCTACGGACTGGATCCTGAGCTGTGGCTTCGGTGATCTGTCCACTTGCTTTTTCCGCCGAGCGGTCTTTTCTTGGAAAATGCCCGAAACCCGCCTCGAACACGACTCCATGGGCGATCTCGCCGTCCCCGCCGAAGCCCTCTATGGAGCCTCCACTCAGAGGGCGGTGGAGAATTTCCCCATCTCCGGCCAGAAGATGGATCCCGCGATCATCCACGCCTACGGCCTGATCAAGGAAGCCGCTGCCCACGCGAACGCAAGCCTCGGCACGCTCCCGCAGGATTTCGCCAATGCCATCGCAGCCACCGCCCGCGAGATTTTTGAGGGAAAATACGACACCCATTTCCCGGTCGATGTCTATCAGACCGGCTCCGGGACCTCGACGAACATGAACGTCAACGAGGTGATCACAAACATTTGCCGCCAGCGCGGAACCGATGTCCACCCGAACGACCATGTCAACCTCGGCCAGTCCTCCAACGACACCTTCCCCACCGCTCTGCACATCGCCGCCTGCCTACAACTCCGCGACAAGCTCATCCCCGCTCTCGATACGTTGAGGAAATCCTTGGAGAGAAAAGCGGAGGACTTCCACCCAGTCCTGAAAATCGGACGCACCCATCTGATGGACGCGGTTCCAATGCGCCTTGGCCAGGAGTTTTCCGGCTATGCGAAACAAGCGGAACGCGGGATCGACCGCTGCCACAAGGCAATCAAAGCCCTGCTCGAACTCCCCCTCGGAGGCACCGCCATCGGCACCGGGCTGAACCGGCACGAAAAATTTCCGGAAACCGCCATCGCACTGCTTAATGAACGCACCGGGCTGGAATTCCACACTGCGGAAAATCCTTTCGAAGCCCAGGCGGCGCGGGACTCCCTCGTCGAGGCGCACGGACAGCTCAACGCCATCGCCACCTCACTTTTCAAGATCGCCAACGACATCCGACTCCTCGGCTCCGGCCCCCGCTGCTCGATCGGCGAGATCAGCCTCCCTGCCATCCAGCCCGGCTCCTCCATCATGCCTGGAAAGGTCAACCCAGTCCTGTGCGAAGCCCTCACCATGGTGGCCGCGCGCGTTTTCGGAAACCAGACGACCGTCACCTTCTGCGGCGCGAACGGCCATTTCGAGCTCAACACCTTTATGCCCCTGCTTGGCCAGAGCGTCTTGGAATCCATCCGACTCCTCGCCTCCGCCTCCACCGTCTTCGCGGAAAAATGCGTCGATGGCATCACCGCGAACCAAGCGCGCTGCGAGGAACTCATCGAGCTTTCCCTCTCCATGGTCACCTCGCTCGTTCCACTGATCGGTTACGAGAAAGCCGCCGCCATCGCCAAGGAATCAATCAAAACCGGCAAGACCGTAAGACAGCTTTGTGAGGAGAAACTGGAAGAACTATCCATCACCGCCGACCAACTCAGAACCGCCCTCGACCCAGCCACCATGGCCGGGTGAGGAGCTGTCGCGTCATCGCGGCTTTAGGCTGGGCAGCGAGTCAGCAACGGTTATAAATCCGGGTAGCGGATGTCGGGGATTTTTCCTTTCCAGACAGGGAGCTTGGGGGAGAGGAGGTCTATGCCTTTGTCGTAGATGTGGCCGTCTTTTTGAATTTCGTAAGTTGTGACGGAGTTGTCGATGTGGAGGACGATGGCTTTGCCGTTGAAGGGTTTGGGATCGAAGGTCGTGGTGCCGGGGATGAGGGGGGTTAGGACGAGAGGGGTTGCGGGATCGTTTGAAGATGAGAGACCCGAGATGTAGGAGAAGCCGCATGTGCCGGGTTCGAGGATATTTCCAGGGGTGATGATGCTGTCGGGTTTTCTCGCTCCGTGGATCTTCGCGTAGAACATCTGCTCGGATTGGGTGATGTTCGCGGCGAAAATCTGGCGGAAGAGGGCATTGGAGGAACTGCCGGTGAGGTCGATGGCTGTGCCGTTTTCCTTTTCAACCGCAGGTCTCGTCGCGGCAGTTGGGAACGTGCGGTATTCGGTTTCAAACTCGAAGAGGGCGAGACCCATCTGGCGGGCGTTGGAGACTGCATTGGTCTGGTCACGTCCCCGGCCGTTCCGTTGCATCCGGGCATCCTGCCAGATGAAGAAGGATGCGATCAGGCCGAGGACAATGATGATCCCGAGGGTGATTTCAAGGGATTTGGATTTGGGTTCTTCAGTCATGAGTTTTTTGGGGAAATAGAACTACTTGTCGTCTTTCGCGGGCAAGACGAGGCGGAGCAAGAAGCTATTTTGAAAAGACTTTCTGGAAAAAGGAAGGCTTGGATGTGGACAACCCTTCCGGATAGCGGACATCGGGGATTTTTCCTTCCCACAGGGCATTGTCCGGATCGAACAGGGTTTTTCCTCCGCCTATGTTGGCGTGGCCGTCTTTGTCGATATTCAGCGATGCGACTGAATTGTCGATGCGGAGGATCACCGCTTTGCCATCGAAAGGTATCGGATCAAAGCGGTCGGTGCCGGGGATGATTGGGCAGAAGGCGACCGGTCGGGCCGGGTTCCCGTTGGTAGATAGTCCGGTGACATAACCGAAAACCACTTCACCGGGCGAGAGCACTTTTCCAGCCGAGACATCTCCGTCCGGTCTCTTGGTCCCGGCGACCTGTGCGTAAAACATCTGCTCGGATTGGGTAAGCTTCGCAGCGAAGAGTTGGCGGAAAAAGGCGTTCGAGGATTTTCCTGACAAGTCCAGACCGTGGTCGGGATGTTTTGCAGTGACCTTTGCGACGGTGGACTCGGTGGGGAAAGAGCTGTATTCGGAATCGAACTCGAAGAGGGCGAGGCCGACCTGGCGGAGGTTCGAGACGGCCTGTGATTGCTCGGGGCGTTTCCTATCATTGCCACCAACGTAGTTTGGTTTTCCCAAAAAATAAAATAGCGAGACGCTACCTATCAGCAGCAGCCAGAACGGCCAGCTGAAGGATTTGGATTTTGGTTTTTCGGTCACGGGATTGGGAATAGGTAGAAGGGTGTTTCCAAGCCCTAGCGGAGGACGGAGGAAATGGTTTGGGTCATTTGGCTGGGGTTCCGCTAGGGCTTGGAAAGACCCTTCTACTCATTCAGGAAAGCGGATGTCGGGAGCTTTTCCTTTCCAGACGGGGTGCTTGGAGGAGAGGAGGTCGATGCCTTTGTCATAGATGTGGCCGTTTTTCTCAATTTTGTACGAACGGACGGAGTTGTCGATGCGGAGAATGACGGCAAAACCATCCAAGGGTTTGGGATCGAACTTGGTGGTGCCTGGGATGAGCGGGGTGAGGGCGAGAGGGGTGGCGGGGTCGTCTTTGGAGGAGAGTCCGGAGATGTAGGCGAAACCACATGCGCGGGGTTCGAGAATGTTTCCGGGGGTGATGATGCCGTCGGGTTTTCTGGAGCCTTTTGTTTTGGCGAAGAACATGTATTCGGATTGGGTGATGTTCGCTGCGAAAATCTGGCGGAAAAGGGCATTGGAGGATGTGCCGGTGAGGTCGATGGCTGTGCCGTTTTCTTTTTCGACGAGAGTTCTTGTCGCGGAAGTGGGAAATGTGCCGTATTCGGTGTCGAACTCGAAGAGGGCTAGTCCGATCTGGTGGGCGTTGGAAGTGGCTTCGGTTTGATCTCCACCTCGATGACCACCGCGCAAAACCAGTGGTGACAAGAAGAGACCACCCACCACAAAAAGGATGGAAGCCACGATCGCTCCGTAGAACACCGGCTTGAACCACTTGGGTTGGCGATTGAGGAGAGCGAAATCTGGTGGGGACGATGGGGGTTTTTCGGACATGGGTTTGGTGGAATATGGAGAAGGGGCTTGGAACCCCTTTGCGGAGGACTGGAGAAATGGCTGGGGTTGTGAAAGGGGATGCAATCCCCTTCTCCATATTACAGGAGCCTTGCCCGCAGGAGGTCTGTGACCTGCTTGGGGTTGGGCTTGGTGGGAGCGGCTTTCATGACTTTTCCGGTGAGGAAGTTGATGAGCTTTTCGTTGCCGGCTTTTACGGCGGCTACTTCTTCGGGGTTTTCGGCGATGATCTGATCGACCAGGGAATCGAGTTCTCCGGCGGAGGTTGGTTTGAAGCCCATTTCATCGGCGATGGATTTCACATCACGATCAAGGGAGGTGAAGAGGACGGTGAAGACTTCCTTGGCTTGGTTGGGAGCTAGGGTGCCGTTTTCTACGAGTGCTAGGAGGTCGCGGAGTTTCTCGGGGGGGACGGGGCAATCTGCGATGCTGATGGATTGCTCGTTAAGGGTGCCGAGCAGGCTGTTGATGAGGAAGTTGGCGGTTTTCTTGGCGGGGATGGCCGGGTCCGCGGTGGCTTCGAAGTATTTCGCGAGGTGGCGGTCCGCGGTGAGGACGGCGGCATCGTAGGGGCTGAGGCCGAAGTCGTTTTCGTATCGGGAGATTTTTTCCAAACGCGGCTCAGGGACGAGGGGTCTAACAGTTTCTAACAGAGGGGCGGTGGCGATGGGAAGGAGATCCGGGCAGGGGAAGTAGCGGTAGTCGTGGGCGTCTTCCTTGGTGCGCATGAGTTGGGTCTCGCCGAGTTCGTCGTTCCAGCGGCGGGTGGACTGGATCTGGGCGATGCCCATGCCGAGTTCTTCGGTCTGGCGGGCGATCTCGAAATGGATGGCGCGGCGGATGGCGGAGAAGGAGTTGAGGTTTTTCAGCTCAACTTTCGCGCCTAGTGGATCGGATTCCTTTTCGCGGAGGGATATGTTCACGTCGCAGCGGAGGTTGCCTTTTTCGAGATCGGCATCGGAGGTGTCGCACTCGTGGAGGACGAGCTGGAGGGAGCGGAGGTAGGCGAAAGCCTCCTCGGCGGATTCGAGGTCCGGCTCGGTGACGATCTCCATGAGGGGGGTGCCGGCGCGGTTGAAATCGATGAGGGATGTGGTGGCGAGGTGGGTGGATTTGGCGACGTCCTCTTCCAGGTGTATGCGGTTTAGGCGGACGACTTTGTTCGGGGTCTTGATGTTTTTCCGGGCATCGGTGGGGTAGCAATCGTCGAAGAGCGGCACGCCGCCGCCGAGGCAGAGGGGGAAATCCATCTGGGTGGTCTGGTAGTTTTTCGGCATGTCCGGGTAGAAGTAGTTCTTCCGGTCCCAGCGGGAAAACTCCGGCGAGCCGCAGCCGAGGGCTAGGCCGGTGAGCAGGGTTTTCTCGATGGCGCGCTGGTTGAGGACGGGGAGCGCGCCGGGGTAGCCGAGGCAGACGGGACAGGTGTTGGTGTTCGGGTCGTCGCCGAAGGAGGTGCGGCAAGCGCAGAACATCTTGGTAACGGTGTTTACCTGGGCGTGGACTTCGAGGCCGATGGTGACGAGAAGGGGCATAAGTTTCAAAATTCAAATTTCAACCATCAATCAAGACGGGTGCTGTGGGGAAGGTTTTTTAACCGCGAATGGACGCTAATTTTCGCGAATGGAGACTAGGATTGGGAAATTTCAAACCACGGGACACACCGAGGTAGAGGGTTTCTGAAAAAATGTGGAGGATCTGGTTCCTGACGGAAATTTTTCTTCATTCGCGAAAATTCGCGTCCATTCGCGGTTGAAAATCTTACCCCAGGTTCTCAATGCGGAAGACTACGGGTTGGGAGTTGATGCAGTCGAGGGCTTCGATTTCGGCGAGGGCTTTGGTTAGTTTTCCGAAGGGGGTGGAGTGGAGGAGGAAGACCATATCGACGAATTCGGCGTCGGGATTGGAGGAATCGACGGGGGAGTGGATTCCGGAGACGCCGATCTGGTGGCTGGCGAGGACGTTGGCGATCTGGGCGAGGACACCGGGGCGGTCGGTGACGTCGAAGCGGACGTAGTAGGCGGTGGTGGTTTCCTCGATGGGGATGAGATTTCCCTTTTCCCGGTAGGGGAGAAAGCCGCGGTGGCGAGAGGTGTGGGCTAGAGAGCGGGCGGCTTCGACGAGATCGGCGACGACGGAGGAGGCGGTGGGTCCCTGGCCGGCACCGCGACCGTAGAAGAGCAATTCGCCGGCTGCGTCGGCGTTGACGGAGACGGCGTTGAAGACGCCGTTGACGGAGGCCAGAATGTGTTTTTGGGAAATGAAGGATGGCTGGACGCGGAGCTCGACCGAGCCGCAATCGCGCTCGCGGACGATGGCGAGGAGCTTGATGACGTAGCCGAGGGATTTCGCGAAATGGATGTCGGTGGGGCGGACTTGTTCGATGCCGGTGACGTAAACTTCTTTCGGATCGATGGGAAAACCGTAGGCGAGGGTGGCGAGGAGGATGGCCTTGTGGGCGGCGTCCCAGCCGTTGACGTCGAGGGCGGGATCGGCTTCCGCGTAGCCTAGGTCCTGGGCTTCCTGGAGGGCGGTCGGGTAGTCGATGCCGCGCAGGGTCATCTGCTCGAGGATGTAGTTCGAGGTGCCGTTGATAATGCCGGTGAAGGAGTGGATCTGGTTGCCGACGAAGGAATCCTGGACGGTCTTGACGATTGGGATGCCGCCGGCGATGGCTGCCTCGAAGAAGATCGGGGTCTCCATTTTCCGGGAAATGGCGAAGAGCTCGACTCCGCGCTCGGCGAGTAGGGCTTTGTTGCCAGTGACGACGGGCTTTTTCTCCAAAAGGGCGGCAGCGACGATTTCAAAAGCGTCGGTGGTGCCGCCGATGAGCTCGACCACGATGTCAACGGCGGGATCATGAACGAGGGCGTGCCAATCGGTGGTGAGGATTTCCTGAGGGACGCTGGAGGAGGTCGCGCGGGCCTTTGTCAGATCGCGGACGAGAATGCGGGTGATCGCGAGGGAAACGCCTTTTCCGGTGCGGTCGGAGATGAGTTCCCCGTTTTTCTCGATGGTGTTCCATACGCCGGAGCCGACGGTGCCGAAGCCCGCGAGGCCGATTCCCAGTTTGTTGCAGTTGCTCACGGGGGGAGGGTGAGGGGGAAAACTTTAAACTTCAAACTTCAAAGTGATCTTGCCGTTCGGACAATGTGAGAGTAAAACACTACGAAGTGATGCGTAACGATGCGTGAGGACGCAATTGCCCGCTCGCGACCAAAATCACCGTAACCCTTTGGATGAACGAATTTCAGCACAATACCATTTCGACTTCCGGACGGGACAGCAAAGTGCCATCGGGAAGAGAGGAAACACGGGCGAGCAGCGAGCAGCTTGCGCTGCCCTTAACCGCATCAGAACGCGGGGAATCCTGGAAGCGACTCAGCTCGCTCCACCGGGCGAATCGCTTTCGATTGATGTTTGGACAGCCGCTCTTGCCAGACGGACGCGCGAGTGGGAACTCCCTTTAGTTTCACTGCCGAAGCTCGGGATTCTTCACGATGAAGACGGGCTCCAGATGAGTGTTTCCGGGCTGATACCTTTGCCGAGCGGTGCAGAAGCCAGTCCCTATCACGATCCCGAGTCGGATGCGGTTTACAAGCTTTTCGATTTGCGCCCCAACGGCTCTCTTGGGAAGAAAATTTCCCTTGAGCTGAACAATGAAGGCGAGTTCGAAGTTGTCCTCAAAGACGCGGTTTTGAGGGATACGCTTGAGAAACTGCAGATTCTCAACGAGGCGGGCGCGCATCCGACGGAAATCGTCGGTTTGTCGGACAATGGTGATTACCTGATCGCGAAACAACCGTTGGCGCTACCGATGACGGATTACCAGGATGACAAGCGTGCGGGGATTGCCGCGGTTCGCGGGATTCTACCCGAGGGAACGCGTTTGCGGAGACAGGTGGTTGTAGTGTGGCTGTATGAGCAAGGTTGGCTGATCGACGACTTGCACGAGAGGAACATCATGAGATCGGCGGAAAATGAACCGACAATCATTGACGCTTTGGTCGGATCAGTCACGCCATTGGCTTTTCGGAAGCTGTCCTGGTTGAGAAACGCCTGCGAGGATGCAAGGTGGTTGAGGGAAGGAAAACCATTGCCGATCAGGCAAGGTTTTGAGGATGTGGAGGACGACCTTCTGTGACTCAGTAAAAATCTGATTCGAAAAAGCCCGACGGGTTTTCTCGGGCTTCTTTGAGAATTGGCTGTTGCGGACTACTGATCCGATTTCGAGATGGAGTCGCGCATGGTGGTATCGGATTTGATGTTTTCCATACGGTAGTAGTCCATGACGCCGAGGTTGCCGGAGCGGAGGGCTTCGGCAAGGGCGAGGGGGACCTGGGCTTCGGCCTCGACGACTTTGGCTTTCATTTCCGCGACGCGGGCGGTCATTTCCTGCTCCAGGGCGACGGCGGCGGCGCGGCGGATTTCGGCTTCGGCCTGGGCCATGTTCTTGTTGGCTTCTGCCTGGGCGACCTGGAGCTGGGCACCGACGTTCTCGCCGACATCGACGTCCGCGATGTCGATGGAGAGGATCTCGAAGGCGGTGCCGACATCAAGGCCGCGGGCGAGGACGACTTTTGAAATGGAGTCCGGGCTTTCCAGGACGACCTTGTAGGTTTCCGCGGAGCCGATGGTGGTGACGATACCTTCTCCGACACGGGCGATAATGGTTTCCTCTTTGGCACCGCCGACGAAACGTTCGAGATTTGTCCGGACGGTGACTCGGGCGCGGACTTTCACCTGGATGCCGTCTTTGGAAACGCCGTCGATGGTGGTGCGGCCGGAGGCAGGGTTGGGGCAGTCGATGACTTTCGGATCGACGGAGGTACGGACGGCTTCGACGACGGATTTCTCGGAGCCTTTGGTGGCGAGGTCGATGGCGCAGGCGCGGTTCCAATCGAGGCCGAGGCCGGCTTTCTGGGCGGCGATGAGCGCCTGGATGGTGGGGAGGACGTTTCCGCCGGCGAGGTAGTGGGCTTCGATCTCGTTGATGTCGATCTCGATGCCGGCCTTTTTCGCGGTGATGCGGCTGTCAACGATGGGACCGTAGGGCACCTGGCGGAGGCGCATGGCGATGAGGTCCGAGAAGCCGACATAGGCTCCGGCAAGCCACGCGCGCAGCCAGACGCTGAAGAAGGAGAGGATGACAAAGGCAAGTACGAGGCCGGCGATGCCGAGTCCGATGAGTAGTATAGTTGAGAGGTCCATGGTGTTGATTTAGCTTTTGAGTCTGACGGTGAGTTGGAAGGAATTGGCTGCGGTGACGGTGAGTTCGGTGTCTTTGGGGATCTGGCCGGATTGGGAAAACGCCTCGTAGCGGGTGCCATCGACGGTGACGTATCCGCTGGGTGAAAGCACGGTAACTGACATTGCGGATTTGCCAATCAAATCCCGCGCGGAGGGATCCAGGTTGCTGGCGGTGCCTGAGCTTTCCCGGCTAAGGAAGAATCTTTTTCCGAAACGGGTTTTGGGCAGGATCTTGAACTGGATGTAGAAAAGGGCGATGGCGGCAAGGACGGTGATGCCAATGGCGATCAGGCCCTCGGTGGTGCCCAGTTTCACGAAAGAAAGGACGCAGCCGGTGAAAAGCAGGACGCCACCCGCGATGCCGAGGATGCCGCCGGGGATCATGACCTCGATGGCGAGGAGGAACAGGCCGATGGCGAAAAGGAGGATGATCAGGCTCATGAAATTTCAGATTTTAAATTAGATCGCTTCCACATTCAGATCGAACTCCCCCACGGAAATGACTTTCACCGGCGTGCCGGGTGGGACGGTGCCTAGGGGGAGGCGGGCATCGTAGCGTTTGCCATTGATCTCGATCTGGCCGGAGGGGAAGAGTGCGGTGACGGCGTGGCCGGTGGCTCCGATGAGGCTGGGCGCGCTGCGGGCGGTGGAGGATCCGGTGTTTTCTCCTCCGATGGCGGCCGCGAGAACCATTTTTCCCCAGAGGCCACCGCTGGGGAGGAAGCGCAGAAGGAAAGCGAAAATGACGATGGCTCCGCCGAGACCGAGGATGAGATTGAGGAGGGGGCGGAAGAGGAAATTGCTGTTCCAGGGGATGGGCTGGTCCGGCCAGATGTCCGACATGCCCCAGAGCAGGGAGCCGAGCATAAGTATGGCTCCGGGGATGGCGAGCAGGAAAAAACCGGGGATGAAAAACAGATCAATCAGGACCAGGGCGAAGCCGATGAAGAAGAACAGGAGCGGCTCGTGTCCGGAAAGACCGGCGCCGCTGTGGCCGAAGAACACGATGGCGAGGAGGATGCCTCCGCCGATGCCGAAGATGCCGAAGCCGGGGGTCTTGAACTCGATGAAAATGAGCAGCAGCCCGGCTGAGAGGAGGAGCGGGGACCAGGCCGTGATGTATTGGGCGAGCCTTTCCGACCATGTGACTTCGAGGCGGCTGGTGGTGTAGTTGCCTTTTCCCAGAAGGGTATCGGTGAGTGATTCCAGGCTCGGCTCGATGCCTGCGGCCAAGAGCGGCTGCGAGGGATCTCCGTATTCCCTGACCGATTCGCTGGCGGTGAGGCTGAGCAACTCGCCCTTCGGCTTGATGATCTCGTCTCCGATTTTCAGCTCGAAATTCTCGTCGATCATCGCCGAAACGACTTCTCCCCGGTATCCCTTGCCTTCGGAAATCGAGCGGACTTTCGCGCGCAGGAAGGAGACGATCTTGAGCTTCATGGTCTTGTCGATGTCCGCGCCGCCGGCGTTGACCGGAGCGGAAGCGCCGATGGTCGCGCCGGGAGCCATGAAAATCTCATCGGTGCCTGCGGAGATCAGCGCTCCGGCGGAAGTGGCCTCGTCATTGACGTAGGTATAGACTTTCCCGGGGAATTTCTGGATGGCTTTGACCATCTCGAAGGTGACGTCAATGCTTCCCCCGGGAGTGTTCATGTCCAGGATGACGGTGTCGGCTCCCTGCTCGATGGCGGTTTTCAGGCCGCGGCGTAATATATAAAGCTCTGGCGGTGCGATCTGGTCCCGGATCGGGATGACGACCACTTTTTGTTTCGCCTCCACTTTCCCGGCATCCTGAGCGGTGGCTGGAAGCAGGCAGTAGAGAAATGAGACTAGGAAATAGAGGGATTTCATTTGTTTCAGGCTTCGATTACTAGAACCCGGAAATTCTTGAAAGGAAAGGAGGGATTGAGACAGGAATCAAAACGCGCCGCAGGCAGGCTCCCCCTTCCCCTCCCCTTGGAATCCAAATCTTCTCTTACACGGGAAAATCATCCCTCAAGGCTTGATGGTCACCGTGTCGCCGACTTCGGTCATGGCGAAGAGTTTTTTCGCGGAGTCCATGGGGAGGCGGATGCAGCCGTGGGAGGCGGGGTAGCCGGGGACATTGCCGTAGTGGAAGCCGAAGTCCGAGCAACTGAGACGCTGGAAGTAGGGCATCGAAGAGCCATAGATGGAAGAATTGTGCGTGCGGTGCTTGTCGGTGATGACGAACTCGCCCTGGCGGGTGCGGTAGCCGCTTTTTCCGGAGGAGACCCGGGTGGAGAATAGCTCGTTGCCATCGGCGTCGTACACGCGGGCGCGCTGCTCGCCGAGGGAGAGGATGATGTGGCGCTCGATCCTGTCAGGATCCTGGCCGAGGATCAGTCGCATCATGGGGATGTCGCTTTTGCGGGACGCGAAGTTGATGGGCCACATGTAGTTGGAAGGCGTGTAGGTGTTCTTCTTCGCGCCGGCTTTGAGGAGGTGGCGGGCGGAGGCAATGATCCCGGAATCCGCGGCGAGCATGAGCGGGGTGATGTTGCGGTCGTTGGTGAGATACCAGCGCATGGTCTTGGACTTCACATGCTCCAGGAAATCGCGGCTGACGGGGCGGGCGAGCGCTTCGTTGGGATCGGCACCGGCGGCAAGAAGCACGCGGACGGTCTCGGGATTCCCGGTGACGAGGGCGAGGTGGAGAGGTTTCTGGTTTCCGGGGAGGCTGAGTGTGGCATCCGCGCCATACTTCAGGAGCAGGGCGGCGAGCTTGTCATTTCCGCCCAGCATGCAGACGGAGAGCGGCGTGCCCATGCCGGGGAGGAGGGTGATGTCCGGGGAGACTCCGCTATCGAGAAGAAATTTTGTGGTGAGGTAATCGGATCTACCAGAGGCGTAGTAGATGGATTTCCCCGGGCTGTGGCCGTAATCGAGGAGCAGCTTGAGCCAGGTGATTTTCTCGGATACCCCAGCGGTTTCCGTGAGCAGCAGACCGTTGACTCCGTGGCGTTCCGCGCGTGCGCCCTTGCGCAGGAGCATCGAGGCGAGATCGAGGTTGCCGCGGTCGTAGGCAAGCCAAAGGGCTCGTCCCCACTCCGGCCCGCTGAGGATCTCGCCGGGGCGCAGGACGGCGCTGAGGACGGAGGGATCGCCAGTGGAGATGGCAGCCTCCAGCGGCGTGACTCCGCCGGGCGTGGTGGGCAGGCGGACGGGATCCGCGCCGATGCGCATGAGGAGGGGAATGAGATCCGTAGCGCGATCCGCGATGGCTTGCTCCAGCAGGGTGAGACCGCCGACCGAGGGGAGATTGGGATCCGCTCCTGCGGCGGTGAGTGTGGGCAGGATATCGGTCCAACCGTTTTTCACCGCGAGCGCGAGGGTGCTGCGGCCCTCTGAATCGGTGGCCCCGGGATCGGCTCCGATGGCGATGAGGGTGTTCACGATGTCCTGATGGCCCGCATTGATGGCGATGTGGAGCAGAGGGTGGCCATCGTGATCCCTGATGTGCGGATCCGCACCGTGCGCGAACATGGCGCGGACGAAGGCGAGACGGCCGTTGCGTATGGCCCAAGGGAGGATTTTCTCGCCATTGGGCATGAGTCCGTTGGCTTTGGCTCCGTATTCAATGAGTTTGTCAACGACAGGGGACTCGTCCATTTCGATGGCGATTCCGAGGATGTCGGTGCCGTCGGAGCTGCGGGCGTTCGGATCGGCCTTCGCATCCAGGAGCATGAGCGCGGTGGTGGGATGGTTCTGCTCGATGGCGATGCGTAGGGGCGTGCGGCCCTGCGCATCGCGCTGCTCGGTGTGGACCTTCACATCAAGAAGCCATTGGACGTTCTGAAGCTCGTCCAGGGTGACGGCCTCGACGAGGGCGCGACCGCTGGGCTGGATGCCGGCGCGGGTGAGCTCGCGCAGGGCGTGCTTTTCCGGGCTGTCGCAGGAGGGCAGGAGAAACAGGGCGGAAACGAGAAGAATCCGTCGGCTCAAGAGGTAAATTACGGAACTCCGAGACACGGATCGGGAGACTAGGGATCTTTTATAAAGAATCAAGCATGGAAGATGGTTGTTCGCTTGTCTGAAATATTCCGATAGGCTGTGGGCAGATGAAACTGGTGAAACTTTTGGCAAACCTTGGATACGGGTCGCGCAGGGAGGCGGAAAAGCTGATCCGCAGTGGTGCGGTGACGGACGCGTCCGGAAACGTGCTGGGGGTCAAGGATTTCCCTGGTGTGGAACATGCCCGGGTGCTGGGTGAGGAGCTGGATCCGGTGGCTCCGCTGGTGATCATGATGCACAAGCCGGAGGGTTACACGTGCAGCACGGAGGATCCGGGTGACACGGTCTATGATATTCTTCCCCCGAGGTTTTCAAAAAGGAATCCTGGGCTGAATCCGGTCGGCAGGCTGGACAAGGAAACGCGTGGCCTGCTGCTGATGACCGATGACGGGAAATTTCTCCACCGGGTGATCCATCCGAAGTCCGGCTGCCTGAAAGTCTATCACGTCACCCTCGACAGACCGCTGGAGGGAGGTGAGGGAGAAATCTTCGGCTCCGGCGAGCTGGTGCTTGAAAGCGAACACAAGCCCTTGCTGCCAGCGGGCTTCGAGGCGATCGGGGAGCAGGAGGCGCTGGTGACCCTGCACGAGGGGCGGTATCATCAGGTGCGGCGTATGTTCGCGGCGGTGGGGAACCATGTGCTGGAGCTCAAACGTATTTCCATTGGCGGCCTGAAGCTGCCGGAGGATCTGGAGGAGGGAGAGTGGCGGGTGCTTTCCGAGGAGGAGAAGGCGATGGTTTTTGGTTCGGTCTAAAACCGGCACTTGAATGATCACTCTTCCCGGAGCTAACCTCAACCCATGTCTTCTTGTCCGCGGTGTGCGATCATCTTAACCTGCTCCAAGAGCCACCCGATTCATGACCAACAACGACATCCTGCGCCGCCTGCGCTACGCCTTGAACCTCACCGATTTCAAGATGGCAAAGGCGATCGCACACACCGGAGTGGAGTCGAACCCGGCCCAAGTGAGTCGCTGGCTCTCGCGCGATGATGACGATGGTTTCCTGGAGCTTTCAGACGTCGGGCTGTGCCGGTTTCTGGATGGACTCATCATTGAAAAACGCGGACCCCACCCCGATGGTTCCACTCCGGAACCGCTGGAATTCCTTTCCACCAACGAAGTTCTGAAAAAGCTCCGGATCGCCCTCGCCCTGCGTGACGACGAGGTGTTGGAGATCTTCAAGCGCGCGGAGTTTGTCGTCACCAAGGCCGAACTCGGATCGTTCTTCCGCAAGGAAGGACAGCGGAATTTCAGCAAGTGCCCCGAGCAGGTGTTGAGGAAATTCATCCAAGGACTTGGAAAGGGGCGGGACGAGAAGGAATGATCACTCCTGCGATTTCCGGCGATGAGACAGCTCTGTCCGCCGCCCTGCACCCCTGAAACACGAATTGGAAAAAATGCGGATGGATCGCTAACCCCCACCCTCCAACTTCAAAGGCTGGATTGCGGGAGTTCTTGAAAAAGGAGCAGGTGCGTCACGCGCATTGAGTCAAGCGGGCGTCTCCGCCCGGAGAAGTAATATTTTACCGGAGTCCGACGCTTGAAATAATTGCCGAATCCCGCTCAAGAGTCGGAAAATGTTGCAACGCGATACCTGCCCCCCAAAACTTCCAGGTCCGTCGGTTGAATTTTGAAATTTGAGTTTTGAATTTTCCCCTGAGGGTTACAGTGTGGTCGTCCATTCCAAAACAACCAAGCACCACAGAACCATGTCCATCAAAACAGGAGACCAAGCGCCGGATTTCACACTTGTCACAAAAACCGCCGAGGGGCCGCAGCTTGTCAAGCTGAGCGAACACATCGGCAAGTCGAACATCGTGCTGTTGTTCTTCCCCATGGCTTTCACCAGCGTCTGCACGACGGAGATGTGCGATGTCTCCTCCGGCACGAAGGAATACGAATCGCTGGATGCGAAGGTGTTCGGAATTTCCGGAGACAGCCCGTTCGCGCAGGAGATGTGGGCGCAGAAGGAAGGCATCAGCGTGCCGCTGCTCAGTGACTACGAGCACAATGTCGCGAAGGCTTACGGAGTGGCTTACGACCAGTTTCTACCGGAAGCGAACCTGATCATGGGCGGCGTGGCGAAACGCTCGGCCTTCCTGATCGACAAAAGCGGGATCGTCCGCTTCGTGGATGTGAAGGACCATCCCAAGGATCTGCCGGATTTCGAGGCTTTGAAAACTGCTCTCGGTGGTCTCTGAAGAAAAAAATGAATTTAAGTGAACTTTATTATTTACAAGTCTGTGAAATTGGCGATTCTAACCCCGTCCTCCGCGAGAGCCGGAGTGATTGAGTCTTCCGGGGGGAAAGCTTTATCACGCTGAGCCAGCGGGGCAACTGTAAGGCGCGAATCTGGAAACGGATTCGCGCCTTCGCTTTTTTTATTTTCTTCAGCGCAGCAAATTCCAACCGGTGACGAGCGCTTTGAGGCCGGCCATTTCGATGGAGGGATCGACACCGGTGCCCCAGAGGAGGCGACCGTCATCGTGCTGGAGCTGGACGTAGGCGGCGGCACTGGCATCCGAGCCGCCACGGACGGCGTGGGAGCGGTAGTCGGTGACTTTGAAATCCTTGTGGCCGATGGTTTCCAGCGCGTGGACGAAGGAGTTGATGGGGCCGTTGCCATCGCCTTCCATATCAAGGGATTTCCCATCGATGGAAACGGTCGCCTTGCAATGGACGCTGCCGCCACCGTGCGGGTGGATGAGCTCGTATTCCGTGACTTTGAGGTGCGACTCTATGTTGACGAAAAACTCGAAGAAGGCCTCGCGGATCTCATCGGGGCTGAGTTCGCCGCCGCGCTCGTCGGCCAGATCGTAGATGCGTTTCCCGACGAAGGGGTGCATGGATTTCGGAAGGTCGAAGCCGTGCTCACGGTCCAGCACGTAGGCGACACCGCCTTTTCCCGACTGGGAATTGATGCGGATGATGGCCTCGTAGGAGCGGCCTATGTCCTGTGGATCGATGGTGAGGTATGGGACGCCCCAGGGGATTTTCGGATCCTCCTTTGTCTCCTTCTCGCGGCGGTCCAGACCTTTTTTGATCGCGTCCTGATGGCTGCCGGAAAAGGCGGTGAAGACCAGCTCGCCGGCGTAGGGCTGGCGCTCCGGCACGATCAGGCGGGTGAATTTCTCATATTTCAGGCGGATGTCGGTGAGGCCGGAAAAGTCCAGACCGGTCGCGATGCCATGGCTGTTCATGTTCAGCGCGACGGTGACGATATCGAGGTTGCCGGTGCGCTCGCCGTTTCCGAAAAGGGTGCCTTCCACCCGGTCCGCGCCAGCCATCAGGCCAAGCTCGGTGGCCGCCACTCCGGTGCCGCGGTCGTTGTGAGTGTGCAGGGAGAGGACCAGGGAATCGCGTTTCTCAAGATGGCGGCCCATCCACTCGATCATGTCGGCGTGGATGTTCGGAGTGGTCCACTGGACGGTGTCCGGCAGGTTGATGATCATTTTTTTCTCCGGCACGGGCTGCCAGACATGGATGACCGCGTTGCAAATTTCCAAAGCGTAATCCAGCTCGGTATCGGAGAAGGACTCGGGCGAATACTGGAGGACCACCTCGGTTTGTGGGATGGTCGGCACGAGTTCTTTCACCAGCTTCGCACCATCGACCGCGACCTGCCGGATGGTCTCGCGGGAGGAATCGCTGAAAGTCACGCGTCGCTGAAGAGGAGAAGTGGAGTTGTAGATATGCACGATGGCGCGCCTTGCACCGGCGATGGCCTCGAAGCTTTTGCGGATCAGGTGCTCGCGGGTCTGGACGAGGATCTGGATGGTCACGTCATCGGGGATGCGGTTTTCCTCGATCAGGCGGCGGCAGAAGTTGAACTCGGTGTCGGCGGCGGAGGGGAAGCCGATCTCGATTTCCTTGAAGCCGATGCGCACCAGCAGATCGAAGAATTCCAGTTTTTCCTCGATGGACATCGGCTGTGGCAGCGCCTGGTTTCCGTCCCGGAGATCCACCGAGCACCAGATCGGGGCGCGGGTGATCGTCTGGTCCGGCCAGGTGCGGTCGGGCAGGGAGATCGCCGGGAAGGGGAGGTATTTGGAAAGGGAGTCCGGATTCATCTTGGAAGGGCGGGAAAGCCGTTGCGGGGCGCGAGACTACGCCGGATTCCAGACGGGAGGCAAGAGCGGGCTGATTTAGACGAGTTCCCTCATTGGGCGAGTCGCGGAAAGCGGAAGTTCTTTTCCCGATTCGCGGAAATGACGGATGATCGCCTCAACCGTTTCACAAAGCTCCGCATAAAGAGTGACGGGGTCATCTCCGTGGATGCCGGTCATTAGATCCGGGCATTTCCCGATATAAACCTGATCCTCCTCGCTCCATTCCACCCACTTGTGATATTGATCGATGGTCTTCATTGATTCACGGATTCAATGGCTTTTTTGATGCTCTGTTCCTGGTAACGCTTTGCATCCCCGTTCTCCTTCCCGCTCAAGGTAACAGCTCCGGGGAATTTAGCATGAACAAATTTACGGTGGGATCCTTTGCCTGCTCCGGCGATCCGTTCGAAACCTGCTCGATTCAGATCACTGATGAGTTCCCTGATTTTTCGTGGCATCGGAGGCAGTTGGTTCGTCTTTTCCTTACTTCCGCCACAGCCAGCGCATCGCGTCAGGGAAGATCACGCCCATCTGCTTGCCGGAGTGCCCATCGTGACCCCACACGTATTTGTAATCGTATTTCTTAAATTTCAGGGCGGCCTCCATTGCCATGTTTGCGAGCGGCCAGTTGCCGTGTTCATTGTCCAGATCGTTGATGCCTTCCTGAAAAAATCCACGGATAGGCTTGGACTCGGTCTTGCGGATTTTTCCCGGATAGACATCGCCGCCACGGATGTTGGTGAAAGAGCCGATGGATGAAACGACCTTGCGGAACTCATCCGGACGCTCCCACGCGACCGTCCACGCGCAGATGCCCCCGGAGCTGGTTCCGCAGATGGCGCGCATTTCAGGGTTCTTCGTGAGGTTGTAGTCCTTGCTGACGAGGGGGAGGATCTCATCGGTGAGAAATTTCGAGTAGTCCGCGGAAAGGGTGTCGTACTCGAAGCTGCGGTTGTTGTTCTTCCAGGGGCCGTCCTTGGAATATTCGCCCTTGTTGCCGGGATCGATGAAGATGCCGATGACAGGCGGCATTTCCCCGGAGGCGATGAGGTTGTCGAAAACGGTGGTGACGCGGAACTCGCCTTGCGGATTCGCGTAGGTATGGCCGTCCTGGAAGACCATCACGGCGGTCTCTTTCTTCGCATCGTGGTTCGCGGGAATGTATAGGCGCACCATGCGCTTCGTGCCGGGAAACACCTTGGAGTCCGCGAACTCGAACTCGATGACTTTTCCCTTGGGCACGTCAGCTTTCTCCAAGGAATCGGGCCCGAATTTCGGCTCGGGCGCGTCAGGGAGGACAAGTTTTGGCGAAACGGGCTGTGCGAATACAGGTGCGGCGATAAAAAGGGAGACGAGGAGAAAGTTTTTCAACATGTGGTAGGAGACGTTAGGGAACTTGCGGATTCTTTCAAGCCACTCTAAACCTTCCGTGAAACATGCCCGCCGATTATCACAGCCACACGCCGCTTTGCAGACACGCCACCGGCACCCCGGAGGAATACGTGGAGGCGGCCATCGCCGCAGGGCTGACGGAATACGGCATCTCCGATCACGCCCCATGCCGTCCCGAGCCATTCGATGACTGGCGGATGCTGGAGAGCGAACTTCCCGATTATTTTGAGTGGATAGCCCGCGCGAAACAAGCCGCCGGAGACCGCGTGAAAATCCGCGCCGGTCTTGAGTGCGACTGGATCAGAGGCTGCGAGAATTTCATCGGAGAGTTGGCCGGAAAATACGATTGGGACTACTTGATCGGCTCCGTCCACTACCTGGGCGGCTGGGATTTCGACAACCCCAAGTGGCTCGGCAAGTGGGCGGAAACCGATGTCGATGCCGTCTGGACCGAGTATTGGAAAACCTACGCGGAAATGGCGGAGAGTGGACTCTTCGACATACTCGCCCATCCGGATCTGGTGAAAAAATTCGCCTACTCACCCCCTGGCGATCTTGACCGCTTCTACGATCCCGTCATCGAGGCCATCGCCGCGAACGGCTGCGTGATCGAGCTGAACACCGCCGGTTTCCACAAGCCTTGCGCCGAGGCCTACCCTGCCCCGCGTTTCCTGGAGCTGGCCGCTTCCGCCGGCATCGGCCTGGTTATTTCATCGGACGCGCACGCCCCCTCCGAAGTCGCCCGTGATTTTGTAAAAGCCCGCCTGCTTGCCAAAGCCGCGGGCTATCGCGAGACCCAGCTTTTCCGAAAGAGAACCCGGATCTCCGAACCACTGTGAACTCCCCACAACCTAACCGCGCTTCCGCTCCAGCATCACCAGCATCATGAAGCCGAGGATGAGATTGAGCTCTTCGCGGGGACTCAGTTCACCCAACTTCGTGATCTCGAATTTTCCTTCGAAAAACGCGGCCTTTTTCTCAAGACGCATCATCGGCTCGCCGCTCGTGCGCGTGGCCAGGTAGCGGGGGTGAAAGAGATAGCCGGTAGCCAGACCGACAATCGGGATACCCCCAAGGAGACCGTCCATGATCTTCGCTCCGGGATTTTCCTCGCGGATGGAGAAGTCCTGCTCGTTGTCGCCGGGATTGAAAATCTCGTAGTGCGTGCGCCACATCGAGCGCCAGCCTTTCCGTCCGACGGAGCCGATGGGTTGGCCGGACGCATCCGTCGAGTTGTATCTCGCGGACCAGTCGATCACCTTGTTCGCATGGATGTCCGCCAGCCGCGTCGTCATGGAGTTGTCCGTGAAAATCTCCACATGCTCGCGGAACTTGAACATCTTCTGCTTGGTATAAAGCACCGTGTTTCCCGCTGCGTCCGTCACGGCGGCCTGGCTGGCGAGCGCCATGATCTTGAAGCTTAGGTTGAGCGGATATTGGATTCCGGCCAGCCTGCGGGCGATGTCATCCGTCGCTGGCAGTGGTGGTGGCTGATTGAAAGGGACGGTGTGCGGGTTCGCTGACATGCCGGATGAATATGCTTTCCATGCGGAATCGCCAAGTCCGGAATGAACCAGCATTGAAAAGGGCGGCCCGGTTACCGGCCGCCCTTCTCGTTTTCCTTTGAGGGGAACCGGGGAGAAATCAGCGTCTGCCGCGCGGTGGTCCGCCGGGGGGATGCGGAGGATGTCCGCCACCACCACCACCACCGGGCGGCGGGCCTTGGTCTTCATCGCCAAGGGCGGGGACTTCCACGTTGTCGAGTCTGCCATTGTCGTCCTCGTCGAGATCGAGGAGTTTTTCCGGAGCTGCCTCGAGCTCCTCTTTGGAGAGGCTCCCGTTTCCGTCCGTATCGATGGCGCTCATCAGTGCCGATGGAGGAGGTTTGGGCGGCGGGTTCCGGGCGTTGCCGTCATCCTTCTTCCTCTTGCGTTTCCCCTCGGGTGGCTCGGGACGGAGTTCCTCCTCGGAAAGCGCCTCGTCCTTGTCCTTGTCGAGCTTCAGCAGGGATTTGCCCGCGTTCCTGATTTCCCGTGAGGAAAGCTCGTGGTCGTGATCCTTGTCCAGAGTCACGGCGATGATGTCCGGCGGCGGACCTGGTGGCATGTTCCGGGCGATGGCGGAGGCAGTCGTGAAACCGACGGCGATGAGCGGGATGATGGATTTCATTTTCATGGTGATGTGCCGGAAGGATTCGTTCCGGATGCGATCCATCAAAGCGGGGCATTGTCAGCGCCGTGTGTCGGAGACGTTCTTTTTTGTTAAGATTTGGTAAAATGGATCGCGCATCATTCCGGGAAATGGAGGATGGCCTCGTGACTGACATCGCGAAATCGCGGCCCCTGCTTGTCGTCGATGACGACAGGAAGCTCTGCGGACTGATCCGTGACTATCTGGAGCCGCTGGGTTGGCGGGTGGAGATGCGGCACACGGGCACGGAGGGGCTTGCCGAAGCGCAGGCCGGGGATTACGAAGCGGTCATCCTGGATATAATGATGCCGGGGATGGATGGCTTCGACGTGCTTCGGGAACTTCGGAAGTCCTCGAACGTCCCCGTGCTCATGCTGACCGCGATGGGGGACGAGTCGGACCGCATCGTTGGACTGGAGCTTGGCGCGGACGACTATCTGCCCAAGACGTTTTCCAGCCGCGAGCTGCTGGCGCGGCTCAGGGCGGTGACACGCCGGTCGGCGCTGGCGAATCCGGTGGAGAAATCCACGGTGGATCTAGTAGCAGGAGCGCTGAGGGTGAACGAATCGACCCATCTCGCATTGCTTCGGAATGAGGCTCTCGATCTCACCGCCCTGGAATTCGCAATTCTCGTTTCCCTGATGAAAGCGAAGGGCAGGGTGAAATCCCGCGAGGCGCTGCTGGAGGATGTTTCCGAACGTCGCTTCGATGTGTTCGACCGCTCCATTGACGTTCATATTTCCCAGCTCCGCAAGAAGCTTGGCGATGATGCGAAAAATCCCCGCTTCATCGTGACGGTGCGGAGCGTGGGATACCGCTTCGAGGAAGGAGGTCTGGAGTGAGGACCAAGGTGAGATTCCCCCTGATGGCGAAGGTAGCCATGTGGCTCGTGGTCCACCTGCTGGTGCTGGCGGTGGCGTTTTCCATTTTCGTGGGCTGGCAGCTTCAGCTTGGCCTGGACTCGCTTCTAACAGGTGCGACAGGAGAGCGACTGAGCTCGCTGGGGAAGGACATTTCCGCGAAACTCGATGATGCTCCGGAAAGCGAATGGGACGCGGTCATCCGCACGCATGTCGCACCATTCGGCCTGGATGGAATACTCCGACGACCTGAGGAAATGGGGCCCGATGTGAAGGAGGCCACAGTGCCCGAAACCATTATCGAAAGAGTAAAACGGGAACGCCCGCCCTCTCGGGGAGGCCCCGGAGGAAGGCCGGGGCCTCCTGGTTTTCCGCCTGGCCCTGGAAGAGGTCCTGATGATTTTCGACCAGGGCCGCCGCCGCGAGATCGCGAAGCACGTGCTCTTTTCCTGACGCGCGATCCGGAACAGGGAAATTTCTGGGCAGCCTTGGAACTACACTTCACCAAGCCGGGTCCCGAGCGCCCACGCAGCGCAGTGCTTTTTCTGAAATCCGAGACCGCCTCCGCCCGCGGTCTGTTTTTCGATTTCCGCCCATGGCTGTTCGGAGGTCTCGCAGTGCTCACGCTAAGCATCCTGCTGTGGGCGCCCTTCGTGCTCGGTATCACACGATATGCGGGTCGCATCTCAAAGGCCACGGCTCGCATCGCGGACGGGAATTTTGATACGAAGATCGGAGCCAGCCGGAACGACGAGCTTGGCAGAGCGGGTGAATCCATCGAGGAGATGTCCACCCGCTTGGGAAACCTCATTGCCGGGCAGAAACGTTTTCTCGCGGATGTCGCCCACGAGCTGTGCGCTCCGCTTGCGAGGATGCGCACGGGCCTCGGTATTTTACAAAACGGTGCCGAGGGCAGGGAGGCGGAGAGGATCGGCTCCATCGATGAGGATGCGGAAGAGCTTTCGGCGCTGGTTTCCGAGTTGCTTGCTTTCACGAAAGCGAACTCGTCCGCCGTGGAAATCGAAACCATCACACTGGTGGAATTGCTTGAGGATCTCGTCTCCCGCGAACTCGAAGGCCATCCGGTGGAGATGAAAGTTCCGGAAGACATCACCGTGAACGCGGACAGGCGTTTCCTTACCCGCGCCCTGGTGAACATTCTCCGGAACTGCCACCGCCATGCCGGGGCGGAGTGCGTGGTCAGGATTTCCGGGAAATCAGAAGGGGACGAGGTCGGTCTTTTCATCGAAGACAACGGCCCCGGCGTGGCGGACGGGGAAATGAGCCGGCTCTTCGAGCCCTTTTACCGCCCCGACCGTTCCCGCACCCGGGACACGGGTGGAAGCGGACTCGGCATGGCGATTGTGGAAAGTTCAGTCCGCGCCTGTGGAGGAAAAGTTTCCGCAGAGAAAAGCGAACTGGGCGGTCTCCTTGTGAAGATCAACATTCAGTGCGGCTGAGAATTTCCAGCATCGCGCCCGCCGCGACCATCCCGAAAGTCGAGGTCACATGGGTGGCGGTGCCGTAGCCGGTGGCGCAATTGAGGCGCATGTCGGCGCTGTCCGGCCGGTCGCAGGAGACCTCGCCGTCGCTTCCGGGATAGACGGGGGATTCGTCGGAAAAGACGGCGGGGATGCCCATCGGTTCCGGCTTTGATCCGATGGGGACGGGGGCAAAACCATGGTCTTTCCGGAGGGTTTTCCTGAGCTGGTGGAGGAGGGCGTCTTTTCCGGAAAATGCCAGATCGCGCACGCTGATCCGGGTCGCGTCCCGCCTCCCGCCCGCACCGCCACAGGTCACCACAGGGATCCCGCGTTGCTTACACTCCGCTAGAAGCAGAGCCTTGTGTTTCATGGAATCGATCGCATCGATCACTCCCGAGACATCCCCTCCAAGCACTTCATCGACAGAGCGTTCCGTGAAAAATTTCTCCATCACCTCCAGCTCGCATTCGGGATTGATCGCACTCACCCGGTCGGCCATCGCTGCTGTCTTTTGCCGCCCGATCTGGCCATCCATCGCGTGGAGTTGGCGGTTCACATTCGTGATGCAGATCTCATCCAGATCCACCATCCGGATATTCCCTATTCCAGAACGTGCCAGCGCCTCCACCGTCCACGATCCCACCCCGCCGACACCGACGACAATGATGCGCGCTCCGGAAAAATTCTCTAACGCGCGCGTCCCATAGAGCCTAGCGATTCCGCCAAACCTGCTTTTCGTCTCCTCACTCAGCATCCCGCCCGAAGCTTACCACACGACGCAAGTCCGCAAGGCGCAAGGAGTGGCTGCATTCTGCTGCCAGATAAGAATGGAGGAAATAGCTTGGCTTGCCGGGCAGCAGAATGCAGCCCCTCCTTGCGCTTTCGCGTTTGATCGTCCATCTCTTTTTCATGCCGGAAATCCTCATCACACTCGGCGATCCTGCGGGCATTGGCCCGGAGGTCGTCGATGCCGCCCTTGCCTCCGGGAAACTTCCCGAGGGCTTCACCTTCCGCATCATCGGGGATCGCCGCGCGGGTATCCCGGGAAAGCCAACCAAGGAATCCGCCACCGCCGCCTTAGCCGCCCTTGAGGAATCCGCCCGCCTCCTTCGCGAAACGGATGCCGCCGCCGTCGTCACCGGCCCCGTCTCCAAGGAAGGCCTCCAGTCCATCGGCTTCCGTTTCCCCGGCCAGACCGAATTTTTCGCCGACGCATGGGGAGTCGCCGAGCCGGGGATGCTCCTCACCGGCCCCACCCTCAGCGTCGGCCTCGCGACCATTCACGTCGCCCTCGCCGATGTCCCGCGCCTCCTCACGCAGGAAGCCATCCTTTCCATCGGGAAACTCACCGCCGCCTTCCTGCGGAAAAAAGGAATCGCCGCCCCCCGCATCGCCGTCTGCGGGCTGAACCCCCACGCCGGGGAAAATGGCGCCTTCGGGAACGAGGAGATCACCACCATCGCCCCCGGCATCGCCCGCCTCAATGTTACCGGCCTCGCCGCCTTCACCGGCCCCCACGTCCCCGACGCCATTTTCCGCGATGCCGCGCAGGGTAAATACGATGCCGTCCTCGCCATGTATCACGACCAAGGCCTCATCCCGCTCAAACTCCTGGACTTCGATGAAGCCGTCAACGTGACCCTCGGCCTCCCCAAGCCCCGCACCAGCCCCGACCACGGCACCGCCTTCGCCATCGCCGGAAAAGGTCTGGCCAACCCCGCCTCCATGCTCGCCGCCATCCGCCTCGCCTGCGAGCTGGCGTGTGAAATGGAGAAGGGGTGTCTCCACCCCTTGAGTCAAGCGGGTGTCGCCACCCGCCCTATGGATTCCGTTTCCCACGGGCGGCGGAGACGCCGCCCGTGACACAAGACGCGGAGACGCGTCTGCTCCTATGCGCCCGCCCTTTTCCCCCGGTAAAGGAGGCCGAAGGCGAGCCAGCAGGCTCCGATGATGGCGGCGAGAATCCACCAGAAGACCTGCCATCCGTTGCCGTTTTCATCCACGGTGAGCACCCGCAGCCAGCCGCAGAACAGTGCGCCGATCAAGGGGCCGATGCCGCTGACCATCAGCCCTAGCAGACCCTGCGCCTGGCCCCGCATGGAGGGATCGACCCGTCTGTCGAAATAAACCTGGGCGGTGACGAAGTAGATGGTGAAACATACGCCGTGAAGCGCGACGCCCGCGAGGTGCCAGCCTGAGATACCGGTCAGCCCCGCGTATCCGCTCATGCCGAAGCGCAGGCATGACAGGCCCAGACCCCACATCAGCAGGGTTTTGAGCCGGAATTTCACCATCAGGTATCCGAGGAAAAGCATCGCCACCACCTCGCTCCATTGGGCGATGGTCATGGTGGCGGTCGGGGTCTTGTCGCCGAGATCACTGAGCAGCTCCGGCGCGTACATATAGAACGAGGCGAGCGGGATGGAGAAGAGGCCCGTGACGATGAGGAGGACGGCGTGGTCGCGGTTCTTCAGCAGGGAGAATCCGCCGAGGCCGAGGGCGCTCTTCCAGTTTTTCACGACTCCCAGCGGGGGCGTGTGGGGCAGGAGAAACGCGAAGCCGCACGCGGCCAATCGCGCTGCGGCGGACGCGTAACCGGATACCGGGCTGGCATCGGCCTGGAGGGCGTAGCTGGTCAGGAAACCGGCCACCATCCAGCCGAGCGTCGCCGCCATGCGGACGAGGGGATACTGTTTTTCTCCGTTTCCGAGATGCGTCAGACCGATGGTTGCGAGCAGTCCCCAGGTGGGGCCGGTCGCAAGTGCGTAGGCCGCCATCCCGGCGATGAACCACAAGGGACTCAGCCCGAGATCCAGCGCTCCGAAGGCCCAGACCATTGTGATCGCGCTGAAAAAGGAGCACCATGCGAAGAGTTTTTGCGCGGCCATTCTTTCATCTGCCAGCGCCCCTCCGATGAGCGGGGAAAACAGCGAGCAGATGGGAGGAACTGCGAAAGCCCAGGCCACCCAGGTTTCCAGTCCCTCGGCGCGGAGGATATTGGTGAGCGCCGGTAGCCAGAAACCGGGCGCCATTCCTTGGAAAAAGAACACGATCCAGATGGGCCAGAACACCCCTTTCCCTTCGACTCGCGTTTCCACAGGCCCTCCATAACGGGAAACCGTAGGGAAGCAAGTCTCACCGCGCGACCCCGAGGATCATCTCCGCGCAACGATCGGCCTCGGCGAGGATGCCGGGGCTGTTGTCGCTGAAGTATCCGGCCTCCTTGAGCATGTCCAGCCCCCGGATCACGCGGGAATCATGGCGCAGTCTCGGCATTTCCAGAACTCTGACTTTCGCGCCGCTACTAAGAGCCTCGTAGATCATCGAGACGGAATCCTCGGTGACATGGACTTCCTCGACATCCGCCAGCTTCGAGGCGAGCCAACCGGGCTTGGTCTCCTGATGGGGGAAAGAGGTTAGGCCGGGGACTTGCGTTTCAAGCGCTGGCAGAAGCGTCGCGGGGGTTCGGCGGGAATCCGCGATCTCCCATGTCTCCCCTGCGGAAATCGATTTGATCTGCGCGATGAGGGCGGCCTCGTCATAGCCGTGGGTCTTGGACGGGCCGCCGATGAGGAACAGTTTTCCTTTCTTGTCCCCACCGGTCCGCACGATGCGGTTCAAGGCACCCTTGCTGGTGATGGCGTTCTTAGGCGGAGGGTTTTTTCCGAAATCGTGCTCGGGGGCAACGCACCAGTCGAACCACGAAACGGGCAGGCTCGGCTTCATCAACAAAATACTACGGGCATCGTACTTCCGTGCTGTGAGAAGGAGGGGAAGGTGGGTGGAATGCCCGGTGGCGATGACGAAGTCGGGTTTCCGGGACTCGCGCGAGGCAGAGAGGGCTTGTCTGGTTTTGCCAAAAAGGCATTTCCCCTCCGCCAGACGGAGCACATGGATCTCCACCGGAACCCGCCGGGCCATCGCCTCCGCGAGGCCCAGGGACTGGTTCTCGTGGCCGGGCTTCCCATCGCTGAGGATGAGCAGTTGGAGTTTCTCCGTCAAAATCGTTTTCAAAATGAGTCCGGCAGTCCCGCTTGGCAAAGCGAAACCTCCGATTGTGTCCATGTCATGCGGATGTTAGTCTGAGCCATGTTTCGCAATGCCGTCCTCGGATTCCTCGCCATCTGGATAAGCTGCCATGTGTGCGCCGAGAATCTTCCTTTGTTGGAAACCTCGGAGCTGCGTGGATTTTCCGAACTCGGAAAGTCCCGCCAGAAGCTGATCGAAACGGCGATAGAGACCGGCAAGGAGGTCGCGGGAATGCCATACCTCTATGGCGGAAACGGCCCGGAAGACGGAGGTTTCGATTGCTCGGGAGCAATCCATTACGTTCTGCACAAGGTCGGCCTAAAGCCTCCGCGCACGTCCGCCGACCAGTTCCTGTGGGTGAAGGAAAAGTCGAAGCTCCACCTTGTTTCCAATATCGCGAAGGACACGAAGGACAGGAGCTTCGCGGATCTCAAGCCCGGGGATCTGGTCTTCTGGTCCGGCACCTACGAGCCGAATGACGGGCGGAAAGTGGCCATCACGCACGTCGCCATTTTCCTGGGATACGAGAAAAAAGACGGGATGCCGGTGATGATCAATGCGACGGACGGACGCTCCTACCGGGGCAAAAAAGGCAACGGCTTCGGCGTCTATGATTTCCGCCTGCCCTCCGCAGGTGGCAAGTCGCGGATGGTGGGCTACGGGACTCCACCGGGGCTTTGAATTTCAAAACTCAAAACTCAAATTTCAAGGAAGAGTCTCCGCTTCTCCATCTTTTTGGAGTTTGGAGTTTGAGATTTAAAGTTTCCGGTCACCTCAGCTCGCCGCCGACCATGGCCTGGTATGTGGGATCGAGATCGCGGAGTTCCTCGTGGCTGCCGTCGCTGACGATGCGTCCGTTTTTGAAAACGAGGATGCGGTCCGCGATGCGGATGGTGCTGAAGCGGTGGGCGATGATGAGGGTGGTGCGGCCTTTCACCAGTTCCGCGAGCGCCTGCTGGACCATGGCCTCGCTCTCGGTATCGAGCGCGCTGGTTGCCTCGTCGAGAATGAGGATGGGCGCGTCTTTCAGGAAGG
>Ga0105047_10001157_pt1 | contig 46771 bp, 40 predicted proteins | sample MAT04_FD_78384 | JGI IMG/M metagenome (GOLD analysis project Ga0105047, IMG submission 78384) | Freshwater microbial communities from Lake Fryxell liftoff mats and glacier meltwater in Antarctica - MAT-04 (megahit assembly) | ecosystem: Environmental > Aquatic > Freshwater > Ice > Liftoff...
ATCGCCTGCTCGCGCGTCAGCCGCCTCCTGATCGCGATCAGATCGTCGACCTGCTTGCCCGAGAGCCCGACCTCTTTCTCCGCGAGCTCGTAGACCGTCCTGTAACCGACGACCGAGAGGACGACCGGCTCCGAGAGGCGCACCAGCGCGTCCGCGATGTCGTAGAAGGCCTCGGCGATCTCGGCCTTGCGCCGCTTGATCAGCGCGATCGCCTCGCGTGCTTCGCGCTCGATGCGCGCGCGCTTTGCTGCCGCGAGCTTCTCGGCACGCTTCACGAAGGCGACCGGAAGGCCGCGCTTCTTCGTGGTGCTCGTCCTCGGTTTCCCCTTGGTCTTGGCCATCGGCGCATCGTATCCCCGTCCAAAACACCGTGCAGCAACGGGTTTGGGAGACGATTCCGCAAGCGTCGCTTGAGATCCGAGCCCTGCGGCGGAGATAATCCCTGCCCGCTCCTCGGACCGACAAGAGCACAATGGGCCTCCCTGCCGGTCTCCAGCTGCACGGGCCTGAGAGGGTGATCCTCTTCGGCCTCTACGAAGCCCCGCTCCAGACGCGCACGGCGATCCTCGCGCTCGTGCGCGAGTACCTGGCCGTCGTCGTGGCCGAGGCCGAGCACAAGGAGTTCGTGGACACCGACCAGGCGCAGCGCCTCGCCCAGGCGCTCATCGCCGCCGTCGAGGGCCTGGGCGACCACGCGCCCGACGAGCATCGGCGACTCGTCCAGGCCGCGGCCGCCTACTTCGCGCTCACCGACGACGTCGCGGACGATGTCGACTCCCCGATCGGCTTCGACGACGACGAGCGCGTCGTGCGTGCGGTCCTCCGGTTCATCGGTCGGCCGGAGCTCCTTGGAGACGGAGCTGAAGGCGCGCCTCGGCCTCGGCGACGACGAGGTCGCCCTCTTCCACGGCGGCCTCATCACGATGGAGCAGCGGAACGGCCGCATCGATCGCTACGGCCAGGCGCACGAGCCGGTGATTCGCTACCTCGTGACGCGGCCCCGCGATCCGGAGTTCCGCGGCGACCTCCGCATCCTGGATCTCCTCGTCGCGCGTGAGAAGTCCGCGCACGAGAACCTCGGCGACGTGCAGTGGCTGATGCGCCTCCACGATCCGGAGAAGGAGGAGGAGCGCATCACCCTTGCCATCGCGACCAAGGAAGAGCCCGCGCTCGTTCTCCCCGAGCTCCCCACCGCGACCAGCGACGGAGCGATCGATTTTCTGGCGCTGCTCGGCGGAGGCGACGAGAACACCGACGCCGACGGCCCCTCGGCACCAGCGCCTGCCGTGCCCACGCACGCACCGCGCTCGCTCTTCACGGACGATCTCGAGTACGCGCGCTCCGCGTTCGAGGAGCTGCGCCGCGACGACCCGGCGCTCGCGCCGGAGATCGGCGACGCCTCGATCACGCTGCCGGTGCCGGACGACCTCCGCCACCGCCTCGAGCTGTTGCCGCGCGAGATGCGCGGCGACGGCGAGCTCGAGCTGACGGTCGATCGCGAGGCGATGAAGCTCGCCTACAAGAAGGCGCGCAGCGCCAAGGGCGGCGAGCAAAGGGTGGGCTGGCCCCAGCCAGGCGCAGCTCTTCTGGGGCGTCCACCCGGTCTCGGTGTGGCTCGAGCAGCGCGTGCTCTCCATGTTCGGCCGCCACGAGGCCCCGGTGCTCGCGATGCTGCCGAAGGGGGATGCCCCGTGCTTCGTCGTCCAGGGCATCCTGTCGAACGAGCGGAGCGCACCGGTGCTCGTCGAGTGGTTCGGAGTCCGGATGCACAAGAAGGGCGAGCCGGAGATCGTGACGTTCGAGGAGCTCGAGCCGATCTTGAAGAAGTCGCACACGAATCGTGGCGGTGAGGCCGACCTCGCGAGGCTCGGTCGCCAGGGCCGCCGCGGCGAAGGAAGCCGAGCGCGCCGAGCTGGCGAAGGAGCTCCACGCGACCGTGCTCGACGCGCTCGGCTACGTGTACGCGCCCGAGGTCGAGTCCGTAGACGACGACGACGGAAAGCCGCTCGCCGTCCCGACCTACGCGACCGTCACGCGCGACGGCAAGGCCTGGCTCTGGGCGATCGGCGCGCCGTTCGGCGGCGAGGAGGACGACCCGTTCGAGCACGAGCTCGAGCCGGGGCGCTCGGTGCGCGATCTCCTCGACGGGCCGCTCTTCCGGCAGGAGGCGCCGCCGCGCTGGGTGCTCTACCTCGCCGGAAGCGACGTCTTCCTCGTCGATCGGCACAAGTGGCCGCAGGGCAAGCTCCTCTCCTTCGCGCTCGGCGAGCTGTTCGCGCGCCGCAACGAGACCGCCTTCGAGGTGCTCGCCGCGCTCCTCCACCGGAGCGTCCTCGCGCCCGGCGACGGCGCGTGCCTGCTCGACACGCTCGACGAGGCGTCGCACAAGCACGCGTACGGCGTCTCCACCGATCTCGAGCGAGGCGCGCGCGAGGCCATCGAGGAGCTCGCGAACGAGGCCATCTTCCACATTCGCACCGTGCAGAAGCGCGGCGTCTTCGAGAACGACGTCCTCGCCGACCAGCTCAAGCGCGAGTGCATGGTCTACCTGTACCGGCTGCTGTTCCTCTTCTACGTGGAGGCGCGCGGCGGCGAGGCGGGGGTCGCGCCGATGGCGTCCGACGCGTTCCGCAGCGGCTACTCGCTCGACGCGCTCCGCGAGCTCGAGCTCGTGCAGCTCACGACGAAGGAAGCGCAGGAGGGCACCTACCTGCACGAGAGCCTCGAGCGGCTCTTCGCGATCGTGAACCGCGGGTACGGCAAGGGGCAGATGGTGCTCGGCGAGGCCAGCTCGACTCCCGGGTCCGCTGCGGTGCTCGACGAGGACGACCCGATCGCGGCTCGCGAGCCCAGTCGGCGTGACCTACACGACCGCGGAGATCCTCGAGCGGACGGCCGAACGGGCCAGACGCGAGGAATGAAGTGCTTTCTGATCCGCTCGTGAGGGAGGGCGGGCGTGGGCGTGGCGCCTCGAAGCACGGTACACTGAGGGAGCATGTCTACCGCCGCCAAGGACATCCTCGATGCAGCGCTCAAGCTCGACCCGCAGCAGCGTGAGGAGCTGATCGAGGAGCTGTCTGCCAGCCTCGACGCTACCGACCTAGGTGACTACTGGGAGGCTGAGATCAGACGACGTATCGACGACGTCGACAGCGGTCGCGTGACGACCGTCCCCGCAGACGAGGTTTTTTCCCGCCTCGAGCAGCGCTTCCGTGACAAGTAGGCGCCTGCGGTTCAACCCCATGGCCGAGGCCGAGCTCCAGGACGCAGCCGCCTGGTACGATGAACGGTCACCTGGTCTGGACTGCGGTTTGTCCTCGCCGTCCGGAAGAAGTCCGACGAGATCCTGAAGTCTCCTCAGCGCTCACCGCTCGCTGGCGGCGCTCGTCGTGTCCTGATGGGCCGCTTTCCGTACGCGCTCATCTATCGAGAAGTTTCCGACGAAGAGATCGAGATCGTCGCTGTCGCGCATCTCAAGAGGCGTTCCGCCTATTGGGCCGGGCGCTGACCGCGTCGTCACTGTGTCTGAGGACGGCGTGACCGGGTTCACCCATCCCAGGTAAGGGCTCGACCGGATGCGCACTCGTGCCCCAAGGGCCGTCCTCTGGCGAGCTCTCCTCGCCACCGCGATGGGATTCTGCGCTGCTCTTCCGTTCGTTCGGCGAGAGCGGGCCGAGCTTCCAGGCGCTCGCCGAATCGGGGGCCCTTCTCACGCTCGGGGACTTCTTGCGGTGCGTTCGCGCCGTGGGCGAGCTGCGCGAGCTGCTCGGAGCACCGGCGGTGGCGCGCGGCAGGCTCGAGCAGGTGGCCGAGCCCTCCGAGCCGGTTCAAGCGCACCTGCTTGCCGCGACCGAGCGCCTCGCGCTGACCGTCCGCAGCGAGCTCGGCCTCGGCACAGCGCCGATCCCGTCGATGCGCGCGGTCTTCGACACCCTCGGGGTCGATCTCTTCTTCGTCACGCCCGACGAGCTCGACGTCGAGGTCGACGCAGCGTCCACGGTGACGCCAATCCCGGCGACGCTCGTGAACCTCGTCGGTGGCTCGGAGCAGTGGTGGAGAACACGCGTGTCGCTCGCCCACGAGCTGTGCCACCTCCTCGTCGACAGGGCCTTCTTTGGTGACACGAGCCCGTTCGTGATGCTGAGCCCGGCTTCCGACAGGACAGCACGCCCCTCCGGTGTGAGGCTACCGGCGCCGCTCGAGCTGCTCGAGAAGCGCGCGCGCGCCTTCGCGATTCACTTTCTCGTCCCCCGTGTCGAGCTCACGCGCGTCCTCACCCACCGTGATCCGCGGAGCGAGGGGGCGGTGACCGCCGTCTGCCAGCACTTCCAGGTAGGCCGCATCGCGGCGGTCAACCAGCTCCGGAACGTGGGCTTCATCTCGGAAGACGATCGTAAGCGAATGCTGGGTCGGCACCCGGCAAGCGCGCTCCCCGCTCAGCACCCCGACGCGGACATCGGCCGGACCGGCCTCCGGGGCGGTGTCCTGCGCGACCTCGCCATGCGCGCTCTGGCGAAGGGAAAGATCTCGCCGATGCAGGCACGGAGCTACCTCGAGGTCTCCACGAGCGATCCGTTGCCGCGAGCGTCCGGGCTTGCACCGCAGCTCCGTGCGCCGCTCCTCAAGAGCACCGATCGCGTCGAGCGCGTCGTGGTGCGGCGCCTGGGAAGCGAGGTCGCACTCGCGGACTGCTACGTGGAGCGGATCGAGCCCGAGGGTGACACCTGGCGCGTCGAGATCGCCCAGGCCTCGCCGCGCGCCGACGGTGAGCCCACGCCACGCGGCATTTTTCTCGTCGGTCCGGATCTCCAGATCCTCGAGGAGCGAGTCGTCCCGCGGAGCTCCACCTAGCGAGCATGCCCTCTCCGGAGGAGTGCTTCGCCGCGCAGCAGGGGCCGCTCACCTGCGTTGCCGCCTGCGTCGTGATGATCCGGCGCTGGCGCGGAGAGGCGACGGACGAGGCGACGGTCCTCGCCGACTGGGGCGCTCCGCCCTTCGCGCTGCCCGTGCACGCGGCCGACCACGGAGACTTCTCGACCCTCGACCCCGATCAGCCGACCGATCTCGAACTGCTCCGTATTCGCGCGAGCAACGGCTGGGTGATCGTAACGGTCATGCTCGTCCCACGCCGTCCAGCGCACGCGATCGTGCTCGTCGGAGTCGTGGGCGTCGAGGGATTGCTCTACCTGGATCCCGCCGAGCCGCCGCGCGATCAGCCCCTCGAGATCAGCGCCACGAGCCTCGTCAAGGTGTGGACCGGACACACGCTCGTCGCGAAGCCGCGGTAGTCGCGACGTCGAGCAGGCATTCAGCTCAGCACGCGAGTTGCTCGGTGAACGCGACGTTCGCCGGAACGGCCTTCGGCTTCGCCTTCTTCGGCGCACGCGACTCCGCCTGGAGCGCGAGCCGGAAGGGGATCGCGTAGATACGCTTGCGACGCTTGTCGGCGAGCGCGAGGTCGAGCGGAACCTTCTGGCCCGACGAGATCACGCGGGAGAGCGTCTCGAAGTAGTCCTCGGGAGCACGGCGCTGGCGGGGATCGCGGTGCTTGTGGAGATCGTCCGCCACGACCATCGTGGTCGCGTCGAGCACCCTGCGGATGGCATGATCGAGCGAGTCGCCCTGGGAGACGACGTCGAACTCCAGGCAATGACCGACCCACTGCCCTTCGACATCCTTCGAGGGACGGGCGATCACCCAGACGCTGTAGAAGTGCTCCTTCACCGCTCTGGAGACCAATGCTCGTCGCGATCCACGGGAAGATCCTAGCGCCCAGTCGCGGCACTCGGCCAGACCGGCGTCAGGCAGGGCCCGCGACGACCGCCGACGCTTTCGCGCAACTACGGCCGCCGCTGGGCGAGGGGCGGTGGTCTTCGGGCGGCGCCGCTACGAGGTCTGGTCCAACGCGGAGCGCCTCGGCTCGAATGCTCGCATCATCGTGGACGGCGAAGACGGAAGCATCGTCGCGGCGCACTGGCTGCCACGATGAGCTGGCTCACAGGCGCGAGCTCCGCCTCCCCGCTACCGCCTCGCCGGACGACCGAGCTTCGCTGCCAGATCCGCCGCGGCGTAGAACGCGCGCTGCTTGCCCTGACGCGTCTCGTCGAGCAGCCCCCGCTCGACGAGCTCGAGCAGATCCGTCCTCGCCGTGACGTACGTGATCCCCTGCGTGCGCTGGTGCGACAGGAACGTGACCGTCTCGCCGGGGTGGCGCAGCACGTGGTCGACGAGCGAGCGCTGCCGATGGTTCAGATCCGGCACCGCACGGAGCGTGCGCACCAGCTCACGCTGCTCGTCTTGCGTCTTCTGGAGATGCTCGCGAAGCTCGCCGACCGCGCGCCGGGTCGCCTCGAGCTGGAAGAGCAGCGAGTAGGTCATGTCCTCGTCGTCGTGCTCGCTGTAGAGAAACGCGCGGTAGTAGGCGCTCCGGCTCTTCATGATCGCGCGCGACACGGTGAGGAACTCGAAGAGCCAGTAGCCGCTCTTCAACATGAACCAGTAGAAGAGCGCACGCGCGGTCCTGCCGTTGCCGTCGACGAACGGGTGCTCGTAGGCGAGCCAGAAGTGGAGCACCGAAGCCTTCACGAGGGGATGGATGAACTCGTCCGCCTTGGCCTCGGCATTCGCGAAAGCCACGAGCTGCTCCATGCGCGCCCTCACGAGCTTCGCGGGCGGAGGCGTGAAGAGCACCGAGCCGTCGCGAACGTCCACGATCGCGATGTCGTCCTTCTCGGTGCGGAACCGCCCCGCGCCGGTCGGGTCGTCGAGCGTGTCCCGCGTCATGCGCGCCTGGATCTCGAAGAGCATGTCGAGCGACAGCTCGCGCTCCTTCTCCGCCCGCAAGAACTGGATGGTCTCGTAGCTGTTGACGATCATCTGCTCGCTGCGGTCGCGCGCCTTCCGGTTCGTCCGTAGCAGCTCCTTGGCGACGCGCCTCGTCGTCGCCGCGCCCTCGATCTGGCTCGTCGCGATCGCCTCCTCCATGAGCGAGCTGACGACGACCTGCTCGCGCACGGCCTCCAGCGAAGGGAGCGCGCCGCCGTCGAACGCGAGAGTGCTACCACCCCAGCGATCGACGTCGTGCAGCGTGGCGAGCGCCTTCGGGGGAAGCCAGTAGCCGAAGTGGCGGCCCTTCGCGTCGCGGAGCGGTAGCGTTCGACGCTCGGTGAGGCGAGCCATCTTCACCGCGGCCCAGGCGCTCTCGAGGCTGAGCCCTTGAGGTCGCGGTCTCGCCCTCAGCTCGTCCCAGTGGAAGTACTCGCTGTTCGCGCGGGTGATGAACGCCCTGTACTCGGGCTTGGCCAGAACCCGGAGCGCGTCGGTGATCCGCGCCGGCTCGAGCGGGGGCGCCCTTCGGGGGAGTCGCATGTGGACACAAACTAGATAATTTGTGACTTTTATACAATTACGATCCAGTTGCCGACCGGGTCTCGACTGGCCGCCATCTGTATATTTTTCTCGAATTATACAGGTTCTATCCACTCCCCGCCGTGACCGCCCGACGCGGTATCCTCGGCGGTTCGAATGCTGCCGGTCATCGTGGGGGCGCAGGTCCGGGCAGCGCTCGAGGACTATCTCGAGACGACGTTTCGCTTCACGGACCCCGCGGTTCACCGCGCGCTCTTCGAGTACCTCGCCGGCCCGGACGGCCTCTTCAAGGGTCCCTACGTCGACCTGAAGCTCCCCTTCCGGAAGGCCGACGAAGGCGAGGTACCGCCGCTCGATCTCGCGCCGCCCTTCCGGCCCTACGTGCACCAGCTCCGGGCGATGATCCGGCTCTCCTCGCGCGACACGCCGCCCGAGCCGACGCTCGTCGTCACCGGTACCGGGTCGGGCAAGACCGAGTGCTTCCTCTACCCGATCCTCGATCACTGCCTCCGGCACGCCGGGCAGCCGGGGGTCAAGGCGATCATCCTCTACCCGATGAACGCGCTCGCCTCCGATCAGGCGCGGCGCATCGCGCAGACGATCGCGGGGGACGCACGCCTCCGCGGGCGGATCAGCGCGGGGCTCTTCATCGGCGGCGTCGGCCGTGTAGGCGCGATGACCGACGACGCGATCATCGACAGCCGCGCCGTCCTGAAGCAGTCGCCGCCCGACATCCTGCTCACCAACTACCGCATGCTCGACTTCCTCCTGCTCCGACCGGAGGACCGCACGCTGTAGGCGAACAACGGGCCCGACACGCTGCGCTACCGCGACCGGCCCGCTTCGCGAGTTCGCGTCGGCGCTCTTCGGGGTGACCTTCGAGAAGGACAGCGTCATCGGCGAGGATCGCTCGGAGTCGCACGAGGCGTTCCCGCCACCCGACGCGCTGCTCACCGAGCTCCCGCACGCGGCGAGCCTCGAAGATCTCGATTTCCGCACGCACACGACGCTCGCCTCCTACGTCGACGCGCAGTCGCAGCTCTGGTTCGGCAGGACCTTCTCCGATCCGATCGCGCTCGGGGACGAGATCGCCAGACACGCGCTCCTCCGGCGCCTGCTCATCGCGGCAACGAGCGGCATCCAGACGCTCGACCAGCTCACCGAGGACCGGCAAGCTCGAGCTGGGTGACGTCCTGCGCGAATGCCGGCTCTTCCTCGATCAGCAGGGCACGCGACCGTATCGAGCCGTGGTGGCGGACGAGGTGCAGGACTTCGGGGCCATCGAGCTGAGGCTGCTACGCGCCGTGGTGGCGCCGGGGCAAAATGACGTGTTCGTCGTGGGCGACGCCCACCAGCGGATCTACGCGACGCGCACCTCGCTCAGCACGTGTGGGCTCGAGACGAGAGGGCGCTCGAAGCGCCTCCGCATCAACTACCGCACCACCAGGCAGATCAGCGCGTTTGCGACCGCGCTCCTCGCAGGCGTCTCGGTCGATGATCTCGACGACGAGAGCGACGAGCTTCGCGGATACCGGTCGCTCCGCGACGGGCCTCGCCCCGAGATCGTGATCGCCAAGAGCGAACGGGAGGAGGAAAAGGCGATCCTCGAGACCCTCGCGAAGTGGAAGGCGGCCGGGCGCGAGGAGGAGATCTGCCTCACGGCAAGAACGCATGCGCTGCTGACGGACCGGTATGCCACGCTCCTCCGGACGGCGAAGCTTCCGTTCGTGGAGCTCGAGACCGAATCAGATGCGGACGCAGGCGTAGGGATCCGGCTCGCGACGATGCATCGCATCAAGGGCCTCGAGTTCCCGCGAGTGCTCATCGCCGGGATCCAGGACGGCACCATGCCGATTGCGCTCGGCGCGGACGAGCTCCCCGACCAGGCGGCGACGCGAGACCACGAAGAGCGCGAGCGCCTCCTGCTCTTCGTGGCGGCGACGCGCGCACGCGACGAGCTCGTCGTCACGGGGTTCGGGAAACCGAGCTCCCTTCTCGTGCCGTAGCCGCGCCTCGTCAGCACGGCTTCATCGCCGGCGATGAGAGATTCATCGCCGGCAATGAACCCGCCGCGAGGCGGCGCGCAGGCCCGAAAGCCACGCCGTGCCGGTGAACGCGTTCATCCCCGGTGATGAAACCCGCTCCCCGTGGTAGCTCTTTTCGCGTCATGTATTTCCAGGAGCTCATCCTCGCCCTTCAAGAATTCTGGACGAAGAAGGGCTGCTTGCTCGTGCAGCCGTACAACTCCGAGGTCGGCGCGGGTACCTACAACCCGGCCACGTTCCTCCGCGCCATCGGCCCCGAGCCGTGGAACGTCGCGTTCGTGGAGCCCTCGCGCCGCCCGTCGGACGGACGCTACGGCGACAACCCGAACCGCATGCAGCAGTTCCACCAGTTCCAGGTCATCCTGAAGCCGGCGCCGCTCGACATCCAGGATCAGTACCTCGAGTCGCTCCGCTCCATCGGCACGCATGCCGAGCAGCACGATCTCCGCTTCGTCGAGGACGACTGGGAGTCGCCGACGCTCGGCGCCTGGGGCCTCGGATGGCAGGTCTGGCTCGACGGCCAGGAGATCAGCCAGTTCACGTACTTCCAGCAGATCGGCGGCATCGACTGCCGTCCCATCTCGGGCGAGCTCACGTACGGCCTCGAGCGCATCGTGATGATCCTGCAGGACGTCGACAGCATCTACGACGCCGCCTACGCCCCGGGCATCAGCTACGGCGAGATGGCGAAGCGCGCCGAGTGGGAGTGGAGCTCGTACAACTTCGAGCAGGCCGACGTGCCCGCGCACTTCGCCGCGTTCGACCACTACGAGAAGGAGGCGAAGCGCCTCCTCGCGCTGGGTGGCGAGGGCGACAAGCGCGACCCGATGAAGGTCCTCGTGCTCCCGGCCTACGACTTCGTCGTGAAGGCCGCACACCAGTTCAACGTGCTCGACGCACGAGGCGCGATCGGCGTCACAGAGCGCGCGCGCTTCATCGGCCGCGTCCGCGGCCTCGCGAAGGGCGTCGCCGAGTCATACCTCGCCCAGCGCGAGGCGATGGGCTTCCCGCTGCTGACGAACGCAGCGGGCGCCCCGCTGACGGCCCCGGCCGCCGCGTCTCCCGCCTCCCCGGCGTAGTCCGCACGCTCACGTCACGTCAGCGAGCGCTCGAAGATTTCTTCCGCGGGCTAGAATCGCGGGCGTGTGCACGCTCGTCCTCGCCGCGCAGGTCTTCGCCGCCTACCCGCTCGTCGTCATCGCGAACCGCGACGAGCACCTCGACCGCGCCTCCTCATCGCCACGGCTCTGGCCGGCGACCGACGCTCGCACGCCGTTCATCGCCCCGCGCGACGACGTCGCAGGCGGCACGTGGCTCGGCGTGAACGCCGCCGGGGTCTTCGTCGGGATCACGAATCGCTACCTCGGCCCCAAGGACGACACGCGCGTCTCGCGCGGCGCGCTCGTCACCGATGCGCTCGCGCTCCCCTCCGCTCGCGCCATCCACGAGGCGATGGCCACGGTGCCCGCGTCTCGACACAACGGCTTTCACCTCGTCTACGCCGACGCGCATGACGTCCTCGCCACGGCCTCGAGCGGCACGCACATCGCGCAGCTCGAGCTCGGCAAGGGCGTCCACACCATCACCGAGCGCAGCTTCGGCGCCGGTGACGACGCGCCGCGCCGCAAACGGATCGACGCCGCGTGGTCCCGCCTCGCACCCGACGCGCACCTCGATCTCGATCGCCTCTCGCAGCTCCTCACGGAGCACGATGACACCGATCTGCTCGCGGCGACGTGCATCCACGTTCCGGGCCTCCGCTACGGCACGCGCAGCGCCTCCGCGCTCGCGCTCGCCGACGACCCGACGCTCGACCGCATGCTCTGGGCCGAGGGACCGCCGTGCACGACGCCGTTCACGACGGTCGATCTCGGCCCCCTGGGTGGGCGTTCCCGGACCCCGTGAAACCAGGTAGAACTGACGCGTGCGTACCGCCCTCGCCTCCGTCGCTGCCCTCGCCTCCCTCGTGCTCGCGATGACGGGCTGCCCCGCGGCTCCCGACAAGGACGCACGCTTTCCCGCACGCAAGGAGGGTTGCGACGTCGCGGTGTTCCCCGAGTCACCCTCGATGCCCACCGACAACATCGGCCCGGTCACGGCGATCTGCGGGCAGGACGTCAGCAACGACGACTGCCTCCGCACGCTGAAGGATGAGACGTGCAAGCTCGGCGGTGACGTCGTGTGGGGCGTCGCCGACACGCCGTCGCAGTCCCTCGGCAAGAAGAAGCTCGCCGGCCGCGCGGCGCACACGAAGCCGGGCAAGTAGAGCGCGCTCGGCTACTCGAGGCACTTGATGAGCGCCTCGGAGGTCGCGGCCTTCATCGCGCACGCGTGCTCGTCGGCCTGCACCTCGGAGGTGCAGTTCTTGAACGCGTCGTCGCTCTTTGCTTCCTTGCGCTCGCGCGTCTGCTCGGCGGCGAGCGTCTCGGCGCCGGCGTCGGGGAAGCGCTCCTTCACGACCAGCGTCGAGAAGCGGTCGAGCAGCTCGTCGCACTGCTTCGGCGACACCTTCCGCTTGCACGACATCATGCTGCCGGCCATCGCGAGGCTCGCGACCAGCAGAAGACCGGTGACGCTCGCGCGTCGTCCCTTGGCCCCCCACAGGCTGCGTGCTCTCTTCATCTCAGGCACTTGTCGATCTTGTCGGCAGTCTCCGCGTTCTTCACGCACGTCATCATCCCATCGGTGACGCGCTTGCCGACGCACTTGTCGATGTCGTCGCGCATCGCGGCGCGCATCTCCTCGCGTCGCTTCGTGACGATAGCCGGGTCCGTCACGCCGAGGGCCTTCAGCTGGAGCTCGACGTTCTTGTCGACCACCACCTCGCAGTCCTCGCGGGTCGCTTTGCGCCCACATCCGACCAGCATGGGCGCAAGCAACAAGCCGAGCGCGAGTGCCTTGGAGAAGGGGCTGTGGATGGCAACGCGGTGCAGCATCGGCACACGCCACGCGTAGCACGACCCGGCGCGCGCGCGAAGCGCGTGGGCTTTTGGGCGGAAAAAAGCGTGAGTGCTACACTTTGTCTCGTGTCAGCCAAGCTGACTGAGAGCGACCCCGAGGACTACCTTCGCAAGGCGATGGCCGCGCGAAGCGCCCGCGCGCGCGCCATCTATGCGCGACGCGGCCTCGCTGCACGGGCGACGCTCGATCGCACGACCCACGCGATGCTGCTCCGGCAGCTCTACCTCTCGCTCTACGAAGGTCGTCATTTCGAGAAGGCGCACACGATCGCGCTCCAGGCCCTCGAGCTCGACGTGCTCCCCGATGTCCTGAACCAGGACGCAGCACGTGCTGCGCTCGCGAACGGCGACCTCGACGCGGCGCTCGCGCATCTCCGCGCCGCCGCGCGTCGCGGCCCCGCATCGCGCCGGCCGTTTCACCTCTGGACGCTCGGAAGCACGCTTTTTCTGGCTCAACGCTACGCCGAGGCGGCCGCCGCGCTCCGTCGCGCCGCGCGCTGGGGAACGAACGACAAGCCGCTCTACCGCGCACACCTCGCGCTCTCGAAGATCGCTTCGGGCGAGAAGGTCGGCGATCTCCAGGGGACGATCAACGCGCTCGCCGAGGCGCCGTGCGGGCAGGGCTACGGTCGCTTCGTGCTCGGACACCTCGCCTACGCCGCCGGCGAGTGGGAGGCCGCACGTCGTTACCTCGATGCGTTCGTGAAGCGCACGAGCACGTCGCGACCCGCGCTCGGCATCGCGCTCGAGGGCGAGGTGCGCATGGCTCGCGCGACGCTCTCGAAGATGACCGCGAACTGAGCGCCTGCCGGAACCGCGTGGGCTCGCGATCCATCGGAACAAAGGTGCGCTCTCGCGCCTTCCACGAGCTCGAGCGGGGAAAACACCGCCTCGCGCCGCGGTAGGACGATGTGGGCGTAGCCGACGGGTGGATCACCGGGACCCCTCGCGGCCGAGGTCTCGTGCTTGCTACCATTCCCTCCGCGGGTGGTTTTCCTAGAGGAGGAAACGTGAATCGTCGTCTGACGCAGCTGCTGTTGTTCTGTGCCGTGATGCTCGTGCCGGTCCTGGCGCTTGCCAGTGGCGGTGACGCCGCTGCCGGGGAGGGCTTCGGCGGCATCTACCAGAAGCACGGTGCCATCGTCGCGGTGCTCGCCTCGTTCGGGTTCGGCTTCATCGCCAGCCTGACCCCGTGCGTGTACCCGATGGTCCCGATCACCGTGTCGATCTTCGGCGCCACCGAAGCGAAATCGCGCCTCCGCGGCGCCGCGCTCTCGGCGACGTTCGTGCTCGGCATCGCGGCGCTCTTCACACCGATGGGAGTCATCTCGGCGCTCAGCGGCAAGCTGATGGGGTCGGCGCTCTCGAACGCGTTCGTCGTCGTGGGCCTCGCGATCCTCTTCACCGCGCTCGCGGCGTCGATGTTCGGAGCCTTCGAGCTCGCGCTCCCGTCGAGCCTCAACAACAAGCTCTCCACCGTCGGCGGTGTCGGCTTCAAGGGCGCGTTCGTCATGGGCCTCGTCATGGGCCTCATCGCGGCGCCCTGCACCGGCCCGTTCCTCACCGGCATGATCACCGTCATCGCGACGTCGAAGAACGTGTGGCTCGGTAGCGCCTCGCTCTTCTCGTTCGCGATGGGCCTCGGCGTCCTCTTCTTCATCGCCGGCGCATTCGCGGTGAACCTGCCCAAGGGCGGCGCCTGGATGATGGGCATCAAGTGGGTCAGCGGCGTCGGGCTCGCCTACATGGCCTTCGCGTACCTCCGCGATCGCTTCGAGCCGTTCCACAACCTCGTCGCGCACCCGAGCTACACGTTCGGGATCATTGCCGGCAGCGTCTTCGCCATCGGCATCGTCCTCGGCGTCATCCACATGGTCGCGGAGCGGCGCAAGTCGCCCATCGCACACCTGTCGAAGCCGATGAAGCTCGCGTCGATCGTCCCGGCCGTCGTCGGCTGCGCGCTGTTCTTCAGCTGGATCCCCCAGCCGCACGGCGTCGACACGAGCGCGCCGGAGATCACCTGGGTCACCAACGAGGATCAGGGTCGCGCAAAGGCGATCGCCGAGAACAAGCCCGTCCTCATCGACTTCGGCGCCAGCTGGTGCACGGCCTGCAAGGAGCTCGAGCACAACACGTTCCCCAACCCGGGCGTCCGCACCGAGGCGCAGCGCTTCATCGCCATCCGCGTCGACGCGACGGACGACGAGGCTCCCGACACGAAGCGCCTCCAGGAGAAGTACAAGGTCGTCGGTCTCCCGACGGTCATCATGCTCGACGCGGCCGGCCACGAGGTCGCCCGCTTCAACGAGTTCGTCGGCCCCGACAAGTTCGTCGCGGCGATGAAGAAGGTCCCCGCGAGCTCGGCGGCGGTCGGCATGAAGTAGTGCCAGGCGGCCGTGGCCCATACGGGCCACGACAGGCATGTCAGGCGGGCGGCGAACCGGGAGCTCTCCCGAGGCGTCGCCCGCTCTGCTTTTGTGCCTGAACTCGGCGGGTTCGTCAGGTTGCACGCGACTTGCTAAAGGGACATCCTCGAGGCCCCTGAAGATGTCCGCCCGTCACGTCCTCTCGTTCCTCGCGCCTGCGGCGCTCGCTGTCCTCCTCGCGGCTTGCCCCGGGAGCGAGGGGGGGCCTCCCGCGGCGCACGAGGCGCAGCTGGTCGTCGGCATCCAGGCGGACGACTTCGGCGGCATCGTCGAGGCCGTACACATCGTGGCGACGGTCGACGGCAAGGCGTTCTCCGAGGAGACCGTCGCGATCGGCGCCGCGAACCCCACCGCGCTCCCGAAGGAGCTTCTGCTCACGGGCGCGGCCGGGGCGAAGGCGGAGGTGACCATCGAAGCCCTCACGTCGCAGGCCGCAACGCGCGGTCCGGGCGGCGCTCCGACCACGCCGGTGGTGGTGCGCCGCGCGGCAGCGCAGCTCGTGCCCGACGTGAAGAAGCTCCTTCGGATGCAGATCGAGACGCGCTGCATGACGTTCAGCGCCCCCGGCAGCACGTTCCCGATCGCGCCCACCTGCAACGCACCGCAGACGTGCGCCGCGGGCCGATGCGTCACGGAGGACGTCGCCTTCGATCAGCTCGAGAGCTACGAGCCAGGTTGGGCGACCTCGCCGCCGGACATCTGTCGGCCCGCGAACCATGGCGCCCCCGAGCTCTTCCTCGGCACCGGCCAGACGGACTTCACGCCGCTGAACGACGGCCAGACACTCCAGCTCGAACGCGGCCCGCAGGGCGGTCATCACATCTGGATCGCGGCGCGGATGAAGAACCTCCGCCAGTCGGGCTCGCGCACCGTGCTCACCGCCAAGCTCGTCGCCGACCCGACGTCGCCCATCGCCCCCGCGGCCTACGTGTTCACGTTCGACCGCGACGAGGGCAACTACTGCAAGCTGTGGGGCCTCCGCTTCCAGCTCGACAGCGGCGCGACGGATCTTGCTGCAGACTACAAGCGTTTCCTCGGCAAGCAGCTCGAGGTCACCGTCGAGGTCACGGACTCGACGAACGCCAAGGCGACGTCGACGAAGACGCTCCTCATCGGCGACAAGCTCCTCTGCCCCGACGGAACCACGACGAGCTGCAACTAGCACTCGCGAACGTTCCGGGAGCTACGGGTTGAACACTTCGTCCGGCGGGGGCGCCGGCTTCGGCGCGGGCTTCTCTGCGGGCGCAGGCTTCTCCGCGGGCGCGGGCTTCTCTGCGGGCGCAGGCTTCGGCTTCGCGGCGGGAGCCGGCTTCGAAGGCTTCGACGGCTTGTCGTCGGGCTTCTTCTCCTCGGGCTTCTTCTCCTCGGCCTTCGGCGGCGGAGCGGGCGGCAACGGCTTCGTCTCGCCTCGCGAGCTGCGCGAGCGGGCAGGCGCGTCCTTCGCTTCGAGCGCGGCGCCGAGGTCCTCGAGAAAATCCTGCGCTTCGCGTGAGCCCTTCGCCGCATCACGAGAGAGCGAGCGAGTCGCGTCGACGGCGCCCCCGAGCTCGCGGCGGGTCTCGCGGCTCTTGTCCGTCTTCTTCTCGTCGGCCTTGTCGGCGCCGCGGTTCGAGAGCTCCTTGTCGGCGGACTCCTTGAGCGCCTCGCCGTGCTTGGCCATCTCCTCGAGCTTGTCGCTCCTGTCCTTGAGCTTGTGCGCGCGATCGAGCTCGAGACGCACGGCCTCCTCGACCGCCGCGAAGAGCGCGCCGTCGTTCGTACCGGACGGCGTCACGTGCGCCGACGCGAGATCGAGCTTCGCGCCGCCGCCGCCGGCCTTCCTCACACGCTCGCGGGTCGCGCTGACGATCGTGTCGTCGGACGCCGTGGGCGTGAGCGCGAGCGCGTTCACGAGCGGGCGGCGCGCCGCCTTCTTGTCGTCAGGCCATGCGGCGGCTGCGACCTGCGCCTGATGGACGCTGTCGAAGTACGGGTCGTAACGCGGGTCGTCCGATTGATACCGCTGGCCCTGGGCGACCTTCGACGACGAGAGGAACCCGTCGCACGCGGGGAGCGCCGTGCAGGCGAGCGAGGCGAGGAGCGCGACCACGAACCACGAACGACGAGCCTTCACGGCGGCAATGCTAGCCGACCCACAAGGCGCGCCGCTCATTTCGCGCTGCAGGCGACCGGAGTCGCGTGCAGCTCGTACGCCTTGCCCTTGGACGCGAGGAACGCGACCACGCCGCGACCGTCGGGTCCGACGGCGACCTGCGGCTGCCCCGCATTGACCCCGGCCGCGGAGAGCGCCATCGGCGCGCCGGAGGCCGTGCCGTCCGCCTTCAACGTGATCGCGCGAACCTGGTGCGTCGGCGTGCCCTCGGACCACGCGACGACGAAGCGCCCGCCACCGAGCCCCGCGACGCTCGGAGACATCGCCTGCGTGCCGAGCCCGCCCTCGGGGAGCGCGAGCTGCTTCGGCACGTCCGGAGCGCCGCCGACGGTGAGCTTGGTCCAGCGGACCTGCCACGGCTCCTGGGCCGTCGCGCGGTCCGACCAGGCGACGATGATGCTGTCGCCGCTCGTCGTGATGCTCGGTGAGCCGACCTGACCGAGGCCGGGGATCTTCGAGAGCGCGCCCTCGGCGGTGAGCACCGCATCGCCCTTTGCGGCGCCGACGTAGATCGCGTTGCCGCGCCGGAACGCGACGGCAATGCCCTTCGACGGAAGCGGGACCGCGCGGATCGCCTCGACCGGGCCCTCGCCTTCGAGCGGAAAGAGCTTCGCGTAGCTGTTCTGATCGTGCGGCGCCCAGACGAGCGAGCCCTCGGCGACGCCGAGGTCGAGCGACGGGCTGGTCGCGACGACGCGACGGCCCTGCAGCTTGTCGCCCTTCTTGTCGACGCCCGGTACGAGCGTGAGCTTGCCGCGCTCGAGCACCGGGCTCATGCGACGAGCATCGCCGCCGAGCGCGCGGCCTTTCACCGTCGTCGTGATCCCGATCGATGCGGGGTCGACGGTGACCGCGATGCCGTTGCGCGGATCGACCGCGAAGCCGAGCGCGATCGCGCCGGGGACGGACGCAGCCTCGACGCCGCTCTGCACGAAGGCGCGCGGCGAGACGACGTGGGCCTCACCGGCCATCGCGCAGTCGCCGAGCACCGTCTCCGCCACGGTGGGCTTGGTCTCGGTGGTCGCGACCGCGGTCGGCGTGGGCGGCGCGGCCGTCGCCGACTCGGTGGCGGTCGGGGTCGTGGTTGCCGCTGCAGAGCCGGTCGCGCTCGTCGTGCCCGCGGAGCTCGAGCCCGAGGTCTTCGCCACGGGCAGCTCGCTCGGCTTGCTGCTGAACAAGCTGACCACGAGCGCGACGAACGAGATCAGCACCGAGAGCGCCACGACCGCGACGACGCCGATCAGGAGCTTGTTCTTCGGCGGACGCCCCGCCTTGATCTCCTTGAAGTCGTCGAGGATGAGGGTGAGCCCGGGACGACGCGGCGGGAGGCCGGCGCCGCCGTACAGCTCTTCGCTCATGCTGGGGCGATTGCCCTCGTCGCGCATGACCGGGTCGGTCGGCGGCGGCAGGCTGCCTGGACGCGCGTTCGGGCCCGGCCCGCCGCCAGGAGCGACGACGCCGGCCGCGGGCAGCCGAGGATGGCTGTCCTCGAGCAGCATCGAGCCGCTCAGCTCCTCGATCATCGGGTCCTTCGCGGGAGCGCCGTTGCCCGCAGGGCCCGGTGCCGCCGCGGAGCCCGGCGCGTTCTTCGCCGCCGCGAGCGCGAGCATCTCCGGAGGCGCCGGAAGGCCGATCGTCGTGGGCAGGCTCGGGTGGAGCAGCGGACCGCCGCCACCCGCCGGCGCGGGCGCCGCGGGGCCCGCGCTAGCAAGCGACCTGCCCGAGCTCGGCGCCGGCGGCGGGATCGAGTTCGCCTTCACCGGCAGCGGCACGTAGTGCGGAGGCGGCGGGGGCTCGTCGGTCCCCTGCTCTACCGGCATCGCGGGCGGCGAGAACGAGCCGCCGCCCTTGGCCTCGAACTCGTGCTGGTGCGCGAGCATCGCGAGCGGAGGCGGAGGAATGTTCGGCACGACGCCGTTGGCCGCCGAGAGGGCGCTCGACGTGAGCTCGGGCACCTCGTGCGCCGATTGCCACACCGACCAGCCCGAGCGCCAGACGGGGGTGTTCGGCGCAATGAGGCCCCCCGCAAGCGCGGCGCGCAACTCGTCGAGTCGCACGCGCCTTTGCTGTCCGTCCGGGTCAGCCCACCGCCAGAGATCGTTGCTCATCGAGCGCAGGGCCATGATAGCGCGGCTCTACCCTCACCGTTCAATCCCTCGCAGATCGGAGTTTAGTGGACTTTTCCTCGCGGATCCGTGAGGCGAGCACCAGCGTGCGGACCTCGGCGGCCCCCTCCGTGAGGAGCGCTTCGGCACACGCGCTCAGGGTGGCACCGGTGGTGCGCACGTCGTCGATGAGCAGGACACGGCGCCCCACGACAAGGCGCTTCGCCGAGCAAGAGAACGCGCTTGCGACATTGGCGGCGCGAGCGGATTGGTCGAGCGAAGCCTGCGGGGGCGTCGCACGCGTACGGCGGAGCGCGCTTGGCTCGTGAGGGATCCCGAGGCGCCGTGCGATCGGCCCACCGAGGAGCGCTGCCTGATCGAAGCCTCGCTCGACGACCCGCCGCGGATGGAGCGGCACCGGCACGACGAGCTCGACCTCGGGCGCGACGAGCGCCGCCGCCGCCGCCATGATTCCCGAGAAGCGGGCGGCGAGGTCGGAGCGGCCCGCGTACTTGAAGCGGACGATCGCCGTCGCGACCGCGCCGCCGTACTCGAAGACCGCGTGATGCCGGGCCGGCAGCTCGGCGGCCGGAAGGACCGACGCGCCGCACGAGGTGCAGAAGAGGACACGCGGGCCGACCCGCTCCTCGCAGGCAACGCACCGGGTCGGAGCGACGAGCTCGCCGACGAGCGCGACACCGACCGTGGCCACGCGTACGAGCACGTCGAGCGAGCTGGACCGCATTCCGCCCCCTCTTCGGCCTGGCACGGCGGAAGTTGCGTGCGTTCTCTACGCGAGGGTCTCGACGGCCGCCGGGACGTGCTCCTCGCGCGTCCGGGCAAAGACGATGTGGTCCTCCCACTTGCCTGCAATCTGCAGGTATCGCTCCGCGTAGCCCTCGCGGCGGAACCCGAGCTTCTCGATGACGCGCAGGCTCTGCGGATTGCGCGGCATGATCGCCGCCTGCACGCGATGGAGACCCGCCGCGCCGAACGCGAAGTCGAGCACGGCCCGGAGGCCCTCGGTCACGAGGCCGCGGCCCTGCACGTCCGCGGCCATCCAGTAGCCGAGGTACGCGCCGTACATGGCGCCGCGCATGACGCCGGAGAGGGCGATCTTCCCGATGAACGTGCCGGGCTGCTCCCGCTCCGCGAGCATGAAGACGTAGCCGCGCCCGCGCTTCCAGTCGCGACGCTGACGCAGCACGCTGTTGGACACCTCGGTGATCGACGCGGGGTCCTCACCAGGAGGCGGCGCCGGGTTCCACGGCTTGAGGTGCTCGTGATTCGCGCGCAGCAGACGACGGATCTCCGTCACGTCACCCGTGCGGGGGGGCCGCAGCAGGAGATGCTTCGTGACGAGGCGGGTCGTCAGCGACGGAGCCACGCGCGATTCATAGCGCGTATCGCCCGGCTCGTCCCGCGTGCCGTGGCCCTAGGTCACTCCGAGGACGAGGTGGGTACGTCACGCGAGTAGGGCTCGTGGAGCCTCACCGCGTCGGGCTTCTTCTTCATCCGGATGTTCAGCATCTCGACGAACATCGAGAACGCCATCGCGAAGTACACGTAACCCTTCGGCACGTGGTGGTCGAACCCCTCGACGATCAGGGTGAAGCCGATCATGACGAGAAAGCTGAGGGCGAGGACCTTGATGCTCGGATGACGATCGACGAACGCGCTGATCGTCGTCGACGCCACGATCATGATCAGGGTCGCGATCACCACCGCGCCCACCATGATGGAAACGTGCTCGACGGTGCCCACGGCGGTGATGACCGAGTCCAGCGAGAAGACGACGTCGAGCAGCAGGATCTGGACGATGACGGACGCGAACGAGGCGCGCACCTTCTTCGACGAGTGCCCCTCCTCCCCTTCGAGCTTCTGGTGGATCTCGCGCGTGCTCTTGGCGATGAGGAACAGGCCTCCGCCGACCAGGATGAGATCGCGTCCGCTCAGCTCGTGGCCGAACGGCGCGAAGAGCGTGCTCGTCAGCTTGACGAGCCAGCTGAGCGAGAGCAGCAGCATGACGCGCGTGATGAGCGCGAGGCCGAGCCCCGTCTGTCGCGCCTTCTTCTGCTCCCCTTCCGGCAGCTTGCCCGCGAGGATGGAGATGAAGATGACGTTGTCGATGCCGAGAACGATCTCGAGGAGCAGCAGCGTGACGAACGACACCCACGCCTTCGGGTCGACGAGGAGGTCCATGCGTTCATTGTGACAGGCTGAGCCGTCCCCTCCGCGTGGCATGATGCAACACCGCTCCCCGCACCGGGGTGGCGCGGCCTCAGAGCAAGCCGACCGGATCGATGTCGATCGCCACGCGCACCGCGCGCGGCAGCTGGCCGATGGCCACGTGGATGGCGAGGGTCGCCTTGCGGAGGTGCTCGCGCGAGCGGCTTCGCAGCATGATGCGGAAGCGGAAGCGGTTGCGCACCTTCGCGATCGGCGCCGGGGTCGGGCCGAGCACGGTGAGCGCAAAGGGCTCGCCGTCGCGTGCCGAGTCACGCGCGGCTCGGGCGAGGAGGGCCGTCGCCTCCTGCGCCTCCTTCTCGTCGAGCGAGTCGACGCGCACGAGCGCCATGCGCGAGAACGGCGGATAGGAGAGCTCCTTCCGATCGCGGAGCTCGCGCTCGATGAAGCCGTTCACGTCGTGCTTCGCGGCGTACTTGATGGCGTGGTGGTCGGGGTCGTACGTCTGCACGAGGACGCGGCCGGGCGTGTCACCGCGGCCGGCGCGCCCGGCCACCTGGACGAGCAGCTGGAACGCACGCTCGCTCGCGCGAAAGTCGGGGATGGAGAGCGCGGCGTCGGCGTTGATGACGCCGACCAGCGTGACGTGCGGGAGATCGTGCCCCTTCGTGACCATCTGCGTGCCGACGAGGATGTCCACCTCGCGCGAGCGCACGCGGTCGAGGACCTTCTCGATCTGCTTTCCGGTGGCGACGTCGCGGTCGAGCCGCGCGATCACGGCCGTCGGGAAGGCGGTAGCGAGCGTCTCCTCGAGCTTCTCGGTGCCGAGCCCCTCGAGCGCGATGCGATCCGAATCGCACTTCTTGCAGTGCGTCGGCAGCGGGGCCTCGTAGTCACACCAGTGGCACCGCATGGTGCCGCCCTTCTTCTTGTGCAAGGTGAGGGCGACGGTGCAGTGCGGGCACGACGCGAGCTCACCACACCCCTCGCACCGGATGCTCGGCGCGAAGCCGCGGCGATTGAGGAAGAGGATCGTCTGCTCCTTGGCGGCGAGCGTCTCCTCGATCGCGCGGTGGAGGAGCAGGCTGATGCGCTTGTCGCCGGTGGGGCCCGGGCCGATGGCGCGCAGATCGACGATGTGGACGCGCGGCATCTCCTGCGCGCGCGCGCGATCGGGGAGCACGAGCTTCGTCGCCTTGCCGGACCGCGCGAGCTGCTCGGTCTCGAGCGAGGGCGTGGCGCTACCGAGCACGCACACGCTGCCGAGCATGTGCGCACGCAGGATGGCCATGTCGCGCGCGTGATAGCGAACGCCCTCCTCCTGCTTGAACGACGAGTCGTGCTCCTCGTCGACGATGACCAGGCCGAGCGCACGGATCGGCGCAAAAAGAGCGCTGCGGGCGCCGATCGCGACGTCGACCTCGCCGGCGCGTAGCCGCGCCCACATGTCGAAGCGCTCGCGCGCGGTGAGCCCCGAGTGCAGCACCGCGACGTCGTCCCCGAAGCGCGCGCGGAAGCGCGAGACGAGCTGCGGCGTCAGCGCGATCTCGGGCACGAGCATGATCGTGCCGCGCCCGAGCCTCTTCGCCTCGGCGATCGCGCGGAGGTACACCTCCGTCTTGCCGGAGCCGGTCACGCCGTGGAGCAGGAACGTGGTCGCCCCCTTCTCGGGCGCGAGCGCGGCAGCGAGCGCATCCATCGCGACCTGCTGCGGATCGGTCGGCGCGAGCTCGGTGTCGCGGAGGATCGACTCCATGAAGAACGGGTCGCGGATCGCGTCGCGCTCCTCCACCGTGACGAGGCCCTGCTCCTTGAGCTTCTTCACCGTGGCGCGCGCGCCGCCGAACTGATCTTCGAGGCGCGAGAGCGGAAGGGCTCCGTGGGCACGGAGATAGGCGAGGAGACGTGCCGGGCCCGCCTTGATCGACGTCTCGACCACCTCGGTCGGCAACACCCACTGCACCTGGCGCACGGAGATGCCCTTCGCCTCGGAGAAGAGCGTGGGCTCCTCGACGACGAGCGCGGCCTCCTTGTCGGCGGGCGGGAGGGCGAGGCGCACCACCTCGCCGATCGGCGAGAGGTAGTAGCTCGCCAGACGCGCGACGAAGACCACGAGGTCCTCCGGCAGCGAGATGCCCTCGAGCACCGAGAGGATCGGCTTCGCGCCCTTCGGCTTGTCGCCCTGGCGGACGGCGATGACCACGCCGACGATGCGTCGCGAGCCGAGCGTGCAGAGCACGCGCCGGCCGGGCAGCGCGGTGGCGGCGAGCTTCTCGGGCACGAGATAGCTCAGCGCGCGCGGCAGCGGGATTGGCAGCGCGACCTCCGCGAGGGTCACCTGCTCCGCGGTCTCTTCCGCGCTCGAGCTCGGCTCCGCGCTCGCGCTCATCGCTCGGTCATTGCACCAGGAGCCGACCGAGCGCAACGAGTGCCGCCACGATCGCGATCACGGCGAGGGCCGTGAGCGCCGCCGATGCGGGCCTTCGCACGGGCGGCGCGACCGCGGTGGAGCTGGAGGTGGGCGCCGGCGGCGCGGCGGCGCTCGGCGTGGACGAGGCGTCGCCTTCGACCAGCGGGTTGCGCGATGACGGCGACAGATCGAGGACGGCCCCGGCGAGCGAGCCGGGCTCGAGCGTCATGCGGTTCCCGCTCTCGAGCTCCTTCTTGAACGCGCGGATGGCGCCGTCCGAGACGGGAAGGTCCATGCCGCGACGTGCGGGCGCCGTCGCGATCGCCGGTTCGCTCGGCGAGGCCGCGCGCACGCGCTCGGAGGAGCGAGGCGGCGGGGTGCTCTTGGGGAGACGACGCTCGCTCGCGCGGCGCTTCTCGATGAGGCCGGTGCCGAAGCTCGTGGCGATCCATTCACCGAGCTTCAGACGGCTCGCGAGCATCCCGTTGTCGGCGAGGTACCCCTCGAGATCGCGGAGCATGGCGCCGGCGGACGGGTAGCGCGCGTCGCGATCCTTCGCGAGCGCGCGACGCACGATGGTCTCGAGCGCCGCGTGATTCGGGACGCCCTTGTCGGGAAGCGGCGGGATCTCCGCGGCACGGGCCTGCTCGACGAGGGGGATCTCGGACTTCGGCCGATAGAGGCGCCGGCCGGCGAGGAGCTCCCACAGGATGATGCCCGCGGCGAAGACGTCGGCCCGCGCGTCGATCGGCTCGCCGCGCGCGTGCTCGGGGCTCATGTACCCGGCCTTGCCCTTGAGGGCCTCGGTCGCCTCTTCCTTCACGAGGTCGTTCGCGGCCGCGATGCCGAAGTCGCAGAGCTTCACCTCGCCCTCGTACGAGATGAGGACGTTCGACGGCGACACGTCGCGATGCACGATGGAGAGCGGCTTGCCGTTCTCGTCGTCGCGACGGTGGGCGTAGTCGAGCCCTTCGAGGACGTCGGCGACGATCCCGAGCGCGTGCGGCGCGGGCAGCGGGATCTTCTGCACGGTGCACTGGCGCAGCAGCGAGTTGAGGTCGAAGCCCTCGACGTACTCCATCGCGATGTAGAGGTGGTCGTTCTCCTTGCCGAGCTCGAACACCTGCACGATGCGACGATGGCTGAGCCGTGCGGCGAGCTTCGCCTCGTGGATGAGCATCTCGGCGAAGCGCGGGTCATCGGCGAACGCCGGGAGGATCTGCTTCACGACGGAGAGACGCGTCGCGCCGAGCTCCGTCTCCGCACGGGCGAGGTAGATCTGGGCCATACCGCCCTTGCCGATCTGCTCGAACAGCGTGTACGGGCCGAACGTGCGCGGCAGGTCGCTCGGCGCGGCCTCGGACCCAGCCGTGGGAACGCCGTCAGGCGGGGTCCCAGCGGGCGGCGGATTGGACGAGGCGGCGTGCATTGCGCGGCGGGGATGTGGCTAGCAGATTCGAGGAATCGCGCGAGCCGAGCCTCTGAAGGCTACCCCGTGTAGGCATCATACCCACATAGCCGAGCCGGGCGCTACTTCGCGGGCGGCGGGAACGTCGGCAGCGTCGTCGGGATCGTCGACGGGAACCCCGCGGGCGGCTTGAAGCCTCCGGCGTCGAACCCAGGGATGGCCGTCGGGATCGCGAACGTCGGCGTCGGGACCGGCGCGGCCTTGCCGCCGTCGGTCACGGCCACGGCAGCGTCTGCCCCGGCATCGGCCACCGCGACGGGCTTGCCACCGTCGGTCACGGCCGCGGGCCTCACGCCGGCCGGCGCAGCGGCGGCGCCGAGCGGAGCCACGGGCGTCGCGGCCGCGGCGTTGCCGGTGTCGGGCGCAGCGGGAGCGGCAGCCGCGGGCGGCGCGACCGGCGCGACGGCAGCCGCATCAGGCGCGTCGTTCTTCTTCAGCCCGTCGCATGCGAACAGGCCGAACGGCGCGGCGACGACGACAGCCAGCGAGACCCCAAGGACCCTGCGAACGCTCATCGCGTGCAGCATACACCCGAGAATCGGAGAGGCGGAAATTCAGGTCGTGTGACGCACACGACACGCGCTCGCGAACGTCTCTCAGGCGGCGACGTCGCGTGCGGCCCCGCGATTCGCCCATGCGCGGCGCGCGGGGATTCCATAGCGCTCGAGGCCGGCCCTACTTCAGCGGCACTTCGCTCATCTGGGCGGCGATCTGCTCGTAGACCGAGCGACGCGGGTCGTCCGTCCGGAAGACGAGGCGGAACCAGTCACTGAGGAGGGCGACGCCGGGGAGGATGCGCGCGAGGCGCTCGGCCGCGATGTCCTTGCGCACCAGGTACTCGGGGAGCACGGCGACGCCTGCCTGCGCGAGCGCACGGATGCGGATGGCCTCGATCGTCCCGAGGCGCACGACGCTCTCGAAGCGGAGGTGGTCGCCGCCGCTCGGCGCGTCGCGGAAGTACCGGAACAGCGAGAGCCCCACGTCCGTGTCGAGCAGCGTGTGCGCGGCGGCGTGCTTCGCCCTGTCGAGCGGCTTCTTGTCGAGCAGCGCAGCGGCGCCGACGAACACGTAGTCCTCGCGATGGAGGCGCAGCGAGTCGAGCTTCGGATCGGTGAGCCGGCTCGACGTGACGGCGCACTCGATCTCCATCGAGCGCACGCGCATCAGGATGTCGGTCCCGGAGCCGAAGTAGAGATGCAGGCGGAGCCAGGGCTGGAGCTTGGTGAGCGCGTCGAGCTGCGGCAGGATCCAGCTGAGCCCGAGCCCATGCCTCGTGCCGGTCACGTCCATCGGCGCGAGGGAGCGCGGCTCAAAGCACGTCGCCGACCGCGATCTCGACGTTCGGAAACTGGGCGAGGCGGACGCTACTCCCCGCGCGGTACGGGAGGACGCGCGCGTAGGAACCGCGGACGATCTCGCTGTACACCTCCACGAGACCGTCGCGCACATTGACGATCCAGTACTCCTCCACGCCGCTCTCCGCGTAGAGGCGCGCCTTCGTCCCACCGTCCGTCTCGAGCGAGCTGTCCGCGACTTCGATGATGAGGAAGGCTCGCGACGGATGTTCCTCGCGGTAGTCCGCGCGTGGGACCACGGCGACGTCCGGCTCCGGCTCCGATCCGTCGGAGGCCGCGAAGGAATTCTGGATGCGAACGGTCGCCTGTCCCGCGAGCGCAGTGACGAGCCGCTCGTTCAGGCGATCGATGGCCGAGTCATGCGGTGCGCCCTTGGGGGACATCCGAACGATGACACCATAGAGGAGCTCGACACGCTCGTTCTCGAAGAGACCGAGCTCGACCATTTTCTCGTACTCCTGACGGCGGATCGGGCGTGCAAGCTCGTGGGGAATCGAGACGGCCGACATCCCCGAATCGTAGCACGCCGAACGCGGGAGCTCCGGTCGGCTCAGGGCTCCCGTGGGTCGTCGCGCCCGAGCCGCGGCCAGGGCTAGTCCGGAAGACTGCGCGATCGCCCGTACCCGTGGCACTATTCCGCCCCGATGACGGCCGACGACCACGACAAGAGCCCGAAAGGGGACGGCGCCGCCGAGGCGCCCGTCGACCTCGGCCTCAAGCGCCCCGACGCGCCGCCGTCGTCGCGGCTCGGGCGGCTCGGTCGTCTCGCCGCGCTCTCGACGCGCGCGGTGCCGCTCGCCGCGGAGGCGATGCGCCGGGCCGCGTTCGGCAAGCGACGCACCGAGGCGGAGGAGCTCGAGGCGCAGCAGCGCGCGCTCGACAACGCGAAGAAGACCGCCGAGGCGATGCTGAAGACGCTCGGCGAGATGAAGGGCCTCCCCCTCAAGCTCGGGCAGATGGCCTCGTACATCGACGGCCTCGCCCCGCCCGGCTACGAGGAGAAGTTCCAGGAGATCCTCAAGAAGCTGCAGGCGAAGGCGCCGCCGCTCTCGCGCGAGGCCGCGACCAAGGTCGTGACGAAGGAGCTCGGGCCCCCCGAGGAGGTCTTTGCCGAGTGGGAGCTCGACCCGTTCGCCGCCGCGAGCATCGGGCAGGTCCACCGCGCGACGACGAAGGCGGGCGACCGCGTGGCGGTCAAGGTGCAGTACCCCGACATCGACAAGGCGATCGAGAACGACCTCAAGAGCATCTCGATGCTCGAGACGATGATCGCGCCCGTCGGCCGCAAGTACCACACGAAGGAAGCGCTCGACGAGATCAAGAGCGTGTTCCTCGCAGAGCTCGACTACCGGACCGAGGCGAACAACGCCGACACGTTCCGCGCGATGCACCGCGGCGACGACGAGATCGTCATCCCGCGCGTCTTCCACTCGTACTCCACGCGCCGCGTGCTCACGTGCGAGATGATCGGCGGCGTCGATTACGCGACCTTCTGCAAGGAGGCGACGCAGGAGGAGCGCAACGCCGCGAGCGCCACGATCTGGCGCTTCATGTTCCGCTCGCTCTTCGTGCACGGCTGGCTCTACGCCGACCCGCATCCCGGCAACTACCGCTTCCTCGGCGGCGGGCGCATCGCGTTCCTCGATTTCGGATGCGTGAAGGTGCTGCCCCCGGACTTGCTCGTCGGCACCAAGCGTTACATCACGACGGCGATGGACCAGGACTGGCCCGAGTTCGAGAAGGCGTGCGTCGACGTGCTCGGCTACGACCCGACCGACACCGAGTCGTACGAGCTGTTCATCGCGTACACGAAGCTCCTCCTCGAGCCGCTCACCACCGACGGCACGTTCCGCCACACGCACAAGGTCGCGCGCGAAGCCGTCGCGTTCCTCGTCCGCGGCGGCAAGAAGATCAGCAAGCCCAAGGAGGGCCAGCTCCTGCCGAACCTCCCGAAGCCGATCCATCCGCCTCAGGAGCACATGTTCATGAACCGCCTCCAGTGGGGGCTCGCGAGCGTGATGGCGGGCATCGGCGGCGAGGGCAACTACCGCAAGATCGCCGAGCCGTGGATCCGCGGGCCGTACCACGCTCCCCCGCTGTCTTCGTGAGGGCCATGAAGAAGGCGCGCGAACCCGAGAACCTCCTCGTGCACGGCGACAACCTCGCCGCGCTCACGAAGCTGAGATCGCGGTTCGCGGGCAAGATCCGCTGCGTGTATCTCGACCCGCCGTTCAACACGGGCCGAACGTTTGCACAATACAACGACTCGCTCGACCCCCAGGAATGGGTGCGCATGATGCGCCCGCGGCTCCTTGCGCTCGTGCCGCTCCTCGCCGACGACGGCGCGGTGTTCGCGGAGATCGACGACACGCAGCTCGCGCACCTCTCGCTGCTGATGGACGAGGTCTTCGGCGCGAAGAACCGCATCAGCACGATCACCGTCGTGCGCAGCGCGACCACCGGGCACAAGGCCATCAACGCCGGGCCGGTGCACGTCTCCGACTTCATCCTCGCGTACGCGAAGGACAAGAAGCAGTGGCGCTATCGCCCGCAGGTCCGTACGCGCGACGGCCTCGACCCGGCGTACGGCACGTGGCTCGACAATCCCGATGCCCCGCCCGCCGACTGGACCTTTCGCTCGCTGCGCACCGCGATCGCCGAGCAGCTGGGCCACGCGTCGCCTCGCGCCGCCGCCCTCGCGCTCGGCAAGAGCACGTTCGATCGCCGGCTCATCGAGCTCGCGCTCGAGAACGCGCGCCACGTGGTGAGGTTCGCGCAGCCTCGGTACGAGGCGATCGGCCGGGCCGCGCAGGCCATCGTCGATCGCTCGCGCGCACAGCCCTCACGCGTGCTCGTGCTCGAGCGCGAGGGGCGCTCGGCGTTCATCGTGCGCGGCGGCAACCGCATCCTCTTCCTCGGCACCAAGGTGCGGATGGTCGGCGGGCGCCCGGCGATCGTCGAGCCGCTCACCAACGTGTGGACGGACGTGCCGTTCCAGGGCATCGCGCGCGAGGGCGGCGTCGTCTTCACGCGCAACAAGAAGCCCGAGCGCCTCGTCGCGCGCGTCCTCGCCATGGCGACCGACCCGGGCGACTGGGTGCTCGACCCGTTCCTCGGCAGCGGCACGACTGCCGCAGTCGCGCACAAGATGAATCGCCGATGGATCGGGATCGAGTCGGGTGACCATCTCGCCACGCTCGCGGAGCCGCGCCTCTCGCGCGTCGTCGCCGGGGAGGATATGACCGGCATCAGCGTCGAGACCGGCTTCGTCGGTGGCGGCTCCTTCACCGTCATGGAGCTTTGATTGGGCACCAAGGTACTCTTCCCGTTCGTCCTCGCGCTCTTCCTCGCGGGTTGTCCCAAGCCAGACGCGCCCGTCGTGAACGGCGGCGGCGCGGACGCCACACCGGCGGAGGCTGCGCTCGACGGGGCGACGGCGGCCGACGACACCGACGCCGGCGAGGGCGGGACTCACGCCGAGCTCGCCGTCGCGCTCCCGTGGACGGAGGCCATCCGCGCCGACAAGTGGAAGGAGGCCGAGGCTTCGATCGCGGCGCTCCCGGCCGGCGAGCAGAACAAGCCCGAGGTCCGCTTCGCGCGCGCACGCGTGGCGCTCGCGCTCGGCAAGCACGCCGATGCCGTCGCGCGCCTCGACAAGCTGGAGAACGAGCTTCCGCTCCTTCGCGACGCGATCGGGAAGGTCCGCGCACAGGCCGCGCTCGTCGCGGGTCCGTTCGACCGCGCCGCCGAGTGGTACGGGACTCGTTCGCAGCCCTCGGCATGGCTCGTGGCCGCCGAGGCGTGGGAGAAGGCCGGCGAGCCCGCGCGCGCACGCACGCTCTGCGATCGGGTGCTCGCGGTCGACAAGAAGCCGCGCTCGCTCGAGGAGAAGACGCGCACGCTCCGCATGCGCGTCACGCGCGCGAAGGACGGCGACGCTGCCGCCGCCATGGACGCACGATGGCTCGCGACGAACGCCCTCGACGAGGCGGCCGCGACCGCCGCGACGGAGCTCCTCGAGAAGCAGAAGCCCCCTGCCCCGCTCACCGGCGACGAGCTCGTCACGCGCGCGCGCATCCTCGCCGAGGCGGGCCGCTCCGACGACGCGCTCCGCGCTCTCGAGCGTGCCTCGGGGGCGCCGGGCAAGCCGGCCTCGCTCGTCGACATGTGCCATGCGCGCGCCGAGGCCTATTACAAGGCTCGAACGCGCTATCCCGAGGCCGCGCTCGCGTACCGCGCGTGCGCCGCGCTCGGCGGTCCGCGTGCCGCCGAGGACGCCTTCCTCTCCGCGCGCGCCTTCTCGCGCGCCGATCGCGACGGCGACGCGCTCCCCGCGTTCGCCTCCGTCATCCAGCGACACCCGAAGACCACGTGGGCCGACCAGGCCGAGTTCCACGTCGCGCGCGCTCATGCGCTCGCGGGTCGATGGAAGGAGGCGGCCCACGCGCTCGACGAGTACGTGAAGCACTTCTCGACCGGCCACGACAAACGCGAGGCCGAGCGCTACCGCGCCGTCTCGCACCTCATGGCCCGCGACGACAAGATCGCACGCAAGCTCCTCGAGGACCTCGCGGGCGGAACCGACGACGCGCTCTCCCAGGCGCGCTGGCAGAACCTCGCCGCGCTCGCGGCGCTACGCGACGGCGATCGCACGCATGCGATCGCGCGCTGGTCGGACGTGGCGCGTGCGAGGCCGCTCAGCTGGCCCGCGCTCGTCGCTCGCGCCCGGCTCACCGCCGCGAATGCTCCGCTGCCCCTCACCATCGATCCGCCCGAGACGAGCGACCGGACCGAGCCGCTCGCGATCGAGCTGCCTCCCCCGGTCGACGTCCTTCATCGCATCGGTCTCGACGGCGACGCCGAGGAGGCGCTCCGGGAGCGCGAGTCGATCGTCGTCGCGAACGCGCAGGGTCGCGGCACCGAGGCGCTCTGCGGAGCCTACGCGATGCTCGATCGCGGAAAGCGTCGCTACCAGATCTCGCTGCAGATCCCCTCGGCGATGCTCGCGAGCGCGCCCGGCCCCAAGAACCGCTGGGCGTGGGACTGCGCTTACCCGCGCCCGCACAAGGGGAGCATCCGCAACCACGAGGCGAGCACCAAGCTGCCGCCCGACCTGCTCTGGGCGGTGATGCGCCAGGAGAGCGCATTCGACGCGGAGGTCATCTCGCCCGCGCGGGCCGTCGGCCTGCTGCAGCTCATGCCGGAGACGGCGCGCACCGTCGCGACCAGCGCAAGCCTTGCGCACGAGGAGGGCTGGCTCGTCCGCCCCGACCACAACGTGCAACTCGGTGCACTCTACATGCGTGAGCTGCTCGACAAGCTCCACGGGAGCGTTCCGCTGGCGGTCGGGTCCTACAACGCCGGCCCGGACGCCATCGCCCGGTGGCAGTCGCACGCCAAGGGCGAGAGCCTCGATGTCTTCGTCGAGACCATCCCATTCCTCGAAACGCGGGGTTATGTGGTCCGTGTCATGGGAAACCTCGCGCGGTACGGCTTCATGGAACGGGGCGAGCCGGGCGTACCGGCGGTGTCCCTGGACCTCAACTGAGCCGGGTCGCCTGCAACGCGGACGATACAGCCCCCCGAAGGTCGGCTAGAGTGCCGTCCCCAACGTGCTCGGGCTCTTTTTCGCGGCCGTCTTCATCGCTCTGAACGGCTTCTTCGTAGCGGCCGAGTTCGCGCTCGTCAAAATCAGCACGACGCTCGCGAACACGACGAAGGCGCCCCGCGAGGACCCGCGCATCGAGCGCGCCCGCAAGGTCGTCTCGCGCCTCGACCGGTACCTGTCGGTCACCCAGTTCGGCATCACGCTCGCGAGCCTCGGGCTCGGCTGGATCGGCGAGCCGGCCGTGGAGTCGCAGGTCGACCGCGCCGCGCGCTTCGTCACCGGCCACGAGCCGGGCAACATCCTCCACTACGTCGTGGTCGTCGTCTCCTTCGCGATCCTGACGTTCGCCCACGTGCTCTTCGGCGAGCTCGTCCCGAAGCTCATCGCGATCCAGCGCTCCGAGCCGGTCGCCCTCGGCTCCGCGCGGCTCCTCCAGCTCATCTACATCGCCTTCCAGCCGCTGCTCTGGATCCTCGAGCGCGCGACGAAGCTCATTCTCCGCAGCATGGGCATGAGCTCGGACGCCGCGAGCGAAGGCTCCCTCTCGGAGGACGAGCTCATCGGCATTCTCGCGGCGAGCGCCGCTCGCAGCCCGGGCGGCAAGAGCCGCGCGGATCTCTTCGAGCGCGTCGCCCGCTTCGCGAACCGCACCGCGCGCCACGCGATGGTGCCGCGCGTCGACGTGTTCATGCTCCCGATGGGCACGACCGGCGAAGAGGCAGCGAAGCAGCTCCGCACGCACCAGTACTCGCGCGTCGTCCTCACGAAGGAGAAGAGCGTCGACGAGGTCGCCGGCTATCTCTACGCGAAGGACTTTCTCCTCGACCCGAACAACGAGAAGCTCCCTTCGCTCGAGACGCTGAAGCGCGAGCTCCTCTTCGTCCCCGAGACGCAGAGCCTGCTCGACGTGCTCCGCGACATGCAAAAATCGCAGATCCCGATCGCCGTCGTCGTCGACGAGTACGGCGGCACGAGCGGCATCGTCACGATGGAGGACCTCCTCGAGGAGATCGTCGGCGAGATCCGTGACGAGCTCGACGAGGAGGCCGCACGCATCGCGAAGGTCCCGAACGAGAGCAACGCCTGGGACGTCGACGCCCGCGCGACCATGGAGGAGCTCCGTCACCTCGGCATCCACATCGAGGACGAGGACTCCGCGGAGACGGTCGGCGTCGTCGTCCTCAACCACCTCGGTCGCATCCCGCGCATCGGCGACAAGGTCGCGCTCGGTCCCGACGGCACGGCCGAGATCACGAGCGTGAGCCGCCGTCGCATCCTCCGCGTGCGCATCCGTCTCCAGGGCGCACCACCCTCGAGGCCGTGAGCCCGGTGACCGTCAAGGCGGGCCCGTGAGCTACGGAGTGCGACTGATGCGGCTCGCAGCCGTGGTCGTCACGGTGCTCTCGGTCGTGCTCGTCACGCGTCTCAAGCTGTCGACCGACCTGACCGAGCTCTTTCCGAGGACGGTCGAGGCCGAGACGCTTGCGCGCGTCACGCACGTGTTCGGCGGCGGAGACGTCGCCCCGGTGCTCGTGCGCGGCGACGACGCGGCCGAGGTCGAGCGTGCCGCGCGCGAGGCCGCCGTCGCGCTCCGCACCTGCGGGTCGATCGCCCAGGTGATCGAGGAGATGCCCGCGCCCGCGCCGAAGGTCGGTGAGGCCCCCGACCCGACGGCGGCCTGGCGCTTCGCCGGGCCGAACGCACGCGACGAGCTGGCACGCGCCCTGACCCCCGAGGGCATGAAGAAACGCCTCCGCGACACGCGGGCACTGCTCCTCGCGCCGGGCGCGGGCGACGTCGCCGACAAGCTCGCGCGTGATCCGCTCCGCTTGACGATGATCCCGTGGGAGGGCCGCGTCGAGATCGCCGCCGGTGCGCGGGCGAGCGGAGGCGGCGCGTTCGTGGCGAAGGAGGGGCGCGCGCGCCTGCTCATCATCGAGCCGCGCGGGCGGGCCTTCGACTCGGGCGCCGCGGCGCGCTTCACCTCGGAGGCCGAAGCCGCCATCGACGGCGTGCGGCGCGCACATCCGAACGTCGTGCTCGCGCTCACGGGCGGTCACGTCATCGCGAAGCAGACCGAAGCGATGATGAAGGGCGACCTCCAGAAGAGCGGCGTCCTCTCCGGCGTCCTCGCATCGCTCGTCTTCCTCGCGACGTTCCGCAGGCCCCGCGCGCTCCTGGCCGTGCTCCCTCCGCTCGCCGCGGGCACGCTGTGGACGACGGCGCTCGCCGCGCTCATCTATCCGCGCCTCTCGGCGATCGCGACGGCGTTCGCGGCCGTCGTCGTCGGCGTCGGCGTCGACACGGGCGTGCACGTCTACGGGCGCTTGCTCGCGGCGCGGCGCGAGGGTCGCTCGCCGAGCGAGGCTGCGGCGGTCGCGCGGAGCGAGACCTGGAGGCCCACCCTCGGCGCGGCAGTGGCGGCCGGAGCGGCATTCGCGTGCCTGGGGCTCAGCGACATCGCGGGGATGCGCCAGCTCGGCGTGCTCTGCGCGTTCGGCGAGGTGCTCACCGCGGTGGCGATCCTGCTGGTGGTGCCGGAGGTGGGCGCGTGGCTCGAGCGTGGACCGCCGCCGCGCGAGCTGCGGCTGCCGTTCGTAGCGGCGCTGACGGCGACGCGTCCGCGCGCGCTCCTCGTGCTCGCGGGCGCCGCGGCTGCCATCGCCCTCGCCCTCGCCTTCGGTGCGCCGACGATCGATCACGGCGTCGTCGCGCTCGATGCGCGCGTGCTCCCCGCGGCCGGCGTGTACGACGAGATCTACGCGACGTTCGGCGGCACGCGCGGGCAGCTGCTCGTGGTCTCCGCGGACGCCGACGAGGCCCGCGCTCGAGCGCGCTCCGACGCGGTCGCCGAGGTCGCCGAGAAGCTCGCGGCCGACGAGGTGATCGAAGGCTTCGATGCGCTCGGCACGATCGCGCCGTCGCTCGCCGCCCAGCGCGCACGGCTCGACCTCCGCAATGCCCTTGATTTGCCCGCAAAACGAGCGCTTCTCGCGAGGTCGCTCGCGGACGAAGGGTTCGCCATGGACGCGTTCGAGCCGGCGCTCGAGGCGTTCGCACACCCGACCGAGGTGATCACGGACGTCGCGGCAAGCGATGACGCCGCGCTCGCATGGGTGAAGCGACGACACCTCGGAAAGGACGAGCGCGGGACGCTCGCCGTCACCTTCGTCAGGCTCTCGAGGGATCCCGCGAAGGCGGCGCAAGCGCGCGCGTGGCTGCGCGCCGCCGACCCCGAGGCCGTGCAGACCGGCTTCGCGGATCTCGAGACCTCGCTCAAGGACACGATGGCGCGCGATCTTCCGCGCGTGCTCGCCGCGGCGATGGCGATGGTCGTCATCGTGCTCGGCGTGTCGTTGCGGCGAGCGAGCGCGATCGCCCTCGCGGTGCTGGTGCTGGTGGTGGAGATCGCAATCGTGCTCCTCCTGTCGCGGGTGCTCGGCGTGCGCTGGCACGTCTACGACGCGCTGGTGTTGCCGGTGCTGCTGGGGATCACGCTCGACGAAGCGCTCTTCTTGCTGGAGGCGGCGCGGCGCAAGGCATCGGTCGACGAAGCGCTTGCCGAGCAGGCGCCGCTCGCTGCGACGACCGCGCTGACGACCGCCGCCGGGTTCGGCGCACTGATCGTTTGCCGCTTCGGTGGCCTGGTCGATGTCGGCAAGGTGGGCGCGCTCGGTTCGGCGGCGGGCCTCGTCTGCGCGCTCCTCGTCATCCCCGCCGGGTTCCGGCTGTGGATGTCGCGCGCGCGCTGACGACGCGCACGAGCGTGGCAAGCGTCGTTGCCACGAATGTCGTCGATCGACACGAACCTTCACACCCCCGCGCACGCTACTCCGCGGATGCACACGGAGGTCGCGAGCCTGAGCCATGGGCATGCACCCTGCTACTCGAGCTGTCGAACGGGGCGCACGAATGCACCCCCACTTGCGGAAAGGACAACCCATGCTCTGTCTCAGGAACTTGATGACCGTCGCTCTTGTCGGCGCGGGCGCCATCACACTTGGCGGCTGCGCGGCTGACTCGACGCCCGACGACACCACGTCGGTCGCAACTCCCCTCGACAACAAGAAGATGGGGGGCGACAAGACGAAGGGGCACGACGACGACGACGACGACAAGGGCGAGCACGGCACCAAGCCTCGCAAACCGTCTTGCGACCCGCACGACAAGAAGTGTGACGAGGTCCTGAAGCCCCTTCCGCCTCCGGGTTGCGACGACGAGGAGGACAAGAGCAAGTGTCCGCCTCCGCGTCCTCCGCCCTGCGATGAGAAGGACAAGGGTATGGGCGGCTGCCCGCCTCCGCCCTGCGATGACAAGACCAAGGGCGGTTGCTGGCCTCCGCCGCCCCCGCCGCCCCCGCCGCACGACGACGACTGCGACGACGGACAGACCTGGTAAACGCCCATGCGCCGATACGCTCTCCCGTTGCTCTTCCTCGCGTCATGCGCCTCGGCGCAGGGCGCGGGAGAGCGTCTCGACATCGCGCCCTCCGCGTTCACGAGCGTGCACGCCACCTTGCTCGACTTCGACCTCGACGGCTCGCTCGTGACAGACACCGATGATCCCGCGGCGATACGCATGCAGATCGAAGCGCAGCTCCTCTTCACGACGGGGCAGCTCAACGGCGAACACTCGGTCGGGAGGCTCGGACAGCTCGAGCTCTCGGCGATCCGCGCCACGCCGATCCCGGTACCTCCTCCTCCGGCGCCCGAGCCGGCGCCCCCTGCGCCCGCACCCGCACCCGCACCGAGCTTCGCAGTGACCTACCACGCGAAGCTCCCCGTCGCGTGGGGCGCCACGAGCCTGCCCGCCAGCTACTCGTTCACTTTGCCCGCACGCCTCTCGCAGACGGGGCAGCTCGCCTTCGTGACGAAGTACGGACCGACCTGCGTCGACCCGGCCGGCGGCACCGTCGGTGCGGGAACGGTGTTCCTCTTCTACCGCCCGAGGCAGACCGGCTGCGTGCTCGCCGCGGAGGACGTGGCCACGTTCGACGCGAAGGTCACCGCCTCGGCGGAGAACACGAACGGCAAGTCGCCCGAGTACCATCGCGTCTGGGCCGACAGTGCGCTCGAGGTGGTGGCGATGTTCAGCCACGAGTACGCGACCCCGACGGTCGGCGACGAGGGCGTGCGCGCCTACGACGACTTCGTCTGGCTCGTGCACCAGTACCTGGGCTCGCTCCAGCCGAACGAGAGCAAGCGGTCGGAGCCATCCGGCCTGTCGCCTTCGGGAACGGCCGCGCCCCAGGTGCGGCTCGCCGCGGAGCTGCCGGACGGTCGAACGATCGCGATCAACGTCATGCTCACGGGCCACGCCCTGACCGACGACGGCGCCGCGCTCGACGCGTGGTACGGCGCCGTGACCCCGAAGGCCGACGTCATCCTCTACAACGGCCACGCGGGTCTGGGCGCGAACGTCCGTACCCTGATGGAGAAGGGCTCGTTCGTCTCGGGTCAGTACCTGATCTGGTTCCCGAACGGCTGTGACACCTTCGCGTATGTCGATCGCACGCTGGCCGATCGCCGCGCGCGGCTGAACCCGGACGACCCGGGCGGCACGAAGTACATGGACACGCTCTCGAACGTGATGGCCGGCTACTTCAACGCGCTCGTCCCGACATCGCTCACGCTCATCCACGCGCTCGTCGATGCGCGCGACGTGAGCCGCGCTCCGAAGACGTACGAGCAGATCTTCGCCAACGTCGACCCCAGCCAGATCGTCGTCGTGACCGGCGAGGAGGACAACCTCCTCCAGCCGTTGCCGCCGGCCCCCAACCGCGCGGGCGAGCCTGGAAGGCAGGGGCAGGCGTCGCAAGCGGCACAGGCCGCGCCGGGTGACCTGGGGACCGACGGCGATCCGCAGGGCGGCCCCGCCTCGGCCGCGGGTGCACAGAAGAAGACGAGCGACAGCGGCTGCTCGCTCGGAGGCGGCGCTCGCGACGCAGGCTCAGGAAGCGGCGCGCTCGCCCTCGTGCTCGCCGTGCTCACGCTCTCGCTTCGGCGTCGCCGCCGCTCGGTCATGGCTCGCTGACGTGCTCGCCGACGTCACCGCGCCTCGCACGAGCATGCGGGCATCGCCGATCGCGACCGCGACGAGCTTCTTCACTCGCGCGAGCACCGACTCCTGGCGATAGGGCACGCCGTACTGCTCGCACAGCGCTCGCACCCGCGGCTGCAAGCGCTGGTACTGCAGCGGCGGCAGATCGGGAAAGAGGTGATGCTCGATCTGATAGTTGAGAAAGCCGTGCAGGAAGTCGCGCACGTCGCCGCCGGTATTGAAGTTCACCGTGCCGAGGACCTGCCGCAAGAACCACTCGCGCCGATCCCGCGATGAGGTCGTGAACCGGTAGAGGTCGTCGCCGGCGTGGTTGGGAGCGATGATCGCGAACGTATGGAGGTTCGTGAGCAGCTCGGCGCCGACGGAGTTGACCCACACCGATGCGACGGCGAGCGGTCCGAGCGGCGCGAACAGCGCGGGCAACGCGACGAAGCGGCCGAGCGCATACGGCAAGATCGAGTGCCGCCAGAGCTCGCGCCCCTCCGCGGTGCGCGGGTCGAAGGCAGCAACGAAGCGCTCCGGGCCGCGAGCATCGTCCTTCAAGGTCCCCAGTCGCGTGGTCCTCCGCCTCGTCCTTCGCTGGAGGATCTGGAGCGTGCTCGGCGCGTAGTAGGTGACCTTCCAGGTGAGCGCGTAGGCCGCGACTGCGAGGAGCTTCGCCGCACGCGGCAACGAAGCCTCGCGGATCGACTCGACGTTGAGCTCGACGAGATCCGGGTCGGCGGCCTCGTTCGTGTACCCGTGATGGAGAACGTTGTGCTCGTAGTGCCACGCCTCGGGCACGAACCAGTCGAACCAGTCGAACAGCCGTCGTGAGCCCTTGGCGAAGCCCTCCGAGGTCAGGCGGACCGGGGTGCCCGGCACGCGGTCCATGCCCTTGTGCATGGTGTGATGCGCGACGATCGCCCAGCGCGCCATCGAGCCGGTCGACAGGAGCACCATGCTGAGCGGGTTGGGCATCACCCAGGCGGTCGCGTAGCCCGCGGCGGTACACCAGCGCCCCCACCGCTCGAGCCGCAGCATGTGCGCGAGGTCGTCAGGCCCCAGCGAGGCCACGGCCTCGGCCTCCAGAGCGCGCAGTGCGCGCGCGAACCCCTCGAGATCGACTGCGTCGAGATCAGGCTGCTCCAAGGCTCCGATCACACTCCTCCCACGCCCAGCAGTCAACGACACATGCACGAGCTCTGCAGAGCGGCGCCGCTTGCGGCTCGTCGACGGTCCGCACTAGAAGAGGTCCGTGGAGGAACTCGATCTCGCGGCGGCGCTTCCGTCGGTGCTGCCGCCAGAGGGGGTGGTCGTCACCCGCCTGTCCGAGATCACCGCGCGCGCCGAAACGAGCGCCCGCATCGACATCGCCGGTGTGCGCGGCTGCGCGGACGCGGTCGTCATCGCCGGGCTCGTGCGCACCGGCAGAGCTCCCGTCGTCGCGGTCACGGCCGACGGAGACACCGCCCGCGCCCTCGCCAAGGACGTGCAGTTCCTCCTCGGCCCGGGAGACGACGGCGACGACGAGATGAGCGACGGCGACCGCGTGCTCGTCCTCACCACGTCCGACTCGTCGCCCTACGCGGACGTGAACCCCGACCGCCGGTCCGCGCTCAGCCGGATGGCGACGCTCGGGCACCTCGCGCGCGAGCGCCCGTTCCGCGTGCTCGTCGTCCCTGCCGCCGGCCTCGCACGCAAGCTCGTGCCGCGCGCCGTCGTCCGCGAGCACACGCACAAGGTCCAGGTCGACGCCGACCTCGATCGCGAACAGCTCGTGCGCGCGCTCACCGAGTCGGGCTACCTGCGCGTTCCCGTCGTCGAGGACCCGGGCTCGTTCGCCGTGCGCGGGTCGCTGCTCGACGTGTGGCCTCCCGGCTGCGACGAGCCCGCGCGCATCGAGCTCTACGGCGACGCCGTCCTCTCGATCAAATCGTTCGACGCGACCTCGCAGACCACCCGCCCCGATGCGGCGAAGAAGGAGCTCTGGCTCCCGCCCGCGCGCGACACGATCCTCGCCAAGGAGTACGTCGACCGCGCCCGCATGCGCGTCGCGCAGCTCGCGGACATGATCGACTGGCCGACCATGAAGGCGCGCGTCCTCGTCGACGACGTCGCCACGGGCCGCGCCTTCTTCGGCGCCGACGCCTACCTGCCCGCGTACTACGACACGCTCGTCCCGCTCAGCGAGTACCTGCCCGAGGACGCGCGCTACGTGCTGACCGATCCTTCGGTCATCACCCGCACCGTCCTCGACGAGCTCGGTCGCGCCACCCAGGACGCCGCGGCCAAGGCGAACGAGCCGCAGTTCCTGCCGGAGACGTTCTTCCGCTCCGAGGCCGACATCGCCGCCGATCTCGCGGCACGTCGCGTGGTCGTGCTCCACGGCGCGGCCGTCGCGGGCGAGGGCGAGGGGCTCGCGGCCTACGAGGTCACGCGGGAGGCTCTCCATCTCGCCGCCTCCGACAACGAGGACCTCACGCGCGCCGTGAAGGCCGCGCGCTCGACCAAGGGTCGCGCCGGCACGCTCGCGCCCGTCGCGCGCCGGATCCGGCACTTCAAGGACAACGGCCTGCGCGTGTTCCTCACCGCCCGCGCGCAGACGCAGGCGGAGCGCCTCGCCGGCCTGCTCCGCCACCAGGAGATCCGCTGCCGGATCCGCGGGGCCTCGTTCGACCCCGCATGGCTCTACGAGCGCACCGAGCGCGCGGGCCACGGCGAGGAGGAGGACGACGCTCAGATCATCGTCGGCCCGCTCGACCGCGGCGTCATCCTCCCCGGCGAGGGCTTCGTCATCGTCACGGAGGAGGAGGTCTTCGGCGGCCGCGCGCACCGCGTCCGCGAGCGAAAGACCCGACGCGACAACGCACGACCGTTCGTCGAGGACCTCCGCTCGCTCAGCGTGGGCGACTACGTCGTCCACGTCGACCACGGCATCGGCAAGTACATGGGGCTCGTCCACCGCAACGTCGGCGGGCTCACCGTCGACCTGCTCGTCGTGGAGTACGCCTCGGGCGACAAGCTCTACCTCCCCGTCTATCGCCTCAATCAAATCCAGAAGTTCGCGGGCGCCGAGGGCGGCGAGCCGAAGATCGATCGCCTCGGCGGTGCGACGTTCTCCAAGACCAAGTCGCGCGTCGAGAAGGCCGTCAAGCAGATGGCCGACGAGCTGCTCCGGCTCTACGCCGAGCGCCAGGCCCAGCCCGGCGACTCCATCGAGCCCGCCAACGACGACTACCGCGCCTTCGAGGCCACGTTCCCGTTCGACGAGACCGACGATCAGGCGCGCGCCATCGAGGACGTGAACAAGGACCTCGAGACGCCGCGCCCCATGGACCGCCTCGTCTGCGGCGACGTCGGCTTCGGCAAGACCGAGATCGCCATCCGGGCGGCCTTCCGCGTCGCGATGGCCGGCAAGCAGGTCGCGGTGCTCTGCCCGACGACGGTGCTCGCCCAGCAGCACTTCCGCACCTTCGAGGCGCGGATGGCCGACTACCCGATCACCTTGCGCGCGCTCTCGCGATTCCAGGGCAAGAAGGAGTCCGACGAGACGCTCGCGCGCCTGAAGGACGGCAAGGTCGACGTCGTCATCGGGACGCACCGCCTGCTGTCGAAGGACATCCACTTCAAGAACCTCGGCCTGCTCGTCGTCGACGAGGAGCAGCGGTTCGGCGTGACGCACAAGGAGCGCATCAAGGCGCTCCGCACGCAGGTCGACGTGCTCACGCTCTCGGCGACGCCCATCCCACGCACCCTGCAGATGGCGGTGAGCGGCCTCCGCGACCTGTCGCTCATCACGACGCCGCCGGTCGATCGCCGCGCCGTGCGCACCTTCGTGACCGCGTTCGACGATCAGGTCCTGAGGGAGGCGATCGGCCGCGAGCTGTCGCGTGGCGGTCAGATCTTCTACGTCTACAACCGCATCGAGGGCATCTACGAGAAGGCGCAGAAGCTCCAGCAGCTCTTCCCGGAGGCGCGTATCGCGGTCGCGCACGGGCAGATGGCCGGCAAGGGCTCCTCGGCCGCCGCGCAGGGCGGCGAGACGGTCCTCGAGAAGACGATGCTCGACTTCGTCGAGGGCCGCTACGACATCCTCTGCGCGACCGCGATCATCGAGAGCGGCCTCGACATCCCGCGCGCGAACACGATCATCATCGACCGCGCCGACCTCTTCGGCCTCGCGCAGCTCTACCAGCTGCGCGGGCGTGTCGGTCGCTCGAAGGAGCGCGCCTACTGCTACCTGATCGTCCCGCCGCCCAACAAGATGACCGACGACGCGCGCGCGCGCATCGAGGCCCTCGAGCGGCACACCGAGCTCGGCAGCGGCTTCAAGATCGCGAGCCTCGACCTCGAGCTGCGCGGCGCGGGCGATCTGCTCGGCGCCGAGCAGTCCGGCAACGTCGCGAGCGTCGGCCTCGACATGTTCTGCTCGATGCTCGACGAGGCCGTCCACGAGCTGCGCGGTGAGCCCGTGGCGCACGAGGTCGACCCCGAGCTCTCCTTCGACGTGACCGCGCTCCTCCCCGAGGAGTACGTGTCCGACGTCGGCGTTCGCCTCTCGCTCTACAAGCGGCTCGCGAGCGCGCTCGACGAGGCCCACGTCGGCGAGATCGCGACCGAGATGGAGGACCGCTTCGGCCCTCCCCCGCCCGACGCGCGCTGCCTCGTGCGGCTGATGACGATGAAGTGCGAGCTTCGCAAGATGCGCGTGCTCGGCTGCGAGGCGACCGCACGCAGCGTGACGCTCCACCTGCGCGACGACACACCGCTCGACCCGAAGAAGATCCTCGACCTCGTGAAGCTCCCGCGCAGCCTCTACAAGCTGACGCCTGACCGTCTCACGCGCCGCTTCGAGAACGGCACCGACGGCCTCGCGAACGCGGAGACGATGCTCGTCGAGCTCTCGCGCTGCTGGCGCGAGTGACGAACGAGCTCACCCTTCCGACAGCCTGTGAGCGTAGCTGATTCGAGAGCTCTGCTAGTCTCATGCGGAGCCGACACCGATGGCGCGTGTGCTCATTCCCCTACCTGATCACGACTTCGATCCCACCGAAGCCGCCGTTCCCTGGCGAGTGCTCACGCGCGCCGGCCACGAGGTCGTCCTTGCGACCGAGCACGGCACGGCCCCCGCGTGCGACCCCTTGCTCGTCACGGGCGTCATGTTCGGCGAGCTCGGCGCAAAGCCGGAACCGAGGAGCTTTTACGAGGAGATGGCCGCATCGCAGGAGATGCGCGCGCCCATCAGGTGGAGCGCGATCGAGCCTTCGGCCTACGACGCGCTCGTGCTTCCCGGCGGACACGCGCAGGGGATGAAGCAGTACCTCGCGAGCGAGCTGCTCCAGACGAAGGTCGCCGCGTTCTCGGCGACCGGCAAGCCGATGGCGGCGATCTGCCACGGCGTCCTCGTGCTCGCGCGCGCGAAGGACGCGAAGACAGGCCACAGCGTGCTCCACGGCCGGCGCACGACCTGCCTGCCGAAGTACATGGAGCGCGTCGCCTACTACCTGACCGCGTGGAAGCTCGGCCGTTACTACCGGACGTACGACGCCTACGTGGAGGACGAGGTGACGGCCGCGCTCGCAGCGCCTTCGCACTTCGAGCGAGGCCCGTTCACGTTGATGAAGCACGGCGTCGCCGACAGCGATGCGGGCGCGTTCGTCGTCGAGGACGGCAACTACGTCTCGGCGCGATGGCCGGGGGATGCGTATCTGTTGGCGAAGAAGCTCCTCGAGCGTATCGACGCGTAGCTCGCCTGCAGGCGGCTTCGGGGTCTTACAGAGAGCCGCCGGCGGCGATGCACTGACGCTCGAGGCCCGGCGCGGCCGGGGAGTTGCGCGCCTTCGCGCTCCGCGCGGCCACGCAGATCGGCGGGTCGGCGACCTTGGGCTTGCCCACCGGACGCACGATCGTCGTCGGGAGCGGCGCCGTGGCCGCGTCGGCGGCATCGGCGACGGCAGCGTCTGCTGCATCGGCGGCGCCGGCGTCTGCGACGGCGGCTTCAGCGGCCGCGTCGGCCGCGGCATCGCCCTCGCCCTTGTCGTCCTTCTTGCATCCTGTGGCCGCCGCGCAGGCGAGCGCGAGCGCGCACGCGAGCACGAGGCTGGGAACGGCAGACGGGTGCTCGGGGCGGCGGCGGATCATCCGATGCAGCATACACATACCCTCGCGAAATCGAAGATTCTGGCGGCTCACGGTGTTCCGCCCTGCTCGCGACACTGTCGCTCGAGGCCGGGCGCCGAGGGAGACCCTCGGGCGCGCGCGTTTCGCGCGCTCACGCAGATCGCAGGCTCGCCCCCGGCCGGGCGCGGAGGCGTCACGGGGGTCGGCGCAGGAGTCGGCACCGGCGTCGGCCCGAGGCCAGGCGGCTTCGGAGTCGGGGCAGGAGTCGGTACCGGCGTCGGCGCGGGCGCCGTCGGCGCGGGTGCCGTCGGCGCGGGTGCCGTCGGCGCGGGCGCCGTCGGCGCGGGCGCCGTCGGCGTCGTGGCCGGCGGCTTGGGCGCGGTGCCGGGCGGCGCGGGCGTCGGCGCAGGAGCCGTCCCGCTCGGCTTCGGCGCCGTCCTCGGGGGCGCCGCAGGCGGGATGACCGCGGGGTTCAGCGGAGGCGCGACGGTGGCAGGCACGACGGGCGGCGTCGCCGGGTCCGTCACCGTCGCCGTCACCGGAGTCGGCGGCGTCGCCGTGGGGAGATCGATCGGCTGGACGACGGGCGTGCTCGAACGCGACCCGAATGCGCCCGCTCCCCAGGCCAGGAGGCCGACGCTGAGCACCGCGACGACTCCGAGCACCGCGATGATGGGCCCCCTGCTGCTCCGGCTCTCGCCCGCGTCACCGCGACCGCGATGCGTGGGCACCGAGGCGCCGGCGGATGCACCGTACGCCGGGCTCGGAGGCGCGCCATACGCCGGCGCGGCTTGCGCCGGCGGCGCGTTCATCGGCGGGCCGTTCGTCGTACCGCCGGCAGGAGCAGGCGCGTAGGCGGGAGCCGCGGGGCTCGCTGCGAACGGCGCCTCGCCCGGTGGGAACGCGAGAGGCTCGCCGATCTGCGTCTTGCCCTTGAGCGGCTCGGCGCCCGCTGCAGCCACGGGGGCGGGAGCTGGCGAGAACGCGGGGAGGGGGGCAGGGGCAGGGGCAGGAGCAGCGACGGGGATGACCGGGGCCGACGGCGCCACGAATGCCGCCGCGGCCTGCGCAGCCGCAGCAGCAGCCCCGTGCGCCGGAGCGCCCATCATCCCCGCCGTGCCGGCGCGCATCGGCGACTCGACGGACTTGTGATTCGCCGTGGCGACCTTCTGCGCCGCCTCCGCGGCCGAAGGCGCGACGAGTCCGGCAAAGCGATCGTGGAACTCGGTGATCGAATCGAAGCGCTGCTCCTTGTTCTTCGAGAGCGACCGCATGATCGCACCACGCATCGACTCCGGAAGCGCAGCGCCGTTCGGCGACACCTCGATCGGCTTCGGCGCGGCGGTCATGTGAAGAGTCGCCCATTCAAAGGCGTTCTTCGCGTCGAACGGGAGGACGCCCGTGAGCATCTCGTACGCCATCACGGCCAGCGAGTAGATGTCGCTGCGGGCGTCGAGCGGTTGCCCGGTGAACTGCTCGGGGCTCATGTACGGAGGCGTACCGAGCACCATGCCTTGCTGCGTGAGCTTGGCCTCGTTGCGATCGGCCTCGCCGCTTCGCTTGGCGATGCCGAAGTCGAGCACCTTGACGAAGTCCTTCTGACCCGCGCGCTCGGTGAGGATGATGTTGTCGGGCTTGAGATCGCGGTGGATGATCCCCTTGCCGTGCGCCTCGGTGAGCGAGCCGCAGATCTGCGCGAGGATCTTCTCGACGCGGTCGGCCTTCATCGGCCCGTCCTTCTCGAGGACGTCGGCGATGCTCCGCCCGAGCACGAACTCCATGACGATGTAGAGGACGCCGTCCTCCGTCGTTCCGAAGTCGTAGACCTGGACGGTGTTCGGGTGCTCGAGCGTCGCGAGCGTCCCCACCTCGCGCTGGAAGCGCTCGCGGATCTTCGGATCGCGCGACAGGTGCGAGTGGAGCGTCTTGATCGCGACCTTGCGCGAGTGCTGGCCGAGCGCTTGCTCGCCCACGTACACCGCGCCCATGCCGCCTTCGCCGATCAGCTTGGTGATCTTGAATTTTCCGCCGAGCGTCCGGCCGAGCAGCGGGTCCGGGCCCGGCTCGTGCGGAATCGGCGCACCGCACAGCGCGCAGAACGGCGGGTGACCTTCGACGTCTTTATGGCACGACGGACATTGCATCTCAGAGCGACCTTCGCGAGCTCGTGTCGTGTGAGTCACACGGCCGGAGCGCTGCCTAGACTAGCTCAGAGCGTCCCGCCCGAGTCCTTGCATCGCCTGATGAGGCTTGCGGCAGCCGGGCTGTTTCGTGCCTGCGCCGTGCGCGCGGCAGCACAAATTGTAGCGTCCCCCGTCTTCGGCGTCGGGGTGGGCACGGGCTTCGCGACCGAGGCCGGGGGCTTCGTGCCGGTCGCGGTTCCGGTGCCCGTCTTCGCGCCAACGGCGGTCGTCACGACGGCGCCGCCGAGCGGGGCCGTCCCCGCGACGGAGGCGTCCGCGTCGTCCGTCGTGGCGGCGGTCGCGCTCTCGACGGGCGCGGCGCTCGCGCTCGCGCTCGCGCTC